>QMCE01002472.1_pt1 | contig 18373 bp, 10 predicted proteins | sample 1821851 | NCBI WGS metagenome assembly QMCE01 (sample SAMN09453174, study PRJNA476694) | Termite gut metagenome, whole genome shotgun sequencing project. | isolation source: worker | host: Odontotermes sp. | place: South Africa:Pretoria | collected 2016-01-28
AGCCGAGCCCTCCATCTGCGGCATGTCGACGCCGATAAGCGCCGACAGCGTGGGCGCGATATCGATCATGCGGGCGCTTTCCTGCCGGTAGCCCGGGATGACGCTCGGGCCGAATGCGATGAACGGCGGCTTTTCGCCCTTTTCCGGGTGATGGCCGTGCATGGCTTTAAAGTGCTCATAGCGGGGCGAGCTGCCGTCGAACAAGAATTTCGCGTCCATGTCGCTCGAGATGAGCACGCCGGGCGCGCCCTCAACGACGAAGCTGAACGCCCCGGCCAAGCGCTCGGAGCGCTGTATGTCCACGGCGTCGTATACGGCGTCAATATGCTTGGGGTAGGCGCTGTGCCATTCGTCCAGCAAGCGGCGCACCCTTTGGCGCAGATTGCAGTCCTCGGGGTCGCGAAGCATAACGTGCGCGGAAAAGCCCGCCGTGAAACAATAGGCGTCGTAATCTATTACATTGCCTTCGGCGTCCGTGCGGATCAGGCCGCGTTCGCGAAACAAAAGGTTCATGTGGAAAATCTCGCGAATATCGATCTGGCCGTGGTCGCCCAATATGACAAAATTGGTGTCGTCCAGGGCGCCGGCGTCGCGCGCGGCTTGAATGAAGCGCCCCGCCAGTATGTCCAATTGGCGCAGGCAGTCGTCCACCTCGCGGCCCTTTGTCCCGTAGACGTGACGCGTATGGTCGAGATGCGTGATGTGTACGAGCATAAGGTCGGGCGTCTGCCTGCGCAGTATATCCAGCGCGATTTCGGCGCTGTAGTAGATCAGGTCGTCCGTACCGTGCTCATTCCAGTTATAACGGGATACAAATGTTTCGTAATAGGCCTCGAACGCGTTGTCGGAGGCGGCGTCACGATAGACTTCGCGGAAGGCTTCCTTTTGCGGCCATATTTCCGGGACGTTCCAGCCGCGCTTTTCGCCCGCCGTCACGGGCCATAGCACCGTAGCGACGCTGCCGCCGCGCTCGAACACGGCGTCGGAGAGCGTCGGAACCTTGATATGCTTCTTGTGCCAGTACCAGTCCGAGCCCATGATCGAAAAATCCGGGTTCTCCGGCTCGATGGACGGGGCTTGGTTGTGCATGATGCCGTGAACGTCGGGGTATACGCCGGTGACCAGCGTGGTATGAATGGGGTAGGTCAGCGTCGGGTAGATTTCGCGCACGCCGCAAACGACCGCCGCCTTGGGCAGAATCTGCGAGAAGTTGGGCATATTCTTGAGCTTGTCCAAATCTCCGCTTTGCAGCGCGTCGTAGGAAAGCACTACTAGTTTTTTGGGCATGGTTTGTTCTCCGTTTATTTTTTAATTAGACAACCACCGCTCAGGCGCATTCATGTAGGGGCGAACTGTGTTCGCCCGCGATACGCATCCACCTGTAGGGACGCCATATATGGCGTCCGGGATCCACAACGGGCGGTTTCTGTTATCACGGACGCGATATATCGCGTCCCTACAATATGAATGCCGGGTTTTGGGGTCACGGGCGAACACAGTTCGCCCCTGCAAATTATCATCGATTTACATTTTAAAAAACCGTGGGAGCGTTTAGCCCCCACGGTAAGTGCGCTTAAGCTATTGCGCCAGCAAATTATTCAGCTTCGCTTCAATAGCGGAGGCCGTGGCTTCGACGTCTGCGCCGTTGACCCAGACGGCGTCCATGACGCCCACAAGCTCCTTCGACGCCTCGGCGTAGCCGGGGTTCATCGGGCGGCCGGTTGAGTACTGGTTGAGCTGATCCAGCGCGACCTTGAACTGCGGAGTCTTTTCATACAGCGCCGCGATCGTTTCGGTCTTGGCCGCGCTCATGCGGCTGGGCACGTAGCCGGTGAAGGCGTGGGCGTAGGCGGCCTGTTCGGTATCGGTCATCCACTTGATGAACTGCCAGGCGGCTTCCTTTTCCGCGTCTGAAAGCTTGCTGGACATGATCAGGTTGCAGCCGCCGGTCGGCACGCCGTGCTTGACGAAGGCGGGGATATAGCAGGTGCTGATTTCAAAGCCGTTTTCCTCGGCGACGGCCAAGTTGGCGGTCAGGTCGGCGGTGGACGAGAACCACATCGCGCATTCCTGGTTCATGGCGTCCGCCTTGACGCGGCTGGAATCGACGCCCGCGACGCTGCGGATAAGCCCTTGCTCGGTCAGGTTCTTAAAGAAGCTGAGGACTTCTTTTGCTTCGGGGGTGTTGATGTTGCACTTGAGCTCGTCCGCCGTGAGCGAGGACGTGCCGTTGGAGAGCAGCATGGCTTCGAGCATCCAGATATAGGAGTACTGCGTCAGGCCGTACGCGCCGGTCTTATCCTTGATAGCGCGGCAGTATTCGGCGAATTCTTCCCAGGTATCAGGGCCCTTCGGATCCAGCCCGGCCTTTTCGAGTAGCGTCGTGTTCATATAGAGTATAGGGGTGCTGCGCAGGTAGGGGAGGCCGTACCACGTGCCGTCCACGTCGCAGTTGCCCAAAAGGCCCGCGAAGAAGTCGTCCATAGGCACGCCGTCGCGCGCTATGTAGGGGCTCAGCGGCTCCAGCACGCCGTTTTCCGCGAACGTGCGTATCGAGGCGATTTCCATAACGGTTACGGCGGGCGTTTCGCCGGCCACATACGCGGCCTGGAGCTTCTGGTGCAGTTCGTCATAGCTGCCCTGGTATTCGGCGGTAACTTGTATGCCATTCTCCTTGCCGACGGTTTCGTTGAACATTTGCGTGAGGTTCTCGTTGTTCTCCTGAATCTTGTCCGTCCAGGAGTACCAGTAGGTGAGCTGTATGGGCTTTGCGTCAGCGGACGCGGGTGCTTCGGCTTCGGCCGCGGGAGCGGCCGGCGCGGGGGCTGCGGGTACGGGCGCGTTGGGGATGCTTTGCTGGGCCTCGGCGGGCGCGGCGGCGGGCGCAGAGCACGCGGCAAAGGTCAGTCCGAGCATCAGCGCCATGAGTAACGAGATCACTTTTTTCAATTGTTCTTTCTCCTGTTTTTTGATTTAGAATTTATCCTAACGGGCTGCTTGCGCGGCCCGATACGGAACTATGTAAACGATTATTATTCGTAATCCTGTAGGGGCGATTATTAATCGCCCGCCGGATAAACAGCGCCTGCGGTGATTCACGGGCGATTAATAATCGCCCGCCGGATAAACAGGGCCTGCGGTGATTCACGGGCGATTCGCAATCGCCCGCCGTATTAGCAGGGCCTGCGGCAATTCACGGGCGATTAATAATCGCCCCTACAATCTTGGGTCACGGGCGGGGAACCCCGCCCCTACAAGCGATGCGGAACTATTTGTCGCCCATATACGTAAACGCCTTGATGATCTGCTTTTGCGCGAAGAAGAAGGCGATAAGCACCGGCGCTATCAATAAAACGTTGCCGGCCATGAGCACGTGGTACCTGATGCTCCCGGCCCCCTCCACCATGTGCAGCGAGTTGATGCCCACCGCAAGCGTGCGCACGGCGTTGTTGGTGGTCATAACGAACGGCCAGAAGTAGTCGTTCCAGCTGGAGATGAAGGTCAGGAGCCCCAGGGTCGCCAGCGTGGGCTTGGCGATGGGCAGTATGATGCGCAGCAGCATCTTCCATTCGCCCGCCTTGTCGAGCCGCGCGGCCTCGAGCAGCTCCTCCGGAACCTGCATGAAGGTCTGCCGTAGCATGAAGATGGCGAACGCGCTGGTGGCCGAGGGCAGTATCAGCGAGTAGTAGCTGTTGATCATCCCCAGCTTGGAGAAGAATATGAATACAGGCAGGAAGATCAGCTGCGCGGGTATCATCATCGTGGACAGCGTTACGCCGAACAGGATGCCCTTGCCCTTAAAACGATATCTCGCAAAGGCGTAGGCCGCCGGTATCACGGTGATGCATTGACATGCAAGTATGCCAAGCGTCACGACAAGCGAGTTTTTCAGCATGTCCATAAACGGGAACGCGTTAAAGGCTTCGATAAAGTTTCCCCACTGCGGATTGTTCACCCAAAAGGAGGGCGGCATTTGCATCGTCTGCCCGAGCGTCTTGATCGAGGTCAGTATCATCCAGTAGAACGGTATGAAGAAGATGCCGACTATTATAAGATTAAGTATCCATCGTCCGGTTGTTTTCGCTAAACGCATACGCCCTCCTACCTGTAATGTACGCGCCTTGAGAGCGCTGCGAAGTAAAGCACGGTGCAGATGCCGATGATAGCCATCAGCACAACCCCCATGGCGGACGCGTAGCCGATCTTATAAAAGCTGAACCCATACTGGTACAGGTCGAATACCAGCGTCGACGTGGAGTTCATCGGGCCGCCGTACGTCATGACGTTGACCGTTTCGAACACCTTCAGGGCGGCGATGACGTTCATCAGCGTCAGGAAGAACAGCGTGGGCGATATCATGGGCAGCGTGAGCTTGAAGAAGACTTTCGCTTTACGCCCCTTGTCCAGCTTCGCGGCTTCATAAAGATGCCCCGGAATCGCCTGCATGGCGGATATGATTATGATCGTGTTATAGCCCACGCTCTTCCATACCGAAACCATAATCAGCGAGTTCATAGCGACCTTCGGGTCTTCGAGCCACCGCACGGGCGATATGCCCAATGCTCCAAGGAAGAAGTTCAGCAGGCCGAAATCGCTGTCCATGAGCCACATCCATATAAAGGCGACGGAGATCATCGAAACGATATACGGCGTAAATGTGATCGACTGCATTATCGCGTTCGCCTTCGTGTCGGCCTTTAGGTACGCCGCCAGGAATAACGCTATGACCAGGGAGAAGAGCACCTGGAAGAACATGAATTGAAAGGTGTTGCCCATAACCTGATAGAAATCCGGGTCGGAGAACAGAGTCTTAAAATTCCCCAGCCCCGTGTAAACCATGGGGCCGATCATGTTCCACTTAAATAGGCTGAGGTAGATCATGTAGCCGATAGGGTAGAGCACGAACACCGCCAAAAGCGCTAAGGATGGCAGCACCATCAGGTACGGCAGCACGCGCTTGAATACCCTGGGCTTTGCCTTGCCGGCGGCAAGCGCAAGCGCCGGGGCGTTTACTGCAAAATCGCTCACGCACTCATCTCCTTTTGGAAGACGCGGGCTTCGATCACATGCTCGGCCCCGTCGAAGAAGGTCAGGTGCTCGGGCTCCACTAACAGCGTGCATGGGCCGTATTCGACCGCGTCCGCGCCGTCCGTTTTGGCGTTGACTATGCCAAAGCGTGTGTTAACCTTATAGAGCACCTGATCGCCCAAAAGCTCGCGGGCGACCAAGTCGCCGTTCAAGCGCGCGTGCGGCGTATGCTCCGAAACGCCGCCCAGTATGCGCGTCTTTTCCGGGCGGAAGCCCACATACATCGCGCCCTCCGGGCGGGCGACGCCCAGCGGGGCCGGGAGAGGCAATATGTTCATCGGCGGCGCGCCAATGAACTTGGCGGCGAAGAGATTGCGCGGCTTATTGTAGAGCGTGGAGGGCGCGTCCTGCTGGCGTATGTTGCCGTCCTCCAATAAAACGATGTCCGTGCCCATGGACATGGCCTCCACCTGGTCGTGCGTCACGTAGACGAACGTCGTATTCAGCTTGCGGTACAGCTCGATCAGATCCGTGCGTATCTGCGCGCGCAGCTTGGCGTCCAGGTTGGAAAGCGGCTCGTCCATCAAAAAAACGGCCGGTTTCTTGACTATCGCCCGCGCCAGCGCCACCCTCTGGCGCTGCCCGCCGGAGAGGTGCTGGGGTTTCCTGTCCAAAAACTGCTCCAGCCCCACCATGGCGACGATCTCTTGAATGCGCTTTTCGCGCTCGTCCTTGGGCACCTTCATGTTCTTAAGGCCGAACTCTATATTGCCCCTAACCGTCATGGTCGGGTATAGAGCGTAGTTTTGAAAAACCATCGCGATTTGCCGGTCGCCCGGCTCGACGTATTTGACGTTGCGCGAGTCGATCATCACTTCGCCCGCCGTCTCCTGCTCAAGGCCCGCGATCATGCGCAGTATCGTGGACTTGCCGCAGCCCGACGGCCCCAAAAGCACCGTGAAGCTGCCTTCCTTAATCTCCAGATCCAGATTTTCTATAACCGGCGCGTTTTTACCGTAGGCCTTTGCAACGCCATGCATTTCAATTTTATTCATCTGCAAACCTCCGGACACTAGGTTATCGTCCGCGTGTAAGAGGTCGGTACGCATATCGTAAAAAGTACGTCAACCGGTAGATGGGAAATTATGGCAAGCGGTGTCATCGTGCCCCGGGCGCGCATATTATATATCAGTTTACCGGCTAAATAAGTATACTTTTTATCTGTTCTCGCGGAGTTGGCAAAGGGCCGGGCGGCAATCATGTCGGCTGGCCTATATTTGTGGCTTAAGCCGGCTTAATTGAGATAGGGAGTTCGAATATGGCGATATCAATGCTTCAAGGCAGCCTGAAATATGACTTCGACAGAAAGGCGGACGGCAGCGGCGACGGGATGCGCGTGCCGATCGTCCTGCAAAACCTGGGCACGGGCTGGACGGTTCCGGTGATGCCAAGTGAAAACGGCGACTGGACGATTCGGAACGTGCCGGACGGCGATTATCAAATCGTCGAACAGCAGGGGTATCCGGTGCAAAACGTCTGGTCCTCGGATGTGGACTACGGCTCGGGCGGAAGCCAGGCCCCGCGCATTACGGAAGCGAAGCTGCCTACGGTTCAGGAATACAACGGGCAGTCGTCCCCCGTTACCATACACGCGCCCGGCAAGACGACGAAGGGCTCGTCGAACGTCATAAACGGCGTAAGCGAGACGACCAAGCTGTTTTCGGTACAGGGCTCCAGCGCCGTCTGGAGGACGAACGGAGAAAAGAACACGCTGACGAGCGTATCCTCGAGCAGCGGAACCGATATAAAAAAGTTCCTCACCATCTTGAACGGCCCGTCCAAAAATACGGGATTTGAGGATGAGCTGAAAGCGCAGGGCACTACGATAGATTCCACCAACCTGATCTCCGGCGGCCCTCCCGGCAGCTTTTCCGCCGATAACGGCACCTTTGGCAGCTATCCGCAAGGCACCCCTATTGACAGCATCATGCCGTCGCCGCCTTATTACGACTTGAAGTCCTCGTTTACATATATCAAGGGCTATCCCGAAGACGGCCAGTATAACGTTGAAAACACCAAGGCCCATCTCGGCGGGTCCTTCGGCACCTGGTGGAATCTGGCGGGTCATACCACGGGCGATGAAAGGGACAAATTCGCCATAGTGAACGGCAGCAATCCGGGCCAGAACATACTCTCGCAATCCGTTGCGGTGGAGCCCAATACAAACTATTTGGCTTCGGTCTGGGTCGCCAATATGCTCAAGACAAGGGAGAGCAATTTCAAGCTGCCCCAAGGCAGGCTGGAGGTTACGGATACGACCGACCCAGCCAACCCTAAAATACTGTACAGCAACAATCTTGGCACCTCGCTTGAGGCGAATCTGGAATTCCCGGAGTGGAAGCAGTTCGGCGATATTATCCGAACAGGCGGTACCACCAGGCAGCTCTCGATTAACTTAATAAGCACGGGCCCCAGCGGCGACGGCAACGACTACGCCATCGACGACGTCACGCTCCGAAAAGTACAGCTTAAAGACTTGACGAACCGGAAGTCGGTCAATAAAGAAACCGCCGCCGTAGGCGAAACGGTAACGTATACCGTGCATATCGAAAATACGCTTTTAAAGAGCGTAAACGGCATACGGTTTCAGGACACGATACCAAGCGGGCTGACGTTTGTGCCCGGCAGCGTAAGGATTGACGGCGCCGCGCAGACGGGCCTTGACCCGAACGCGGGCTTTGACCTGCCGTTTAGATTTAACTCGCCTGGGGCGGCGGGCGATATAGCCTTTGACGCGAAGGTCGACAGGATGCCGAATCCCAATCCCGCGCCCAATGCCGCGAGCGCGTCCTATACCTATTCCTTTATTACCGGCAACCAGCCGGTATCCCAGACGACCACAAGCAACGTCGTGAACGTTACTGCCGGGACGATAGAAGTCAGCGCCGCGAAAGCCGCGGATAAAAAAAGCTACCTGCCGGGCGAGACGGCAACCTATACGATTACCTTGACCAACAAGGGCACGTTCCCCGTAAAAGCGCCCGTGGTCGCCGATTCCTTGCCGCAGCAGCTTACAAACCCGCAGTATGCGATTACAAGCCCCGCCGGCGCTTCCGGCCCGTGGACCGGCTCCGTGACGCTGCCGGATATCCCTCCTGGCGGCGCTGCGGCGATCAGGATTTCGGGCACGGTTGCCGCCCGCTCGACCGGCTCGCTGCCCAACGCCGCGACGGTGACGTCTCCCACGCTAACTCAGACGATCACCGGCAAGACCTCCGACGACCCGATAAACGGTGACCCAAAGATAATCGATACGGCGGACGTCTCCACAAAGAAGGCGGCGGATAAAAAGAGCTATCTCGCGGGAGAAACAGTTGCCTATACCATAACCGTAGCCAATAACGGCCCCGCCGCCGCGAAGGCTCCGACGATCACAGATACGCCGCCGGCCCAGCTGGAGAATCTGCAGTACAGCGTTGACGGCGGCGCGCAGGCGCCGTGGATGGGGTCGGCCACGCTAGCGGACTTGCCAAACGGGAAAACCGCCGCAATTAAAATAACGGGCAAGGTTCGCTCCGACGCGACGGGAACCCTGCCGAACACGGCGACGACCACGACGCCGACCCTCAATAAGAACGGCAAGGAAAACATAACCACGGGGAAGACCGTCGACGACCCGATTAACGGCGACCCAATCATACTCGACAGGGCGGACGTTTCCACCAAGAAGGCGGCGGATAAAAAGAGCTATCTCCCCGGCGAGGCCATAACCTACACGATCACCGTGACAAACAACGGCCCGGCGGCGGCAAAAGCCCCGAAAATCACCGATACGCCGCCCGAGCAGATCGAAAACCTGCAATTCAGCGTGGACGGCGGCCCTTCCGCTCCGTGGACGGGAACGGCCGCGCTTGCGGATATGCCGAGCGGCAAGACCGCCGTTATTAAGCTGACGGGCAGGGTGAAGGCCCGCGCGACGGGCGTCCTCCCGAACAGCGCGACGACAGTGACGCCGACGCTCAACAAGGACGGCAAGGAAAACATAACTACCGGGAAAACTGTCGACGATCCGATAAACGGCGACCCTATAATCGTCAATACGGCGGACGTCACGCTAGTAAAAACCTCCGATAAGTCCCTCTATCTTCCGGGCGAGAACGTTGTTTATACGATTAAATTGACAAACAACGGGCCCGGTAAGGTGGATACATACAACGTTTGGGACGATGTGCCGCCGGTTATAACAAACCCGAAATTTAGAACGGACAAAGCGCTCGCGTGGGATAACGCGGGCGTATGGAAAGGGAACGCGACCGCTTCCGGCCTGAACTTGTCCGGCCTTGAAGCGGGGAAGACCTTCGAAATGGAGCTAAGCGGGAAGCTTGCAAGCACGGCCATAGGCAGCCTTAATAACAGCACCACCGTTACCAGCGGAACGTTCACGCCCGAAGGCAAGCAGATTAACGTCACGGCGCATACTACGGCGAAGATAATCGATACGGCGGACGTCTCCACCAAGAAGGCGGCGGATAAAAAGAGCTATCTCCCCGGCGAGGCCATAACCTATACGATAACCGTAACAAACAACGGCCCCGCTGCGGCGAAAGTCCCGAGAATCACCGACACGCTGCCCCCGCAGATTGAAAACCCGCAGTTCAGCGTGGACGGCGGCCCCTCCACTCCATGGACCGGCCCGGTCACGCTTGAGGATCTGGAGAGCGGGAAGGCGGCCGTTATTAAGATAACGGGCATGGTAAAAGCCCGCGCGACGGGCGTGCTTCCGAACAGCGCGACGACCGTGACGCCGACGCTCAACAAGGACGGCAAGGACAATACGACCACAGGAAGGACCGTCGACGACCCGAAAAACGGCGATCCCTTCATAATCGATACGGCGGACGTCTCCACAAAGAAGGCGGCGGACAAGAAGAACTACCTGCCCGGCGAGGGCATCGCCTATACGATCACGGTGACCAATAACGGCCCGTCGGCGGCAAAAGCGCCGAGGATTACCGACGCCCTGCCCGAGCAGATCGAAAATCCGCAGTTCAGCGTGGACGGCGGCCCTCCCGCCCCGTGGACGGGAACGGCCACGCTTGCGGATATGCCGAGCGGCAAGGTTAGCGTTATTAGAATTACGGGCAAGGTTAAGCTGCGGGCGACAGGACAGCGCGACAACAACGACGCCAACCTTAAACAAGGACGGCAAGGACAACACGACCACCGGTAAGACCGTCGACGACCCGATAAACGGGGATCCAAAGGTGATCGATACTGCGGACGTCACGACGGCAAAGGCTGCGGATAAAAAGAGCTATTTCCCCGGCGAGGCCGTCACCTATACCATTACAGTAGCCAACAACGGCCCCGCCGCGGCGAAAGCGCCGAGGATCACCGACATGCTGCCCATCCAGGTGGAAAACCCGCTGTTCAGCGTGGACTCGGGCCCCTACGCCCAGTGGACCGGCGCGGCCACGCTTGAGGATATACCGAGCGGGAAGGCCGCCGCAGTCAAGATAACGGGCAAGGTGAAAGCCCGCGCGACGGGAATCCTACCAAACAGCGCGACGACAACGACGCCAACCCTCAATAAGGACGGCAGGGATAACACGACCACAGGGAAGACCTCCGACGACCCTGTGAACGGCGACCCGATAGTAATCGACACGGCGGACGTTTCCACCAAAAAGTCGGCGGATAAAAAGAGCTATCTTCCCGGAGAGAGGATAGTATACACGATCACCGTGACCAACAACGGCCCCTCGGCGGCAAAGGCTCCGAAAATAACCGACACGCTGCCCGAACAGATCGAAAACCCGTTTTTCAGCGTGGACGGAGGCCTGCCCGCGCCCTGGACTGGAACTGCGGCGCTCGAGGACCTGCCATACGGCAGGACCGCCGTCATAAGGATAACGGGCAGGGTGAAGGCCCGCGCGATGGGCCGCCTTCCGAACAGCGCGACGACCACGACGCCGACCTACAATAAGGACGGCACGGACAACACGACCACCGGCAAGACCGTGGACGACCCGATCAACGGCGACCCCGTTATAATCGATACGGCGGACGTCTCCACCAGGAAGTCGGCGGATAAAAAGAGCTACCTGCCCGGCGACGCGATAGCGTACACGATTGTGGTGAACAACAACGGCCCCGCGACGGCAAAAGCCCCGAAGATCGCCGACGCGCTGCCCGAACAGATTGAAAATCCGCTCTACAGCGTGGACGGCGGCCCCGCTTCCCCGTGGACCGGCGCGGCCACGCTGCCGGACTTGCCGAACGGGAAGTCCGCCGTATTAAGGATTACGGGCAGGGTGAGGGCCCGCTCGACGGGCCGCCTCCCGAACAGCGCGACGACCACGACGCCAACCCTCAATAAGGACGGCAAGGATAACGCGACAACAGGAAAAACCGTAGACGATCCGATCAACGGCGACCCCTTTGTAATCGATACGGCGGACGTCTCCACCACGAAATCAGCGGATAAAAAGGTCTATCTGCCAAATGAGACGATCACGTATACGATTGCTGTTGCGAATAACGGCCCCGCGACGGCAAAGGCCCCGAGAGTCGCCGATACGCCGCCGCCGCAGATAGAGAATCTTCAATTCAGCGTGGACGGCGGCCCCGCCTCGCCATGGACCGGCGCGACCACGCTGCCGGATTTGTCAAACGGAAAAACCGCCGTAATAAAGATTACGGGCAAGATCAAGCGTGGGGCGAGCGGCTTGCTGCCAAACAGCGCGACGACCATGACGCCGACCCTCAATAAGGACGGCAAGGACAACATAACCACGGGAAAGACCGTCGACGACCCGATTAACGGCGACCCCAGGGTCGGCGACAACACGGAGCTCGTAACGGTAAAGACCGCCGATAAAGCGAGCTATTTACCCGGAGATGCTATCACATACACCATTACAGTGACCAACAACGGCCCGTACGCGGCGAAAGCGCCGAGAATTACCGACGCGGTTCCGGCGCAGATAGATTCCCCGGCGTTCAGCGTGGACGGCGGCGCGGCGTCCCCGTGGACCGGCTCAGTCACGCTCGTTGATATGCCCGTCGGTAAAACTTCCATCATAAAGATCACAGGGAAGGTGCTTGAGGGCGCGTCGGGAAGCCTGGCCAACACGGCGACGACCACAACGCCGACTCCCAACAGGGACGGCGGGGAGAACGTCACAACAGGAAAAACCCCGGCCGATATAGTGGATTCGGCGCACCTGGTCACACTCAAGGAACCGGCTAAGAAGAGCTATCTGCCCGGTGAGACGATCGTCTATAACATCACGGTATACAACTCCGGCCCATCGGCGGCGGCAACCCCAACCGTGAGCGACAAGGTGCCGCCCAACGTGCTTAACCCGCAGTTCAGCCTCGACAACGGCAGTACCTGGCGGCCATGGACCGGCGCCTATACGCTGGCCAATCTGCCGGCGAGCACAAGCGCGAAGCTGCTCATCCGGGGCACGGTCGCCCCCCGTGCGACGGGCATATTGCCAAACAGCGCGACGGCGACGACGCCGACGCCGAACTCGCGCCCCGGCAGGGGATTGGAGCCGGGTACGGGCAATACCATCGATTCGCCTCCAGGCGATCCAAACGTAATCGATACGGCGGACGTTACGACCAGGAAGTCGGCGGACAAAAAGAACTATCTGCCCGGCGAGGCCATCACCTATACCATCACCGTGACCAACGGCGGCCCTTCGGCGGCAAAAGCGCCGAGAGTCACGGATACGCTGCCCGCACAGATCGAAAACCCGTTTTTCAGCGTGGACGGCGGCCCTGCGGCGGCCTGGACCGGAGAGGTTACGCTTCCGGATATACCGAACGGAAAGGCTGCCGTCATAAAGATTACGGGCAGGGTAAAGGCCAACGCGACGGGCAGCATGCCAAACAGCGCGACGACCGTTACGCCAACCCTGAATAAGGACGGCAAGGACAACACGACCACCGGCAGAACCGTTGACGATCCGATTAACGGCGACCCGCTGGTAATCGACACGGCGGATATTATTACCAAAAAGTCGGCGGACAAAAAGGGCTACCTGCCGCGGGAGATCGTTACCTATACCATCACCGTAACCAATAACGGCCCGGCAGCGGCAAAGACGCCGAAGATCACCGACATGCCGAGCCCACAGCTGGAAAATCTGGAGTTCAGCGTGGACGGCGGGCCCTATGCCAGGTGGAGCGGCGCAACCACGCTCGAGAATATACCAAGCGGAAAAACCGCCGTCATAAAGCTTATGGGCAAGGTAATCGCCACTGCGAAAGGCATACTCCCCAACAGCGCGACGACCTTTACGCCGACGCTCAACAAGGACGGCAAAACCAACACGACCACCGGCAAGACCGCCGACGACCCGATTAACGGCGACCCCATCGTAATCGAAACCGCAGAGCTGTGTATATCGAAGCGCGCCGATAAAACCTGCGCGAAGCCCTGTGAAAAGATCACCTATACCGTCGCCGTATCAAACAAAGGCCCGGCGGCGGCAAGGAGGCCGACACTCAAGGACGCGTTGCCTGCGGCGATCGAAAACCCGCTGTTCAGCCTTAATAACGGCGCGATGTGGCAGGTGTGGAACGGGAGCGTGACATTGCCGGACATCGCGCCCAATACGAGGGTTGCCGTGATGATTTGCGGAACGGTTGCACGGAATGCGGCGGGCTGTATCGACAACACGGCTGTCCTCATCACCCCGACGCCGCGGCCGGACGGCGTCAGTGCGCCCATCACCGTAAAAGCGCCCGCGGTCGTTTTAACGGACGCCAGGAAGCGCTAAAGCCTTTCGGCCTCGGTCGCTTCAAGCTCTTTCAAGGTTTTGCCGCCAAGTGTTTGCCATGCCCATTGAGCGTTGATCGCCGTGCCCACGACAAAGCCCGCCGCTTCATTCGCGCTTTTAAGAAGGATATCCTCCGTCAGCGCTCCTTCGGAGGTTATATGGGCGGCGTGGGCTTCCCTTTGTCTTATAGCGTTTTTAGGGCACTTATCTGAGGGAGTGGTACTTATCCTGCTGCCTTTCAGCACGACAAAGCCCTCGTTTGTGCGCTGGCCATAGGCGAGGATGCTTTCTTGTTTTCCCCGCTTTCCTTGTTTTAGCACCAATTCGCCCATGGCAGCAACGGGCTGCTCGCTATTCGAGGGCGGCGTAACCCTAGGCATGGTCAGCGGCTCAAATACCATATGGCCCAAAACGCCCATAATGGTTTTAGCGTAGTCCGCGTACTCGAAAAGCTCGCTTTCCTTTTCTTCGCCGACTGTGGGCTTGTTCGGCTCGTGGATGTTCTTGATGGCATAGCGGCCGATTTCGAAGGCGAGTTTGTAGAAATGATTTTCGAGCCAGCTTATTTCCGTCGCGCTAAGGGAATCATTCGATGTCGTGAATACGATGACCTCATACCAATCCTCGAGCACCGGATTTGAGGATTGGAGGTGCTCTTTCAGGCGGCATAAAATACCTTCGCCATTATTGCGCGTCCCCGATTGCCCCACATAGACGAGAGGATTATCGCCGTCGCCTTTGAAGAACAAGAAATAAACACCGCTCTGATTCTTTAAATAGCCGATATCATTGCAGTCCACAACCCTTACCCGTGGAATTCTATAGACGATGCCCGTCCAGTTGGCGAGCGTACATTTGATGCGTCCGTTTGGAATCCCGTCGATAAGATAGTAGTTCATATTTTTGCCTGCCATACTGCCGCCTCCTTGGAACAGCCAATACCGTATAAAATCATTCTAAACCGCTTTGCCGATTTTCCTGTTCAGCGCTTCGGACATGACCAGCGTCAGCCCCGCGAGCAGCAGGAGGAACGCCGGGTAAAGCCATATGCCGATGTTCTCGGCAAGCAAGCCGAATAGCGGCGGCATGAACGTCGTGCCCGTATACGCGGAGGCCATCTGTACGCCGATAACCGCCTGGGAGTTGCCGCTTCCAAAATTGTACGGCGTCGCGTGGATGATGGCCGGGTATATCGGCGCGCAGCCGACGCCGATAACAACGAGCCCGTTCAGGCAAAGCCAGGTGCTCTCTATCGGGAGCCAAACGGCGATAATGCCCAAAATGACAACGCCCAGCCCGATCCGAATCATGTTCCTGTCGCCTATTTTGTCGGATACGAGCCCGGAGGCGAAGCGTCCCGCCGTCATGCCGATATAGAACAGCGACGCGTAGCTGGCGGCTGTTTCGGCGCTTACTCCCCTATGGAGCGCCAGGAAGCTCGCAGCCCATAGCCCCGCCACGCCTTCCAGCGCGCAGTGGCCGAAAAACGCGACCAGCATAAACGCGACGCCGCGAATGTTTACGATCTCGGCCAAGCGCTTGGGACGCCCTGTTTTTTCGGCTTCGGCTATCGCGCTTTGCTTCTTCCAAAGCGGCAGCGATATAAATAATATAGCCGTCAACGCCATTTGCGCTATGGCTATGCTGCGGTAGCCCGACTGCCAGCCGTAGCCGCCCGTAAGGCAAAAGCTCATGACGTACGGGCTTATCGCCGCGCCCACGCCCCACATGCCGTGCAAGAAGTTCATATGACGCGAGGAGTAGTTCAGCGCGACGTAGTTGTTCAGCGCCGCGTCGACGGAGCCCGCGCCCAGGCCGTAGGGTACGGACCACAGGCACAGCATCCAAAACGCGTTCGATACGGAAAAGCCCCAGAGCGCCGCCGCGGTCATCAATACGCTCAGCGCCGTCACCTTGCCCACGCCGAGCATTCTGGTAAGCTTGTCGGAAAAGAGGCTGGAAAGGATGGTTCCGCCCGCGATTATCATCGAGACGACGCCCGCGTAGGAAAGCGGCGCTCCCATTTGCGCCTGCATGACGGGCCACGCCGAGCCCAGAAGTGAATCGGGCAGCCCCAGGCTGATAAATGCGAGGTAGATCAGGGCGATTAATAACGCGGCCAATGCTTTCTCCTATTACGACCTATTTTATAGAGGCGAACTGTGTTCGCCCGTGCCCCCTGTGCGATCATGCATGATTATTGCGGGCGAACACAGTTCGCCCCTACAGGATTAGAGATTTTTTCGGATCACGAACGGCCCTCTCGTGCATATCGAGTATAAGCGCGTATACGGGCTCGTTTTCGTTTATTTTGCAGATATCGCGAAGCGCCTGTTCCGGAGTTATCTCCAGCGGCTCGTGCGAGAAGCGCAGCGCCAGCGCGATGCCCAGCGCGATGTCTGTATAGCGCGTGCCCTGCTCCATGCACAGGCGCAGCGCGCCCGTCATGCGGTCGCCCGGGGCCAGCTTGCGTTTTAAGTCGCGCCCGACGCGATATACGGTATCTCCCAGCCGGCGGTTGGCAAAGCGGAGCAGCAGGTCGTCGACATGCGCGTATAATTCTTCGGCGCCGACATCGTATTTTTTCGCCAAAGCGTCGGCGCCGGCGGTCATCGCGCTGTGCGCGGCTTCACGTATTACCGGCGCGTTTACCGCCTCCCAAATATAGGTATGCCCGTAATAGTCCCCCAAGTAGGCGGCCAGCGCATGTCCCATGTTGTGGATATAGAGCTTGCGCTCCACATAGAACGAAAACGGCGAGTAGGGCTTTATGCCGCGAATGGCCGGTATGCCCGCCTTAAACGCGGCTTCGTCAACGGGAAGGGAAGCGTACGCCTCCACGCAGACGCGAAGCGCGTCGCCGTCCTGCAGCTCCGGCGTTTGCAGCGGCACCATACGGCCTATCGAGGTTTCCGCCAAGCCCACGCGCTCCTCGAACCATGCGCGCACGGGCTCCGGCAGCTCTTCGAGGAGCATGGCTCGGAACACTTCGCCCGCATCCTTTAGGTTTTCACAGATCAGGATATCGAGCGGTGCGCCTCCGCGCTCATATCTTTTCACAAGGCCTGCCGCGACGCTAGGCGCTATGCGCGGCAAAACGTTCGCCCCCACGGCCGTCGCCATTAAATCTGCTTCGGCGATGGCATCCGCAATCCGGGGCAAATCGCACCCGTCGAGCGCGGACACGTTTTCCACCAGAATGTCCTCATGCGATTCGTTTGCCAGGATACGCACGGGATACGCCCTCCGCTCGTTTAAGGCCAGGACGATATCCACATTGACGTCGATAAAGCGCGTCTGATACCCGGACTCGAAAAAGAGCTGGCCTATAAAGCCGCGCCCAATGTTGCCCGCGCCGAAGATAACGGCCTTTTTCATAGCGCCTCCGCCCACTTAATAATTTCAGGAAGCGGCCGCATACCGTCGATGGAGTTGCTGTGCGACAGGTTGGCCGCAGCGGCCAGGTTCGCGATGTGGAGGCCCTCGTCTATGGGCAACTCGTTGGCTATGGCGTACAGCATGCCGGCGCAGAACGCGTCGCCCGCGCCGACCGCGCCCTTTATGTAGCCTTCCGGCAGCTTCAGCGACGGCACGTGGTAAAACGCCCCCGCCTTTGTCATGGCCCAGCCGCCCTGGGGGGCGTGGATGACGACGAGCTCCCTCACGCCCTGCTGAAGAAGCTCGGCGCACGCCGCGCTCACGCGCTCTGAGTCTACCGCTCCGCCCTCGAGCAGCGAGAATCCGACCGTGTTCGCGGCCTCGGCCTCGTTCATAAACAGCGTATCCGTATAGGGCAGGCTCGGCAATATGACCTTTTTATAGCGTTCGCCCGTCTCCGTAACGCAGTCCATCGACGTCTTCACGCCGCGCTTGTGCAGCGTTTTCAGCGCCTTCGCCATTCCCGTCCCGTGAACGGGGTCGGGCGCGTCGAGGCCGTCCAGCAAAAGCGCGTAGCCGACATGCGCCATAGGGGTACGGATCAGCTCGAAATCGATGGATTCGCAGCTCAGCGCGGCGCAAGCGCCCTGCGCCTGAAAAAAGGTGCGCGCACCGGTGCTTTTATCAGTCATCACGTCGGTAAACGAGGTCGGAAGCGTCGGATGTACCCCTATGCCGCCTGCGTCCACGCCTTTCCCGGCGAGCTTGCCGACGAGATATTTTCCGCTGTCGTCGTTGCCCACCAGCCCCACAGAAGCCACCGTAAGCTCCGGTGAGAGCACCTTGAGGCTTATGGAGGTATTCGCCGCCAGGCCGCCCACGCACCGCGAGACAGCCGTGATATTACACAGGTTTCCCTCTGGGGGATAGCGGTCGATCATCTTGATTACGTCTACGATCAGACTGCCGATAAACGTTACGCCTTTTCGCATCTCCAACACCTTCACGCTATAATTTGTTATGTTATGACATTATACCATCGTACCAATCGATTGCAAAAGTATGTTTATTGCTCGGGTGTTTGACAGTTGGAGAATAAAAAAAGGGGGCTTCAGGCTACATAACTAGGGAGTTTTTCATGTCAAACATTTTGTTTTGCAATGTAGTATTAC
>QMCE01003790.1_pt1 | contig 18364 bp, 12 predicted proteins | sample 1821851 | NCBI WGS metagenome assembly QMCE01 (sample SAMN09453174, study PRJNA476694) | Termite gut metagenome, whole genome shotgun sequencing project. | isolation source: worker | host: Odontotermes sp. | place: South Africa:Pretoria | collected 2016-01-28
AACTACTGTTTCAGCGTTTTTGTCCACTTTCGCAGTGTGCGGGCAGCCCAATGCGTAATGAGCAAGCGCAGGCGATCATACGAGCGCAAATCTTCGTCCAGCACGGCCTCCGACAGCACAACGCGGACGACAACATCGCACAGCTCGTCCGGCAATTCCAATATCCACCGGCACAAAGCCGCGCCGTTTTTTTCGATCACATACGCGGAAGCCGCCGCCTGAATGCTTTCGGCATGTTCGCAAAGACGGGCAATTTCCGGCTTTCGCCTGTCTTTTTTTCCGGGAAAAGCTGAACGGAAAAATTCAGCCGCAGCCTCCGCTTCGTCCATCGCCAGCGTATGCAGACGGGAATCATCCTGCAAAAAACTGACCAGAATAGGATAAAAATGCTTCTGGGTATGAAGAATCGTCGACATCGCCAGAACTATCTCGTCCCGCAAATACGGCGGCGGATCAGCCGCCATCAAAATATCCAGCAGCGCCGAAAGGGATTTTGGCGAAGCGTAAATCCCAAACGCTTCCACGCCCATAATTTTCAGCCGGGGATTTTTCGTTTTCAAAATAATCCGCTCGATTTGCGGCCTGAAAGCCTCGTCACCCAGTTTTGCCAGCGCGATTATCGCTTCCCCGGCAAGCATATAATCCCGCGAAGACGACAGCTCACGCAGCAGAGGAATAGCCGAAAAACAGCCGTGATTCCCCAAAATACGGGCGGAAATATTCGCGGTCGTAAAAGGATTCGTGATAATATCGTTGATAAGCGCGGCCTCAGCGTCATTGTCCAGCGTTTCAAGCGCTTCCATAGCCCGCAGCGACTCAAGCCGCGTTTCAAGCCTCGGCGAGCGGGCGCGTTCCAGCAATCCCTTTATCGCCAGCTTTGACGGCGTATCATGCAGCGCCCCCAGCAGCGCGGTTTCCTCCTGGGAATCGTTCGTTTTGTCGAGCCTGTCCAACAGAGAAATCGCTCTGAGGTCTCTAAACGAAAAAATAACCCCCAACGCGCCCATAAACGGCAGCGATCCCAGCGGCGTAAGCTTCCGCTGGAGCAGCAAAGCCACAACAGCAAGCGCAATCAAAACACCAAACAAAATTTTGTAGGCGGCAAACGCCGATACTCCCCAGCCGGAAAGCATATCCAGAAAGAAACCCGCCAGAAACGATCCGCCCGCGCCAGCCGCCCCGAAAATCAGATAATACACAATGCCCATATCGAGCATCATTTTCGCGGGCACAAGCCCCATAAAATAAGTCTGCGCGATACCCTCAGCGCCGAGACAGCCGAAATTCAGCATGAAAAACAAAAACGACAAAAACAGTACCGTAGTGCTTACATTGTCAACCGCCCTGCCCGGAAAAAAAACAACCGGAAGCATACTAACCAGACTAATAATCACGCAGACAATAAAAATCGGCTTCGTCCCGATCCGGTCAACCAGAAATTTGATGAACATACCAATCATCAAAAAACCCAGCCCGCCGAAAACCGTGTACAGCGAAACCATACCGTCACTGTGCCCGAACACCTCCCGCGCATACACCACAACAAAAGTCCGGGACACACCGGAAACCAGCGCAACTAAAAACAGAATAACAATGAACAGCCGCAATCCGTCCTGAGACAAAGCCTGCTTGAACGTACTGATAAAACCCGATTTTTCCTGCTCCCCATCATGCGGAGGCTCAGGAACTTTTCTCAAAAACAACCCGCTCGTAACACCACACGCCACACCCATCATCAGCACCAGCGAATACAAATAAAGCGGCGGCTCCCGCCCCAGAACCATAGCAATAAAAAAACTGCCAAACATCGTAACCGCGCTGTTTACAATCTGCGTCTGAGTCAGATAACTCCCCCGGTCAGGCCCCGCAGCCAGCTCACTCAGCACCGGATTATTGCCCACCATTCCAAAACCCCGGAAAAAGTGAAACGCGAAAACACCAATAATCGTCAGCCCCAGAGCTATATCGCCCCTGCCCGAACCCGCCGCAAACGGAGCAGCCACCGCCAGCAGCATACACAACGCCCGCCCCGTCCACGCAAAACTAAAAACCCCGATAATAGAAAACCGCCGCGCCAGAATCTTCCCCAGCGGCATAAAGAAAAACGACACATACCCCATCGCGCCCAGCAGCCCAATATAAGTCGAGTTCGCCCCCAAACGCATAGCAAACAGAGTAATAATACTCCCCACCAGCAAATTCCACGAAAGCGCGTTAAATATATTGTAAATATTAAAAACTTCACGGGCTTTACCAAGCCGGTACGGTGAAAGCTGCGCGGCCATACAATACTCTCCCAAAAAAATCTAACCGAATACGCCCCATATTTCAAGCCAGCGGCTATTCGCTTCCAGCGAAAACTCCACGCATTTATTGTCACATATTTTCTGTAATGAAAGGGGGGCTGTTTCCAGCCATTTTCCGGCGCATAGCCGCAATCCCCGCCCGCCCCCCTTACGCTCCAGCCTTGCTCCAATCGTTGCGTGGAGTTTTGCGCCCAGCGCAAAACTCCCTAAAGACTTGCGAAGGGCTTACAGCCGTGACAATCACCAGAAAGTCATGGTGTGGCTGTGGCGCAGGTACACCACATGTATAGTATGTAAAAAAGAAGCAGGTATCTTCGCTTTTTTTTTGCAGACAAAAAGCGCTTGTTTTGTGGTATAATTTCTAAAATCAGGTAATGCGGGAGAACCTGCCAATAGCAGGTAAAAATAACAGTATTAACAACGCGCATGAAAGACAAATGGAAAACTTTTAAATTTATCGATTTATTCGCGGGCATAGGCGGTATCAGACTTGGCTTTGAAAGCGCGGGCGGTCAATGTGTTTTTTCTTCCGAATGGGATAATCAAGCGCGTCAAACATACTCCGCGAATTTTGGCGATATGCCGTCCGGTGATATAACAAAAATTGAACCAGCTGATATTCCTGATTTTGATATTTTGCTCGCCGGTTTTCCGTGTCAGCCTTTTAGCATAATCGGAGATAAAGAAGGATTTAATCACGAAACACAGGGAACTCTATTTTTTGAAATAGAACGAATATTAAAAGACAAACGCCCAGCCGCGTTTATGCTGGAAAATGTCCGCAACCTATTATCGCATGACAATGGAAAAACCATAAATATTATTTTGTCTCACCTGAGCGCGTTGGGTTACAATGTTTATATGAACGTTTTAAACGCGCTTGATTATGGTTTACCACAAAAACGGGAAAGGGTGATTATTTGCGGATTTATAAACAATGTGGATTTTAATTTTCCAGAACCATATCCTAAAGAACAATCGTTATCATTGAGCGATATTCTTGAGCCGGATAATTTATTGGATAAAAGTTTATGGGTAAACAGCGCGATAAAAAAAAGCCGCTTAGAAAAAATGAAAATCGAATTAGAAAAACCATATATAACACATGAAAATGTCGGCGGCAATGTTACACCGCATCATTATTCCTGCGCGTTAAGAGCCGGCGCTTCCGCCAATTATTTACTCATCAATAATGAACGCCGTCCGTCTGCGCGGGAACTGCTGCGTCTACAAGGTTTTCCTGACACCTTTAGAATAGTAGTGCCGTATAGCGGCATTAGAAAGCAAACCGGAAACAGCGTAGCAGTGCCCGTAATAAGCGCCGTTGCCGCCCAAATGCTGCAAGCGCTGACAAACTTTGAAAAAAATATCATAATAAAGTCGTTATGAAACTTTAGTTTCCGAACAATTCTAAAACACAAAGGAATAAATAATGAAGAAAGTTTTTAAGGCTCTTGGAATCGTTTTGCTATTAATCGTTAGCATTTTGTTGATTAGCATGGCCGTAATAGCGGTAAACAGTCCGGGCGCGTTGGAAGCGTTAAAAGATTCGGAAGGGAAAGAAATCGCAGATTCACTTTCAGAAAAAACCTTTATTGAAATCGGCGGAATACAGCAGGGTTTTTTCATTCGCTCTGAAAATAAAGAAAATCCTGTTATACTGTTTTTACACGGCGGCCCAGGAAGCCCCGAATTGGCGATGTTGTACCGTTATGAAACAACCGAACGCCTGGAAAAATACTTTACAGTGTGTTACTGGGATCAGCGCGGGGCGGGTATGAGTTACCGCAATTCGATTGATCCGGCGACAATGACGCTTGATCAAATGATAGAAGACACCCGCCAAATGACCGAATATTTACAGAACCGTTTTAATCAGGAAAAAATATATCTCATCGGACATTCATGGGGATCGTTTCTCGGCATAAAAACCATTGAAAAATATCCCGAAAATTACGCAGCCTATATTGGAATCGGGCAGGTAAGTAATCAGACTGAATCTGAAAAACTGGCCTATGATTATATGCTGCAACACGCAACGGAAATAAACGACAAAGCGGCGGTTAAAAAACTGCAAAAGTTTGACAGAAACGCCGTTGACTTTCCATCTCTGGATTACCTCGCCGCAGTCCGTTCGCCATTGATGAATAAATACGGAATTGGAATTATGCGGAATAATTTTTCAATGGCCAGAGTGACTAAGGATATGCTGTCTTTCAAAGGGTACACTTTTTCTGAAAAAATAAAATTCCTTCAAGGTATGCCGTTTTCACTGATAACTCTGTGGGGTTATGTTCAAGACACCAATTTATTTGAAACATCAACTTCATTTCAAGTTCCCGTATATATTACGCACGGCAAATACGATTATCAGGTATCCCACGTGCTTGCCCGCGAATGGTTTGATCAGATAGACGCGCCCCAAAAGGATTTTTTCACATTTGAACAATCCGCCCATTCCCCCAACGCGGAAGAACCCGAAAAATTCGTTCAAATTGTCCACGATATTGCCTCGCGCTCAATCAACATAGAAAACCAATGAAATATATTCCCGCCGATTGGACTCTCAAACAGAACAATCTAAAAATATTGCTGTCAAAAGAAGCAACATTTGATGCGGGAATAAAACTCTTATTGGAAATGCACAGTTTGCTGCATGACAAAAAAGTTTACCAGAGCAATGACGACACACTCTATAACGCATTATGGAAAAATCTTAGCGATGAAACCTGTAAAATAATGTCAAATATAGAAACATCAATTTTGTGGAATATATGGCATATAACCCGGATAGAAGATATTGCCGGAAATATTTTAATAAATAACAGCGAAACCGTTTTTAACCAGGACATTAAAACAAAATTGAACATAAAGATAGAAGATACGGGAAACGCCATGTCATATCAAGAAATCGTTGATTTCAATAACAGCGTAAATATCCGGGAATTAAATAACTATAGAATAAAAACGGGAAAATCAACAAAGAAAATAATAAAAAAACTCCAGTTTAATGACATGAAAAGAAAAGTAACCAAAAATCAACTGGAAAAAATTATGGAAAATGGCGGCATAATTAACGATGAAAAATCAATATGGTTACTGGATTTTTGGGGCAGAAAAAACGTATTGGGCTTAATTATGATGCCCATAACAAGACATCAGACAATGCATTTAAATGACAGTTTCAGCATAAAAGAAAGGGGGAAGTCTAGCCTTTCGTATACCTGAAATGGATCAGCCTTCTATATCCACTCCCGCATAACCAATTTGAAAGCAATTTTATGTATCAAGAAAGGGGGGACACTTTCCGCGCTTGTATCCGGCACATAGAAACATTCACCCTGTCCCCCCTTACGTCTCCGCCCGCTGTCGCGGGCTGCGCCTATCCCCCTGCGCCTGCGCCGCATTCGTCATTCTGGCGAAAGCCAGAATCTCAGCAATGTTATAGCAAGATTCCGGATCAAACCCGGAATGACAAAACTATCCGGGCAGTAAACGTATGTGGTGACTGACACCGGGAAGATAGCGTTGTTCGTCAATCCGGCTTTGCCGGATAGCTGGGGGATAGGCGCAGACCGCTGGCGGGCTGCGCCGTAAGGGGGGACAGGGTGAATGTTTCGGTATGCCAAAAAACGTGGGGAAAGTGTCCCCCCTTTCTTGAGCTATACAACGATTGTGTGGAGTTTTCCTACTTTCATGTGTTTGCCCTGGGGGGTCACAGAAAGTCTATTGAAGAAAAGCCTGAAAACCTGTTATTCTTGGGCTATGGCAATAGACGCGCAAAACACGGTGAAAAATTTGCATCCTCTGGAAATACGAGTGCTGCTGTCGTATAAAAAGGGCGATGAGTTGACTGTCGAAAAGGTTGAAAAAGAGCTGGGATTCAAGCCGGGGAACGGCAATCAGGCGCTTTCATGGCTTGCGGGAAAAGGGCTGGTCAGTGAAATCCGGCGGGAAACTTCGGTGTTTTACGAATTGACTGAGCTGGGGCGCGAGTGGAAGGAAAAGGGAAGCCCGGAAGAGCGAATTATTGAGCTGGTGAGAATTCAAAAGGGCTTGAGTTTGCCCGATATTGCCAAAAATCTTAATATCGAAAATAAAGACATAGGCAGCGCGTTTGGCGGTCTTTCTAAACTCGGCGCGCTTGCTATGGACGGCGAAAAAAAGGTGATTATCGCTTTGCCGCCTGAACAGCTGGCAGATGGACGGCCAGCGAAAGGCCCCGCTGCGGAATATTTCTCAGCCTTGCGGGGGCTGCTGGATACGGCGGCTGCGGAAGGCGGCTTGCTCGCGGAAACTTCGCTGGATGCCGCCGGAAAAAAAGTAATGGCGGGCATTTCCAAAAAACGCGGCGCGGCGGATGCGGCATTCCGGCAGATTGATCGCGAAACTGTGGTTTTCGGTTTTGCCGAAGCAGACGATGGTTCTGTTCCTGCCGAAGCGCTGGCTGCTGCCCTCAAAGCGGCGGGTATTACTGGTGATGAAATCGGCACGCTTACTCCGCAAATGCTTGAAACAGGAAGCTGGAAAGGCAAGCCGTTTAGATCGTATAACGTCAAAACGCCGCCAACCCGCCTGACACCGGGACGCTCGAATCCTTACGCAAAATTTCTGGAAAACGTGAAAGACAAACTCGCCTCTCTGGGATTTGAGGAATTTGACGGCCCGCTGGTTGAAACTGAATTCTGGAATTCAGACGCGCTGTTCATGCCTCAGTTTCACGCGGCGCGTGACATTCATGACGCATATTATATCGCCGAACCTGAGCGGGCAAAAACCATTGAAGAGCCGTGGCTTTCTAACATTGCCGCCGCCCACGAAAACGGCGGAAATACCGGCAGCCGGGGCTGGAATTATTCGTTTGACCGCGATTTTACCCGCCGCTGTATTCTCCGCAGTCAGGGCACGGTGCTTTCCGCCAAAACTCTGCCCACGGCAAAAATTCCCGGCAAATATTTCGGCATTGCCCGCTGTTTCCGCTATGACCGCGTTGACGCTACTCACCTGCCGGATTTTTACCAGACCGAGGGAATTGTGTTGGGCGAAAACGTCAACCTGAAAACGCTTCTGGGTATGCTGGATATGTTCGCCCGCGAAGTTGCCGGCGCGAAGGAAGTAAAATATGTGCCCGGCTATTTTCCTTTTACTGAACCGTCGGTGGAAGTGCATATCCGGCATCCGGTTTTGGGGTGGTTTGAGTTGGGCGGCTCCGGCATTTTCCGGCCCGAAGTGACGGAAAGTCTGGGAGTGAATGTTCCGGTCGCCGCGTGGGGCATAGGCATTGATCGCATGGCGCTCATGGCGCTGGGGCTGAACGATCTGCGGGAGCTGTTCAGCCACGACATTGAGAATGTGCGGCTCAGGCGTGCCAAAGACAGCTGATACACCGCGCACTCAGGCAGTTAAGTACACCGGATCGAAGTTAAAACTGCTGCCTCACATACTATCGTTGTCGGAAAGTGTATGCGGCAATGCGCGTAAAGCCGCCGTGTTTGACGGCTTTGCGGGATCAACGCGGGTCAGTCAGGCTTTCGCAAAAAGCGGCTATACCGTATACGCCAACGACACGGCGGTATATTCGAAAATTTTTAACACCGCGTTTCTTCAGAACACAAAACCGGCGCGGGACTACCAGCCGCTCATCGATCATCTCAATTCATTACAGCCGGTTGACGGGTGGTTTACCGAACACTACGGCGGCGATGAATCCCGCGCAGTATCGCATGACGGAGACGGCCTGAAAAAACCCTGGCAGAAAAAGAACACCCGCAAACTCGACGCGATACGGGAAGAAATTGACAGACTCGCCCTTGATGAAATAACACAGGCAGTCGCGCTCGTCAGCCTTATTCTGGCATTGGACAAAGTTGACAGCACGCTCGGTCATTTCGCCGCGTATCTGAACAAATGGTCTCCGCGTTCGCGCAACGACATAAAACTGGAAGTTCCCGCTTTGTGGATAAACGAAAAACAGCATTGTGTGATGAACCGCGACATTTTTGACGCGCTGAACCAGCTGCCGGAAAATATCGACATTGCGTATTACGATCCGCCCTACGGCTCGAACAACGAAAAAATGCCGCCGTCACGGATCAGATACGCCTCCTATTACCACATCTGGACGACAATATGCCTGAACGACAAACCGCCGCTTTTCGGCAAAGCAAAACGCCGGCTCGATACTTCCGATACAACCGCCGCTTCGGTATTTGAGGAATTCAGAAAAAACGATTCGGGAAAATTTATCGTAACAGAAGCGATTGAAAAACTTATACGGCAAACAAAATCCCGCTATATCATTTTATCGTACAGCTCTGGCGGACGCGCCGCCGCTGACGAATTATACGAAGTTCTCAATTCCAGCGGAAAAATTATCCGCGTAGAAAAAATCGACTACAAAAAAAATGTCATGGCATCAATGAAATGGACAAACAACTGGATCAAAGATACCGAAGAAAAAAATTACGAATATCTTTTTGCGCTGGAACGAAAATAGCAGACACGCTATACAATCATGAAAAAAAAACCGGCTGATTTCCCAGCCGGTCATCGTCATCTACAATTAAACAAACTCCGCGTCAAACACCCTGCATCATCATTGCGCGGGCAACTTTCTGGAAACCAGCGATATTCGCGCCATTCACCAGATTTCCCGGCGTGTTATATTCGGCGGCGGCATTCTTCGCGTTGGCATAAATATTAATCATTATCTGATGCAGTTTCGCGTCAACTTCCTCGAAACTCCACGCAAGCCGCTGCGAGTTCTGCGCCATTTCCAGACCCGATGTCGCCACGCCGCCCGCGTTCGCCGCTTTGCCCGGCCCAAAAGAAATTTTCGCGTCCTGAAAAATCTTGACCGCTTCGGGAGTCGACGGCATATTCGCCCCTTCCGAAACCGCGATACAACCGTTTTTCACCAGCGCCCGCGCGCTGTTTCCGTCCAGCTCATTCTGCGTAGCGCACGGAAGCGCCACATCACAAGGAATAGTCCAGATACCCGAACAGCCTTCGGTATATTTCGCGCCTTTCACTTCCGCCGCGTATTCGCTGATGCGCTTTCTTTCAACTTCTTTGATCCGTTTCAGAACATCAAGCTTCACGCCGTCCGCGTCATAAATATAACCGCCGGAATCCGACATTGCGATCACCTTCGCGCCCAAACTCTGCGCTTTCACAGCGGCATATATAGCGACATTTCCCGAACCGGAAACAACAACATTTTTCCCCTGAAAGTCCGTATTCAAATCCTTGAGCATTTCAGAACAAAAATACACACAGCCGAATCCCGTAGCTTCAGTCCGCGCCAAAGAACCGCCGTACACAATCCCCTTTCCGGTCAGAACCCCGTGAAAAATATTCTTGAGTTTTTTGTAATGCCCGAACATATAGCCGACTTCCCGCGCGCCGACCCCAATATCCCCAGCAGGCACATCCGTATCAGCGTCCAAATGCCGGTGCAGCTCATTCATAAAACTCTGGCAAAAACGCATTACTTCGCCATCAGATTTTCCCTTCGGATCAAAATCCGCGCCGCCTTTTCCGCCGCCCATCATCAACCCAGTCAGCGAATTTTTGAAAATCTGCTCAAACCCCAAAAATTTAATAATGCTCGTATTGACCGAAGGATGAAACCGGATACCACCCTTGTAAGGCCCAATCGCCGAATTATACTGCACCCTCATTCCCCGGTTCACATGCACCTTACCCGCGTCATCCATCCAGGGAACCATAAAAATTATCTGACGCTCCGGTTCAACAATCCGCTCAAGAATCCCCGCTTCCTCAAACTCCTTGTTTTTCTCAATAACCGGAATAAGCGATTCCAAAACCTCAGTCACCGCCTGATGAAACTCCACCTCGCCCGGATACCTTTTTTTCACAGTCTCCAGCGTCCGCAACACATATTGATTACTCATAAAAAAACCCCTTACAAACACAATTCTAGCGATTTTAATAATAAAATTAAAGGGGTGCTGTTTGGCTATCCGGCAAAGCCGGATAGCTCCGGAGTTTTCGCTACAGCGAAAACTCCACACATTTATCGACAATGCAAAATGAAAGGGGGGACACTTTCCACGCCGTCACCGGCACACAGAAACATCTGTCGTGTCCCCCCTTACGCTCCAGCCTTGCTCCAATCATTGCGCAAAGACTTGCGGAGGGCTTACAGCCCGGAGCAAGTCTTGCGCTATCCCCCGGCTATTCGCCTTCGGCGAAAACTCCATACAGTTGGTGTATTAAGATTTCTATGCGCTGTCTGAGTATATTACTTTCACAATCAGATTACGAATCGCGTTTCCTATTTCCTGTCTGGATTATCCGGCGCAATTTTGGCGTTGAGCAATTCCAGAAAACCGGGATAACTGACAGCGGCGCATTCGGCGTTTTCGATTTCAATGGGGCTTGCTGTGCCCATAGCCGCCGCCGCGACCGTGACTGTCGATGAGGCCGCCCGCAATTTTTCCACACGCGCCTTTTCCGTGAATTATAAGGCCGTCTGGTTTTTCGGTGGTTTCGATTCCCAGCTTGCCGAGCTCTTTCGCCATTACCGCGATACGATCAGTTTCCTTGTCGCGGGCGTGGGCGACATTGACCAGAGCGGTATCTCCTTCGGCGAACGCGGCGCACACCGCAAGAATGGGAAGCATATCGGGTGTCGCGTTGAGATCAAACGTGCCGCCTTTCAGAGGAACTGAACGGGAAAGCGACAATGACCATTCGGGAATATTTTCAGCGGTTTCGGTTTTTTCCCATTTTACCACACAACCCATTTGGGCAAGAATATCGAAAAATGATTTATCGCCTTGAGGATCATCTGGATCGAGGCCGAGTATGGTGAGAGCATTACCTGAAATCACCGCCGCCGCTGCGGGAAATGCCGCCGAAGAAAAATCGCCGGGCACATTACGCGCAAACGGTTTCCAGCGGGAGCCGCCGGGAATAGAAAAATGGGAAAAATCGGCGGGGGCTTTCCACGGGATTCCATGCGCGTCAAGATAAGAAAGCGTTATCTCGATATACGGGCGCTCGTTGAGCAGGGGAACTTCGATTTCCGTAAGCGTTCCGGCGGGGGCAAGCGGCGCGGCAAGCAGAAGCGCGGAAAGGTACTGGCTGAGGGGACAGGGCAGGTTAATTGCGCCGCCTTTCCACGGCCCCTGAATGACGATGGGAACACAATCATTGTTCTTTCGGGATTCGGCGCGAACGCCCAATTCTTTCAGGGCTTTTAATAATGGCCCCGCGCCGCGCCGCTGTATCTGTTCATCGCCTGAAAATTCAATTGGTTCGCGGCCTAGCCCGGCAATGGCCATTGCCAGATATAATGTTGTGCCGGAATTTCCCACGTCGATAAAATGCCCGCCGCCGGGAAATATTCCCGCATTACCCGTCACGGTAAACGCGCTAAGTTTAGTGCCGTCTTCCGCAGGCGGATTTTGGCAGAGTGGATCGCCGTTGCGGTGTTCCTCGATTTTCGCGCCCAATACCCGGCAGGCTTCCACACAGGAGCGGACATCGAGGGAATCAAGGGGGAAACGTATTTCAGACACGCCGTCGGCAAGACTGGCAATCAAGAGCTGCCTTATCGTGTGAGATTTTGACGCGGGAATCCGGACAACGCCGGAAAATGCGTGAGGGGTAATTTTGGCGCGCATATCAGTCAGTTATCTCCCATTGTTTTTGAATCGCTTCGGCGGTATCGCGGGGATTAGCGCCTTGAGCAAAAAAAGTCCGCAGTTCCCCGGCAGCTATTTTTTCCAGATCAACGGCGCGGGGAAAGCCGGAAAGCGTGACCGCAATATCGGACGACTCAAAAACCTCCCACGCTTTTGCGTACAACGGATCGTCCTTCAGAAGATCGCCTGAAAAACCGGCGGCGGGAAGAAAATGCCCCGAAAAACTGCCCGGCACGGTTTTAATTTTTGCGGACAACAGCGGGCTTTTCTCCACGAGAAAATCAAGAAAAATCCGGGCTTCATCGGGATACGAGCTTGCGCCGCCTATTCCCGCGTAGAATCCCGAAAGCCCGATGCTGTTTTTGCCCGGAGTGGCCGCTCCCGGAATTGCCGTCACGCCAAACTTAAAACCGGCTTCCCGCTCACGCAAAAAAGAAATCGCGTGAACTGGAGCAATAATCATGGCAAGACGGCCTTCCGCAAATTCCCGCAGCCGCTGTTCGCCGGTTTTGTCAAAAGGGCTTTCCCCGCCGGGACTTACCTCGGTGAGCTGTCCCATAAAAGCAACAAGCTCGACGGCGGCCTTTCCCTCAAAAACAGGTTTTCCGCCCTGAACAAGGGGAACGCCCGCCGCCCACAGCCACGAAAAAAAATCACGTTTCAGGGCAAGCGGGTCTTCCGGGTTCAGGCCGAGCGCCGTTCCGTAAACACCGCTTTTTCCAGCGGAAACCGCCCGCGCATATCTTACAAACTCGTCCCGCGTTTTCGGCGGACGATCAAAACCCGCCGCTTGAAGTAAACCAATATTGTAAAAAAGTAAATCCATTGATAAAACCAGCGGAATTGCCCGTTCTACGCCGCCCTGATTTTCCGTAACAGAATCAAGAGGATACAGCGCGTCCTGCCGGATAAGCTCTCCCAAGCGGCTGTCATCAAAAATAATAATGTCCGCAGGTGATAGCTCTTCGCTCGCCGTAGGATTTTTTTCAGGCGGTATCTGCGGCGTCTGTGTTTTCGGCTGTTCCGCCATTTGAATCCGCAGCCGGGGATTCCGCTCCTCGAATTCCCGTATCAGTTCGTTCAGCGTATCCGCGTCAGCCAGTGCTTCCCATTGCCCGGTGATAATCAAACCGGTTCGCTTTATGCCCCCCACTCCGCTTGAAAAAATGTTAAAAACTATAACGCCCAGAGTTAAAGCTATCAGCGCAATAAAAATAAACAAGTCAATTTTCACGCCCGCGTTGCTGCCGGCGACTCCGCCCGCCGGGGTTCTCGACTTTTTGGTGTTTTTACGGTACATCATTTATTATGTTCGCTTTTCTTAAACGGCCATTGTATGTTCTCGCAAATAAAATCCGCCGCAGCGTTTCCTTCGGGAAAAAAACCGAAGAAAAGTGGATCGCGGATTTTTCCGGCCATCAGAATTCTCCTTTTGATATTAAATCAGAAACTTCGCATGATGCCTATCTGGAATTGCCCAGTCATCAGCGGCAAGCGAATTCGCCGCTATTGAAAAGTGAAAAAGCTCCGGGAGGGTCGCGCCGCCGGAACGAAGGGGGAGCGCTGGTTCTCGGCCTGAAAAAGGCAAACTGTATCGCGTGGGCTGACGCTCAGGAAAACCGCTTCCGGGATCAAGTGATCGAGGCCAAATTTTCTCTGGACAGCATGGGCGGATACGCGGCGGCGGGCATTTTGTTCCGTATTATCGAGGACGACACTTATTATCTTGCCCTTGTTTCAAGCAAGGGATATTTCCGGCTGGACATGGTGCGAAACGCCGCGCCCCTGCCCTTAATCGGCTGGACAGAAATTTCCGGCTTTGAATCTTCCGGCACAGAACACCGCGTAAATCTTTGTATTACTGCTTACGGCGATCATCTGATTTTTATTGTTAATGACCGCTGGACAGCGGAAATAAAAGACGCGGCAATACCGGAAGGCCGCATCGGGTTTGCGCTGGCTTCCTACGAACCGGGGCCGCCGCGTGAGAATATTTCGTTAGGCGCAACTGACGAAGCTTATGTCTGCGCGGCCAGACTGGAATATCTTTCTGTAGATTCAGACATTGGTTTTGTTAAGGAGTCCCGCGAAAAATGGAATAACAGCCGCGAAATAACCGCCGAAAGCCGCCTGCGTCTGGCCGAAACTTTCGCCGCGATGAATAATGCCGAAGCCGCGCTGTTTCAAATATACAAAGCATGGGAAAGCAGAGAGATCGCTGCCCGGAGCGTGATGGCGACTTACACCGAAAGCCGTGCCCGGCGGGAATTGCTCCTTGCGTCCCGCATGGCTCGCCGGCTGGGGAAATACGGCGAAGCGAACGAATACACGGACGCATGTCTTGAGCAGGGCACGGAAACTGCGGAAAGAAAAGAAGCGTTACGCGAAAAGGCGAAGATTCTTTTTGAGACGGAAAAATTTGAAGAGCTGAAAAATTTTATTCAGGAACACATTGCGCGTAACGAAAACGACCCCGCCCTACCCGCTCTGTTCGGACACGCCTGCTGGCGCTTGAAAGAATATGCTTCAGCCGCCGCCGCATATGATCGCGCTTTCGAATTGGACGAAAAAAACGGTATCTACGCGGTCAACGCCGCCGCCATATACGAAGAAATGGGCAAAAGACAGCGTGCCCTAAAACGCTATCTCACCGGCGGGCGGGCTTTTCTAGGGCAGGACAATTACGCGGAATTGGGTGAGCTGATTCCGAAACTGCTTGCGCTGGGAGAAAAAAACTGGGAAGCCCGCGCGCTTGCGGGAAAGTGGGCGTTCGGCGTTGAGGATTTTGATCGCGCCGAAACCGAGCTTGCGCTGTCCGAAAAAATCCGGCGCAGAAAACGCACCCAGCCCGCGCCAGACCCGGCAGTGAGTTTTCTGCGGGGGCTGCTTTTGGTACGCAAAGGACGGCGGCAGGAAGCGTCTCGTTTTCTGGAAGAAGCCGCGCATATCGCGCCCGGTTACGGCCTGTTCCGTTTCAGGCTTGCCGAAAACCGTTATTTGTCATGCGGAGACGCGCAGGACAGTCTAGTAACACAGGAACTGAAAGCCGCCCTTGATCTTATGCCCGATGACGGCTGGGTGAACAACTTCGCCGCCCAGATCAGTCTAGCCGTGAACGATCTTGATTCGGCGGGGCGGTATCTGGAAAAAGCGGCGCTTACATTTGGCGAAGTTCCCGCTATCCGGGTCAACCGGGGCGTGTTAGCTTATTTGCGGGGTTCTCTCGATGACGCGCTGAAAATACTCAATGCCGAAAAAAGGGATGATCCAGAGGGACTATTGTCCAACTGCGCGGGAAATTTACTGGTTCGTTCGGGTGATTTTGAAAAAGCCGATTTATATTACCGCAAAGCGTTGAACAATGCGCCCGGCAATCTTGAGTATCTCGCAAACCGCGCATCGTGCCTGATTGAGCTTGGATATTTCGGCCAGGCGGAAGAACTGCTCGCCCAAGCGCCGAATACTCCCGAAATCCTAGAATTGATTAGTTACGCCGCTTCAAAAAAAGGCGAGTACAATCGCGCCGAATCCGCGTCCCTTGCCGCCCTTGAAATAGCTCCTGACAATATCCCCTCGTTGTTTGCGCTTGGATGGATTTACTGCAATACCAGCCGCTGGGACGATTTGGAAAAAATTATTCTTCGCCTCGATAAAGCCGAAATTGGAGAGAGCGACTCCCGCCGCAGAGAGGAACTTCGCAAACGTCTTGATGAGGGAACAACTCAGATTGTCGGCTGCGCCAGGTGTAAACGAAAATGGAAAATTAAACGCAAAAATAACGCCGTCCCCCGCTTCACGCTCCACGCCATGCCGCCCGATGAATTTCCCGCCGGCACTTGCCCCCAATGCGGCAAAACATATTGCATCGGCTGCGCTAAAAAACATATCGACAAAAACGGACGCTTCATCTGCTCTCAATGCAAAACAAATCTGAAACTTTCCGATGATGGCCTGAAAAAAATTATTCACGACTGGGCTGTTTCCGCAATACCCGCCGAAGAATCTCCCAAACGCGGGCGCAGCTCCAAAAAAACCAATTCGCAAAAAAACTAATTTCAGTAATAATTTGGGCGCATTTTGCCGCTTGTACATTTTTTACATTGCTTGGTGGAGTTTGCGAAGCAAACTCCTAAGCTGTCCGCAAAGCGGACAGCCTTCCTCGACTTTGCTCACGCAAAGTCTGCGGGATTTCCACTTCTATCCCTTGCGCTCCTCACGGGGTGGGGAATGGGGAGTAGGGATTGGGGAGCGTTGTTAGAAATCTGATCGTGAAAGTGACTTTTCCAAAGTAACACGCTCAGACAGCGAACAAAAATCTTAATTCCCCATTCCCAAATCCCTATTCCCACTATCCGGCTTCGCCGGATAGCCGGGGGATAGGCGCAGCCCGCGACAGCGGGCGGAGACGTAAGGGGGGCGGACGGGGAATGCGGCTGTGCGCGGGTGACCGTGGGGAAACAGCCCCCCTTTCATAAAAAACAATTGCGCCGATCGCTTTTGTTACTCCGGAAAATTTGCTATGATACATATATGTCCGGCGCGTTGATTTTAATACTGCTTGTTATTGCCTCTTCTATTCCGGCAATTGCCGTGTACTTGTGGTTTCGCATAGCGCGTTATGAGTTTTCGACTGTCCGTTTTTTGCTGGCTTTGCTCGCCGGAGCTGCTGCTTTTCTGCCTGCTCTTATTTTGCAGAATTTTTTTCCTGTGGATTTTTCGGCGGGAAACAAATGGAATATGTTGGGCGGCATATTTGTCCGCATCGCCCTCACCGAAGAATTAAGTCACCTGCTAATTCTTATGTTGTTTTTTTCAATTTCCCGGAGAATCGCCACAGGGCAAAACGGAGACAACGGGCAGGTTTCTCATAACGCCGGAAACTCCGCGAATTACAGCGAGATAACTTTTGGTTCCGCGACAGGTCTTATTGCCGGCCTCGGTTTCGCTATTCTCGAAAGCGCCGCCTACGGAACTGCCGGCATAGACATTATCCTGCTTCGCGTCTTTACAACCGTCCTTCACGGAGCTTGCGGAGCGCGGACAGGAGCCGCTGCGGTTATGCTTCGCGCTCACCCCGTTCAAGCATTTTTCCGTTTTTTTTCCGCCGTAGTTATTCACGGCATTTACAACCTGATGATCGTTATACCCGGCCTGAACTATCTAGCGGCAGTTATTATAGCCCTCTCCGCCTTTGCTTCATCAATTCTAGCAATTCGCGGCGGAATGTCCCCAAAACCACTTGACTAATCCGCGCAAAATCTCTATGTTAGGTCGCAGGTTCGAGTCCTGCTCCTGCTATTGAGAGAAAGCCCTAAAAAGGGGCTTTTTCGTTTTCTGAACACTTAAAGAATTTCATCAAACTATTTCAAGCGGGATTCTTCTCCTTCCACAGGACGTTCCTAACCATTGTTAAAGCCGAATGACATATAGAACGACATAGAGGGAAATCTCTTAATTCATTCTAAGTGTCATTCAACGAGGGTTAGTTACATGAACGCGCCTCTCCCATTTTCTGTTTTCAAAAGAGCAAGTCGTCCCAGTTATTTAGTCGCATTCAAAAATGAAAAGACTGGAAACTATTTGCCGCCAATTAGTACCCGACAAACCGATAGAACAGCGGCAATTAAGACCGCCTATGATTGGTACAAAAACGGAGTGCCTCAAAAAAACAAGGTGATAGAAATAAAAGAATACACCTTACGAGATTTGGCGAAAGAGTCCAATAGCTGAATATTTTGGGTATCTTCCTCGTCCAAGGGAAACAAAAAAGAACAATGTGCCGTGGAAAGAAATAGAAAGATTGTTTAATCTAGATAAGCCCTTAAAAAACAGTTTCAGTAATAATGGCAACCCTTACGGAAAATCCCAATCAGATGATTATATAAAAATAAAAAAACTGCTTAAAATAGGCTAACCACCACCAAAGGTGTTGGCTTTCTCGTCGATTTTATGGTTTCGCCACCGCAGTTTTTGAAGACATTAACCATAAGTGTTCGAAAGATTACCCAACGCCCTGAAACAGGTAGTGTCAAGTATTTTTCGCAAAATAGGTTTGTAGCCCCATATGAATGAAGATGAAGTTCTGAACAGAAAACATTCGGCATCTGCCGTACAAGAAAATATATTTTCTGCATCTCAAGTTAACACAGGTTTTACAAGTTGCTTGTAAGTGAACGGCGCAGAAAACATACAAGCGTTTAACAAACGGTTAAATGTTTGTCCTGAAAATACTCTGCGGTTAAAACGGAAACAGAATTCGTCAAGATAGGCTTGCGTGTGTTTCTTTCCCAGTCCGTGGTAAGTTCCTAAGATAAAAGTTTTAAGATTTCCTATCACCCGATGAAGCCATTTCAAATGCTCTGGGTTTTCCCTCATGTCAAACTT
>QMCE01002219.1_pt1 | contig 18356 bp, 18 predicted proteins | sample 1821851 | NCBI WGS metagenome assembly QMCE01 (sample SAMN09453174, study PRJNA476694) | Termite gut metagenome, whole genome shotgun sequencing project. | isolation source: worker | host: Odontotermes sp. | place: South Africa:Pretoria | collected 2016-01-28
CGGGGCAGCGCCCCGCAGCACACTTATAAAATAATCATCCGGGAGGAATGAAAATGAAAAGGTTTATATTGGTCGTCGCGGCGCTTATGGCGCTGGCGCTGCTTGCGGGCTGCGCCCCGCAGCGGGCGAAGATCACGAAGAACGCGGACTTGGAGGGCAAGGTCGTGGCGACGGTGTCGTCAACGCACGATCCCGCGATGGTCAAAATAATGCTGGAGAATAGTACCGGCGTCACATTCAAGGATATGCTGTTCTTCGAAACGTTCGCGGCCTCCGTCGCGGCGCTGAAAAGCGGGCAGGCGGACGCCGTGTTCAACTCCGCGATGACCGTCAGCTTCTACGCCTCGACTGACGATACGCTCACAGTCATCCCCGCGAGCGTGCCGGAGGGGACGACCGCACACATGGCGCTTCGCACGAGCGATACTGAGCTTATCGAAAAAGTCAACGCCGCGCTGATTACCATGCGGGACGACGGCACGCTCGCGCGGCTTGAGCAGGAGTATATCACGAACCTGACGCCGGATATGCAGCTGCAGGGCAGGGATATGCCCCGCTTCGAGGGCGCGCCGACGCTGAACGTCGGCGTCGCGGGCGACGTGCCGCCGCTGGACTACGTCGCCGCGGACGGCAAGCCGGCGGGCTATAACGCGGAGCTGCTGAACGTTTTGGCCGAGCTGCTGCAAATGAATATAGAGATAAGCGTTACGCCTACGGAGAGCAAATTCCCCGCCCTGGCCGCCGAAAGGATCGACGTGTTTTTCCTGGAGGTGCAAAACGCGGAGATAGAGGCGATGACTGCTAATCTCGCACAGAACAGCAACATCACGCTCAGCGAGCCGTACCATATTTTCACGGGCGCGGGCAGCCTGGTGTTGAAATAAGGAGGAAATCGGGATTATGAGGAGAACTATTACTATTATTGCCACCATTCTTAGTCTATTCACGCTGTGCGCGTGCTCCGGCGGGCAGGCGGCTAAGATCACGAAGCCTTCTGAGCTTGAAGGCAAGGTTATTGCGACGCTGTCGTCGCCGCTGCCCCCGGAGCAATTCCAGGCCACGATAGAAAGCGGGGCAGGCGTCAAGTTCGCGGAAATGCTCTTTTTTGAAACGACCTCGGCGGCGGTAGCCGCGCTCAAAAGCGGTCAGGCTGACGCCATGTTCGGCATTGATTTTTGTCTGGATTTCTATACGGCGATGGACGACAGCTTAGGTTCATTCCCATTCGCGGCGTCTATGGCCAACGCTACAACAAGCCATATGGCGCTGCGCGCCGAAGACGCTCAGCTGCTTTCAAGCATAAACGCAGCACTTGTCGAGATGCGCGAGGATGGCACGCTCTCGAGGCTTGAAGCGGAGTACATCAAGGATTACAGCAAGATGTTCGAGGGCAGGGAGCTGCCGCGCTTTGAGGGCGCGAGGACTATAATGGTCGGAGTCAGCGGCGATGTCGCCCCGCTGGATTATGTGGCCGCCGACGGCAAGCCGGGAGGCTATAACGTCGAGCTGCTGGCGCTTTTGGGCGAAAAACTAAAAGCGAATATCGAGATAAGCGTATCGCCTATGGCGAGCAAATTCCCGGCTCTGGCCGCAAAGAGGATCGACTTGTTTTTCTTCCATGCGCAGAACAAGGACTTAGACATAACGACCTCGACAATGGCTCAGAACCCCGGAATAGCCCTTACGGAGCCATACTACGAAATGGCGGGATACGGTTTTCTCGTGATGAAATAGGAGGTGGACATCTAATGAATATCGACAGGATACAAGAGGGCGGCAAGCTTATCTTGGCGCTGGAGGGCCGCCTGGACACGACGACCGCGCCGCAGCTTCAGGGCGTGCTCATCCCCGCCTTCGGCGAGGCAGAGGAAATTACGCTGGATTTCAGCGAGCTGGCCTATGTGTCCTCGGCGGGACTGCGCGTGCTGCTCATGGGGCAGAAGGAAGCGAAGCGAACAGGCGGCTCCATGACGCTATGCGGCGTATCGGAGGACGTTATGGAGGTGTTCGAAATGACGGGCTTCGCGGATATATTAAATATAGAGTGATTATGCTGCGGAGCTTCGCTCCGCAGCATAATCAAAAAACATCCATGCGGGGTGAGCTCCATCTCAATTCGAATAAAAATACTGGCGATCGTATTGGGCTTCTTTACGCTGATAGCGGCGGCGTTCGCCGTCTATTCTACGGTTACGACCGAGAACTACCGGCGGCTTCGTACCGAAGAGGTCGTAAAAACCGTCGCCTTTGAAAGCGAGCGGGTGGGCGGACTCATCGCCGAGATGGAACGCAACGTCGTCGACCTCGCGCTCTCCGGCAGGCAGTTCTATCTGTCCGGCGAGCGCCCGGAGGAGCTGGGCGTATCCATTTCGACAGAGAATTTCAGCGCGTTTCCCGCGGCCGTGGGCGGCGGCATATGGTATGAACCCTACGCGCTGGACGCGGATGAGCGCCGCGCGTGTTACTATGCCTTTTTCGACCCCTCTATAAACGCCGTGCGCCACGACCCTGATTTTATGACGGCGGAATACGACTATCACACGCAGATGTGGTACACGACGATCGCCCAGGGGTTGAGCGGGGAATACGGCACAGTTTGGACGCCGCCGTATTATGACGATACGGGAACGAACGCATTAATGACCACGGTCGGCGCGGGCATATATGACGCGGGCGGCGTATTTGTGGGTATGTCCACCGTGGATTGGGAGATACAGAGCGTGGTGGACCGGCTCTCCGCGATCAAGCCGACGGAAAACAGCTTCGTACTGCTCGCCTCGCCGAAGGACGACTATATCCTGTCCAATACGCACGAAACCGGGCGTACGCAGACGGGCGCGTCCCTGAACGCAATTCCGTGGTACGGCGAACTGGGCTTAACAAGCGGCGATACGGTGAGTATCGGGGATTTTATAGACGGCGGCACTCAGTACATAGCTTTTTCACGCATATTCGATAACGGCTGGCTGTTTTCCGTTCAAATACCTTCGAGCGAAATCTTTGCGGAGATAGAAACCAGCAACAATCAGTTTACCATCATCATCGCCGCCTCGTTTATAGTGCTGCTTCTATTGACGGCCTACCTTTTATCGCGTTTTATTAACCGCCCGTTGCGCCAGTTAACTTCCGGCGTGGAGGAGCTGGGCGGCGGTAACCTGGATAAGCGGATCGAAGCGCCCTCGAGGGACGAATTCGGCACGCTGGCTTCGGCGTTCAATAAAATGACCGCAGATCTCAAAGCGTCCATCGAGCAAAGCGCGAAGGAGCGCGCCGAAAAGGAGCGTATCGGCGCGGAGTTGAACGTCGCGACGCAGATACAGGCGTCCATGCTGCCCTGCATCTTCCCGGCGTTTCCGGAGCGGGCGGAGTTCGACATCTACGCGAGTATGCAGCCCGCGAAGGAGGTCGGCGGCGACTTTTACGACTTCTTCCTGATCGATAAAAACACCCTCGCCGTGGTCATAGCGGACGTTTCCGGCAAGGGCGTGCCCGCCGCGCTGTTTATGGTCATAGCGAAGACGCTTATACAGAATACGGCGCTGTCCGGCAAAGTCCCGGAGGTGGTGTTTGGGATCGTGAATAAGATGCTATGCAAGAATAACGAAGCCGGCATGTTCGTTACGGCGTTTCTGGGCTATCTCGACATACCGTCGGGCCGATTTACATTCGTAAACGCCGGGCACAACCCACCGCTGCTGAAAAGGGCGGGCGAACCGTTTAGCTGGCTTAAAGCGCAGGCGGGCTTCGTCCTTGCTGGCGATGAGGATACATTCTACAGGCAGCAGGCGCTCGTCTTAAATCCGGGCGACGAGCTGTTTCTCTACACGGACGGCGTTACCGAAGCAGTAAACAAAGGGGACGAATTGTTCGGCGAAGCGCGTTTGCTGGACGCGTCAAATCGTTATTCAGATATGCCGCTGAAGAATTTCACCGTATCCGTCAAAGGCGATATAGACCTTTTCGCGGACGGCGCGGAGCAGGCGGACGATATTACTATGCTGGCGCTGAGGTCCTGTAGGGGCGATTCATGAATCGCCCGCAATTAAACACGGCAATATCGGCCACGGGCGATTCATGAATCGCCCCTACAATAATTGGTCGTTATATCGGGTTAATACGCCCATCACGGAGGACGAAAAAATGAAAATAAAGGCGAGTGCCCTGGCCGTCTTGTTGATGGCCGCAGCGCTGCTGACGGCGTGCGCGCCTGAAACGAACGAAACGGCGCAAGCTGGCGCGGGCGATTATACGGACTATATCGGCGCGGGTAAGCTAATCGCCGCGCAGCTTGGCGACGTTTACGGCGCCGTCGCCAACGATATCTTGCAGGCGAAGGAGGTGCGCGAATTCACGCTTGCCCCTGACATGCTCGAAGCCGTTCGGATAGGCCGGGTGGACGCCGCCATTCTCGACGACGCGTACGTAAAGCAAATTCAGGACAGCGGCGAATACCCCGACTTGGACTATCTGCCCGTTCCGAGCGAGATTTTTGTGAACATGGCCTCCAATGTATTCCATACCGAGGCGCTGCGGGATGAATTTAACGCTTGGTTTGAAACGCTCGAACAGGACGGAACATTTGACGAGATATACAATCGCTGGATAGGCGTTTCGCTCCCTGCCGAGGAGGACATTCCCCGGTTTGAGCTTACGGGCGAAAACGGCACGCTCCGCGTTTGTAATACGGGCAGCTTTCCGCCCTTTTCGTACGCCGACTCACAAGGGCGGCCCGTTGGCTTCGACGAGGAGCTTTTGAGCCGGTTCGCCGCGCATATGGGGATGGATATTGAATACAACATGATGGCTTACGACGCGATTATCCCCTACGTGCTTTCGGGCAAGGCCGACATGAGCGCCTGCTCCTTCACCGTAACCGGCGACCGTGCGGAAAACGTGATATTCGGCAGGCCATATACCAAGGCGCACGCGGTGTTGGTCATCCGCAAGAGCGGCGCTCCCGCCGCGCGCGATTATTCTTACTTTACTGGCAAAGACGTCGCCGCGATAGTGGGCGCGACGCATTATATGACGATCGAGAAGATCGGCGGCGTCCCCGTATACTTTAACGACAGCGCGGAAGCCGCGGAAAATGTGCGGCTCGGCCATGTATCGGGCTTCATGACCCTTCTCTCCAACGCACGCGTCATGGCGTCACAGCTTGAAGGCTTTGAGGCGATACCAGTGCCGACAGAATTCTACAGCGGTGAGGTTGCCGGTATATCCAATGATCAAGCCGTAATCGACCGCTTTAACGCGTTCCTCGCTTCAATTAAAACAGACGGAACGCTCGGCGAAATGGAGAATCGCTGGTTTGGCGAAGGGCTCGATTTGGACGCGCCCATTCCTGAAATTGAAAACACGGGCGAAAACGGCGCCCTGCGCGTGGCGACGAGCGCTCTTTCCCTGCCGTACGTCTATATCGGGGACAATGGCGCGCTTACGGGCTTCAGCGTAGAGCTGGCGCTGCGCTTCGGCGCGCATGAGGGCAAGACGGTGGAGTTCGCGGAGATGGAACTGAGCGCCTTGATTCCATACGTAAACAGCGGGCGGGCGGAGCTGAGCCTATCCAGCATGGCGATAACCGAGGAGCGCAAAAGGAACGTCATGTTCACCGAGCCGTTCCATCAGGAACAGCACGGCATACTCGCGCTCAGGCCAACCGCCTCCGAAGCCGAAAGCGTCAGCCTTATCGAATGGCTGAATACGGGCATAGAAAACAACCTCCTAAGCGAAAACCGCTGGATGTTAATAGTGGACGGCCTGGGCGTAACCATGACTATCGCGGTATTGGCGCAGCTCTTTGGAACGGCATTCGGCTGCTTCGTATGCTGGGTGCTGACGCGCAAGTCGCGATTCGCCAACTGGCTCGGCAATCTTTACTGCGGGCTGATTCATGGCCTGCCCATAGTCGTGCTGCTCATGATCACCTACTATATCATCTTCGGGGATACGGATATTTCCAACGTGCTCATGGCCGTCGCGGCGTTTACGATAATTACCGGCGCGGGCGTCGCCGTAAACCTGAAGGGCGCAATTGAAACCGTCGATCCCGTAGAGATCGAGGCGGCGCGCAGCATCGGATTTTCGGCGTTCAAGGCGTTTCGGACGGTGACGCTACCGCAGGCCATACGCCGCGCGCTGCCCGGCTACACGAACGGCTTCGTCGAGCTCGTAAAGGCGACCGCCATCGTCGGCTACATCGCCATCCAGGACTTGACCCGCGCGGGCGACCTGATCCGCAGCCGCACCTACGACGCCTACTTCCCGCTGCTGTTTGTGGCGGTCATCTATTTAATCGTGACTACCATCTGCGTGCAGCTGTTCAAGTTTATCGTCAAAAAAGCCAACGGAGGTGCGCCCCGATGAGCATTATATCCGTAAAAAACCTTGAAAAGCGCTTTGGGAATAATATTATACTTCAAAACGTAAGCGCGGAGATAGAAAAAGGCGAGGTCATCTCGATCATCGGCCCGTCGGGAACGGGCAAAAGCACGTTTTTGCGCGCGATAAACTTTCTCGACCCGCCCACAGGCGGCGAGGTGTACTTTGGCGGCGAAAGAATTACGAAGAAGAACATGGACGCCATACGGCTAAAAATGGGCATGGTATTCCAAAGCTTCGGGTTGTTCAGCCATCTGGACGTTATGGGCAACCTTACGGCCGGACCCGTTAGACTGTTGAAAACGTCCAAAAAGGAAGCCGAGGAAAAAGCCGCCGACCTGCTTAAAACGGTGGGGCTCTCCGAGCGCGCGCGATACATGCCCGGCCAGCTTTCGGGCGGCCAAAAGCAGCGCGTGGCGATTGCCCGCTGCCTCGCGATGTCGCCGGAGGTCATCCTATTCGACGAGCCGACGAGCGCCCTCGACCCGACGATGGTCGGCGAGGTAATGGCGGTAATGCGAAATCTCGCAAAGTCCGGGATGACCATGCTCGTCGTGACGCACGAGATGGACTTCGCGCGGCATATACGAGCAGGGCGGCCCCGCGGAGATTTTCGGCAATCCCAAAAAACCGAAAACACGGGCGTTTATCTATAATATCCGCTCATATAGCTACGAGATTACGAGCCGCGATTTCGATTATGTTGAGATGCTCTCCAGCGTTGATAATTTCTGCTTCCGCCACGCTATCGAGAAAAAAGCCGCGAACAAGGTGCTGCTAATAGCGGAGGAACTCGTTATCAACATCGTCGCTCCGCAGTATGGGGCGTGTTCGCTCAACCTGAGCTTTTCCGATAAGCTCAATACCTACGCGCTCAGCGTTTCCTACGCGGGCGAAAAGACGAACGCGCTCGATGCCGCTGAAGACAACCTATCCGCCATGCTGGTAAGGTCGAGCGCGAAAGAGATCCGGCACGAGTACGCCCAGGGCATAAACACCCTGACGGCGGCGCTATAGGAGGCTGGTATGACTGAGTTGCTCCTCGAGGCCAAGCTGGAGAATATGGATATCGTATTGAACTTCGTCGAAGAGCGGCTGGAGGGCAGCCCCGCAAAGATTCGGAACCAAATCAGCATCGCCGTAGACGAGATTTTTTCCAATATCGCCAGATACGCCTATCATCCTGATGTGGGCGGCGCCACGGTACGAATCTCTGTTGATGATGATATTACAATAGAATTTGAAGACAGCGGCATCGCCTATGACCCGCTCTCCGCTGAAAAGCCGGATATAACGCTGCCGGCGGAGGAAAGGGCGCTCTCCGCTGAAAAGCCGGATATAACGCTGCCGGCGGAGGAAAGGGAGGTCGGCGGTTTGGGCCTTCTCATGGTGAAGAACCTGATGGACTCGGTGGAGTATAGGCGCGCCGGCAATAAAAATATTCTTACAATCAAGAAAAAACTCGCTGAGTGAGCGCTGTTCGCGCAAGCTTTTGGGGAATTATACTTGCGTCCGATTCTTTCTTGATATGTGTGAAAGACTCCATCTCTTTGCAGGCTGAATATTAGGGGATGACGACGATGGCGCAGGGGTGGACGGTAAACGAAAACGCGGCGGGAGGGTCTGAACCTTCCCGCCGCCGTTTTTTGAAGCTTACGCCGCAAAGGCCATCGGCCATAACGACAGAGCCGGCCAAATCATGGACAACATCCACAGCGCGAACAGGATTATCATCGGCCAGATCGCGCCCTTGATGACCTCGCTGATATTGGCCTTCGTAATAGCCGACACCGTAAAGAGGCTCAAGCCGACAGGCGGGGTGAGCAGGCCGAACATGATGCCGAGCACCATGACGATGCCGAACTGCACCAAGTCGAAGTTTAGCGCCGTCATTACGGGTACCATCAGCGGCGAGACGATCAGGGTTATGGACGTACCGTCCATGAACATGCCCAGAATGATCATCAGGAATGTAAACAGCGCCAAAACGGGAAACAGGCCCAAATTGTTCGCCTCTACAAACTCTACCAGCATGTGCGGGACGCGGTTGAACGTGAGGAACTGGGAGAACATGCTGCAGCTAACCATTATGAACAACAGCATCGAGGACTGCTTCGCGCCCTCTTTGAGGCTCTCCCACAGCTCCTTAAGGCCAAAGCCCTTGTAGATGAACAGCGACACGACGAGCGCGTAGATACATGCCCAGGCGGCGGCCTCGGTCGGAGTCATGATGCCGCCGTATATGGCGCCGATGATCGAAACCGGCAGGAATATAGCCGGGAGCGCCTTGGCGGTGGTTACTAAGCGCTCCTTGATGGGGATCCTGTTCACGGAGCCCTGGCCGGTTTTGACGGAGTAGATTACGCAGTACGCGGCGAACGCAATCGCCACGACGCCGCCGACGGCAAAGCCCGCGAGAAACAGGTTCTTGACGGAGACGCCGGCGATGACGGCGTAGAGGATCATCGGGATGCTGGGCGGAATAAGGATACCCGTACAGCCGCCCCCCGCGATAAGGCCCATCGAGAAGCGTTGCGTATACCTCGCGTCGGTCATCGCCGGTATCATCAGGCCGCCGACGGCCGCGATGGTCGCGACGGCGGAGCCCGTGATAGCCGCGAAGAACGCGCAGCCGATTACGGCGACGATAGCCATACCGCCCGGAATATGCCCGAGCCACGCCCGAAGGCAGGCGATGAGATTTTTCGCTATGCCGCCCCTGGACATGATACAGCCCGCGAATATGTATGCGGGAACGCACATGATCGTCGAGGAGGCGAGGGCGGAGTTGGCCACGCCGCCGATAGCGGCCATATTGTAACCCACAATCATGCAGCCGACCATGCTCGCAAGGCCTATCGAAATCGCGATCGGCACCTTGATGACGATCATGATTAGAAACAAGACGACAACAATAATCGCTACTTCCATAATACTACTCCTTTTCTTGTCCCGGATTAGTACTATCGGGATCATTTATTTGAGCCGTCTTGCCGATAAACGGCCGAATTAAGCGCCACGCGTACTGGATTGCCATCAAAACGCCCGTTATAGGAATTATGATATAGACATACTCTCTGGGAATAAGCAGCAGGGGGGTGACGCGGTTGGCGGCGGCCTGCTGGATAGTCGCCAGATAACCGAAATATGCTAGGAACACGGAGAAAATAAAGCTGAAAATATTCGCGGCATACTCCATGACCTTGCTCGGCTTTTTAAGAACCATGTCAATAGCGTCCATGACGATCTGGTCGTTCCTTCTGGTCACCATCGAAAACCCAAGCGTAACGCTATAGACCAGGATGATGATCGAAAGCTCGTCAACCCAAGCCTGGGGATTCCGAAAGATATACCGCATCACAACGCCGTAGACGATCATGCTGATGCCTATCAAGAGCGTGACGGCCGTGAACACGTTTTCGAATTTGATATACGCTTTTAGGAATTTAGACATCAGCCATCGCTCCTTACTTGCTCGCGTTATAAATCTCTAGCGCCTTGGTCCATTCCGCGTTCCTGTGCTTTTCAAGTATCGGGTTCCAAACCTCTGTCCAGGCGGCCTTGTCCTCATCGGTGAGGTAATACATCTCTACGCCGTTGTCCACACCGATCTGAACCGAATTCTCCATGTCGGCCAGCACGGCCTCGTACTGCTTCTGCTTTGCAAGGGCCAGCCCTTCCTTCAGCAGCGCCTGCACTGCGGGATCGAGAGCGTTGAAGCGCTCGGTGTTGACCTGAATCAGGAAGGGGATGTGCGCGTGGTTGGTGATGGTGCCATTTTTGCAGACCTCATACAGCTTGTTGTGGGCGAGGCCGGGAGAGTCGGCGGAGCATATGTCAATGACCTTGTTCTGAAGCGCCGTATAGCACTCGTTCCAGGAGACGAACACGACGCTGCTGTTGACCGCGGAATACATCTCTTCCGACATGGGGGAAACGCCGTCGCGTATCATGAGGCCGGCCATATCCTCGGGCCTGGCGATAGCGCGGCCCGTGTTGTTCCACCAGTAGGGCGCGCCGGGGTAGAACGTTGTAAGCACGGTGATGCCGGCTTCGTTCAGCGCCTTGAATACCAGCGGATTGATCTCGGGATTGTCGTAGAACTTGGACATCTCTTCGCCGCTGGCGAACATGAAGGGCGCCATGCAGTAGGTGATGTTGGGATCCATCGTGCCGAGCTTGCTCATGAGCGTCGAGATGATGTCGATATTGCCGCCGACCAGCGCGTCGATCTCGGTGGAGTCGTCAAACAGCTGCGCATTCGCGAAAACTTCGAGCTTGACCTTTCCGCCGCTCTGCTCGTCCAGCCAATCGGCAAGCCACAGCGCGGCCTGTCCGGTCGTGGTGGATTCGGCTTGAACGTGGGACCATCTCAGCGTTACGGGCTCGTAGTCCGCCTCGGCGGCGGCAGGCGCCGCAGCGGCAGCGGCCGGATCCGCAGGAGCAGCCGGAGCCGCAGGCGCGGCGGGCGCGGCGGGCGCGGCAGGGGCGGCGGGGGCGGAGCAGCCGACGGCGGCGATAAGCATGGTGATAGTCAACAGTGCCGCGATAAACTTCTTCATAATGTCATTTCTCCTAACTCAATTTTGATGTTTTTGTATCGTACTTTTTTTGGAGCGTATTTATATGGGCATATCGATGTCGAGCATGGCGAAGGACAGCGCCTTGCCGTGGAGGTCCTGGCCGAGCGAGCGCGTGACGCCGCCGCCCAGGGCGTGCTCGAGCCGGAAGACAAACGCGCCGAGGTTGGGAACCTCGTATCTCGTTACATCGCCTAAGCACACCTGATGGAATTTCTTTTTCACGACCTCGGCCGTCAAGTCGTTTTTCACTCTGTCGTAATCCTTCACGTCATACACGATGACAGATATGAGGGAGGTGTCCCCTTTGTCGCCCGCTCTTGAAAAGGCCAATTCCCGAAGCTTCATAACTGTTCACCCCCATAATACTCGACGGATTGCGTCACTTCGTCTTCGCTGACGAGAATGGATTGGATCGAGATGATTTCCCGGACATTGCGCCTCGCTCCCGCGCCGCCGGCCGGGCCCGCGATGAACAGGGCTTCCACCTCGTAGGCGACGCGCTCGGCGCTGAGCTTATCCTTGGTTCTCGCCGCGACGCGCAAGCGCACCTCGCAGGGCTCGCCGGAGCTCATTCCCGCGCTTAGCTCGTCCTTATACAGCGAGTTGACGCCGATCATCTCGACCCTGATCTCGCTGTATTCGATGCCGCGGTATTCGAGGCGCTTGAGAACGCAATCCCCCGCCAGCTTGGCGCGCTCGACGCATTTGTAGCCGCCGTAGCTGATTTCCCCCTCGCCGATATAGCAGTCGTGATAGCCGGTCTGCACCTTCAGCAGCCCAGTCTTGGGCTTGCCGCTTGCGCCGGTGATGTACACGACGTTCGGGGCCTTCTGCTCGAGGCGGATTTCGGAAAAATCGGCTATGACGTCCGGCGTGAGGTAATTTGCGGGGTCGATAAGCTCGTACAGCGCCTGCTCCTTTACGACCATCTCGTTTATAACGCCGCCCGTGCCTTCGACCTTGCTGATCTCGACGTCGCCGTTTTCATACACTGTACCAATCGGGAGCCCGAGCTTCCAGAGGTCGGGAACCTCCTTGCGGTCGCAGTCGGCATAATAGCCGCCGGTAATCTGCGCGCCGCACTCCAAAAGGTGCCCCGCGACTGTGCCGCAGCCCAGAAGCCGCCAGTCGTCCATCGCCCAGCCAAACTCGTAGACGCAGGGCGCAAGCGTAAGGGAAGGGTCGGCGCAGCGGCCGGTGATGACGATGTCCGCGCCGTTGCTCAGCGCCTCGACGATCCCGGCGCAGCCTATGTAGGCATTAGCGTTAATGATGGTCTCGAAGTAATCGCCGAGCTTTTGGCCGCTTTCGAGCGTCTTGTAATCCTTGAACTTGGATACCCGTTCGAATATGTCGTCCCCCAGCACAACGGCCACCTTCAAATGGCCCAGGCCGCGCTCTTTGCATAGCTCCGCGATCTTTTTCGCTGCGCTGACGGGATTGGCAGCGCCCATATTGCTGATGATCTTGGTCTTCGAGTTCATCTTCTTGTAGGAATCCAGCAGCTTGCCCATGCGGAACTCCAGCTGGGCGTCGTAGCCCTTGGACGGGTCGTTCTTCTTTGCGAGCATTGCGAAGGCAATAGTCCTCTCTGCCAGGCACTCGAAGAAAAGATAGTCGAGATTGCCCTGTTCCAGCAGAACGATAGCCTCCTCGGTGCTGTCGTTTGCCGTGCCCGCGCCGGAGCCGATTCTGATAGATCTCATGCGTTTCCCCCTTTCTATTTAGTCAAGACGCAGGGTGAGCTCCGTCAGGCCGCCGTTGACCGTGAGGCCCTGCTCGAACACGAATGTAAAGTCGTTGCCGCCTTCGGGGATCACCTCGCCGTTTTTGATGGTGAGCCAGCCGTCGTGGCCGGGCAGAATCCTGGTTGCAATCCGCTTCATCTTGCGCACGCTTTGCTTGCTGACTTCGGGGTCGAGCGTCATCCAGAAATCCTCTTTGGCGATCTCGCCCCTGTTCTTGGCGGCGTCGCCGGAGAAGAGCCATTTCTCGCCGTTCCCCTGATCCAGCACCACGCTCATGCAGCCGTCGGTATGGCCGGGGGTGAGGATGGCCGTCATGCCGGGTACGATCTCGTCACCGTCCTTCTCGATCATCATCGTGCGGAAGCTGCGAAGCAGCGTGATGGCTTTTTCCTCGATGTTATAGTCCTTTTCCTCCAGGCGGTTGGCGTATTCCCATTCCTGCTTGGAGAAGACGAACAGCGCGTGCGGAAAGTAATCGATGTTGTATACATGATCGTAGTGCAGGTGCGAAAGGGTGATGATGTCGATATCGCCGTAGGTCAGCCCGTGCTTGGCAAGCAACCCCTTCAGCGCGGTGCGGATCGTCGTCCCGCCCGCGTCGATGAGGATGTTGTGCTTGCCGTCCCTCACGAGAGCCATAGCTCCCCAGCCTATGCCTCCGGCGGTAAGCTTTCCGGGGAAGCCGGGAAACAGTACGTCTACTTGGAAGTTCATACAATGCTCCTTTCTTATTGGTTTTTTGGAAATAGAACGCCGTTTCCGTACAGGACGGCGTATATTTCGTTTATCAGAGCTCGCCCGCGCGACATTTCGCGACAAGGCTCAGCGCCTCGCTCCAGCCCTTTTCAAACTGCGAGCGGAAAAGGCCGACCGGGCCAAACTCCTCGTATTTCTCGGCGGGCAAACCGTTTTCGTCGTAGGCCTGCCGGAACACGGGCACACCGCGCCTGAGCGTTTGGATAACGCCGGCGGGCGTTTTGGCCTGGAAGCGTTCGATCACAGGCGGGTCGGCCTCTAGCAGCTCCTCCGAGGTCGTAATCCAGTTGATGGTGACCGCCGAATCCGCGCCGACCATCTCCGTGAAATGATGCGTCCCGCGCGCACCGCCAGCCATAGAGCGGATGCTATAGCCGCGCTCATTCTTAAGCTGCTCGATCCGCTTCATGATCGCCAGCCCGGCCTGCATCATGTAGTCGGGCAGGATCTCTATACCCTGCTCGCGCACGTATGAGCCCAGATATTCGTCAAAAATACCGGCTATCTGCGCGAATATCAGTACAGAGGCATCGCCTTCGCCGCGAACGTCTTCGTAGAGCTCAGCAATATCGATAAACTGCGCAACACTCATAACCTCGGTGGCCAGCACCGCGACCCGCCGCTTAAGCAGCTCCGCAATGCTTATCATCCCCTGTACCGTCACGGGAACCTTTACGATAATATTGGAGGCACAGGCGGCGTTTTCGCAGCCGTATTCCAGAATCCTTTCGGAGGACTCGTTGAAAGGGTCGCCCTGGATGCTGACAAAGCCGTGCTGTCCGCCCGTGCTGTCATAGATAGGCTTGAACAGGCGCGCGAGCTCCAAGACGAGCTGCCTTTGCACCATCTCCACAACGCGGGAATCGTCCGCTTCTTCCTTCATCGCCTTTTTTATCAGGCCGGTCACGTATTCGCGCTCGATGGGATCCGCGCATACCTTTTGGAGCGCCGCGGGATTCGTCGTGCAGCCTATCGCGCCAGATCGGATAGCCTCGGCAGCCTGCGCCCGGGTAGGATTGTTGACCCAATACCTAGTTGGCGTGAGCGCTTGCACCCGCTTAAAGTAGCTGAGTTTCTCGTTTGACATTGCTTGTTCTCATTTCTTTTTATTTTTGTGAAAATACCAGCCGCTTGAATTCCGTCGTTAGTACATCGCGGGCTATTGCGCCCTTAGCGCCGCTATGCGCCCGAGCGCGCCGCGCCAGCCCTGTTCGAAATTCGTCCTGAACAGCACGACCGGCCCGAACTCCTCGTATTCATGCGGCTCGATTGCGTTGATAAAATATGCCTTGCGATGATCCTCCAGCTTTTCCAGCAGCTCGTCGTCCACCGCGTATGGCGTGGGCTGCAGGAAGCGGCTCACGACCGGGTTGTTCTGTTCGATCAATTTATCCGCCGTGCCCTGCCAGTTGATGGTGATACAGGCGTCGGCGCCCACCATCTCGGTAAAATGGTGAAGCCCGCGCGCGCCGCCGCCGATAAAGCCGCAGGGATACTTGCGCTCCTTAACCAGCGCATGAACCTTTTTGGCGACGCTCATTCCTGCCTGCCACAGCGCGTCCGGCCCGACGCCTATCCCCTTTTCCTCATTGAGGTTTTGTAGGTATTCGTCGTAAATGCCGGTTATAAGGCTGAAATACAGCGGCGCGGGGTTGACCATATCCTTTACGGCGTCCACATATACTTCGCACACGTCCAGCACCTGGCGCACGGCCATGCATTCCGTAGCGTTTATCGGCACGCCTTCTTTCGCGAGTATTTCTATGGCCTTTAGCCCCTCCTCGGTAACGGGAATCTTCGCCATGATATTCGCGCCGGCTTCCCTGTTATAGCGCGCATAGCGGACGATGGTCTCCGCGTCCTCGCGAAACGGGTCGCCCTGGATGCTCACGTAGCCGTACTTTTTGCCGCTGCTTTCATACAGCGGTAAAAAGTGCTTTGCGATCTCGCCGACCAGCTCCCGCTGCAGCCATACCAACAGCTCGTTGTCGTCGCTATATTCGCCGAGCTTGCTCTTTATCAGCGCCTGAGCGCGCGCCTCGTCCTCGGAGCCGTTCAGTATCCTCCATACATAGGAAGGGTTTTGAGTACAGCCTTGCGCGCCTTCGGCGAGCGCCAAATCAGCTTCCGCATGGGTTACATTATTGATCCAAAATCGCGTTGGAGTCATTTCCCGTACACGGTGAAAATAGTTCTTGTCCAATATCTTAACCTCCTATTTAGTTCAATGCGTAAAAAACCATGAAAGCGAAGCGACAGCGCGTTCAAAATAGGCCCATTCCTCCCTCTCACGGCTGATGATCTCCGCCGATATCAGCGCGCCGCTATACTCACCCTCGAGCCGCTGCAAAATTTGCTTTGCGTCCTCCTCGCTGAAACGGCCCCTGTCAACGCCGAAGGGCGGATGCTTATCGCCGTAGAGCGGAGAGCCTCTGTCCAATACGCAATTCGCGAGATGCACATGGCCGCAGTGCGGCCGCGCTAGCTCCAGCGCCGCATGTACGTCTTCGCCCAGCTGCGCGATATGGCTGACGTCCATCGTCAGCTCCACGCGGCCGCCGAGCCGCTCCATCAACGCAACCGCCTCGGACGTCGGCCCGATGAGCTGATTGAACTGCACCTCGCGATCCCCTGGCTCGAGCAGCAGCTTTATCCTTCCGCCGCTTTGCTGCGCAAGCATTTCCAGCGACTCCTCCAGCGCACGCATCGCCTCGGTCTCGACCGTCGGACCCGTATAGCCGCCGCTGGTCAGCAGTATGCCGCTAAACCCGGCGTCTATCGCATATTCCATATGCTCCGCGGCGCTCTCGAGCGCGATTTTGCGTTCCCCTCCGTCAGGTGAAGCCAGATTTTCTCCGGCGGCCTTCTGGTGCGCGGCGAGCAGAAAGATCGAATCGAGGCCGCCAAGTCGCATATTGCGCGAGCTGAGCTCTTTCGGCGGCGCATAGTATTCGATAGCTTCAACGCCGTTTTGCGCGAGCAGCTCGACGCCTCTATAGAACATGGCAGCGTCATATGCCGCCGACGGCAGCAGTGCGGTCAATACGAACGAACGTTTTAGCATAATCCTCTCTCCTCGCGTTCTCGCGCTAGCCCGGCAAACATCTTCCTTCCCAACTCCGCGTCTCTGATATGTTCCATCGCCTCGGGATAGCCGTCCATAGCGCGAATGGATGGGGTAATGTCTGTCAAAGCACCCAATATTCCCTGCATCTTACAATAAGCACCAGCTTGAATGTCAACCGAAAAAATTCTTCTCGCGTCCTTAAATAGTGGTATTTTCAACAAATACGCTTATCACGTAGCATTTATGCTCTGTTCTATGATGTCATACATTATAGCAAGGTGTGCGAGAGACTGTCAACAGTTATTTTTATGCCGCTATCCATACCTGTCCATTAGGCAGTCGCTCCTCGCGTTATCGCGCGAACGCTCGTAAATCGCACTATATTGCCGCTATTACCGCTGTGCTATAAATTCATGGCGCGCAATATCGTCTTGTTCCTTAAAAAGCAGAAAATCGGTTTGACTTTTCGGAGCCTTGATGCTATCATTATGTTATCAGACAACACGAGTAGCTATTAAGTTATCATTATTTCGATATGAAATGAGGCCACGGGTTTGGACGACTCTTCGATTATAGAAAGAATACGCATGGATTTTGCCGGAAATACGGCGAATAAGCTTGCCGAGCGCATTAAGCAGATGATATTGACGCGGGAGTTGCCGCCGGACTATCTTTTCCCGCGCGAGGACGTGCTCTGCGGGATGCTCGGCGTGGGGCGCAGTACGCTTCGCGAGGCCTATAAGGTACTGGAATCGAGCCACTTCCTCACTCGCACAAAGCGCGGCACCTTCGTAAACAACCCCGAAACGATCATCGCCGCCCAACCCTTCCGCACGAATTTGGAGATGTCCGATTTCTGGGATTTTATGGAGTTTCGCGCTATGATCGAGGCAGAGCTAGCCTCCTTCGCCGCGCAGCGCGCGAGGCCGGAGCACATCAATAACATGGAGCAGGGCCTGAACGAGATGAAAAGCTCCATCGGCGACTTGCAGAAGCTGACTTATCACGATACTCAGTTTCACATGGAGGTTGCCAAGGCGTCCGGCAACGCGCTGCTCCTCAATACCATGCACATGTCCATAGAGATCTTTTCGCAGGGCATCTTTAACGCCTTTCAAATCGGTAATACGGAGGCAAATGTCGCCGAGGCCATAAGCTACCACGAGAGCATTATGTTCGCCATCAAGCAGCGCGACCCCGTCACGGCGCAAAACTCAATGCGCAGCCATGTACAGAGCGTGAGCCAGCGGGTACGCAAATAGCCGCCGGAGCGCCTCAATCGAAACGGCAGTGGTTACGCGCTGGAGACAGCCGAGGGGTCGAAATGATGCTTCGGCTGTTTCTTCGGCGTATAGTTTTTTTCTTTTGTGCAAGCAACGTAGCATACTCCTCTTGCAGCCTTTGATCGTCGGCAGTTTCTTCTTGTTGCCGTAATCCAAGCTAAAAAGGCGATGACTTGGCTCGATAAAACTACGATGGGACAAACGCTTGAAGAAGCGGAAAAGCCCAAAAAATCCAGTATTTTTGAGGCACGCCCTTGAAAAAGGCCCTAGCCGTAAGGGTTTGCGGGATTAGGTCAATCGGCGGAAATTTTTGCGCGTTGGGCAGATTTAGGGCAGACATCATCGCAATCTGCGATTAGGATACTGGCGCCGCACCTCGGAAAGCAGGCCGACAGCCCAAAGCAAAACAAAAATTGCATCGCCTACTATTGACCATTATTCATTAGGATGGTGCTATTGTGAAGAAGTACGAAAAGCTCAAAAAAGAGTATCCGGCTTACATAAGCATGGATCAGCTATATAGGATTTGCGGCATAGC
>QMCE01000626.1_pt1 | contig 18353 bp, 6 predicted proteins | sample 1821851 | NCBI WGS metagenome assembly QMCE01 (sample SAMN09453174, study PRJNA476694) | Termite gut metagenome, whole genome shotgun sequencing project. | isolation source: worker | host: Odontotermes sp. | place: South Africa:Pretoria | collected 2016-01-28
GCTATCATAGCTGATTTTTCTTTGCCGGAAAGCCGTTCTGATATTGGTGCGCTATGGGAAAACTATATTATATCCGAAAGACAGAAAAAACTGGAATATGATAAAATGTGGCGCAACAGTTGGTTTTGGCGGACTATAGACCAAAAGGAAATTGACTATATCGAAGAAGGAGATGGGCAGATCCATGCCTTTGAGTTCAAATGGAATCCTGAAGCTAAGTATAAAACCCCCAAGCAGTTTTTGGAAAATTATTCCGGTAGTACTTTTTCGGTTATCACTCCTGTTAATATGGAAGAGTTTTTATTGTGAAAGGGATTGTAGAATAGAAACTAAAGGAGTGCCGGTTAGCGTATTGTATTTCCCGGGATTGTAACGCTGTTCTCCCGTTGGTTCCTGAATATGATGATCTCCTGGGGTGTTTTTAAATTACTTTTCCCGATAGCTTCGAATAGTTCGGAAAGGTTGTTGACGGGTTTATTCCCAAATTTCAGGATGACATCATTGGCCTGCAGGATATCGCGCAAGGGATTGTCGAACGCGATTGACGTAACTACATACACCCCGCGCTCCGCATCCATGCCTGTGGCCGAACGTTCGCCCAATGTCTCCAGGTTTTTGATGTGCCAGCCGTTCCACGAAATGACACCGGTTCCGGCGTTATCTTTTGTGATGACGGGCAGCGACATTTTAGGAGTCCGCGCCAACTGTCTCAATCGGGGAGAAAGAACCCCGAAGCGGTGCATGTCGAAATTCTGGAAACCTATGCGGAAAACTTCTGTGGAGTGATTGTCAATGCTATAATCGCCTGTTTCCGGATTCCGGAAGTTTACCGGGCAGACGATCGAATGCCCGTCGGTATTATTCTCCCGGGCGGCTTTGTAGGAAAGGCTGTCCGTAAATATATTATAATCGGTTTCGGCGCCCCATTCCTGTACCCGGATCGGCTGATAAGGACTCATGACAATATTCCTTGTAAAGACATCACCGCTGTTCTCAAACCAGACGTGCGGATGGAATGTATTGTTAACCAATATATTATTTTCTACCACCCGGTAGAAACCTTCCCTGAGCTTTATTCCCCCGTTCAGGCACAGGTTATTATATATGCGGTAATTCGAGGCTCCATCGTCCAGGTCGATATCCCATCCCCGGTCGCAGCGGAATCGGTTGTTCCGGATCGTAACCGTTGAAATGGCATCGGCCGGAATCAAAGACGGCTCATTGGCAACGATATCACACATGATCTTGTAATCCGGGTGCCAGAAACGATCGCGTCCCCACGAGTTAAACGACCCGTGATCGCCCGTTTCCTTTACCGTATCGAATATGTCATTGTACTCTATAACGTGACCGCCCCATGTTCCTTCACTGATGTTTATTCCCGCCCGGGGCGTATCGTAAACGCTGTTATGGCTTATGGTGATGAACCGGCACATTGATAGTTCGATCCCGGTAATTTGTTTTTCAAATAGTCCGATCTTATAGATTAAGTTGTCATGTACCAGGCAGTTCGCCGGATAGTTATTTGTTTTAGGTCCTGCCGTACGATCCATTTCTTCCAGTGAAACAAACTCGCCATATTCAAAGGCGGGAGAACGGACAGCTTCCGGATCGCCGACAAAGCAGATTGCACTGGCTCCGATTTGAGTGATATGGGAGCCGGAAATGATTGAATTCCGGTTGTAATTTAAAAAAAAGATCGCATTTCCTCCCAAGTGATGCAGAAAACAGTTGGTAAGTCCGCAATTTTCCGTCCCTTCAAAAATGACAGCTCCTCCTCTGTAAATCGTCCAATCGGAACGCAGCAGCGGTTCGTAGGTTTCCATGAAAGTACGGGTTGTTTGTGTAAATGTGATATCTTTGAAAAAAATATTTTTAACAGGATTATTTTCCGTACCCCTGAATTCTATCAGGTGTTTTAGTTGCGGAACTTCAAACCGGGCGTTGTGAACGTCTTCACCCGGCACCGGATAATAATAAAGAGTAGAGCCGGATTGATCATAATACCACTCGCCCGGGGCGTCCAGTTCTTCAAAAATATTCTCAACCATCCGGTTCTGAACGCTTAATCCCGATTGACGGTTGTTCTGGTGACCGCCTTCCAACTGTAAATTTCCTTTCTTATCTTTTCCGGTAATGCGGTAGTGAAAATCACCCCAGTCGTGCGCATGCATGGCGTGCAGATATCCTCCAACCGGATTTTTCCATCTTTTTACCCTGTCCGGCGAAGTCGCATCGGCCGAAGTACCGTTAAACCGCACGGCTGCCGGGTCATAATCCGGATATCGCGCCAAATGACGTATCTCTCCGTTCACAAGCAACATATCAAAATCTACCGGTGGAGTGATTTTCGTTTTCATAATCTCTTTTGTATGGGATTCCCAGGTAGGATTCAAAAGTATACCTCCGGCAATTATAGCTTTTTCACCCGGGTAAGAACGGATTGTTAAAGACTTGTCATTCATGCCGTCTTCGGGGGTAAAAATTAATGGATCGGCTAATCGGTATACCCCTTCGAGCAGATAAATAACGACCTCTCCATTAGTCTTGCGCGCTTCCTCTTTGGCCCTCTCAACCGTTTGAAAAGGGAATTGTCGTGAACCGTTATTTCTATCTTGTCCGCCAGGTGACACAAAATAGGTTTTTTGCGCAAGAACCGGGGAAGCAAGGCCTAATAGAAAGAAAAGTAGCAAATCTCCTGCTGTAAACTTTTTAACCATCTTCATTTTTATCTTATTTAAGAGTGATAACATCTTTATTAATTGACAAAGCACCTGTGCAAGCGTCTTACTGTTGGGTATTAATGAGAATTTCAGCAGGTTTCAATCCCTCCGAAACGGCTTTTAACCTGATTGCACCGGCTGTTTTATCCGATTGTACCAAAACCTGGCAATAGCCGTTGAAAGCTTTTCGTTTGTTTTCTTTTTCCGGTTCGTGGCTACTGGGATTGCCATTCCCTGTCCCTATTATTTTCCCCGGCCCTTCAATCAAAAACTCCACCGGATTATCGGCCGTCGGCACCACTCTTCCCTTAGCGTCTTTTATTGCTATATTGATGATAGCCACATCGCATCCGTCGGCATTCAATTGCCGGGTATCGCTAACCATTGTTACTGAAAAAGGAGCGCCCGTAGTATCATTTGTTTTGCCGGCAATTTTTTTTCCGTTTTTATATCCGACGGCTTTCATTTTACCGGGTTTATAAACGGCCTGCCATTCAAGTCGTATATAAGGCTCCGCCTTTTTTTTGCCCAGACTTTTTCCGTCAAGGATCAGCTCTACCTCATCACAATTCGTATATACTCCCATTCTGATGGTATCACCCTCTTTGCCGTGCAAATTCCAATGAGGATACACATGCACTATCGGTTCGTCCGTCCATGCCGCTTTATACGCATAATAGCCGTCTTTGGGAAATCCGCAAACATCCATAATTCCGAAATGTGAAGAGACACATGGCCACAGATAGGGAGTAGGCTCACCCCTGTAGTCGAAGCCGGTCCAGACAAAAGTACCGCTTAAAAAAGGGTAATCAACAATGTGTTTCCAGTCTTCACCCGGCTGCAATCCCCAGCTTACGCCTTTTCCGAAGTTTGACATATAGCCTTTGACGGGATTATCCTCAAATTCGCCTCTTGTTGCTACATAGCTGGTTGATTCCGATACAATCATTTTCCTGTTCGGATATAACGTTTTATCTTTTACATATTGCATGCCACGTTGGCCGTAATTATACCCTGTTACATCCATAACGTCACTGTATCCTCCCTCATTCCAGCCATGATTCATCGCTGCCGTAGTCTGTCGTGTGGGGTCAAGCCGGTGAGTGAGATCCTGCATGGTTCGCAGAATCCGGCTCCCCATAACAGTCCCTTGCAGAAATTCTTCGTTTTCAAGGCTCCACATGAATACACATGGATGATTACGATCCCGCAGGATAAGTGTCGTCAGATCACTCAAACCCTTTGGAGTGCTCGACAATGAACGGTTTTCATCCATAACAAGCATTCCTAACCTGTCGCAGATATCCAGCAATTCCGGAGTGGGGGGATGATGTGCAGTACGATATCCGTTACATCCCATTTCTTTTAACAGCTTTATCCTGTATTCGATTATTTTATCAGGAAGAGCCACTCCTACACCTGCGTGATCCTGGTGATTGGACGTCCCTTTTATCGGATAGGGTTTTCCGTTCAGAAAAAAACCTTCGGTTGTAACTTCAACGGTTCGTACGCCGAATATCGTTTCATAATTATCTATCAGTTCACCGTCAAGCCTTACTTCCGACAATACCTTATATAAATCCGGCGTTTCCGGTGTCCACAATCGCGGTTGCAGGATTTTTCCTGTTTGTTCAACTTCTTTTTTTTCAAATGCCTGAATCAAACATTTCGAGCTTTGTCTATCCAGCACGCGTCCGTTATTATCTACGATTTTAGAAATAACTTCAATATGTTTGTCATCCGGATATTCATTTTTTAACGTGGTTTTTATATTCACGCCAGCCTCTTTCCCGGTAATAACAGGCGTAGTAATAAATGTCCCGTACCGGTCAATATGCAGCCGGTCTGTTTTGATAAGCCATACATGCCTGTAGATGCCGCATCCTTCATACCACCATCCTTCGTAATCGGTAGCATCTACTTTAACGAGAATCACATTTTGCCCTTCGTCCCCGTATCGGAGTACATCGGTTAAGTCATAATTTGAAGGAATATACCCGCTTTCATGAGAGCCTATGATGTGCCCGTTCACCCAAACCGTACTGTTTCTGAAAATACCGTCAAATTCAATCGTGATCTTTTTACCGGTGTCATTGCCGGGAATGGAGAATTCTTTCCGGTAAAAACCAATTCCGGATCGTCTGAACCCATTTCCTCCCGGCTGGCTTCCGATTGTATTGTCATTTTCAAAAGGCTCTTCTACCAGCCAGTCATGGGGCAAATTCACATGCTGCCAGTCACTCGGTTTATAATCGGCGACTTTATTTCTGTCGGTGTAAGCGATAAGAGTTGCTTCGCTTTCGACAATTTTAACATCAGCGTCGGTTAATCCTCCATGCCGACCCGCCTGTACAGCCCGCTTTATAGCTATGTCACCTTTGTGGAATTGCCATCCTTCATCGAATTTAATCCGTTCTCTTACCGTCGGATTTGTTGCTTCGACGGATAAAGTAAAAAACAGACCGCTTAGCAGCAGACCTGATAATAACCTAATATATTTATTCGTATATCGTTTCGTCATATTCCTTTTGTTTATTCTTTTCAGGATAATCGTTTACATATAAACGATACCTTATTCAGGACAACCATGATCTTCGCAGATTGGTTGTCCTGAATAAAAGCTTATATAATTACTGCCAACCGGTATTTTGCGGCAATAACGCCGGGTTTCTGTTCAACTCTCCCGTTGGCAGCGGATAAAGATATAATTTATTATTCCATTTCCGGCTCTTTCCTTCTTCATAAATTGCATTTTCATTGGTATAGTTCGGATATACGATAGCGTAATGAACCCCGTCTTTTTTCTTTCCGACATACGTTTTCACGTTATCTAATAATACTCCGGCCTTCCAGCGTTTCAGGTCTCCCCACCGGAAACCTTCTCCGGCCAATTCGATCCTGCGCTCGCGACGGATTTCCTGCAAGAGCGGACTGACGTCATATTCCCACCGGGGCCAGTCCGGATCCGTAAAGCCCACATCGGTTGTTAAATAGGGCATACCGGCACGTTCTTTCAGCTTATTAATCGTTTTGTCTAATACATCCTGACTACATTCGCCCAATTCGGCTTTTGCCTCTGCGTATATTAATAAGGTTTCCGCATAACGGTAAGCTATTCCGTCGTGTACATTCGTATTCGTTTCAAAAGCACGCTGTGTCGGAATAAAATATTTGATACTTTTATATCCCGTATAGCAATAGATGGAAATAAAATCCGCTTCGCTTTCAATATAAGTCGTATCCCCGTTATCGGCAATCAGGAGCGGAAAATCATTCGTAAGAATATTTTGTTTGAAACGGGGGTCGCGATTGGCCGATTCTTTTCTCATATTCTCATCGCCTTCATATAAATTACTGAGGGCGATCGGTTTACCGTCCGTACATAAATAGCTGTCGACAAAGTCTTTTGAAAAACCGGTATTGGCTTCGGTTAATATACGGCTGATATTGTGCCTGCGTAACGGGTCGTTGTATTCAACACGCAGGATAACTTCCTTCAGGTTACTTTTATCTTCGATAATAAATAAATCGTAATAATCTTTATCCGGATTGCCCGTCGAATAGATTTCATACTTGCCTGAATTAATCAATTCTTCCGCAACATTGGCTGCCGATCTCAGGAAAGTTATCGCATCGTTTGAATAACCTAATTGTGTGTGATATTTATAATATGTACCCTCATGCAAACAAAAACGCGCTTTATAATGACGGGCCGCATCTTTATGCAAGCGTCCTTTTTCAGGTTCTTCCGGTAACCAGTTGATTGCAAAATCAAGGTCTTCAACCACCTTTTTGGCCACTTCGTTTCGCGCGGTTCTCGGACCGTATAGCGCTGAGCTTGATATATTCAGATCTTCTTCAAGCCAAGGTACGTCTCCAAACTCATCTATTTTAGCAGCATACGCTATCGCCCTGAAGAATCTGATTTCAGCGACATATTTATTGATTTCACTTGTTTCTCCCTGTACCAGTTCATATCGCTTCATAAAATAATTCAATTCGCGAATCGTATTCCATGATGATTTGTCCCAGCCTCCGCCTTCTGCCGGAACAACATATTGGTTCCAGATAAAGGTGGAAATATTATTGGGTACCTGGTTATCACTGTTTCCGTCGTCTATTGATCCCAAACCGCTCGGAAGCATGGAATAGAAATTATTCGCATACGTTTTCAGGTCGCCGACCGATTTCCAGAATGTTGCGTCATTCACATTTTGTGGATATTTTTCCAGAAATGAGTCGTTGCAGCTTGTCAGGCAGAATGCTGCCGCTATAATTATATATTTAAGTTTCATACGATTATCTTTTAATGATTAGAATGTTACGTTTAATCCGACGGCAAATGATTTCTGGAACGGGTATTTATACGGGTTATCCAGTTCCGGGTCAAATCCTTTGAAAGTATCGCTGATTGTCCAGATATTTTCGCCTGTTACAAAAAAGCGTATTTTTTCTATATCCAGCTTCTGCATCCACGATTTTGGCAAAGAGTAACCTACTACCAACGTTTTCAGACGGCAATAAGCTGCATTTTGCAGGTAACGGGTTTGTGTTTGTCCGATCAGGCCGCCTCCGTCAAAACGGGGAACCGGGAAATAAGCATTACGGTTGTCTTCCGACCAATAGTCTGTATTTATGCCGGACGGAACGCTCCATTCGCTGCCGTAATGGTCTCTGAAGAGTGATCCGGGCAGGTTGAGGTCACGTTTTCCCACACCCTGAAAAAACATACTGAAATCAACTCCTTTCCAGTCGGCCGAAAGATTTAACCCGTAACGATAGCGGGGCTGGTTGTTTCCTATTATTTTCTTATCGCCGGGATTGTCGACCGTGTTGTCTCCCCAGTTGATTTCATTATCGCCGTTCAAATCTTTAAACCGGATATCTCCCGGCAACAGTTTGATGCTTGATATCTTGGTCTGATCCGGCGCATTATTGATATCTTCCTGCGATTGGAACAATCCGTAAGTTTCGTATCCCCATATTTCGCCGATCTGTTGTCCTACATAATACGAATTCAGTTCTTTGCTCGGGTTGTCAACTTTTGTAATCTCGGCCCAGCTATCGGCAATATTAAATCCTACGCTATAATGAAGCCCGTTCGCCAGTTGATCGTTCCACGACAGTTCAAATTCCCAACCGGTCGTTCGCAGGTCGGCTGCGTTTTCCAAAGGCTCGCTTTTTCCCAATATCGCAGGCATTATTTTCCCGGAAGTAAGCATATCGGTGGTCTTACGTTGATAAAAATCGAAAGTTCCTTTCATCCGGTTCTTCAGAATTGAAAAATCCAGACCTGCATCCCATTGTGTAACGGTTTCCCAGGTAATCGTATTACTTACAAGCGCTCCGGAAGAGACATAAGTCAGTCGTTCCGAATTAAACAACCAGCTTGTGTTGCCCGTGCCGTAAGACGAAATATAGGCATACCACCCGTTGCTTAATGCCTGGTTACCCAGGCTTCCGTATGAACCTCTTATTTTTAATTCATCAAAAAACGCTCCGGTTGGACTTTTGAACCAATCCTCTTCGGAAATTTTCCAGCCTGCGGAGAATGAGGGATTAAATACGGCCCTGTCTTTTTTAGGGAATTTGGACGACAGGTCATAGCGTCCGTTCAGTTCCAGCAGGTAACGATCGTTGAAAGTATAGTTTAAGCGGAAGAAGCCGCTTCTGGTAGCCCACCCGTTATCATCATTCCCGGCATATTTTTCTCCGGTAGCAGCTCCCATCGAAGGCAGATCGTTGGATATCAGTTCGTCACGTTGGGCGTAAAATGAGCGGGTATGCTTCGATTCCTGATTGAAACCGGCCAATACTTTAAAATAGTGCTTATCCAAATTCAGTTCATAGTCCCCGAACAGGTTGAATGCATTATAAGTATCATTATTTTGCCATTCGTATGCATAGTTCGGGATGTTCCAGACAAAACTCTGCAAAAATTGGCCGTCTACACCGTATTCACTAAATTCTTTGCCGTGTATCTTTCTGTGTTCGCCATAATAATTGAACGTATAGTCCATATTCAGGCTTAAACCTTCGACCGGCATTAATTTCAGGGCGAACGTATTCCATAAATCATTTTTCGTCGTTTTACGGCTTCCTCCGTCTTCTAAGACGGCCGCAAAATTTGTAAAATTACCCTGGCCCGCCCACGTGCCGTCCGGATGCTTTACCGGCATAATCGGGCGGGTATCGCCACCAATCCAGTTATCGCCATGTATATGGTTTTGGTTCAATCCGTTCAGCTCCGTCCGGGTATAAGAATTCTTTATGGATATATTCATCCATTTCTTAACGTCATAGCTTATGTTGTTCACCATATTAAATATACGGTATTTCTCGTTCCCCCAGCGTATGAGTGAGCTCTGATCCGTATATCCGACGGATGAGTAATAGGTTGCTTTTTTACTTCCTCCCCGGATATTTACATTATATTTCTGAACAGGATAAGAGTTTTTATACATTGCTTTCATCCAATCGGTATTTCCGGCATAGGAATATTTCCGTCCGCTATTGCTGATACTTGGATTGGAGTGGACAAAAACCGGCAGGTTATTTACCGGATCGTCATAATAAGCCTTGATGTGTTGCATCCACTCCGCATCGAAGTAATCATTTCCGGTTGTATTATTGCTGGCCTTATTCATCCATGTGGCGTAATCCCACGAACTCATATAAGTCGGACGGGTAGTCGGACTATTAAATGATAAAGTAGCGTCAAAGCTAACCTGTGCCGGCTGATCCGTGCGCCCCCCTTTGGTGGTTATTAAGATGACGCCGAAAGCTGCCCGGGCTCCATAGATTGATGCGGAAGCGGCATCCTTCAATACAGATACGCTTTGAACATCCTGCGGATTAATTAAGTTAGGATCCCTTTCAATCCCGTCAACCAGAACCAACGGGTTACCGCCGTTAATGGAGGTATATCCACGGATGTTATAGGACGATCCGTCGCCCGGACGACCGCTTGTGGTGATGTTCAGGTTCGGGATTGCACCCTGTAACCCCTGTCCGAGATTGACAATCGGGCGATCTTTTAAAACCTTGTCGTCTATGGCAGAAACGGCGCCCGTCAGGTTCGCTTTCTTTACGGTGGCGTAACCGACTATTACGACTTCTTCCAGACTTAGCAGATCTTCATTAAGCGCAATGGAAATATCTCCCTGTCCCGTATAGGCAATTTCCTGCGGGATATAGCCAATGTATGAAATCTGTATAATCTGCCCGTTTTGAACCGGTTCCAGGCTATATTTACCGTCAATGTCCGTAATTGTGCCTACGGTAGTCCCCTGAATTGAAACATTCGCCCCGATAATAGGCTCGCCTGCGGAATCGGTTATCGTTCCGGTTACCTTTCCTCTGTTTTGCTGATGTATGACTGTCGGCGATGTTCCTTTTTCTTCCGGATAATAATTGTTATCAGCCAACAATGACGTCGTAAAACCAAATAAAAGCATCGGGAACCACATTTTTTTTGCAACTGTTCCCACTGTTTTTCTCACAGAATTTAACAAGACATAAAAGTCTCTGTATGAATCGTTTTTCATAAATTTGTTACGTGTTTTTAAGTACTAAATTTGTAAAATATCATCTCTCGTATTGGCTTATAATTAAGCCGGCGAATGGTAAGGTGTCCCCCTGCACCTTTAAAAAAATAACTTATTTCATAGGCATTTAATTTTAAATTAACCATTATTATATTGCTGCTTCCTTAATGGAATTCAGGATATTATTCCGTAATCAGGTCAAACTCCGCATATCCGGCGGCATCGTTATTATGCGTATTCTTTAATGCCTTTAATTTAATATAACGCGCTTTTACCGGTTTGAACGATTTGATCTGCCATAACGGGTTATTCCGGATATTGGAAAATTCACCTTTATCGGCCAATGTCCATTGTTGATTATCCATAGAGGTATAGAACTCATAATTTGTGATCATACCGTCTTTTTTCCAGCCCTGGCCCGGCAAATACCTGAAACCCGACAGTTCTTCTTCATTCCCCAGGTCGATAATCAGGTCTATCGGCATTTTTACATCTTTTTCATTAAACCAGGCGGTATGAATATTTCCATCCATGATGTCATTTACTTTTTCATCCGCAATATTCAATACTTTCCAGTTCTTACGGGAAATATCAAATTGTTCACCTGCAACAGGACTGCTCTTCTTTGTCGCGGGATCATAGGCTATTGCTTTTATATTTACTTTTCGGCCGTCTGTCTTTACCGGTTGGGCGTATTTCTTCGAATCCGGCCCGGGAACGCTTCCGTCTAAGGTATAATAGATTTCAGATTCATTATCGGCAGCGACTATTCGGATATCGCCGGATTGATTACGGAAAATTTCAGGAGGGGTCAACACCTGGGGCGCGTTATAAACACCTATATCAGAGATCAGGGGACAAGCTTTTGAGTCGGTGATATGAAAGCGTATTTTAGTCGCTTCCGTTGTCGGGAAACATAGTATACGCTTATAGCCGATTGTTGTTTCTTTGGCCAGTTCCCGCCACTCGTTGTTTACAAAAGCTTCGACCGTAAATGCCTTTACACGCTGTCCCAGACGGATATACTCTCTGATTAAAAAACGGTTGAAGACCGTGGGTTTTCCGAAATCGACCGTTACGGTAGCATTTGTCACTCCGTCATCGGTTGCCCAGTAAGTATCTTCATCATCATCCGTCATTTTATCCGCCCCGAATCTTTTGCTGTTGCCCCGAACATTCGATGCCTCTGCCTGCGTCTTCCGGGCAAGGTTTTCTGCAAATATTTCTTTCACGGCTGCTGCAAGTTCCAGTACTGCTTTTTCATCATTTTCATGAATCAGGCCCCTGCAATCAATGGGGAAATTAAGAAGCAGCGGCGCGTTTCGCCCGAAGGAATTGTAGTAAATGGTGAGTAGTTCCGGTAATGTTTTTACGCGCCCGTCTTCGTATTCATGATAAAACCATCCCGGACGTATAGAAACGTTCACTTCACCGGGCACCCACGAATCACCGTCTTCTTTGCCGTAACGCAGCCACTCATTTTTGACGTCTCCTTTCGCGTCGAGCAGGCTCCAGTTCGTTTCGCCGATAGAGCCGGATTCGTTTCCGCACCAGCGCAGATCGCCTCTGTTTCCTCCATCGTTCCATATCACGGCTTTGGGCTGCAACTCGCGGATCAACCGGAATGTATTTTCCCAGTCATAATACGTTTTGGCATCGATTTTACGATTCTCCCATGCACCGCCATAATATCCTGATCCGCCGTTCGCGCCGTCGAACCAGACTTCAAAGATGTCTCCGTAGTTTGTGAGCAACTCCTTCAATTGATTTCTGAAATAAGTAATATATTCCGGTTTGCCGTAGTCCGCATAATTCCTGTCCCACGGCGACAGGTAAATGCCCAGTTTTAATCCGTATTCTTTGCAGGCATCGGCTAACTCACGCACCAGATCGCCTTTTCCGTCACGCCAGGGAGAGTTTTTAACCGAATAATCGGTATATTCCGAAGGCCACAGGCAAAATCCGTCATGATGTTTCGCCGTCAGTATAATCCCTTTCATTCCGGCTTCTTTGCATACGCGCGCCCATTGCCTGCAATCCAGCGCCGTCGGGTTAAAAAGCCGGGGATCATTCCCTCCGTCACCCCATTCCTGATTAGTGTACGTATTAATTGAGAAATGAATAAAGGCATAATACTCCATTTTCTGCCAGTTTATCTGGTTCTCACTTGGTACAGGACCATAGGCCTGCGGGTCTTCTACCTGGTTACAACCGGTAAAAACGAAACTCAAATTGAGCAACAACACGATTAGGGTGTTAAATTTCCAGTTCATTACACGAGTTTTTAAAAGTTATTTTAATTCAATAAATTCCGATTTCTGCGGGTCAATCGTAAAAGCATCATTATATTTTCTGTTAGTGCGATTATCAACAGCAGCGTTTGCTTTCTTTTTATTACGTACATGGTATTATTTTTTAACGTTTTATACGACAAAAGTAAAGACTCCGGTTATTATTGTGTCTTAAAAATGTTTTTCCCCGGCATCACATCTGTTAAGTCGTACGTAAACATTTGTTATCAATGAAGGGACTGTTTGTTAATGAAAAAATGTAATGCACTGTACGTCAATTGATATTATGGCTGTGTCTGTCGAAAGGACAGACCGGTATTTAATCCCGTAAAAATTGATTTTTCGGTTTTTTTTTACGAACATTGCATGGGCTAATCATTTACTACTTCATGAGGCATCTGTTCATTGTTTTGTTTTGCATCGGTTATTGTATCCGGCTTTTCGGTATGGACGAAATCCATTTCAAGCATCTTGGTATCAGGGAGGGGCTTTCTGATAATCAAATTAACGATATTACAAAAGATTCACAGGGATTTATGTGGTTCTCAACATCTTATGGCCTCAACCGGTATGACGGTTATTCCGTCAAAACATTTGTAAAAAGCAGTAAAGACCCGTTTTCCCTACCGGATAATTCTATAAATAATGTCCAGGAAGATCAGAACGGAGATCTTTGGATACATACCGATCAGGCCGGATATGTATTTTATAATTCAGGTAAAGAAAATTTTCAGCTTGCTACAGTCATTCTGAAAGACCGGTACGGCATAGCTGAAAAGCCGGACAAAATCTATGTTGATCGGAACAGGAACCTCTTGTGTTACAGCAATTTAACCGGTGTTCATTTCTTTGACCGGGAAAAAGGTGAACTCACTTTTTTTTCCGCAAGCGAGGAATTCAAAAAGCAAAACATTCATATTGCTCATATAACGGAAGACAACACAGGGATCATCTTTCTTTATGAAAACGGGTATTTCGAGAAAAAAGATCCGAATACCGGTCAAATCATTTTTGGTAATGATTTCCTGACACGTCAATCGCAAAATTGGCAACAAACAGCTTATTCGATGTTTGTTGATTCGGACGGTGATTATTGGTTTTTTTCACATAATGGATTATGGATTTATTTCCCGAAAGAAGATAAATGGGACTGTTTAAGTACGCGGAAAGAATCTTCCTATGTTTTATCAAGTCATTTTATTAATGATGTAAAACAGGATACCAAAGGACAAATATGGATAGCGACCGATCATGGCGGTATCAATCTTGTTGATAAAAAGCTCCATACGGTCAGGTATCTCCAGCACGACCTGCTGGACGAAAGAAGTATTGTACAGAACAGCCTTTACAGCTTATATTGCGACGACAATGAAACCATCTGGGTCGGTTCATATAAAAGAGGCGTATCCTTTTATAACGGAAGTATTTTCAAATTCAGGACCGATCATCTATCCGAATTTAACAAGGTTCTGAATTTTGCAGCAGATGTGAATGCCATTACTGAGGATAAAAACGGCAACTTATGGGTGGGTACGAACAGTAGCGGGCTTGTATATATAAACCGGGAAACCGGTGAACGGAAGATATATCAACACAGTCCGGGACGTAATTTGCTGTCCGGCAATATTATCGTCAGTTTATTAGCTTCGCGGGACGGGAAAATATGGGCAGGTACATATTTGAATGGCTTGAATGTTTTTGACGGCAACAGGTTTTTGAATTATAATCACGATCCCTTCAACAAAAATTCGCCGGCAAGCACTAATATATGGGCGTTGGCAGAGGACAGTAACGGTTATATATGGATAGGCACTTTAGGCAGCGGACTACAAGGTTTTGATCCGGCGACAGGTATTTTTACCGGATATGCCGGAACAAACAGCGGATTTGATAATGAAAGTATTCTGTCGATCTGTGTATCGCAGGATAAAGATCATCTATATATGGCGTCTTCTTTCGGCATCACTATTTTTTCCCTGTCTACCGGCACATTTGAAAAATGTACCGGTAACAAAAAGGATACGCAACGATTTTCGCACCATAATATGAATCATATATATGAAGACAGCCGCGGCCTTCTCTGGCTGGCTACGCAGGAAGGACTGAATATTTATGACCGTAAAAAAGACGAGATTATCATTCCTACAGACGATTTATTACCCAGGAGGGAGAATATAAAGGCTATTATTGAAGATGATAATAAGAACATGTGGATCACAACCGCCAGTAAAATCGTGCATATTATCGTTCACGTTGATCCTACGACGAGCACCTATGCGTATACCTATCTTCATTACAGCGAACAGGATGGAATGCGGCAACAGCAATTTAATCATCGGGCCATCGCGAAAACGTCTCGCGGAGAAATTATTGCCGGAGGCACTCAGGGTTTGACCCTGTTTAAGCCGGAACACATGAAATACAACTATTATACTCCAAAAGTTGAATTTACAGGGCTTCAGCTATTCAACAACGAAGTATTCATTGATTCGGCATACAATGGAAATCTGATTTTGCCGAAAGCCCTCAATAAAATGTCCGTGATAAAACTGAATCATGACCAGAATGTATTTTCAATTTCTTTCTCCGCCATGAATTATATTTTGCCGGAAAAAACAAAATACAGGTATATGCTGAAAGGTTTTAATTCGGACTGGCTTATTTCCGATGGTAATAAAGTGACTTATACCAATCTGACCCCGGGAAAATATACCTTCAGGGTAAAAGCGGAGAACAGCGACGGCTTCAGTGATAATACCGTTTCCGAACTGGAAATTGTAATTACGCCCCCATTCTGGGCTACGCCTGTTGCATATGTTATCTATGCGCTGTTGATACTCGGTGTATTGTTTCTGGGGCATAAACTGGTATTACGTAATGAACGCCAGAAATACAAACTCAAGCAGATTGAGCAGGAAGCGATGCAGAAGCATGAAATGGATGATATGAAGCTTCGTTTCTTTACGAATATCAGCCATGAACTGCGAACGCCTCTTACCTTAATATTGTCTCCACTGGATAATCTGATGAAGAGTATTGATAACAAAGAACATACCAAAAAACTGGATATGATTCACCGGAACGCAGTCCGATTGCTGACCTTGGTCAACCAACTGCTTGATTTCCGGAAAAACGATATGAAAGGGCACCGGTTACATATGTCTCAGGGCGATATTGTCGACTTTATCCGGACGACTTGTAGTTCTTTCACCGAATATTCCGAAAAAAAACATGTGCATCTCACGTTTTTTTCTTCCGAAAGAAACCTGTTTATGCTGTTTGATGAAGATAAAGTAGAGAAAATCATTACAAATTTACTATCCAATGCATTCAATTTTACTCCGGAAAACGGGCGCGTAGATGTTTCCCTTACTTTGTTACCGGCTAAAGAGGGGACTGTGGATCTGCTTGAGGTTAAAATCGCTGATACGGGTATTGGCATTGATGACAGTGATAAAGAATTTATTTTTGAACGGTTTTATCAGATTCAAAGTAAAGAGAATAATAAAAACAGCGGAAGCGGTATAGGGCTGCATCTGGTAAAAGAATTTGTCATATTGCATGGCGGAACAATCCGTGTGCTCGACAATATTGAAAAAGGAAGCGTTTTTATCTTTCATCTTCCTGTAGCAAGCGTTCAGAACACACGCACGACAGATAAGAAAGAAGAAAATACGAGTTTTGTGAACAGTCCGGAACACATTCGGGAAGATGATGAAGAAAATAGTAATGATACGAGAACCCCGGTCATCCTGATTGTTGATGACAATGAAGACTTCCGCCAATTCATGAAGGACAGCCTGACGGACAATTATTATGTCGAGACGGCATCCGACGGCGCTAAAGCGTGGGATATCATACCAGAGCTCCAGCCCGACATCATTATCAGTGATGTGATGATGCCGGAGACAGACGGTAATGAGCTTTGCAGACTGGTAAAAACAGATATCAGGACTTCCCATATCCCGTTTATCCTGCTTACGGTTCGCTCTGCAAAAGAACATAAGCTGGAAGGATTGGAAAGTGGGGCAGATGATTATATTACGAAGCCGTTTGATTTTGAAATTCTTACCTTGCGAATTAAAAAGCTGCTGGAATCACAGCAAACAAGGCAGGAACGTTTTAACAAGCAGATCGAAATAAAGCCCAGTCAGATAACAATCACATCCTTAGATGAAAAACTGATTCAAAAAGCAGTATTGTATGTTGAAAAAAATCTGAGCAGGAGCGAACTGACCGTAGAAGAGCTAAGCAAAGAATTAGGCATGAGCAGGGTGCACCTGTATAAAAAACTATTATCCATAACCGGGAAAAAGCCGATTGAGTTTATTCGTATTATCCGCCTGAAACGGGCTGCGCAATACTTACGGCAAAGTCAGAAGAATGTTTCCGAGGTTGCCTACCTGGTAGGTTTCAACAATCTCAAATTTTTCAGGAAATATTTTCTGGAAGAGTTCGGCGTGCTCCCTTCCGAATATCAGGAAAAGAAGGGTGGGGTAGATTGACGGAGGGAAAAGTCTGTTATTTTTCTTAGCTGCGTTGCATTTTTATTTGAGTATTATTTTTTCTCGCGTGATTACTTGCTGATTTTGCATAATTGTCAAAATATTAAGTCCCTTTCTACATCTTGATAAGTCAATCTGTTGTTCTAATTTTCCACGTTGTTCTACCTGACCGGTCAAATTATAAATCACATAATTGAAATTACTATAATCTTCTATTCCTCTAATTTTTATTATTCCTTCGGTGGGGTTTGGTGATATTTGAATGTGCAAATTATTAATTTGCTTAATGGTATTGCTTTCGTATTCTCCGTATGGTACATATCCGCTTTCGTTTATAATATCTTTACCTGATTTTGTTTGTAACCATTCATAAAGTTTGTAAGCCATGGAGTTTGGGTCTAAATCACTGCGAATGGAAACATAAACATTAGCAACAAACGGGTAAGTTTTGTTTTTTATCGAATTCCGATCAGGCATAATTCCATTGATGGCGAGTGTGTTAACATCATTTGCGCCAATCACCATGTATTCTTTATAATAATGTGGTGTAAAACATATTCCATATGGATTAAACCTGAGTTCCGAATAAACTATCAACATAGACCAAAGTGTTAATTCATCGGCATACGACACATCCCAATTAGGCATACCTGCATTGTTCATTACAATTTCACTCATCATTTCCTGACTTCCCGAATTCGCATTTCTGATATATGGAATTATTTCCTCATTTGCACCACCAACTTCACTCCAGTTTGTAATATTTCCCAAATAAATGTTTTGAATTTGTTCCACCGACAAAGAGTTGACCGAATTTTGAGCATTAATTATAAAATCAAGAGCATCAAGCGCAATGGGCGTTTCGATTAATGAAACACCTGCATCATTGGCATATTGCTTTTCGTCTGCCGACATTGTTCTTGCCGAAATAATAATATCAGCTTGATTATCTATTAAGTTGATAATAGAATTGTGTGTTTGAGATGTCTTTATCCGTTCACCTAAGAAATTGTCTGGAATATCTTCTCTATTGGGTATTAACCTCCGAACGTTAAACCATTCATAATGCCAACCTAATAATTTACAGGCGATTAAAGTATTCAAGGGTTCTGTCGAAGTCGAACCGTCGACACGCGGGTAGTTGTTTACTGTTAAGCCTTCAATCTTAAATTCTCCGTCAAGCGAACGAGAGTTAGATAGAGAAAAATTCGTAGAATATGATGAAAAAATTGGAATGATTCCAATATCTATTTTTTGAACATCCGTATGAAATAATGCTTTATGCTC
>QMCE01001356.1_pt1 | contig 18337 bp, 16 predicted proteins | sample 1821851 | NCBI WGS metagenome assembly QMCE01 (sample SAMN09453174, study PRJNA476694) | Termite gut metagenome, whole genome shotgun sequencing project. | isolation source: worker | host: Odontotermes sp. | place: South Africa:Pretoria | collected 2016-01-28
TGGGGCGTACACAACAACGGCTGGTGGGGCGAAGGCGAGATCAAGTTCTTCATGGACGGCGACAAGAAATTCCCCACCATCTGCGGAACCGGAACGGAGGACTACTTCTGCGGCTCGTACAATTTCGACCGCGGCGGCAAGTACACCGAATTTTCGACCCCCTATGCCGGTCTTCATCAGGTGATCCGTCCCGACGGCACGTACAAGGCGTCCCAGAGATTCGGCCTTTATCGCTGGCACGTTCTCGATCCGGTGCGGTTCGAAAAAGATCTGCGGGTGACCATTCAGGATCTGGGGTGGAGGCACGGAGGCCGTTATCTTCCCCAGCAGTCCGACATAGCTTCCACGGTCTTCTGGTATCAGGCCGAACCCCACGCCAAATTCCCCGAGTTCCCCGCATGGCAGGATCTCGAGGTAAACTAAAAAATTGTTCGGTCTCTCTCGTCGAAGCTGTTTTCAGCAAAGCAAGGTTGAAAACAGCTTCGATGAAAGGATCGGAACGATCCATAACCCGAACTTAAACGTTTCTCAATTATCCGGAGAGAAGCCCTGCGGATAGTTGCAAAATGTCGGCCACCCCCCCCCTCTCGGCACGGAGTTCAGTACACCTGATGCTGTCTCCGTGTCGGCCGACTGTGCCGGAAAACTCTAAATAACGTGAGTTCGGAAAGAATCGAACCCATTTTTCCGGCGGGGATGGTATCTCTGCCTGAAAACAATTTATATATTGCAAAATCGTTTAAAACCCAAACAAGATCATGAACCATTCGAGGCTTATAGGAGAATTACCCAAGATCGGTATCCGTCCGGTGATCGACGGCCGCAGAGGCGGCATCCGCGAGTCGCTGGAAGAGACCACAATGCAAATGGCGCGCAACGCGGCCGAGTTGCTCAGTGCAAAACTCCGCCACAGCGACGGCTCGCCGGTGGAGTGTGTCATTGCCGACCGTTGCATAGGCGGTGTGGCGGAAGCGGCCATGGCCGCCGATAAATTCAGCCGCTCTGGAGTCGGTGCGGTGCTGTCGGTCACCCCCTGCTGGTGCTACGGGGTGGAGACTATCGACATGGACACCACCATGCCCAAAGCCATATGGGGTTTTAACGGTACGGAGCGTCCCGGAGCCGTTTATCTCGCCTCGGCACTCGCGGGCCACAACCAGAAGGGGCTTCCGGCGTTCGGCATCTACGGTCACGACGTTCAGGACATGGGAGATCAGACCATTCCCGAGGACGTTCGCGAAAAGCTGCTCCGTTTCGGCCGGGCCGCCATAGCGGTCGCGACGATGAAGGACAAGTCGTACCTGTCGATAGGCTCGGTGTCGATGGGCATCGCCGGTTCGATCCCGAATCCCGATTTCTTCCAAAAATATCTGGGAATGCGCAACGAGTATGTCGACGCGAGCGAGATAGAACGCCGCGTGAGGCTCGGCATCTACGACCACGAAGAGTTCGAGAAGGCCATGGCATGGACTAAAAAATATTGCGTGTCCAACGAGGGGCAGGACCTCAATCCCGCACATCTGGTCTACTCCCGCGAGGAGAAGGACGAAAGGTGGGAGTATGTGGTGAAGATGACGCTCATCTTCCGCGACATGATGACGGGCAATCCCAAGTTGGCCGGGATGGGATTCGAAGAGGAGGCGATGGGGCACAACGCGATCGCGGCGGGCTTTCAGGGACAGCGCCAATGGACCGATTTCATGCCCGACGGCGACTTTTCGGAAGCCATACTGAACAGTTCGTTCGACTGGAACGGCATTCGCGAGGCGTACACCTTCGCGACCGAGAACGACACCCTGAACGGCGTCTCGATGCTGATGGGCCATCTTGTGACCGGAACGGCGCAGATATTCGCCGACGTGAGAACCTACTGGAGCCCCGCCTCGGTCAAACGGGTCACGGGCAAAGAACTGACCGGCAAGGCGAAGGACGGCATCATCCACCTGATAAATTCGGGTTCGTGCTGCCTCGACGCCACCGGACGCCAGAGCCGCGACGGCGCTCCCGCCATGAAGCCGTTCCGGGAGATCACTCCGCAGGAGGTGGACGCATGTCTCGACAGCGTGACATGGTTCCCCGCCTCGAGGGAGTACATGCGCGGCGGAGGCTATTCGTCGCACTTTTTGAGCAAAGGCGAGATGCCGGTGACAATGTGCAGGCTCAATCTGCTCGACGGGCAGGGGCCGGTGCTTCAGTTGGCCGAAGGGTGGATCGTCGATGTCGACCGCGATATCTTCGAGGCGATCAACAAACGCACCGACCCGACGTGGCCAACGACATGGTTCGCCCCCCGGCTTACCGGCGAGGGCCGTTTCCGCGATGTGTGGAGCGTGATGAACTATTGGGGCGCCAACCACGGCGCGATCAGCTACGGACATATCGGCGCCGACCTCATCACGCTGGCCTCGATGCTCCGTATACCGGTGTCGATGCACAACGTCGCCGAAGAGGATATCTTCCGTCCGAGCGCCTGGGCCGCCTACGGAATGGACAACGAAGGCGGCGACTACCGCGCCTGCAAGGTATACGGTCCTTTGTACAAATAATATTAAAAAAGAATGGAGTCATGAAGTGCAAAATTGTTACAGCCGCAGTGTTGGCGCCGGTCGTGGCCGGCATGATCTCATGTTCACAAAACAAAACCAACGAGATGGGAAGTTACGGATACGACAGGGAATTTTTAACGGAACGGGGGATCGAAACGCTGGAACTCGTCGGCGGTGACGGCGAGTCGCGCCTGCTCGTGGCTCCGGGCTATCAGGGCAGGGTGATGACCTCGTCCGCCGCGGGTGAGGCCGGAGACAGCTACGGCTGGATCAACTATCGTTTCATCGAATCGGGCGAGCGTTCCGCGCAGTTCAATCCGGTGGGAGGCGAGGAGCGTTTCTGGCTCGGCCCCGAGGGGGGAGCTTTCTCGCTTTACTTTGCACCTGGCGAGGAACAGATATATAAAAACTGGGTGGTACCCTCGCTGATAGATACCGAAAGGTTCGATATCGTAGCCCAAAGCGCGGGCGAGGTGACATTCACCAAATCGGCCGTTCTGGAAAATGCCTCGGGCACGCGGTTCGACATCGGCATCCGGCGCACGATCTCGATGCTGGACAGGGGAACCGTCGGTGCAATGCTCGGAGGCGAGATACCCGCCGAAGCCAAAATGGTGGCCTACACCACCGCCAACACCATCCGCAACAACGGTTCCGAGGCGTGGACGAAAGAGGGCGGGCTGGTCTCGATCTGGCTTTTGAGCCACTTCACCCCCACCCCGACCACCACGGTGTTCATTCCGTTCGACCCCGCCGCCGAAGGGACGATCGTCAACGACGACTATTTCGGAAAGGTTCCTTCGGAGAGGCTTTTGGTGGAAGAGGATATGATCTATTTCAAGATCGACGGCGAGTATCGCAGCAAGATAGGGGTGCCCTACGGACGCGCGCGGAACATGTGCGGCAGTTACGATTCGGCCAAAAAGGTGCTGACCATTCTCAGCTACAATCTTCCCGGCGGGCCCCGGGACTATGTCAACGGCAAGTGGGGCGTGCAGGACGATCCGTTCGGCGGCGACGTTATCAACGCCTACAACGACGGACTCACCGACGAGGGAACCATCATGGGACCCTTCTACGAGATCGAGAGTTCGTCTCCCGGAGCGCCTCTCGCCCCGGGCGGTGAACTCAGCCACGTCCAGAGCATCATCCACATACAGGCCGACGATGCCGTGATCGCACCCATAGTCGAAAGATTGTTCGGGGTCGAGCTTACCGAAATAGTCTCGAAATTCGCGAAATAATTGTTGAAAATGGAAAAACAGAGATTACTGCCGAAGGGAATAATTTTCCCTTTCATGCTGCTCACCACGCTTTTTTTCGCATGGGCGGCCCCCAATAACCTTACCGACACGATGCTCGCCGCCTTCAAGCGGATAATGAGCCTGTCGGACACTAAGACGGCATGGATACAGGTGGTGTGTTACCTTCTGGGATACGGATGTTGCGCCCTGCCCGGCGCCATGTTCATCAAGCGCCACACCTATAAATCGGGCGTACTGTTGGGCCTCGGCCTCTACTCGCTCGGAGCGATCCTGTTCTATCCCGCCATGCTGTGCGGATCGATCGACATGGATCTCAGTTTCGTGATGTATCTGCTGGCCATATTCGTGCTCTTCGCGGGACTGTCGATACTCGAAACCTCGGCCAACTCCTACGTTCTGGCCATCGGGCCGCTCGAAACGGCCACCCGCAGGCTCAATCTCGCCCAGTCGTTCAATCCGTTCGGCGCGATAGCGGGAGTGGTTCTGAGCCAGGTGTTCATACTCTCGCAGCTCAACACCTACACCGCCGCCGAACGCGCCGCGCTTCCCGAGGCCGAACTCGCGGCGATCCAGTCGGGCGAACTCGGCGCGGTGACAACCACCTATGTCATTCTGGGATTGGTGATGGTCGCGCTCATGGTCGCCATACGGCTCACCAGGATGCCCAACCTCAAGGAGGAGGGCGGGCGCATAGATCTGCGCGCCACTTTCGGAAGGCTCTTCAAGAACCGCAACTATGTCTGGGGCGTGGTGGCGCAATTTTTCTACGTCGGAGCGCAGATCGCGGTCTGGTCGTTCGTCATACGCTACGCCATGGCCCAGCTCGATTTCGACGGGGTCATCGCGGCGTTGGGTAACGGAGCTTCGTCCGATGCCGTGATCGGCGCACTGCGTGGAGTGGAACCGCTTGCGGCGGGATTCTATAACTTTTGCGAGTGGATCGGACTCGACGACCTGCTTCCGCGTACTCCCGAACAAGCCGGAGCGACCTACTATATAATGTCGCTGGTGCTGTTCGTGGCGATGCGTTTCGTGTGCACGGCCCTTATGCGCTGGTTCAAAGGCTCGCGGATATTGACGGCGATGGCGCTGCTGGCCGTGGCGTGCTGTCTTGGAGCCATCTTCGGGCAGGGTGCGTTCGGAGTGTGGTGCCTGGTGGGTATTTCGGGATGTATGTCGCTGATGTTCCCCACCATATACGCTTTCGGCCTGCACGACCTGGGCGAAGACACCAAGATCGGCGGTGCGGGAATGGTGATGGCCATTGCCGGAGCGGCCCTTTTGACCCAGATACAGGGAATAGTTTCCGACCAGGCGGGCAGTATAATGGTTGCCTACATTGTGCCTGCGGTGGCTTTCTCTGTAATCGCCGTGTACGGGATATTCGTCGCCCCTAAATCGGAAAGAAAGATTAACGCTTAAAATTATGGTATCCAAATATGTTATCGGCGTCGATTACGGCACCGACTCATGCCGTGCGATCGTGGTCGACGCCCTGACGGGACGGCGGATCGCTTCGGCCGTCAGACACTATCCGCGCTGGCGTGAGGGGCTCTACTGCGACCCTTCGCGGGATATGTACCGCCAGCACCCGCTCGACTATATCGAGTCGCTGGAGGGAGCCGTCTCCGAACTCGTCGGCAGGGTCTCCCCGGAGATCGTGAGCGGGGTTTGCGCGATATCGTTCGACACCACGGCAAGCACACCCGTCGTGATCGACGCCGAGGGGACGCCTCTTGCGCTCCTGCCCGAACTGGCCGACGATCCCGACGCCATGTTCGTGTTGTGGAAAGACCACACGGCCATAGAAGAGGCCGCACGGATCAACACTCTGGCCCGGTCGGGCAGTGTCGATTACACGAAATACGTGGGCGGATCCTACTCGGCCGAATGGGTTTGGGCGAAGATGCTCCATGTTCTCGGCGGGAATCCTTCGGTACGCGCCAAGGCCCATTCGTGGCTCGAGCACAGCGACTGGATGGGAGCCCTGCTGACCGGCTGCAAAGACCCCGTAAAGATCGCCCGAAGTCGTTGCACCGCGGGACACAAAGCGATGTGGAACGCCGAGTGGGGCGGATACCCTCCCGCCGAATTCCTGTCGAGGCTCGATCCCCTGCTCGGAGAGATGCGCCGGAGGCTTCCCGACGAGACATTCACCGCCGACAGGCCCGTCGGAAGTCTCACCGCCGAATGGGCCGGTCGTTTGGGCCTTCCGGAGGGCATAACGGTCGCGGCGGGCTCCGTCGACGCCCACATGGGAGCGATCGGCGCGGGCATTTCGCCGGGAGTCCTCACACGCATAATGGGAACCTCTACCTGCGACATACTTGTCTGTCCCCACGAGGATATCGCCGGAAGGCTTATCCGCGGAATATGCGGACAGGTCGACGGTTCGGTGCTTCCGGGCTACACCGGGCTCGAGGCGGGACAGTCGGCTTTCGGCGATGTTTACGCCTGGTTCAAAAACCTGCTTTTGTGGCCCACGAAAGAGTTCGGCATCGAGACCGGCGAGGCGGAGGATAAGATAATTCCACGTTTGAGCGAGCTCGCCTCGCGGATCGCTCCCGGTTCGTCGCCCGTGTCGGCGCTCGACTGGTTCAACGGACGCCGCACTCCCGACGCCGACCTCGGGCTCAAAGGCGCCCTCGGCGGCCTGACCCTCGCGACGACCCCCGCGATGATATTCCGGGCTTTAGTGGAGGCGACGGCCTTCGGATCGAGGGCGATAGTCGAAAGGTTCCTTTCGGAGGGGGTGCGCATCTCCTCGATAGCGGCCATCGGCGGGATCGCCCAAAAATCGCCCTTCGTGATGCAAACGTTGGCCGATGTCCTGAACATGCCGGTCAAAGTCATCGACAGCGACCAGGCCTGTGCCCTTGGGGTGGCGATGTGCGCCGCCACGGCCGCCGGTATATACGGTTCGCTACCCGAGGCTCAGATGGCTATGGCCCCACCCGTCGGCAGGGAGTATCTTCCCGATGCCGCCACCGCCGGAATATACTCGGAACTCTACGCGCGATACGAACGCATGGGTGGTTTTTTTGAGAACACCGAAACGAAATGAAACGAACAAAACCGATATTACTACTGGCATCGATCCTCATTTTTTGTACGGATCTGCACGGACAGGCCTCCGTCCCGGCGTGGCGGTTGCTCGACGATCCCGTCGAGAACGGTATATGGCTGCAACCCTCGCAGGAGGGCCCAGCCAAACCCTTGTGGGGCTTCAAGGATGGCATCCGGGTGGGAATAGCTCCCATGCCCGGGCCGAGGGGGCTTTTGCGCATATTCACTCCCTACATGGGGCAGACGCCGTACAAGGTCATAAACTTCATTGCGATGGAACCCGTTCCTGCCGGAGAGGTTCACAGGGGACTTTCCGAGTTGGAACAGAGCGAATGGGACGGCAGGCAGGGCAAGCGCTTCTGGAGCGGCAACACCTCCGATCCGAATGCTTTTCCCGATCCCGAAAGGCCCGCGGCCGGGGTTATAACCTCCGACGGCGAACGCCAGACGCTCACGGTGTATATCTTTTCGGAGCCTTTCTACAACGGGGCGGTGGTCTACGTGAAACTGAGTTTCCATTCCGACAGGCCCCACGAGTTCGAAATGACACCCTGCGTCGCGGAGAACTCGGTTCCCCTCGACAAATTCTATCTTTCCGCCACGATGGGCAACTACGCCCGTTTGCGTGAATTCCACCTCTCGGACGGCTCTTTCCTCAAATCCACCGAACTGTGGCCCGACTACCGGGACAACGATTTCGCCCCCCATCACCACGTTCCGCTCGAAAGGCTCATACGGGATTCCGACGGCGGCGTGTGGTTGGTGGCTTCGCCCGACGAAAAAGATCCGCAAAAGGCCGTATACGCCGAAAAGACCTCCGCCAACTGGAAATACGAGGGCTCGAAGGGAGTGCAGTATTGGTACAAGTCCGACCCGCTTCCCGGGCTCCGGGGTGCGGTCAACGGCAGGTTCCGTTACTGGCGCAACCTTGCTCCCATCCCGGGGGGCATCTCGTTCGAGAATTTCGAATTCGACGAACCTTTCCGCCGGGGCGCTTCGTATGTGTTCGGCGTATCTCCGACCACACCGAAGAAATTCATAAAGAATATCCGGTAAAAAAACTTCGAACAAACTCCATAGCTCGGACGTGTCGGGCGATAATCGTAAGCGGGGCTTGCATTATCGCTCGCTTTTTACTACCTTTGCACCGCAGACAATGCGAGTTCATTCGATCCTTATCTTCTTTGCTTTTACCGGACACATTTCTAAGTCCTGTTCTTACATCGTTGAAATCGACCCGTGTAGCTTTCCTTGTTTCGGGAGACGAAATTACGATGAATACATTCCATATGGAAGAATACGAATCATAAAGGGTGGTATGGGCCCCCTTTCAACTTTAACTATAAATTAATGGCAGGATCGCAATCATTCGGAAAGAGAGAGAACGAAAAGAAAAAGCAGGCCAAGCGCCTCGAAAAACAAAAACGCAAGGAAGAGCGTCAGGCGGGGGGTGTCTCCTCGCAGGAGGACATGATCGCCTGGGTGGACGAAAACGGCAACATAGTCGACACTCCGCCCGAACAGAGGAAAAAACCCGAGGTCAAACTCGAAGACGTGGCCATAGCGACCCCTAAAAAGGAGGAGACGGAAGCCGAACCTCTGAAGGGCCGCGTCGAGTATTTCAACGCCGACAAGGGCTACGGCTTCATAAAAGAGCTCGCCTCGACCGAGAAATATTTCTTCCACATATCGGCCGCTCCGGCGGGCATCGCCGAAGGTAACATCGTCACCTTCGAACTCGAACGCGGGACGCGCGGCCTGAACGCGGTCGGGATCGCCCCGGCGGCAAAATAGAAAATCAAACACTCATATAAAACCAAAAAGATGAACATTTACGTTTCCAACCTGAATTATCGCACCAAGAGCGAGACTATGCAGGAACTTTTCGAACAGTACGGCGAGGTCTCCTCGGCCAACGTTATCACCGACCGCGAAAGCGGCCGTTCGCGCGGATTCGGCTTTGTCGAGATGCCGAATGACGATCAGGCCCGCGAGGCTATCGAGGCGCTGAACGACACCGAGTTCGACGGCAAAACCATCACCGTGAACGAGGCTCGCCCGAAAACCGAGCGCAGCGACCGCGGAGGCTATAACCGCGGCGGTGGCGGTGGTTACAATCGCGGCGGCAACGGTGGCGGCGGCGGCTTCAACCGTGGCGGCGGTGGCGGCTACGGCAGGAACCGCTACTAATTATACCGGGATAGATTAACATGAGTTCGGGACAGCGTTTCGCTTATCCCGGACTCATGTTATTTATTAACAAATACTCCTTTATGTGCTAAACGGGCCTGTTTTTACGTTATCTTTGTTACTGACACAAAGTCGTTAACGGAGGAACTTATTTGGAAAACTATCTGGACAGGCTAAATCCCGAGCAACGCCTTGCGGTGGAGACCACCGAGGGGGCTGTGAGGGTACTCGCGGGTGCGGGGACGGGAAAGACCCGCGCCCTCACTTCGCGCTATTGCTATCTCACCGACACGCTGGGCGTGGCGCCGGGGAATATCCTGTGCGTGACGTTCACCAACCGCGCCGCGAACGAGATGAAACAGCGTATCCGTGCCGCCCTCGGCGATATGGACTTGGGGTATATCTGCACGTTCCACGCCTTCTGTGTGCAACTACTCAAAGAGGACATCCACGTGTTGAACTTCCCGAAGAACTTCGTGATCCTCGACGTCGAAGACCAGAAGCAGTTGCTGTTGAAGATATTCGAGGAGATGGGGTTGACTTTGCGCGACGCGACCATAAAACGAACCCTCGACGAGGTATTGGAGGCGAAAAAACTCCATGCGACGAGCTATATCGACTACATCTATGAGTTAGACAACGAACAGCTCCGCGCTAAATTCGTTACCGCCACCGACCGCAACGAGGAGATTTTCCTTCGCTATCTATATGAGCAGAAGAAATGCTTCGGTTGCGACTTCAACGACATAATCAACTTCGCCGCCTACATCCTCGATCATTTCCCGGAGGTTCGCGCCAAGTGGCAGGAGAGGATGCAGTACGTGATGGTCGACGAGTTTCAGGACGTGAGCCTCAGGCAATACAACATCGCCCGGACGCTCGCGGGAGGGCACGGCAACCTGTTCATAGTCGGCGATCCCGACCAGACGATCTATTCATGGAGAGGCTCGCACGTGAAACTTTTCCTCGATTTCGACAAGGTTTACCCCGGCGCGAAAACTATTCTTCTCACGACCAATTACCGGTCGACGCCGCAGATACTGACCGCTTCGAACACTCTGATAGAGAAAAATATCATTCGTTTTCCGAAAGAGCTCTCGCCCACCCTGCCCGACGGTGATCCACCCCTTTACAACCACGCGCGAGGCGCTAAAGAGGAGGCGGAGTGGATCGCCGCCGAGATCGCATCCCTGCACACCGACGGAGTACCGCTCAGCGAGATCGCCGTACTGTACCGCGCACACTATCTGACGCGCCCTCTGGAAGAATGCTTTATTGAAAAGGCCCTGCCGTACAAGATTTACAGCGGTGTGGAGTTCTACGGCCGCCGCGAGATAAAAGACATCGTGTGTTACCTGCGGATGCTCTCCCCTGCCGACGACGTAGCGTTCCTGCGCACGATCAACACCCCGTCGCGCAAGATTGGCAAGCAGAAGCTCGCGTTCCTGCGCGAGTATGCCGATGGGCGCGGCTTGTCGCTTTACCGTGCATTGTGCGAGAACCTCGAAAATCCGCTGTGGCGCGGCACGCAGGCGCGGAGGTATGTCGAAGCGATAGAGTCGGTACGCACCGAAATGAAGGGGCAACGGCTCGGTGATATTATGCAGATGGCGCTCGACCGGAGCGGCTACGAGGAGTTCCTGCGCTTACAGGGCGATCAGGAGCGGCTCGACAACGTTGCCGAACTAAAGCGTGCGGTGGAGATCGCGGGGCAGGACGACGACGCCACTCTCGACGATTTCCTCTCGCGCGTCGCGCTGCTGACCAACCTCGATCACGACGAGGGGCGCGAGGCGGTGAAGATGATGACCATCCACACCTCCAAGGGGATGGAGTTCCCCCATGTATTCATTTGCGGCCTCAACGAGGGTGTTTTCCCCGGCCGCCGCGTCACCACTCCCGAGGAGATGGACGAGGAACGGCGGTTGGCCTACGTCGCCATGACGCGGGCCATGAGGCGACTCTATCTTTCCGATTCCGAGGGGCTGACGGGCGACGGAATATACAAACTCCCCTCGCGCTTCATTTTCGACGCCGGACGCGAGAACCTGCGATATGTGCGCCCCCTCGACCCCGCTCTCGAGATGCGCACCCGCAATGTCGCCTCATTTTTCCCGTCGGAACTTTTCGTGGCGGGCGACAGAGTGCGCCACCCCGTCTTCGGCCCCGGTACCGTTACCGCCGTCGACCTCAAAAACTCCTCCTGCAACATTCGTTTCGACGGCCTCCCCACCGAACGCACCCTGCGTCTGGGTACCAAACTCGAAAAAATTTAGCGACCGAAGAGTCTTCGATTCTCCGAATGTTTGGCGTATTCCGTTCTTATGCTATCTTTGCGGAACAAATAAAAACAGCCATGAAATTCAACAACGTAAGATTATTAGTCAGTGACTACCGTAAGTGTTTCGACTTCTATACCCGGAAACTCGGTTTCGAGCCGCTTTGGGATGTCGAGAACTGTTACGGCGCGTTCAAGGTCGCCGACGGAATCGAAGGGCTTGCGATCTTCCTGAGCGACTATATGGCTCCGGTGGTCGGCAACGCGGATCGGGCGCAACCCGCCGGAGGGCGTGAAAAGTCGATGATCTGTTTCGAGGTGGCAAGCGTGGACCAAACCTACGCCCGGCTCCGGGCCGACGGCGTGGAATTCATAAACGAGCCTGTCGACATGCCCGGCTGGGGAGCGCGCGTGGTTCATCTGCGCGACCCGGAAGAGAACCTTATCGAATTATACACACCGCTAAAAAACGAATAAAATGGAAGAACTGATTTGCCAAAGTTGCGGGATGAACATGCGCGGCGCCGAGGATTTCGGAACCAACGCCGACGGCACTCCGAACCGCGATTACTGCCACTATTGTTACCAAAACGGCGCTTTCACGCGCGACGTGACGATGGACGAAATGGTTGAGACCAACCTACAATTTATCGACCACTGGAACGCCGAGACGGGCAACAATTTCACCGCCGACCAGGCCCGCCCTATGTTGCGCGAGTTCCTCTCGACGCTGAAACGCTGGCGGAAACAGTGATCGCATCAGGAGCCGAAAACCGCGATTATGTCGTAGAGAGAGGAACGACTAACGATGTCGACGAGTTGGAGATTCTTTATGACGAGTTGAACGACCACCTTTCCCGTACGGTGAACTATCCCGGCTGGATAAAAGGTATCTATCCCATTCGCGAAACGGCGGAAAAGGTCATCGCGGAGGGGTCGTTATTCGTTTTAAAGATCGACGGACTTATCGCAGGAAGCATCGTTCTCGGCCACACGCCCGAGGCGGCGTATGAAGGAGCGGACTGGAGTGTCCGGGCCTCGGGCCGGGAGGTTGTGGTCGTTCGCACACTCGTGACCCATCCTCGATCCATGCGGCAGGGAGTGGCGGGACGCTTGATGGCGTTTGCAAAGGAATACGCCGTGTCGTTGTCGGCGAAAACGATACGGCTGGATGTCTCGGTCGACAACCTTCCCGCGATAGAACTGTACGAGCGGTCGGGATACAAATATGTCGGAACGGTCGATCTGGGGTTACCTTACAAGCATCTGAAATGGTTCAGGCTATATGAAATGATATTATAAGAGCTTGTTTGGATTTCAAAAAGAGAATACCCGGCCATGATTCGCCGCGCCGGAGTGTCGGCCGTTCGTCACACCCCCATATAAATCGCTATACCTATCGCCATCAGAGGTGCGAGAACCAGAGTTAGTATGAACAGGATACCCGTGAGCCGGAAATATCTGCCGAGGTTAGCCAGCGCCCCCGTCATTGCCGCGGTATCGTCCCGCTTCACCGCGCGCAGTGTATTCGTCGCGAAATAGAGGAGATAAAGCGAAAGAAATATCGCCGCGGCCATCATCATGAGCATGAATATCGAATACGATATCCAAAATGCGGGGGGCATTCCGGGCATCCCCGACAATCGGGTCATTTCGGCGAACGATGCGTCGGCCACGATCGTTCCGAGCAACATGAAAAACATGCTTAAAAGTCCCAATCCGATGCCGACGAACTGTACTATGGCGACGAATTTAGCCCATTTCGCCGCTGTTGTGAGGTGGGTTTTGTCGGCCTCGCCGATGGTGATACGGCCCGTTGTTTCTTCCATGGTCATAAGTGGTTTTGAGGTGAAATCGTGTTTTATTCCCACGAAGATAGCAATTTTAAAAGAATAAGTCGATCTTTATCTTGTTTTATACCATAAATTTTTTTATTTTTGGCATCGATTATTTCCCTGCATCAAAACACACTAATCATATTATTAATCTTGACAACTTTACATGGACAGAAGAGATTTTCTTAAAAAGAGCGTTCTGGGGGTCGTAGGCGCTTTGGCAGGCTCTGCCACGGGGTGCGCACCCGCCGCGGCCAAAAAACGCATCGGGCTTCAACTCTACTCGCTTCGCGACGCGATGCGCAACGACCCCAAAGCTACCCTCGCCGCCGTGGCGGCCATGGGCTACACCGAACTCGAAACCGCAAGCTACGACAACGGTTCGGTTTACGGCATGACTCCCGCGGAATTCCGCGCCGAAGTCGAAAAGCTCGGCATGAAGATCTCCAGTTGCCACATCGGAGGCGGCCGCCAGATGGACCACGAGTGGTGGACAAAGGCTATCGCCGACCACAAGGAGATGGGTTGCCGCTATATCGTCATTCCCGCGTTCCGCCTCGGGGAGACCGTCGAGGAACTGGCCGACATGTGCGCCTACTTCAACCATGTCGCCGCGATGTGCACGGCCGAAGGTATCGTTTTCGGTTACCACAACCACGCCGCCGAGTTCAAGACCGTCGAGGATCACATCATCTACGACTACATGCTGGCCAACACCTCGGCCGACGTCATGTTCGAAATGGACGTCTACTGGGTGAAAGCCGGAGGCGCCGATCCCGTGGCCTATCTGAACCAACACGCTGGCCGTTTCCCGCTCCTCCACATCAAGGACGACAGCATTATCGGCTCCAGCGGCAAGATAGACTTCGAAGCTATCTTCAACGCGGCCTACGCCCAGGGCATGAAAGACTACTATGTCGAGGTGGAAAAATACGAACTCCCCTCGCCCGAGGCTTGTGTCCAGAAGAGCTTCGATTTCCTCGAAGTGGCTCCCTACGTCAAATAAGATAGAACATTAAAATAATCATCGAAAATGGCAACAAAAATTTCAAGAAGAAACTTTCTGAAGGCGGGAGCCGCCGGCGTCGCCGGTCTGACCGTCCTCCCGAGCAAGGTGCTCGGAAGCGTCGTGGGACAGACCGCACCCTCCGACAAAGTCAATGTGGCGGGCGTCGGTATCGGCGGACGCGGAAGCGGCGTACTGCGCGAAATGGGCGCCGGAGCCAACATCGTCGCCCTTTGCGACACCGACTGGGGCTATTCCAAACCTACGTTCGACCGTTACCCGACGGCGAAAAAATTCTGGGACTGGAGAGAGATGTACGACCAAATGGCAGGCGATATCGACGCCGTCATGGTCGCGACCGCCGACCACACCCACGCTTTGATCGCTGCCAACGGTATGGCGCTCGGCAAACACATCTATTGCGAAAAGCCCCTCACCCACTCCGTTTACGAATCGAGGCTGCTCACCAACCTCGCCGCCCACCACAAGGTCGCCACCCAGATGGGCAACCAGGGTTCGTCGGGCGACGGCGTGGCCGACGTGTGCGACTGGATATGGAACGGCGAGATCGGCGAGGTGACCCGCGTGGAGTGCTTCACCGACCGTCCCATCTGGCCGCAGGGTCTGAATCGCCCCTCGAAGGTCGACAGGATCCCCAAGACCCTCAACTGGGACCTGTTCATCGGCCCGGCTCCCGAGCGCGCTTACAACTCGATCTATCAGCCGTGGAACTGGCGCGGATGGTGGGATTTCGGCACCGGCGCCCTCGGCGATATGGCCTGCCACATCCTGCACCCCGTGTTCAAGGGCCTCAAGTTGGGTTATCCCACCAAGGTTCAGGGTTCGTCGACGTTGCTGCTCACCGACTGCGCTCCGCAGGCTCAGAGCGTGCAGTTGGTATTCCCGGCCCGCGACAATATGCCCAAGGTGGGTATGCCCGAAGTCACCGTGACCTGGAGCGACGGTGGCATCCTTCCGTTCCGTCCCGACGGATTGCCCGACGGCAAGAACCTCAACAACCAGGGTGGTGCATGTATCTTCTACGGCACGAAAGACACCCTCGTCTGCGGTTGCTACGGCAGGGATCCCTATCTGTTGAGCGGTCGCGTGCCCAACGCACCGAAGGCGGCACGCCGCGTCGAAGGTCAGGATCATGCCGGCGACTTCCTGCGCGCCTGCAAGGAGAGCCCCGCCGCAAGGGTAAAGACCAACTCCGACTTCTCGGAAGCGGGTCCGTTCAACGAAATGGTGGTTATGGGCGTGCTGGCGGTTCGCCTGCAGGGCCTCAACAAGATCCTGCACTGGGACGGCCCGGGTATGCGGTTCACTAACATCGGCCCCAACGACACTATCCGCACCGTTATCGAGGACGGGTTCACCATCAAGGACGGACACCCTTCGTTCGACAAAACGTGGACAGACCCCGTCAACGCCAACGAATTCGCAGCCGGTCTTATCCGGCACAACTATCGCGCGGGTTGGGATATTCTGCCCGAAATGCCCCGGTAAATCAATTAAAACTTGACAAAGAATATGAAAGCAACAGCGATTTTAGTATCGGCTCTCGCCCTGACGGTCTCTCTCTCGTCGTGCTGGGGCACCAACAAGAAAAAAGCGGAAGGCGAAGAGGTAACGGCCGACGCCACCGTTGCCAACGACAAAGTCGTCGAGATATTCAACGGCGAGAACTTCGAAGGTTGGAGAGGCTACAACCGTCCCGACGTTCCCGCGAAATGGACCGTCGATAACGGCGCCATCAAGTTCAACGGCGGCGGAATGGGCGAAGGCCAGGCGAACGACGGCGGCGACCTCATCTACGCCACCCCGTTCAAGAACTTCAAATTCACTTTCGAGTGGAAGGTGTCGAAAGGCGCCAACTCCGGAGTGTTCTTCTACGCGAAGGAAATTCCCGGCGAACCCATCTACATCTCCTCGCCCGAATATCAGATCCTCGACAACGCCAACCATCCCGACGCAATGCTCGGTGTGAACGGCAACCGCAAATCGGCGTCGCTCTACGACATGCTTCCTGCCAATCCGCAGAACGCCAAGCCGTTCGACGAATGGAACACCGGCGGCATCATGGTCTATCAGGGCACCGTTGTTCACTATCAGAACGAACAGCCTGTCGTCGAGTACCATCTGTGGACTCCCGAATGGACCGCGATGATCGAGAAGAGCAAATTCTCGAGCACCAACCCCCACTGGCCGATGGCTTTCGACCTGCTCAACAATCTGGGTAAGGACGAAAACGGCAATCTCGTCGGCGGCTATATCGGCCTGCAAGACCACGGCAACGACGTGTGGTTCCGCAACCTCAAGGTCGAGATCCTGGACTAACTCTCCGATACCTTATAAAGAACGAGCGCCTCTCTTTCGGGAGGCGCTCGTTCTTTAATCGTTACCATCGGTTTTAACCGATAATCCCGAGGGTTTTAACCCTCGGTAGAAAGAAAAGGATTGCCGTCGGTTTTAACCGACGGATCAAAGAAATCCTCCTGCCTATTCTGCCAAAACCGCATTGTGCATATCGCCCGTCTCCATGAAAGCCTTGTGGAACGAGAAGGCGGTCGACAGATTCACCGGGGTTTGCCCCTTCGCTCCCGAAGCGAGATACGCTCTCAAAAGGGGCTTGTAGTCGGGATGCACACAGTTCTCGATTATGGTCTCGGCCCTCTGGCGCGGCGATTTGCCACGAAGGTCGGCCACGCCGTATTCGGAGATTATCACCTTCACGTCGTGTTCGTTGTGGTCGGTGTGCGACACCATGGGCACGAACGCCGATATCTTTCCCCCCTTTGCCGTCGACGGCGTCAGGAAGATCGACAGATAGGCCGCACGGGTGAAATCGCCGCTGCCGCCCACACCGTTCATAATTTTCGAACCCATGACGTTGGTGGAGTTGACGTTGCCGAAGATATCCGCTTCGAGAGCGGTGTTCATCGCTATAATACCGAGACGGCGCACTATCTCGGGATTGTTCGAGAACTCGGTGGTGCGCAGCATCACACGCTCCTTGAAGAAGGGCAGGTTGGCGTAGATGCGATCCATGGTGGGGTTCGACACCGTGAGCGACGAGCCGCTGGCGAAGCGCACGCGGCCGCTTTCGAGCATATCGATAACGGCGTCCTGAATAACCTCGGTGTAGACCTCGAGATCGGGTATCTCGCTGCTCTCGCCGAGCGCGGCAAGTACCGCGTTGGCGATGTTACCCACCCCCGACTGTATCGGCAGGAACGACGAGGGGATGCGTCCGGCCTTCATCTCGGCGACGAAGAAATTGGCCACATTCTCGCCGATCTTGCGAGTCACCTCGTCCACGGGAGCGAAACCCGAACCCTCGTTTGGCTCGTTCACCTCGACGACGACTATCTTCGAAGGATCGACGGCGATATGGTCTTTACCCAGGCGGTCGCGAACCCCGGTCACGCCCGAGTCGTGACGATGGGGAGGATCGGCTATCTGGGTGAGGTCGTGCATCCCGCGAAGCTCTTTCGGGTGCCAGCTGTTAAGCTCGACGATGACCGTACCGGCGAGTTTGCACAACGTGGGCGAGATGCCGACACCGACGGTCGGAACTATCTGCCCGTCTTCGGTCACATCGCAGGCCTCGATAATAGCCACGTCGACCGGGCCGTAGAAGCCGTAACGCAGATCCTGCGCGAGGGTCGACAAATGCACGTCGAAATAGGCGATCTCCTCCGAGTTTATTGCGTTGCGCATCTCCGACGTGGTCTGATAAGGGGTACGGAAACTCACCGCCTTCGCGCGGGCAAGCGCGCCGTCGATACTGTCGCCCGTGGATGCTCCGGTGAACATGCCTATTTTGAAGGGGCGCCCGGCGGCGTGTTCCTCTTCGGCGAAGGCCGCCAGCGCCCTCGGAACGGCCTTGGGACACCCCGCGTGGGTGAAGCCGCTGAAACCAACGTTGTCACCATTTTTAATGAGCCTTGCCGCCTCGTCGGCGGTCATTTTTTTAAGTGCCATAGCAATATTTGATTTTTGATTTTTTCGAAGTCCGCAAATTTAAGGATTATTTGCCATAATGTACTAAGATTTTGACAATCAAAATCTCATTTAAAAGCGATAATTTGTCCGGTGTCTCGTTTCAGATAATCCGCAACGAGATATCAGACTAAATAATCGAGATA
>QMCE01001515.1_pt1 | contig 18329 bp, 19 predicted proteins | sample 1821851 | NCBI WGS metagenome assembly QMCE01 (sample SAMN09453174, study PRJNA476694) | Termite gut metagenome, whole genome shotgun sequencing project. | isolation source: worker | host: Odontotermes sp. | place: South Africa:Pretoria | collected 2016-01-28
GAACTGGACGAGACGGCGGAATTTATCAACTTTAACCTATCCATAGAAGTACTTTCTCTTAACAGTGAAACCGACTTTTTCGATTTGCTGCATTTTAACGTATGGGGCGCGGAAAAGTTTTCCGCTTACATTGCTCCGATGCTCGCGGAGAGAATAACGGAACGAAAAGATATAGATAAAGCGCTATGGGAGAAACGGGTCGCGGTGATTAAAGGTTCGGTACCTCCCAAAACTCGGTGAGGTGTTTTCGGTAACGCAGCGGGACGAACTGCTGCTGCAATTTCAGGTTTTGCCGCGCGGGATTGGAAATCGCGCGGAAATAGCCGCGCCATAAATCCTCAAATACGCCGTCTTTCGGCAGCGGCGGGAGTTCTTCTTCCGGCGACAACTCACGGATGAACCAGCTTTCCTGCTGCGAAACCAATACCAGCCTCCGCCGCAGATCGCGGATCAGCAGCCGCTGATCGTTGAAACGCCCGTGGAAATGGTCGCCTATCAGCGTGAGGATGTTACAAGACGGTTCAATATCGGCGATATAAATTCCCTCCGGCGTCTGCACAAACCGCACGAATTGGAGCATACGGTGCGCTTCCCATCCGGCGGCCTTTGCCGCTTTGTTGACGCGGGTTACAACAGGATCGGTCAGGTTGCCGCGCGGGTCGCGCCCGGAGGAGAACCCCATTTCAAGCAGCGCGATCAAATCGTCTTCAGAACCCGGAATCTCCGAGAGCCAAGCCGTATACACCGTTTCGGGCAGAGACCGCGCGAGGCGCTTCATTCCGGTTTCGACACGCCGCGCCTTTTGCTCATCGGGCGCTAGAAGCTCCGAAGGGAACAGGCTTGTCTCGTTCCGCTCACGCGGATGGCGGACGGAAAGCCGTTCGCCTTTGCGCTTACGGTCAAACACTTCGAAAACGGCGCTTAAAAATCCCTCCCATGTGGGGGTGTAGTATAAAAGCGTCATGCGTTGATCAGCTTCAGAAAAGACGGCACTTCCGGCAACGCGGGTTGGTTCAGTGCCGAAGACGCGGCAGATCCGCCAATCAAACGCGACGTTGTGTTGCCGTTGCCGAACAAGGAAAGCTGGCCGTTGTCATAGCGGTCGGTCAGGAACTCCCGTAAAAACGGGTGATCATGGCGGGCTTCGCCCTCGTATTTCCCGCCCGCCGTCAGGAAGAAGCGCGCCCGCTTCATCACAATGCCGAGCTTTCGCAAATGCTCGGCACGAATCGGGCCGAACTGCCGCGCCTCGATGATTTTGTCGGCGGATTTCATGCCCACGCCGGGAACGCGCAGAAGCGCCTCGCGATCGGCGCGGTTGACCTCGACCGGGAAGAATTCGGGGTGGCGCAGCGCCCACGCGCACTTGGGGTCGACCTCCATGTCGAGCCGTTCGCCGTCCTCGGTGATTTCATCGGCCGTGAAGGAATAGAAACGCATCAGCCAATCCGATTGATACAGCCGGTGCTCCCGCAGCAGCGGCACGGTGGCCGTTTCGCGCGGCGGCAGGGCGGGGTGCGTGCCGATGGGGATATAAGCGGAGAAGTAGACGCGCTTAAGCCGGAATTTTTGGTATAACCCGCCGGAAAGCCGCAGGATGGTGCGGTCTGTGTCGCCGGTCGCGCCAACAATCATTTGGGTGGATTGCCCTGCCGGGGCGAACATCGGCGCGGAGGAGTGCTTTTTCCCGTCTTCCAGAGCGGAGCGGCGCATATTTTCGATACCGCGCATCGGCGTGAAGATCATATCGGGCTTTTTTTCCGGCGCGAGCAGCGAGAGCGATCCCGACGACGGCAGCTCGATATTTACGCTGACGCGATCAGCCAAAAGACCCGCCGCCTCCACCAGTTTCAGGTCGGCGCCGGGGATGGTCTTGACATGGATATACCCACCGAATTTGTGCGTCTCGCGCAGAATGCGCATAACGCGAATCATCTGCTCCATCGTATGGTCGGCGTTTCTGACGACGCCGGAGCTTAGAAATAAACCCTCAATATAATTACGGCGGTAAAACTGAATGGTAAGCTCGGCCAGTTCCTCCGCCTGAAAGGTCGCGCGGGGGATATCGTTGGAACGCCTGTTTTGGCAGTATTGGCAGTCGTAGATACAGGCATTGGAGAGCAAAACCTTCAGCAGGCATACGCAACGCCCGTCCGCCGCCCATGTGTGGCAGATGCCGGACGAAAATGCGTTGCCGAGCTGCCCCGGCTTTCCGGCGCGCCCGCTGCCGCTTGACGCGCAGGAAGCGTCAAACTTAGCCGCGTCACCGAGAATGTTGAGCTTCTCCATGCGATCCAACTCACCGTCACCGCCCTTCCCTTGCAGTGTAACACAAGTTCGGTGGAAATGCAACAGTTGTTTTGGAAATAATTCAACAATCTCCGAACGGCGGAATCTGTTTATCTATGTAGTGGCGGCTTCGCGCCGCCAGCGAACAGTCTATACCTTTTTCACATTCACACTAATTTCACTCAACGCATTGGCTGCTTCCATCTCCATCGCCCGGCTCTTGGCCATATCGCCCAGTGAAAGCATCCCTACCACCGAGCCGGCCGCGCTGACTACCGGTAAACGACGCACTTGTTCATACGCCATCTTATGCGCCGCCTCACGAACATCGTCGTCGGGCGAAACCGAAACCACGCCCCGCGTCATAATTTCCCGCACGCGCGTCGTCTGCGGGTCGCTCTCGGTAGCGACGCAGCGCAATACAATATCGCGGTCGGTAATCATGCCGCGCAGTTTACCATCCAATGAGCATACCGGCAGTGAGCCGATGTTGTGGCGGGAGAGCAGCCGCGCCGCCAGCAATGCCGGTTCGTCGGGCGTGATCGAAACTACATTGGCGTTCATCAATTCGGATACTCGCATATTGATACCACCTCATAATAAGACATTTGTGGTATCAGTATGCCCCTCAGGGGCGCGGTTTAACCGAACAAATCGGCAAGCCAAAACGCGCCGTACAGCACGGGCTGATGCGCCAAGTAAATAATGAGTGTATGCCGTCCTATGACGGGGAAAACGGGTATTTTCGCCGTATAAAACCATTTCGGTAACGCGCCGTCACGTATCGGGCCACCGAGCCACACCCCGAAGAAGAACAAAAACCCCCACGGTACAATCGGGAAGTAATCGGCGGACGGCAGCTCCGGCCATTCGCTCACGCCGAACCACAGAAGCAGAAACGCTGCCAGCAGGACAGCCGGAAACAGAATACGCAACTTCTCCAGCAACGCGTACAAAAGAACGCAAGCCGCGAGCAGATGCAGAATCCCAAACAGAATCGGCACTCTGACATACTCGTCCTCCGCCGGGTTATACGCCCCGGTCACAACCTGCCACGACAACCCCGGATCGGGCAGCACCGCGAAACTGACCGCGCTCACCAGCGCCGCGCAGCCCAGCAGTATCAACCCGCGCTTGAGGTTGTTCCGCGAAAATCGCGACGAAACCCCCGCCAGAACGACAAAGAGCCCCGCGAAGAAGGGTTGTAAAAAATCCAATACAGGGTTATATAGAGCGTCTGTAGGAATGATCTCCCGCATCACAAAGTCGTAGCCGAGGTGGTAGGCGATGACGAGGAGTATGCAAAAGCCCCGCAGGGCGTCTAAAAGCTGTATGCGCGTGATCGGCTGCGTTTTGACGGGCATGTCGGTAAGCTCCTTGTTGAATTATGGCAGGTGTATAGATAGATTATAGTGTTCGGACGTAATCAACCAACGGGTTTATCGTCTCCCTGTCTGTAAAATACACCTTGCCGCCATAGGTTTCCAGGAAGTACTTGTCTTCCTCTGTTATCTCCGCTTCCGTCTGGTTGGAAACCATCTTCTTCATAAAAGCCATCATAGCTTTATGTATAAGCCCTAATTCTTTATAATCAATGCCTCCCCGCAGATGAAACACCTTCGCGGCGGAAAGAAAATCGGGCGTAAAGTTCTTTTTGAGTATCTCCGAATAATCCGTAGTTTCCGGATCGGCAAGCCCCACGGTAAATATAGTAAGGGACTTGCAGGGGTTTTTTGTCACAAATTTCACGCCGAGAATTCCGCCCGCGTACAGGCCGCCGCCGTAAATAATAACGTCATACTCCTTCAATTGAGCGGGCTTTACGCCGGACGCCTCAAAAAGCGAAGCGTTCAGTTCTTCGGCGATCCACTCCGCGTATCGCTTTGTGGTGCCGTATGCAGACTTGTAAATAACGGCGATTTTCTTCAAAACACAGACCTCCCTCGCCTCAAGAATCACACATTGAAACGAAACAGCACCACATCGCCGTCCCGCATGACGTATTCTTTTCCCTCACTGCGAACAAGCCCTTTCTCCTTCGCTGCCGCCATTGAGCCGCACTCCATCAGCGCGTCGAACGCGACGACCTCGGCGCGGATAAAGCCGCGCTGCAAATCCTTGTGGATTTTTCCGGCGGCCTGCGGCGCTTTCATCCCTTTGGTGATTGTCCACGCCCGCACCTCCGGCGTCCCGGCGGTTAAGAACGACATCAGCCCCATCAGGTCATACGAAATCTGAATCAAACGGTCGCGCCCGGAGAGCGTCATCCCCAAGTCCTCCAAAAACAGCGCGCGGTCGTCCGGCTCCATCTGCATGATCTCCTGCTCCAGCTTCGCGCAAATCGGGAACACCGCCGCGCCCTCCTCTTTCGCGGCTTCGGCGAGGTCGAGGTAGGGTTGATAGGAATCCCGCGCCTTAAAATCTTCCTCGGAGAGGTTCGCGCAGTAGAGCGTCGGCTTCATGGTGAGCAGTGGGCAGTCGACAATCAACTCTTTGTCCTCATCAGAACAGGCAAACGATCGCGCCGTCAGTCCCGAATCCAAATGGTTCTTCAAGCCCGTTAAAAGCTCCGCCTCACGCAGCAGCGACTTATCGCCCTTCGCGGCTTTCTCCACGCGCTGAATCCGCTTCTCCACAACCTCCAAATCGGCCATACACAGCTCAATATTGATGGTGTCGCGGTCGCGGATCGGATCGATCCCTTCTTCGGCGTGAACGACATTCGGGTCGTCGAAGCAGCGCACCACATGCAAAACGGCGTCCACCTCGCGGATATGCGCGAGGAAGCGGTTGCCCATCCCCTCGCCGCGGGACGCGCCCCGCGCCAGCCCGGCGATATCCACGAAGTTCGCCGTCGCGGGGGTAATCTTTTTCGGGTTAAACATGGCGGCGAGCGCGTCCAGACGCGCGTCCGGCACTTCCACGGCTGCGAGATTCGCCTCGACGGTGGAATACGGATAGTTCGACGACTCCGCCCCCGCTCCCGTCAGCGCGTTGAATATCGTTGTCTTGCCCACATTGGGCAGACCCACAAATCCCAGTTTCATAAAAGCTCCCCCGTGTGATCGTTTTGGATCAGTATAGCATAAAAAAACCTAATTGGCTATATGAGTATGCGAAAATCACTCCGCCGCTTCCGCTTGAGCGGTTAAGCGGGATGTGGTATACTGGTTTCACTTACATCTATAGGGGGAGAAGCTATGCAAACAGGAGACAAAATTTCTTTCGGGTCTTATGACTGGCGCGTACTCGCGAAAGAAGACGGCACAGCGCTTATTATCACCGATAAAATCATTGAACAGCGCTCATACCACAACAAATATGTTGAAATCACTTGGGCGGAGTGCTCTCTCCGGGAGTATCTGAACACGGAATTTTATGAGCGTTTCGCGGAAAAATCAAGGATTGTCCCCATGCTGAACAAGAACCCCGACAATCCGTGGTTTGGTACGAAGGGGGGCGTTGATACGGAGGATAAGATATTCGTTCTCAGTCTTGAAGAACTTGCGTGCAAATATTTCGGCGACAGCAGTTCGCTCCTTTACAATCCGAAGAAAAATCAGCGGTACTGGTATGAGCGAAAAGACGTAAACAACAGTAAAAGGGGAGCGATCCTCCAAGATAAAGGATGGGGTTCGTGGTACTGGATACGGACGCCCGGCCGTTTCAGCGTGAAGGCTGTGTATGTTTTCCCCGACGGCAATATCGGCATACACGGCAACAACATATTAAAAGGGAACATTGCCGACGGTTATTGCGCGGGCGGCGTCCGCCCCGCCATGTGGATTACGGTGTGAAAAAGCGCTCCCCTTAAAAGATAACGATTGACGAAACCGAAAAAATGATGGTAAAATATAGAGGAGCATGGGCGGTGTGTCGGCGGTCTTTGTCCTCCCGAGGGGGTGATGCGATGCAGTACATAGTCGAGGTTCGGAAATTACTTCAAGCCTTGGCGTCACTCATTCGTGTTATAAAAGCAAAGTAACCGCCTCCCCGAGCCAACGGACGGCGGTTACTTTACGTAACTACTAATACCTGAGGCGAAGACCGTTGAGGTGCCGCCCCTCTGCTCTTAGTATAGCACGGCGGGAGCGGGAGCGTCAAGGGTGCTGTATGTGAAATTTTCTATGATTTTGTATAGGTTACGTGAAATACTGCTATCAATCCCAACAACATAACTTCCCCAATTCCACGTCCCGCCGCACCCCGGCGGGGTGTTTTTCATTTTCCCACTATTGTAAACCTTGCCAAATTACGATATACTAAGAAGACTTTCAGAATATCGGAGGTCAACGATGGCTATCTTTTCAAAACTGTTCGGGACACATTCGTCCCGTGAGCTTAAACGCATTACGCCGCTGGCGGAGGAGATCGAGCGTCTGGAGCCGGAGATACAAAAGCTCTCCGACGCGGAACTGCGCGGCAAAACCGATACGTTCCGCCGCCTTCTTGACGAGGGAGAGGAACTGGACGAACTGCTGCCGGAGGCGTTCGCTGTCGTACGGGAAGCCGGAGCGCGGGTGCTGGGTGAACGCGCCTTCCCGGTGCAGTTGATCGGCGGCATCGTACTTCATCAGGGACGGATCGCCGAGATGAAAACCGGCGAGGGCAAGACGCTGACCGCCATCCTTCCGTGCTACCTCAACGGTTTGACCGGCAAAGGCGTCCATGTCGTCACGGTGAACAATTACCTCGCGAAGTACCAGAGCGAGCGCGAGGGTAAGATATGCCGCTTCCTTGGCCTGACGGTGGGTTTGGTCGCCCACGGCATGAGCAGTGAAGAACGCCGCGCCGCCTACGCATGCGACATTACCTACGGCACCAACAACGAATTCGGGTTTGACTATTTGCGCGATAACATGGCGATCTATAAAGAGGACATGGTGCAGCGCGGACACGTTTTCGCGATCGTGGACGAAGTGGACTCCATCCTGATCGACGAAGCGCGTACGCCGCTGATCATTTCCGGTCAGGGCGACAAGTCCACCGAGCTGTATACCCGCGCCGACACATTCGCGTCGCGGCTACGGATGGTTAAGGTCGTCGAGCTGGACGCGAAGCAGGAGCACGACAGCATTGACGGCGACTATGTCGTGGACGAGAAGGCAAAGAGCGCGACGCTGACCCCGGTAGGTATCGCCAAGGCGGAACAATTCTTCGGCGTAGAGAACATATCCGATGTGGAGAATACCGCGCTGATGCACCATATCAACCAAGCCCTCCACGCGCGGGGCATTAAGAAACGGGACATCGACTACGTCGTACGCGAAGGTCAAGTTATTATCGTAGACGAGTTCACCGGGCGCCTCATGCTCGGACGGCGGTACTCCGACGGTCTCCATCAGGCCATCGAGGCGAAGGAGAAGGTTAAGGTTGAGCGCGAGAGCAAGACGCTCGCGACGATCACCTTCCAAAACTACTTCCGCATGTACGGGAAACTCTCCGGAATGACCGGCACCGCACTGACCGAGGAAGAGGAATTCCGCCACATCTATAAGCTGGACATCGTCGAGATCCCCACCAACAAGCCGGTCATCCGCGAGGACTATCCCGATTCGGTCTACCGCACCGAGGCCGGTAAGTTCCGCGCCGTAATCGGGCAGGTGAAGGAATGCCATCAAAAGCAGCAGCCGGTATTGGTCGGCACCGTCTCGATCGAGAAGAGCGAATTGCTGAGCGCGCTGTTGAAAAAAGAAGGGATCCCGCACAACGTTCTGAACGCGAAGCACCACGAAAAAGAAGCGGAGATTGTCGCGCAGGCGGGACACCTCGGAGCGGTCACGATCGCAACCAATATGGCAGGGCGCGGCACCGACATCAAACTGGGCGGCAACGCCGAGTTTTTGGCGCGGAACGACCTCCGTAAAGCGGGCGTGCCGGAGGAGATCATCTTGGAAGCGGTCGGCTACGCCGAAACGGACAATCAAGAAATATTATCCGCGCGGGAAAAATACACAAGCGCTCTCAAACATTACCGAGACGATATTACCGCCGAAGCGGTCAAGGTATGCGACGCGGGCGGCTTGTTCATCATCGGCACCGAACGCCACGAAGCGCGCCGGATCGATAACCAGTTGCGCGGGCGTTCGGGGCGTCAGGGCGACCCCGGCGCTTCCCGCTTCTTCATCTCGATGGAGGACGATCTGCTCCGCCTGTTCGGCGCGTCGCGCATTCAAGGCTTGCTCGATACGCTGGGGATGAACGACGACACGCCAATCGAGAATAAGATGCTGTCCAATGCCATCGAAACCGCGCAAAAGCGAATGGAATCTCGCAACTTCCAGTCGCGCAAGCACGTCTTGGAATATGACGACGTGATGAACGTACAGCGCAACGTAATCTACGGCCAGCGCCGGCAGGTGCTGGACGGTGCGGATATACGCGACAGCATCCAAACAATGCTCGGCGAATTTGTCGAGGACGCGGTGCGGCGGATAGCCGGGCCGGAAAAATATATCGATCCCCCGCAGATGGAGGAAATCGCGCTGTCGATGGAAAATCTGATCCTCGCGCCCGGAGAGATGCGTTTGACGCGGGAGGAACTGGAGAGCCTTACACCGGAGGACATCACCGCGCGTCTGCTTGACAAAGCGCAGAATGTCTATGCCGCGAAAGAAGCCCAGTTCGGCGAGAAGCTGATGCGGGAGATCGAGCGGGTGGCTCTGCTGCGGATGGTCGATACTCAATGGATGGATCACATTGACGCTATGGCCGAGCTGCGGCAGGGCATCTCACTGCGCTCGTTCGCGCAGAGCGACCCGGTGGTGGAATACAAGCGCGAAGGGTTCGCCATGTTTGAGGATATGGTCGCACGGATTCGCGACAACACCGTCACCTATCTGCTCCGTGTGCAGGTCAGGAAAGAGGAACCGAAGCGCGTTAGGGTGGCTGGCGGCAAGATGATCGAACACGCGGGCGGCGCAGAGCCACAAAAGAAACAGCCGATACGCAAGACCGCCGCCTCGAAGATAGGGCGCAACGATCCCTGCCCCTGCGGAAGCGGCAAGAAATATAAAAAATGCTGCGGGTTTGACCCCGGAGGCGAGGCTTCATGAATGTAGGAACGAACTGGGCGGCACAGCTCGCGCAGTTGCAAGCGCAAACGACGCCGCGCGACGCGAGCGGCGAACCTCTGATGCTGGAGGAGGGCGACACCTTCTCCGCGGAAGTGCTGGACGCCAAGCCGGACGGAACGGTGTCGCTGCGAATGCCGAACGGGCAGCGGTTCCTAGCCGAACTGATGACCGAACGCTCCATTGTACCGGGGCAGCGTATGACCCTATCGGTCACGTCGGTACGGGACGGGATGCCGATGGTGGAGATTGCCGGAGAGGGCGCGTCGTCGGTTGAAACCTTCCTCCGTGCGATGAATGCCCCGAAAAACGACCTGACGACGGCGCTTGCGCGCGAGGTTCTGCGTCAGCACACGCCGTTCACCCCTAAGCAGTTTACCGCCCTGACACGAGCCGCCGCCGCGTTCCCAACGTTGGAGCCGGAGCAGGCGGTGTTTATGGCGCGGTATCGAATCCCGATCACGAAAGAGAATATCATCCAGTACCGAGCGCTGAGCCAGCCGCAAGAGCAACTGGGCGCGCTTTTGCAAAAATTGCTGGACGTCCTGCCGGATATACCAAATGTTGGCAGGCAGGAGACCCCCGTTGTTGTGAACGGGCGGGATAACCCCGGCCCTACGACGCAACCGCAACAAACTACGCAAACGCCTGTAGGGACGGTCGCCCCCGACCGTCCGTTAACCGATACGCCCGTTGTTGTGAACGGGCGGGATAACCCCGCCCCTACGGCGCAACCGCAACAAACCACGCAACCGCCTGTAGGGACGGTCGCCCCCGACCGTCCGCAAACGCAACAACCAACCGCACAGACCCAACAACCACAACCCGCCGCACCATTACCGAACGCGCCGGATACGCCCGCCCCTACAAACCATCCGCAACAAACCACCCAACAACCCATCGCGCAACCGTCCGCAGCGCCGTTACCGAACGCGCCGGATTCGCCCGTTGTCGTGAACGGGCGGGCGGGGACACCCACCCCTACAAATCAACCGCAATCAACGACGCAATTACAACAAATACAACAACCCATTGCGCAACAACCCGCCGCGCCGTTACCGAACGCGCCGGATACGCCCGTTGTCGTGAACGGGCGGGATAACCCCGCCCCTACGACCACGCCGCAATCTACACCGCAAACACAACCCACACCGCAACCGCCTGTAGGGACGGTCGCCCCCGACCGTCCGCAAACCGATAACCCCGCACCGCAAACGCAACAACCACAACCCGCCGCGCCGTTACCGAACGCGCCGGATACACCCGTTGTCGCAAACGGGCGGGATAACCCCGCCCCTACACAACAAACGCAACAACCATCGCAACCACCCGTAGGGACGGTCGCCCCCGACCGTCCGCAAACAGCCGACATACCGCGTCTGTTGGACGAGATATTCACCAAAGTAGAGCGCGGGCGCGCGCTGCCGCGCGAGATGGACGCGCCGAGGCAAACGCGCGAGATCGGCCGGATGCTCGCGAGCGTAATCGAAGCGGCGCGGGAGTTGCCGGAGGGTGTGCGTACGGAAGTGATGAAAGCGGCGCGGGATATTGTGGAGAACCTCCGCTTCTCGGATCAGCTGAATCACTGCACCTCGTTCGCGCAGCTTCCGCTTATGCTGAACGGCGAGCGCACAACGGCGCAATTGTATGTGTTCAATGACAGCAAGGAGAAGAAGCGGATCGACCCGCACAACGCCACGGTGTTTGTGTCGCTCACGACTGCGAACCTTGGCACAGTCGAAGGCTTTGTGAAAGTGATCGGTACCGGCGTGGACGCCGACTTCTCGCTGCAAACGGAGGATGCGGCGCGTCTGTTCCGTGCGGGATTGCCGGAACTGGGTGCGATGCTGGAAGCGCAGGGATACCGTTTGGAGCGCGTTAACGCCTCTGCGGAAAAACCGGCCCCGTCCACACCGGCTAAAGTGGAAAAGGGCCGCTCTGTCCGGGCGGAACGGTATAGATTCAACCGCACCGTGTAACGGTGACGAAACCTTGGAGGGGTTATGGCGGAAAAGAAAACCGTTGTCCGCGAGGCGGTGGTGCTGGAATATGATCCCTCGCGAGGCGTGCCGTCGGTCGTGGCGCAGGGGAAGGGGCATGTGGCTGAGAGGATCATCGAAGTCGCGCGGGAGCACAATGTTCCCGTCCACGAAGATCCTGAACTCGCGAGCCTGCTCAATATGCTGCATATCGGGGAGGAAATTCCGCCGGAGCTGTATCAGGTGGTCGCCCAGATTTTAATTTATGTGGGGGAAATTGATAAAAAGGTATTGCTTGGACAGTGAAGTTGGTGTATACTGGGTTGTATACCGATCCGTTCCCGGCGGGGAATGAAATTATTTCGCTATGAGGAAGGGGAACCCACATGAAATCATGGTTCAAAGTCATTTCAGGTCTGCTCATTTCCCTCGTCGTCGTCGGGGCTGTCACGATGCTCGCCATCAAGTATTTTGACGTCATCGTGCGGGGATTTGACTCGTTGCGCAACCAAGTTATCCGTAAAAAAGAGCAGTTTTTCGGCGGGGACTGCTGCGATTATGAAGACGAAGACGATCTTACCGAAATCGAAGAAGCGTAAGATTCCGAGCCTCCCATGCCGGGAGGCTCTTCTTATATCCTCAGCAGCGCCGTACAGCGTGAGAGCGTCTGGCGCAGCGGCTTCCAAAGAACGAGGCAGATCGCAAAATTCCCGATGCAGTGGATGAAGTCGAACGGAAGCCCCGAAATCCAACGGCTTGCCGCCAGTGAAATCCCGCCGATTGCCAGATACGGGATTGCGTCCAGTGCGCCGAATAACAAGCCGAACGCGCCAGAAACAGCCGCCATCAGCAGCGGGGAATCGAACGTACGGCACAACCATGTCACGACCGCCAAGATCGTCCATACATAAAGGTAAGTGACCCACCACATACCGAAGCCGTAATAAATACCCTCCAGCAGCACAAATGTGTAGATAATGAATAAAACTTTATGCCGGAAGGTCAAGGTGAAGAGCATTACTAGCAGAGACACAACCTCAACGTTGGGCAGAAAGGGCAGATACGCTTGCTTTGCCACCTGAAAGCTAAACAGCAGAGCGGCGCTGACCGCTAGCGCCGCAACCATGCGTGATGCGCGTCCCGCTGTCACCAGCCTACCGTTAGGGTGATTTCAAAGCTGTCGCCGTCGGCAACCGGGGTTTCATCCACGCCGGTGAATACTTCTTCGCCGCCTTTCGTGAAACACCACCATTCCTGTTGAGCCTCGTCCGCCGTCCGTCCGTTGACGGTTTTCACCATCAGCCCGTATGCGCTCTCTTCCCCTTCAATTGTAATCTGCTCCTCCAGCGCCTGCCGCAGATAGAGCGCGTCGGTGCGGAAATCGAGCGGCGTCGTTACGCCGTCGGCGACGATATCGATGACGATATCGATATGGAGGGCTTTTGCTCCGGTTTCCGGCTCGGGGCGCGTCAGGAACCAAACGGTTGCGAACGCTCCCGCGAGAAGGATCAGCGCGACGACTACGGCGATAATGGTTTTCGTTTGCTTTTGCATAGTTTATTTCTCCTGTTCAATAAAATAACCTCAGTCCAAAGGACTGAGGAACGCAAAGCGACGCCGGGAGACGGTCTTCCCGATAAGCCACTTACCCCATATCCTGTGGAGCGTTGTGGAACTGAACCGGCAGGTCTTCCGACTGAGACGTCTTCGCTTTTTCGCCTTCCCGGAGGCAATGCCTCCAGTGGCTGCGCCTAAAGCGCCTGAAAAAGCTGCGTCATCACGGCAGCAGGACTGTTTGGGATTTTCACCCGATTCCCTATTCTCGCGTATATCGCATACGCGCACCGGAACGTCCGATATTAGGTTTGGACACAGTGTAGCATACTCATGAAAGCGTGTCAAGGGAATTTTTCCCTTGACACTCACATTGTAAGACCCCTTATGGGAGGGTTTGTACAATTTGAAGTTATTTCAGCGCTCGCCTAAAGTTATGCGGCTTTAGTACCTTTCTGACAAAGCGCAAAAACTGTACCGTCTGTCCTTCTTCCACTGCCATATTGAATTTCAGCTCTCGCGATTCAATCGTTACGGTAAACAACCCGCTTTCCGAATCCTTCTCACACGTTATGTTTGAATCGGCTAAGACAGAGAGCGGTAACTCTGTTGTTTTCATCCTTAAATTTCCGAATCCGCTTTTCCTAACGCTTATCAGCATTTTGTCTTTTTCGGGATTAAGGAATATTATATAATCGGTATCATCTTTTTTTACACTAAGACTTAATGGCGAAATTTCTTGCGCTTCTAACACCTCGGCTTTTTCTTTTATCTCTTGCTGCCGAACAAGTGAGGCGGTTTTTATCGCGTCTAGTTTTTCCTTAACACCCTCCGCATCACGCATCTCAATCAAATGAAGCGTTTCATCTTGAAAACGCGGAGGACGTTTATCCCCGGCTAAGGAGATAAACGTATCCTGCCTCGCCCCTAAAAACTGCGGGTCATGTTCGCCGAAATCAAGGCGCGGTTTTTCCGGGATCGGCGCGTCTTTTTTACTTAATAAAGAGTCAATTTTTTCGATTAATAACCCTAAAGTATCCGCGCATTCGGCGAGATCAGTGTTTTTGAGCATTTCGTGGCAAACATAGCTGACGGTTATCCATTCATGTTTGTTTAAGATCCCAAGCCCGAAATTGAAGAGGGTGTCTTTCAGCCAAAAGGTGTTGGCGTCCTTCACCCAACCTGATTTTGACCTCAATGTGTTAAATTTTCCCTCAGCTTCTGTATACCTTCTTTTTAATTTGTCAAAGGCTTCCCTTCTTCTCTTTCTTTCGATAAGGTCTAAGCCTTTTATATTTGGATCCGTTTCTTTATATTCTACAGTATCTTCTATGCTTGTAAATAAAAGTTTCTTTATCTCATTAAAGTCTTTTTGATATGTTACAGCCGTGATTTGACTTAAGTTCTTTGCAAGCTCTTTTAAGAAGATTGTCTCGTTGGGAGTAGCGTCACCTTTCATAACGCCTTGAATGATGCCCCAATACTTGGTTTGCTTTTCTTGGTATTCTTTGCTTGACGGCGCTTGACGGCGTGGAACAACGTCATTTGCCGTGTCGTAGATAAACGCGTTGGTGGCAAAGTTGATTTGCGTTGCAGCCGTCGCTTTTCCTTTTGAGCCGAAATCTATTTTTAACCCCTTAATATCTTCCGCGCCAAGGGTATATGCCGCGCCTCTTTGTTCGGCGCCTGGGTTGTAATTAAGAGAACTGATTTTAATATCATTATTGGGCGTAAAAGTTAATCCCATGTTGGTTTGAAATCGGTCAATCATGTCTTCTAACGAAGGCGAACCAGCTCCTATTACTGCCAAGGCTTCTTTCGATAAGTAATCCGCTGTTTTTACGTCATCGGAATCCGGAATGGGTAAATCTTTTGGAGTGGGAACAATGAGAGGCGCTCCGACCAATTCAAGCGTGTTGTTGGAATCCGTTTCCCACTTGAAGGGCAAATCAGTGAAACCCAGTCTCTCATCTGATTTCGCAAGCTCTACATGGGTTAATTCATGTAGCGGATTTATTTGATCCTCCCGAATCGTTGCGAATTCATGTTCAAACCCCACGGTTGTAAACGAACCTTCACTGTCCGGGTTATCTGCCTTAACCGCCTCCGCTATTTCACTGTCGGATTTACCTTGCAACTCTATTTGCGCGGAAATCATTTTTTTGCGTTTCCGGGATCGCCGTGCAGCTTTCTTTGCACAACCCCTGCACACGCCACCGAAAGAGGCTGATTTTGTGAGATATTCTGCAAATACGCCGGCTTGCTCGTGTTATAGTGTACGGCATTACCCAACGAATTGCTATTGTCCTGCGTTATGTCCATTCCTTTTTGCGTATTCTTTCTTTGTTCGGAACTTTCTTTCTTCGCTTCGGGCCCGTAAGTCAACGAATACATAATAGCACCTCCTAAAAAATCGCGGCAAAAAGCATATGTATTGATGCCAATAGCTGGAATCAAACCGGCAACCTATGGATATTGAATTCAGATTATCGGAAAACTCGATCATATCGGCACAAAAAGTGACCATATACAGTATAGCACACAGTAATATGACTGTCAATTGAATGATCATAATTAATATCAGTTGCGCTGAAATGGTTTGTATGGTATACTTAGGCTATGGTAGCCCCATGAAGATATTCAAAAGGAGTGAGAGGATGGATTCGTTCGAAACAACAGTCGTGGTCAATGCAGGTACAATAAAAGAACTAAAAAAGATACTTATACCGCATCGGTTTATTTATTTTGCCATTACCTTAGGAGTTTCCATAGGTATATTGTTGAATATTACGACAAATAGCACCGATTCTATATATGTAAAAATTTTCGGGCTGCTGTTCGGGGCCAGTGTGTTTACAGTGGCGTATTTTTATTGGATAAATAAAAGTGTAAAAAACATTTTTGATAGAATGCGGGAAAGCACGCATACAAACGAATGCCATATTACAACAGCATTTGTTGAATCCGGAATTGAAGCAAAAAACCAAGAGACCGGTTCATTGATTACACTTTATTATAATGACATCAAACGATTTGCCGAAACAAAGAATCTTTATATCCTTATTACCAAAATGAATCAGTTTACTATTTCAAATCGTCCGGCTATTGACAGCGCGAATAAGAGAGAATCCTTTATCGATTTTCTTAAGCAAAACTGCCCAAATATTAAGTGGTAAATTTGAACGCAAGAAATCAAGACTGAGGAATTAGGCGGTTTTTAATAAACCATGAAGCTGCGAAATATAGAAGTGAACACCGTTGCGGCGCTTGCGCCTATGGCGGGCGTCACCGACTGGGCATTCCGCACCGTCTGCCGCGAGGCGGCGCCGGTATATACCGTCACAGAAATGGTTTCGGCGAAAGCGCTGTGCTATCAGGATCAAAAATCTCTCCGCCTGCTGCGGCTGGGGCGGGAAGAACGTCCCGCCGCCGCGCAGATATTCGGTTCCGATCCCGCCTGTATGGCCGAAGGGGCGTTGCGCGCGCTCGACATATCCGGCGCGGGTGTAGTAGACATTAACATGGGCTGCCCCACGCCTAAAATTGTTAAGAACGGCGACGGCTGCGCGCTGATGCGCGAACCCGAGAAAGCGGCAGCGGTTATTCGGGCCGTTGCAAACGCCGTATCGGTTCCGGTAACGGTCAAGATGCGGTTGGGCTGGGATGGCGGGAGCGTTAACGCCGCGGAGTTGGCCAAGCGTTTGGAACAGGAGGGCGCGTCGGGATTTTGCGTACACGGGCGGACTGGCCGTCAGGGGTATTCGGGGCGCGCCGACTGGCAAGCCGTCGGCAATGTGGTTCGCGCCGTGTCGGTTCCGGTGATTGCGAACGGAGACATCTTTTCCCTGCGAGACTTAGAGCGGTGCTTGTCTGTTACCGGCGCGGCAATGGGCATGATCGGAAGAGCGGCAATGGGCAACCCGTTTGTCTTTACCGGAGAAGAATCGCCGCACCGCATGGAGACAGCGGAGAGACATTTTGCTCTGCTTGCTGAAGACAAAGGAGAGAAGACAGCGTGTTTGGAAATGCGCCGCCATTTGGCGTGGTATATCAGGGGATTGCCGTATGCAGTCTACTATCGGCGCGAGGTTTCGAACATTTCTACGGCGGAGGATTTTCATAAACTGCTCCGGCGGATTACACGCGAGACGAGGAGGTTCTGTGATGGATGATTTCGCGGAATTTGTAAAACAACACGAGAAAGCGGTGTATAACATTTGCCTGCGCTCCTGCCGTTCGGCGGACGATGCCTTTGACCTTTCGCAAGAGGTGTTTATAAAGGCATGGCGCGGAATGGACAGTTTCCGAGGCGATGCCGCGCCCTCTACATGGCTGTATCGCTTGGCGGTCAATACCTGCGCCGATTTCGCTCGAAAAAAAGCGCGCAGCAGGGAGGTTATACCTTTTAATGATCAAGAGATCTCGGTTTCCGATGAACGATATGAACCGGCGCTGGTTTTGGAGAAGAAGGAACTGTCTCTCGCGTTGTCCCTCGCGCTGGCGGAGTTGCCTCCGGAAAGTCGGCATATTCTCCTTTTGCGCGAATCGGCGGGGCTATCGTACCGGGAAATCGGGGAAGTAATGTCGCTGGAGGAAGGGACGGTAAAGAGTCGTCTTGCGAGAGCGCGGATGGCTTTACGCGAGATTTTAAGTAAAAGCGGGAACATTTCGCCGAATTCATCGTCTAAGAGTCAGGAGAAGAAAGGAGGCGAGCGGTTATGAGTTCATGTAACATTGAGGCAATCAGCGCGCTGCTGGACGGCGAACTGCCAGAAGACGAAGCCGCCCTCCTGTTTGCACATATGGAGGAATGCCCTGCCTGCCGGGTGCTATATCAGGACTTTACCGCCCTTAGAGACGGTTTTACCGAGTTGGAAACTCAACCGCCGGATACGTTCGTGCCCGGAACCGTTTACCGGATAGGGCTGGGAGAAGAACCGCCCCGCAGAAGGCGTGTGATTGCGAGTTTACTCGGGGTTGCCGCTTGTTTGGCCGCGGTATTCGTGATTTCGCAAAATATGGCCCCTCCAGACGCGATAAATGACTTTGCGCCCGCCGGGGTTCCGGAAAACGAAAGCAGCGTCTTGACAAACGAAGGCTATAACGTTATAGATGAAGAACCCGGAGCTATTCCAATAGCTCCGCAGGACAACGGGAAAGTAAACGATACAGCTGATGATAGGGTGGAGGAAGACGAAAGAGGTTTCGATCTTATCGGAGATACGGGGAACGGGGAATCCCAAAACGCGGCGGAAAACGCGGAGCCGTCACCGTCGCCCGAACCGTCTTATCCGCCTTCGGGGCACTCGCCCGCGCCTTAAGATACTTTTCTGCGGCACGGCGATTTAGTTTTGTAACCGGCAATGGTTGACATAATATTCCACGGGTTATATACTGTCAGCATGAATGAGATAGAAATGCTGCGCCGGCAATT
>QMCE01001474.1_pt1 | contig 18326 bp, 17 predicted proteins | sample 1821851 | NCBI WGS metagenome assembly QMCE01 (sample SAMN09453174, study PRJNA476694) | Termite gut metagenome, whole genome shotgun sequencing project. | isolation source: worker | host: Odontotermes sp. | place: South Africa:Pretoria | collected 2016-01-28
TTTGGATTGGTGAAAATTTTTTTGCCGCCGAACAGCCGGTATAAATTTTCCGTGGTTGATTTGGTTGCGTATAATCCCAGAGAAGAAACAAGCTGCTGTTCACGCGGATACTCGGACAGAAATTCTTTTCGCGCCGGATACTTGCCGGGCGTTGCGGGAAATATGATGTAGCCTTCCCGCGCCCACTTGTCCAGTTTTTCCTGTGTATAGGGAGTCTCAAAAGTGAAAGCCTGGCCGGTACGCGGATCGGTGATTGTCCGTTTCGGAAGTCCCTGTCCCAGGCGCTGCAAATACTGCCGTTTCCATAAACCTCTTGGATCGTTGTCCGGGTTTGAAAATCCGTTTTTCGCGTTCCGTTGTTTTCCGGTGAAGCAAAACGATGATTTTGATTTTGCGTACGCCAATATATATTCGTGATTGCTGACAACCATGTTTTCGGTAATCATTCCCTGCGCGGCTTTTTTTGTCTGCCAGTTAAAGCACACGACAAAATTTTCCGCGCCGAAAATTTCGTCACAGATAAGTTTCAGATTGCTGTGTTCATTATCATCAATGGAAACAAAAATCACGCCGTCCTGAGTGAGTAAATCGCGGGCAAGCAGCAGTCGCGGATACATGAACGCCAGCCACGCCGAATGTGAAGCGGGGTCGCGTTTTACGCGATTGGATATACGCCGCGCCCGTTTTTTGTTGGCCGGGAGTTTTCCGGGAGATTGCCCGGAATAAAAACCGAAACGGTCGTTGTAAGTAAAATTGTCCGCGCCGGTGTTGTACGGAGGGTCGATGTAAATACACCTGATGCTTTGGGAAAAATGTTTACGCAGATATTTCAGGCCGTCAAGATTATCGCCGCAAATATAAATGTTTTCGCTGTTCGCGTTTTCAGGTTTTGCGTTATGTGCCTCGTCGGGCTGAACGATTGCCGCGCTGTGCTGTGACGCAAGCCGGAGCGCGTTATTCTTGCCGGTAAAACACAACCCAAAGCCATCATTTACAGGTATTTTCCCCGACAAAAATTCCCTGAACCGTTCAATATCGAACGCCCCGTCCGCTGTAAAACAACCGGAAAAATGCTCTCTAAGCGCGTGTATTTCAGGGCTGTCCGGCGAATCCTCAATCATAATTGCATCATACCAGAGCGAAAACCACCCGTAAAGCGGCAGCATTTACTGTTCAAAAGTGAGGGGGAGCACATTTTCTGACGTTACGCGCATTTTCTCGCGTTATGTGAAACCGCCATTGACGCTGCTCCCCCTGCCTCCATAAAAAAGTTTGCGTGTTACCACGCAAACTTTTGTTATTCCGTCACCCCCACTCTCAACTTGACCCACAGAAAAGGAAAGTATTGTATTCTGCTCTCAAGGGAGGATACTATGGAAAAAGGAGCGGGACTGGATCTGGAAGAATTTGAGCATCTGGATTTACAATCAAAGCGGCTTGAAAAAAGATTCATCAAGACAATGGAAACACTGTCAAAACAACCTGAAAAATCACTGTGGGCATGTAGCGGGAATCGGGCTGAGGCGAAAGCGATGTATCGGTTATTAGCAAACAAGAAGCTCAAGAGAGAAGAAATCATAAGAAGTCATCGGGAATCGACAATACAACGGATGCTGGAGAGTGAAAGAACGATCCTTGCGGTACAGGATACCTCGAGTCTGAATTACGATGGGCAGCGGAAGATGGAGGGCATCGGCTTTATGGGCGATAATAAGGCGCGCGGAATAAATACTCATACGTGTCTTGCGATAACGAGTGATGGTCTTGTGTTGGGACTGTTGTCGCAATCATCGCATACACGGGAAAAAAGCGGCGGGCAGAGTCGAAGTCACGACAGCAAAAAAATACGTCCTCTTGAAGAAAAAGAAAGTTATCGTTGGGTTCAGACACTTGAAGAAAGCACAAAGTATCTTCCCGAATCGGTACATATCGTTACCGTATGCGACAGAGAAGGAGATATGTATGAATTATTTGATGACGCGTCGCAACATAACCAATCGTATTTCATACGTATCGTACAAAACCGGAAAACAGTGAAGAATGAAAAAATAGTGGATGAAATCCGCAAGAAACCCTGTGACGGCAGAATAAAAACACGCATTCCGCAGGATTCCCGCAGAGGCTTGAAAGAACGGGAAGCGGTTTTACAGATACGATATGCCGTTTATGAGATAAAACGACCTCACATACTGAATCAGCACAAACATCTTGCAAGCACGCATGAAATAACGCTCATATGCAAGCGAGGAACAAAACGATAAGAGCGTTGAACCGGTAGAATGGCTCCTGATGACCAATGAATCGGCGCGCGCTGTTGAGGAAGCATATGAAAAAGTGAGATGGTATATGCAACGGTGGAAGATAGAACAATTTCATTATGTCTTGAAGTCCGGGCGCAAGGTAGAAAGGCTCCAAGAGAGAAGTGTCGATAAAATGACGACCTTGGTTTGTATGTATTCGATCATTGCTACGGCAATTATGAACATAACATATGCGGCCCGCATCTATCCTGATGTACCGTGTACTGTTTTTTTTGAAGAAAATGAGTGGAAAGTGTTGTATCGTACAGCGAATAAAACCAATACGGCTCCTGAAAAGCCGTATACCATAGCGAATGCCATTATGTATCTGAGTTGGCTTGGAGGTCCAAAGACTTCTCCCAGCGATGGTCCGCCATGTGTTAAAACTGTTTGGCTTGGTCTCCATATTCTCAATATATTATTGATTCATCGAGAATGGTTGTTTTAATTGTGGGGCAAGTTGAGGCTTGATCCGGAATCTCCGTTGTTTTTTTGAGTTTCTGGCTTCCGCCAGAATGACGAATTATTTGGGGGATACCGCAGACCGTCATTCTTTGCTCATTGTTCTCAAGCATACAGTGATTGTCACTTTTACACTGCTTTTGTCATTGCGAGGAGCGTTAGCGACGGAGCAATCTTATCAATAGCTGGATTGCTTCGCTTTGCTCGCAATGATGAGTGGGGGTGACGGAATAACAAAAGTTTGCGTGGTAACACGCAAACTTTTTTATGGAGGCAGGGGGAGCAGCGGCGATGGCCGTTTCGCATAACGCGAGAAAATGCGCGTAATCTTCACGAGATGAAGAGTATCATAGAGAGAATAAATGGAGGATAATTATGGTTTATAAAACTCTTGGGCCAAGGGATAAACCCATGTTGAGACAGTGGATACCTCTTTCTATTCAGCATGTTTTTGCTATGTTTGGCGCGACAATCCTTGTTCCCATTCTGACAGGTCTCGATCCGGCTACGGCGCTTTTTACGGCGGGAACAGGAACTCTGATTTACATTCTGTGCACCGGCGCGAAAGTCCCCGCTTTTCTGGGATCATCGTTCGCTTTTATCCCGCCGATTATCGCCATTACCACGTCTCACGGGTTGCCGTATGCGCTGGGCGGCGCGATTGTTGCGGGTGTTTTTTACTGTATGATCGGCCTGATCATTTATTTTGCCGGAACTAAATGGCTGGATATTGCCCTGCCGCCGGTAGTCATCGGCTCGGTCATTGTCGTCATCGGCCTGAACCTTGCGCCTACCGCAATGAATATGGCCATGAACGATTCCGCCGGAAACTACAGCCTAGTTATGCTGTCAATAGCGGCTTTGACTTTGGCCGTTACCGTTGCGGCAAACATTTTCCTAAAAGGTTTTTTCAGTACAATTCCGATTTTAATTGGTCTTGTCGCGGGTTATTTATTCACCCTGATTATGGGACTTTTTTTTCCGGCCTATCATATCATTGATTTTCAAGTCGTCCGGGACGCTCCGTGGTTTGGGCTTCCCTCGTTCCACGCTCCCCGTTTTAGTTTCGTGCCAATTTTGACATTTGTAATTGTTTCGCTGGCGACGATCTGCGAACATTTGGGAGATACACTGGTAACAAGCAAAGTTGTCGGGCAAGATTTCTACAAAAACCCCGGCCTGCACCGCACGCTCGCCGGCGATGGTCTGGCTACGGCGTGGGCTGCGCTCTGGGGAGGCCCTCCCAACACTACTTACGGCGAAAATATCGGCGTTATGGCTATTACCCGCGTCTATTCGGTGTGGGTTATCGGAGGGGCGGCAATTGTCGCTGTGCTTCTTTCCATGTTTAGAAAATTCGGCGCGCTTATTCAAACAATTCCCACGCCGGTTTTGGGCGGCATCTCGATGCTGCTCTTCGGAATAATTGCCTCCAGCGGCCTGCGAACTATTGTCGAAAGCGGCGTTGATTACAAAGACAAACGCAATTTGACTATCTCTTCAGTTATTTTTGTAATCGGAATCGGCGGCGGAAAACTTGCCTTTGCGATAACTGACGGCGTGAATTTTCAGCTTGCCGGAGTCGCCCTTGCGACAGTTGTCGGGATCATTCTCAATCTGCTTTTTCCCGCGCAAAAAGAAAAATAGCGCGTAACGCAATTAAAGGGCTGTTCGCTACAGGCGGGCAGCTTGGAAATTGTGCTCACTGATCCCTGTTGTTTTGATTGACGAACGGAGCGAGATCGCGACCGCGCTAGCGCGGGCATGATCGAGCGAGTGAGGAAACGAAAGGTTTAATACCCTGCGGCTTGCCGCAGAAAGCCGCATCGAACCGCAGGTTTGAGGCGGCGGGTGCGGGGCTCTGCCCCGCAGTATAATACCTTTTATTATGAAAAAATTTATTGCTGTTATATGTTTCTTTCTGGTATGCGGTGGAGTGTATTCGCAGAGCGTGTTTACGTATGATCTGAAGAAAGACATTATTATCGGAACTGCCGCGCTGGGCGTTTTTGTGAGTCCTTTTTTTGTCAGTAATGTTCCCGGAAATATTCCCAGCGATCTTTTTAAGGAAGATATAAACGCGCTGGACAGGAGTTTTATGTTTTCGTACAACAGGCCGCTGGATATAGTCAGTGATCACGGCGTTTATGCTTTGCTTTTGCTGCCTGCGCTTTCTTTGGCGGGAAATATAAAAGACAAGGACGCATGGCTGACGTATGGCATAATGTACGCGGAAGCGTTTTTTCTGACATTCGGGACAAATGATTTACTCAAAAACGCGATTATCCGGTACAGGCCGTATATGTATTCGGGCGGTATACCGGACGGGCAGGAAGATGATTATTACAATAGTTTTCCGTCCAGATCAACGGCGTTAGCGTTTTTGTCGGCAGGTTTTTTGAGCGCGACTTTTTCCGCCGAATATCCTGACTCAAAATGGAATGTTCCGGTAATTGCTGTGGCATATTCGGCGGCGGCGGGAGTTGCCTTGTCCCGTATTTTTTCCGGCAGTCATTTTCTGACGGATGTTTTTACGGGCGCGGCAATCGGCAGTTTGTACGGCTGGGTTATTCCGCTGCTGCATAAAAAGCAAAACAATGAAAGCGCAATTTCGATGAATTTCACGGGCAATGGTTTTATTGTGTCATTAAAATATTAGACTTCCTCGGAAACTCGGTTAGTTACCTCGGAAGTCTGTGCATTTGCTCCCGTTTTGTTCCAAAACGCTGCGCAAAATGCAGTTTTGCTCTGGTCAATACCTATTCTATTGTTTTTTTGATGAAAGATGATCATATCATCGTCATTGTAGTTAATTTTGATTGTCGTCTAATACTATGGAGTGATTCATATAAGCTATGAGAAAGGTGTTTTTATCGGGTACGTTTAGAAAATCAAAAAGGTTTCTAATACGCGCTTTTAATGTGCTTTTCCCTATTCTTTCGTTGTTTGCTATGACTTCATACTTTTCTCCTTTTTGTATACTCTTGAGTATCTGAACATCTCGCGGTGTAAATACATTAGAGGGTAAGCGGACTGTTTTTGGGGAGAGAAAGTCTTTTTTTCGTAAACGAAGTTCCGGTAAGTATAATATGTAGGCAAGAAAACACATTAAAGCTATGGAAAAAAAATGCAGGAATGTCTGAATTGGTTTATAAGCACCATATCTATATTGTGTACATATTCCGAGGAGAAGCAATATTGCCAACGCGGTAATTTTAATAATTTTATAATTTTTGAAAAAACCGATCTTGTGAAAAAATGCCATGCCCAAAAAAAACATGAATATTCCCGGAAGACCGCCTCCTTCAACAATTTGGACAAGACCCATAGCAGCGCATAAGAAACCATATACCCCAAATTTAAGAGGGAATGCTACCAAGAAAGCGGAGCCCAAAATCATAACCGCATGTATGCACAAGCATACCAACGGAGAGAAAAGGTTATTGTCCCTTACAACATTACCATTGATATGTAAAAAAAGGTATTCCAGTATAAAGACAATAACCCATGCCAATAAACAAATTATCGCTGTAATTCGCCAGAGTGATAAATATATTTTTTTTACCATGTGATGAAAGGTTCAGGAGGCATAAATAACTCGTCAAGAATTTCACATTTTTGCGAGTGAATTTTATCAAGTAGTTCTTGTGATATTGATTCATAGTCCCATGAATTATCATTGAGAGGGTTATAAATATTTAAAATTTTATCGGATTCTTTGCTGTGAAAATATCCCTGTACCATAATGTATGCCAGTATATCAAGCCCATGAGAGATAATATCCTGCTCTCCGCCTTTGAAAGAAGAAAGAAGACGCAGCCTTGTATAGAGATTTTCGTTATCATTTTTGTTGTGTCCGCCTATTTTGCTGCCACCTTTCAATTCCGTCATGTATATTGAAAGGTGCGCTAAAGCCGTCCTATCAGGCTCTTCACACTGGGCGGCAAAGGGAATTGCCGCGATTATTTGGGCTACTTTATTTTTCTTTAGCTCATCAGCTTCTGTATTCGTTAACCTGAATGTCCTTACAATACAATTACATAAAACATCCCAATTGAAAAGGATGCTTTCCGCTTTTGTTGTTAGCTCTGTATCAACTATAGTCTGCATATATTACCTCCTCAAAAGACAGTAATATACTTTGGTTGTCACGTCAAGTTTTTTTGTCACTAAAATATCTAAAAATATTTTAGGGAATCTAATCGAAAAGACTTGACAGTTTTTTTGTCACGAAATATGGAAATCAATTTTCAAAAAAGTATGTTCAAAAACTAGCGTGAAAAAAAATATTTCAAAAGCATAGGTGATTGTTCGATTTCAAGATATTCTCTCAGGTTTTTTTGAACCAAACCTATCTATATGGAAGACATCTTAAAAACGCCCATTATCAGAATTCTTGCTTGATATGTGAGTGTAAAAATGCTCTTGAACTTAATGGAAATTGATTTTAGTGATTGCATAGACCGGATATAGACCTTAATAGACCAAGATACATAGATTCTAGACCTACATATTATTGCGATGTCACGTATGTCAGAATATCATAATTCCAGAGGCGGAGGTGGAAGCCAGTCTCAATTAAAAAATAATTCATGTTAGGAGGGGAAGCAATATTTTATGCTTTTATATGAAGCATCATACGCTTATGTATGTAAATTAAATAGATGGTAAAGGAAGTGAGAATATTATGGGCATTGATTTAATACCTGCCGCTTATGCGGCGCAAGAACTTTCAAAGAAGATAAGCGCGGCATCTTTAGACCCTGAAAATGAATGGTTCTTTTTTGATGGCGCGTTCAATTTTTCCGCAAATATTGAAACCAGTGTAAATACATGGCTGCATGAAAATTATATCGCCGTTCATAATAATGAGATCATTGCTTATTTTGAAGGCCTTTGGAGTCGACCGCTTGATATAATAGTCGGGTTTAGAACGATTAATTTTTCAAAAAGGTATAGCCGTTTATTTGTGGCATTGCTTTTTAAATATTTTGAACATCTATTTGTAATTAGGGGCTGCGAAGTATTAAATTGGACTGTTGCTCTTCAAAACAAACATGCCATGAAGCAATACGATCGTTTTATTAAGAGTTATTGCGGACACAAGGTTGGCATTCGTCATCACGCGCAAAAAAGCTATACAGGAAGAATAAGTGATAGTTGTTTGTATGAGATTACGAAGGAAGAATATTTTGAATGGAAACAGCGGGGGTACAAAAAACGATGAGCAACATTGCTGTTAATTTTGAGTTATGTTTGTGGATTATCCACGATATAACTGCTGTCCCGTATGGGATGGTAACATAATTCTTGTTTTGGCTAAAATATTAGCGTACGGAATGTTGCAGTCAAAAAAGGAGAAAAAGATGTTTCCAGTGAATATTGAAAGCAATGGGTTTTCTGCCGTTGAGCAGGAAGAATTGGAAGTAGTCAATGGCGGCGAGATTTTTGCCGCCATTGGATTTGCTATTGGTTTTGGCCTCACGTATTTCCTCACTTCATCAACCTTTGATAAGCCTAAGAAATAATTAGAACGTGAGGTAAAAGATTTTGCGGGATGCGCAGATTTATTCGGTGTTTCCCGCAATAATTAGGAGAGCAGTTATGAAATGTAGATTTTTTTGTTTTTGGTTGTTTCTTTTTTTGACGTTGCATACCGTTCTTTTTGCTCAGGAAATGACGGAACAAAATAATGTGCTGGACAAGGTTGCGCTTAAAATTGATTTACCGCTCTTTGATTTGCCTTATCAAACTAACACCATGCAAGCGATGGAACATGCTTTTCTTTATACCTATACCAGTCCGAGTATGAATCAGTCGCTCGCCCTTACTATGGGAGTGTATTCTTCCATGCACTATGGAATAAAGAAAATGTACGATAGTCTAACTTTTGCGCCGTTATATAAAAATCTCATTTACGCCGGAAGTACCGCAGCGGGTATACTTGCTTTCGCGTATGTGTTTCCCTTTGGTTACCCGTGGTTGAAGCAACAATATATACACTCTGTATTTAGTCAGCATGGCATTGCCAGCTATGCAAACAGCGGGGCTTATTATATAGGAGTAACCGATTCACAATTAAACCAATTAAAAGCTAACGCGCCCTATGATTTTATTCGCATGAATGTAACCGGCATGGAAGCATATAATATTTTTTCTGATACAATGATGAGAAACAGCTTTTTTTATGATTTGGAAAATCTGTCTTTTGTGCCAGCCTTTATAACCGTATTTCTCAATTTTTCCTCAAATGTTTCTTTGGTTTTGGCTCATGAATTGGGCGCGATTAATGTTGATGTTGATGCCATAGATATGAAGTATAAAAATGATAGTTCAAACCAAGGTGAACGTTTTCTGACCGGAGTAGACGCTATCAACTGGGTATATGATCTATTTCGTCCCAATGAGCCGTACTCCGCTCGCGGACAGCATCCGTCTGGAGACGGCAGTGTTGCGCGGTATATTCATTACGCGCAATTAACCAAAAAAGAAAAAAATTATTTGATATTACAAATGGGGCTGCAATACCTGAATTTTGTTTCTCCTTTGTTATATAGCATTAGGTCATTTCATCTTTGGGAAACCGGATTAGAAGGTAATTTTGCGTTGCGCCATTACCTTACTTCTTTTGGCGCGGATATTCCGGCAAGTTTTTTTTTGAAATACCGGCAGTTTAATATGGCATTTACCTATCACAGTTATTTTAACTATGAAAATTATTTCCCCGCTATTGAAGCGGAATTGATTGATTATCCGATTAATATTGGGAAATTCAGTATGTTTATTTCTCCCCGTGTTTTAATAGGAGCGCAGCCTAAAAATCAGGAGTTCAAAACCGCTAGTCCTGAATTTCTGGGGCTGTTTGGTTTGCGGGTTGATTTTAGAGTAAGCAATAATGTTTTGCCTTATTTCGATTTTACCGCGAAGACAAATGGGTGGATAGCAGGAAACGAGTATCTTAAAAGTAGTGTGGGTTTACAGACTGGCGTATCTCTGCGTTTCTAAGAACATTTTATTTTGAGTTATGTGCGGACTACCGCAATATAACTACTACCCTATATGGGGTGGTAAAATTATTTGTTTGATTGTACGTTTGCGTACGAAATTGTACAGTCGGAAAAGGGGCAAAATATGTTTTCATCAATACATGAAGACAACGGATTTTCAGCCATCGAAGCTGAAGAACTGGAAACAATCAATGGCGGTTTTTGGGTTGAATTGTTAGGGGGTATTGGAATAGGGTTACTTCTTGGCGCTATCTCCGGTACTGTAAAAAAAGCAGGAAGTAAATAAGCCAACTGTAGAGTAATTATTGTTGTGAGAAGGCATCGATAGTTGTTCGATGCCTTCTTTAAATCGCTTGAATAAAATGTTTATTTTACAAGGAATGACAGTGCGTAGTAAAAAAATATTTTTTCTGGTTCTTTACTGTTTATTATTATCTTTCCCTATTTTTGCTCAATCAGAGACGAGTGTAAGAAACATATATCCCGCTTTGAAACTCGATCTGCCTCTTTTTGACTTTCCTTACCAGATCGATGCCATGAATACTGTGGGGCGCGGTTTTTTCAGTGGTTACGCTAATCCCAGTATGGCGCAGTCTTTGGCATTTACACATGATATAATTTCCAGCTTTCACTACGGAATGAAAGCGTTTCATGATAAAGTTAATATGGAAAACGTGACATTTAAGAATATTATATTTTTTAGCGGAACTGTATTAGGCGATTTTCTGCTTGAATATATGCCCGGCGGTGACGGGTGGCTGCATGAAGAATATCACCGCGCCATAATGACACGGTTTGGGACAAACAGTTTTAACGGAATGAATCTTTTTCCCATTGGGGCCAGCGTTGTATCTGTCAGTCAGGTGCGTGACGAGGATTTAATCCGTTTCAAAAAAGAAAGTCCCTATGATTTTATCCGTATGCATGTTGCAGGTATAGAAGGTCAATATTTGCTGGTAAACCAGTTACAGCGAAATAATTTTTTCTATGGTCAAAAACTTTTACACGAATTTGAATACTGGCTCGCTACTTTGAACTCGCATATATACGTTATGATGTCGGCACAGCCTGATAATGTCGATAGGCAAACAGAATCCATGAATAAAGACGAAACCGATATTTCCAGACGTGATTTTACTGGGTTTGATATGACCGCCTGGGCTTATGATATTTTTCGCCCGCTAGAGCCATACGAAGCCAGAGGAATACACCCTTTAGGAAACGGTATTAACCGGTATCGTACTACCAAAGATTTAACGGAGGTTGAACTTGAATATTTAAAACTGCAAGGAGGTTTGCAGTTTTTTAATTATATCTCGCCAATGATGTTCGGTATCAGGACAATACCGCTGGGGGATACAGGATTTGAGGGTAATTTCGCGTTTAGGCATTATCTCACCTCTTTTGGCGCGGACATTCCGGCAAGCGTTTTTTTGAAATACCGGCATTTTAACATGGCTTTTACATACCACAGTTATCTCAATTATGAACATTATTTTCCCGCTATAGAAGCGGAACTGGTTGATTATCCGTTTAGCATAGGCAAATTAAACATGTATCTGTCGCCTCGTGTTTTGATAGGAATGCAGCCTAAAAATCATGAGTTCAAAACCGCTAGTCCTGATTTTTTGGGATTGTTTGGGCTGCGGGTTGATTTTAATTTAAGCAAGTATATTTTGCCGTATATTGATTTTACCGCAAAGACAAGGGGCTGGGTTGCGGGGAATGAATATCTTACAGCAAACGCAAGTGTAAGAATAGGAGTTTCGGCAAGATTTTAATGATGTTATTATTACCGGGTTATATGCAGGCTATGTCTGCTGTAGCTGCCACCTTGTGCGGGTGGTAAAATAATTAGTTTTGATTGTCGGTTTGCGTACGGAATTGTACAGTCAAGAAAGGAGCTTAATATGTTTTCATCATCAAATGGGAATGAGAACAACGGATTCTCTGCTGTTGAGCGGCAAGAAGAATTAGAAACTGTCAATGGAGGCATGTATCCTTTTGGGGTGCTTATTATTGCTATTGGCATTGCCATTGCCACTGCCACTGCCACTGCAAAACCAAGTAAGTCCAAGTAAATAAGCAACAGAGTTAAAAGACATTTTTTGAAGACACCGATATTTGTTCGGTGTCTTCTTTAAAATTGCTTGAATATTATCTTATAAGGAATAAAAGCTATGTGTAACAGGGTGTTATTTTTTGTAGTTCTGTTTTTGTTGTTATCCTTTTTTGTTTCTGCTCAATCAGATGCAGAGATGACAAACAGGTATCCCGGCTTAAAACTGGACTTGCCTTTGTTTGATCTTCCTTATCAGATAAGTTCTATGGATGCGGTCGGCAAAGGTTTTTTCGGAAGTTACGCAAATCCGAGTATGGCTCAGTCTTTGGCTGTGTCAACGGATATTATATCCGGTTTCCATTATGGAATGAAAATGTTTTATGATAAAGTTTCTATTGAAAACAACAAGTTTAAGAATATACTTTATGCTGGCGGAACCGCATTAATAGATATTCTTTTCTATTTTCTCCCGCTGTATGGAGGGCAAGTATGGCTGCATGAGGAGTATCATCGCGCAGTTCTGCCAGAGTTTGGAATACGCAGTTTCAACAGTGTGTATCTTTTTGATGTTGACGCTCTGGGTGCATATGTTGATATAAAGTTTAGTGATGAGGTTTACCTTAAAAAAGAAAGTGTTGCTGACTATATACGTTTATATGCTGCCGGCATGGAAGGTGAATTATTGTGGGTAGAGCAATTACAGCGAAATAATTTTTTTTATAATCAAAAACTGCTTAATGAGATTCAATATTGGATATCTATATCTCAGGTAGTAGGTTATGTAAATATGGCAAATCTTAATAACTCTCCTGCGGATGATTTTTATACTGATTACACTGTCTGGACATACGCGCTATTCCGTCCGAATGAACCTTTGGGAGAGCGAGGATATTACGCCATCGATTTAACCAAAGCTGAACGCGATTATTTAAAACTGCAAGGAGGTTTGCAGTTATTTAACGTTCTTTCGCCAATGATGTTTGGTATCAGGACAATACCGCTGGGAAACACCGGATTTGAGGGTAATTTCGCGTTTAGGCATTATCTTACCTCTTTTGGCGCGGACATTCCGGTAAGCGTTTTTTTGAAATACCGGCATTTTAACATGGCTTTTACATACCACAGTTATCTCAATTATGAATATTATTTTCCCGCCATAGAAGCGGAACTAGTTGATTATCCGTTTAGCATAGGTAAATTAAATATGTACCTGTCGCCTCGTGTTTTAATAGGAATGCAGCCTAAAAATCAGGAATTCAAAGTCGCTAGTCCTGATTTTTTGGGATTGTTCGGGCTGCGGGTTGATTTTAATTTAAGCAAGCATATTTTGCCGTATATTGATTTTACCGCGAAGACAAGGGGCTGGGTTGCGGGGAATGAATATCTTACAGCTAACGCAAGTGTCCGGCTCGGTGTTTCTGCCCGGTTTTAGCGTATGCAATGAATACAGAGTAACAATATGAAGTACCAACATCAAATAGACGAAACAGACTGCGGCCCCGCTTGTATTGCGATGATTGCTTCGCATTATCATTCATTTGTAAGCTTGGGTAAAGCCCGCGAACTCTGTAAAACTGACTTTATCGGGACTAATTTAAGCGGAATGATATACGCTGCTAAAAAACTTGGATTTACAGCCAGTGCCATGCGCGGTGTGGTACAGGACAGTACCCTTAACAATAAAATAATGCTTCCGTTTATAGCGCATATTAAAAGACCTTATGACGATAATAAGGTACTGGATCACTATGTCGTTGTTGTAAAGATTACCAAAAAGAAAGTAATGATATGGGACCCGGATATATCCAGAAAAAAACACGCCATAAGCCGGTCTGATTTCTTGAAAATATGGACAGGGTATGTGTTATTTCTGGCTCCCGGAACAGGTTTTTCGGCGGAAAAAAGTCAAAAGAGCATTTTATTCAAGTTTTTACCTTTGGCGCTGCCGCACAGAAAAGATTTGATTGTTGTATGTCTTGCTTCAGCGATATTGATAGTCTTTGGTATACTTGTTTCCTACTATTACAAGTACATTACTGATGAAGTTATTATCGCAAAGGCCGCGTTCACTTTGACGGCTTTTTCTATTGGGGCGGTACTGGTAACGCTGTCGCAGTCGATTATAGAGGGATTGCGGGGAATATTGATTAACCATTTTTCGTTCAAAACGGGCTTGCGCTTGGATTTTTCATATATCACTCATATTTTTAAACTGCCGCTTGCTTTTTTTGATTCCCGAAAAACAGGGGAAATCATATCACGATTGAAGGATACCGCGCGAATACGGGAAATGCTTTCCGGCACGGCTCTTTCCCTGATTCTTGATTGCGCTTTGCTCATTATCATTGGGCCGATCCTGTTCAAAATAAACGGTGTTTTGTTTGCCATATCACTTGCTAATGTATTTTTGATGAGCATTACTATTTTCTTTTTCTCAAAGTTATTCAAAACATATTATCGAAGGTTGAGGAAGGAGGAAGCCGATGTTGATTCAACGCTGGTTGAAGCGATAACCGGAGCATATACTATAAAGGCTCTCAATGCGGAAATCAATACTGGAAAGATGTATGAATACAAACAAATGCGGGCGGTGTGGACAGGCTGGAAAACATCGCGGCTGGTACTCTGGCAGTTGTTTTTTTCTGGATTTATAAATGGCGTGACCGCCATTTTGGTATTTTGGGTTGGCAGTACCGGTATTATTAAAGATACGTTTAGTTTTGGAACACTTTTGAGTTTTAATTCGCTTTTGGCTTATTTTACCGGGCCATTATTTCGGATGATAAATATTCAACCGCAGATACAGGAAGCGTCTATTGCCGCAGAGCGGGTAAGTGAAATTCTTGAGATGGACGTTGAACAGCCGCAAGATATAAAGTTGATACAACCGGAGGTCTTGGAAGGAGATATAGAATTCAAAAATGTTTTTTTCAAGTATGGTATGCGTTCTCCGGTATATACCGATTTGTCATTTCATATTGCGAAAGGTCAGTGGGCGGCATTTGTCGGTCCCTCCGGCTGCGGAAAAACAACACTGGTGAAATTACTGCTTAAATTTTATGAACCTGAAAAGGGAACTGTTTCTATAGATAATCATGACTTGCGGCATGTTGACGCAAACGCGATACGCTCTCGTATTGGATATGTGCCTCAAGATATATACATATTTGCGGGTACTGTCGCGGAAAATATCGCTATGAGTAACCCTGATACTCCGATGGAAAATATAATAGCCGCCGCGCAAAAAGCGGGAGCGCATGGTTTTATTAATGCTTTGCCTGAACGCTATGCGACAAAGCTGAGCGAGCGCGGCTCAACACTATCTGGCGGCGAAAAACAACGGATTGCTTTGGCGCGCGCTTTACTCGAAAAACGTGACATTATTGTGCTGGACGAAGCGACTAGCAATCTGGATACCGTAAGCGAGCGAAATATTCATACAGTTATTGAACAGTTGCGGGGAGAAATGACAGCCATAATAATAGCGCACCGGCTGACTACTATTCGGAATTGTGACGTAATTTTTGTTATGGATAAGGGAAACATTGTCGAATTTGGAACGCATGAGACATTGTTGTCACGAAACGGATTATACAAGAAACTATGGGAAGAAACGGTTATATGATACATTTTTCAAATATTGAAGAATTTCATCTTGGGTATCAATTTTTTATGCAGAGACCGTCTCGCGCTGTTAAGTCGTTTGTCCTTACGATTTTTGGAATATTGTCCGTTGCTTTTATTTGGTCGCTCGTTGTACAAATGGACGATGTAGTCAAGGCAAATGTCTTTTTACGCCCTGCGGCAACAGTTTCGTTGATCAAGCCGCTTACAGGCGGGCAAGTGCAAGTTAAAAATTACGCGCATAATGAACTGGTAACAGAAGGAGAGTTAATTCTACAGGTGGATACCAGCGCGGATATTCTGGAATTGCAAAATTCAAAAACGCTGATGACTCGTATTGATAAAACAATATCTGTATATACAACCTTACTTGCTACTATACAACAGGGCGCAAATACCGCCAGCAGCGGCGATGATGAAGCTTTTATACATTCCAACAGGTATATTTTTGAAAAGCAGAGGCAAGAGTTACAAATTGAAGAAATGCAGGTAAAGTTGGAAAGGGAAAAAAATCAGCCTGAAATGCTTCGTGTTAAAGAGCGGATCGGCGATATGGTATATGAACTTGATCGCGCAAAATTGCAGTTTGATTTATGGAAAAATAGTCAAATAATCGAGACTAATGACGGAATAAAGAATCTACTGCAAAATAAGGAAAACCTTGAAAGGCGGATTTCCGATCTGGAACAAAATATACGAAACGCTAGTATATATGCCCCTATTTCGGGGAGGATAAACGAGTATCGAAAATTAAATATAGGGGATAACATCGTTCCTGGTGAAGAAATTATCGCGGTAGTACCGGATACTACTGGGCTGAAAGCGGAGTTGTATATTGAACCTGCTTTTATTGCGCGGGTGAAAACAGGTCAAAAAGCCATTTTGCGTTTTCCCGGATTACCGCCGTCAAAATTCGGGAAAATAGAAGCGGAAATAAGCCTGATTCCGGCAGACTATGTCAGCGGGCCGAATTCCGTGCCTGTTTTCATCGCGGAGGCAATCATAACAGAGCCGTGGCTTGTAACGAGGGAAGGAGAAAGGTTTTTTTTACGTCCGGGTATTGGAGCTGAAGGGCGTATAGTAATTGATCATGATTCGGTTTTAAGAATGATCCTGAAAAAGTTGGATTTTATTGATGAAACTTATAACGAAAAGGCGTTAAACAACACGAAAAAATGAAAAAAGCATCCCTACCGCTGGTGTTACTGTTAGTGTTCTGTGCTGTACCGTTATTTTCGGTGGAACAAGAAAATATATTGGGAAAAATTATTGAAGCTTTAACAACTGAAAAGAACATAATCGAAGCTAAGAGGGTATACGATTTGGCTTTGGTTGGGGAGCGGTACAATTTTTTGCAATGGTGGAAACCGTCATTAATTATTAGCAATGATTTAGTGTATCCATATAAGAGAGACACTTTCGATGATTTGGCGACAGAGGATACCGCGAGTCTGGGTTTGTCATTGCCACTGCATACTGGAACGATTATTGATTTCAGTGCCGGGTACAGTGTCAATCGAGGTATGACTGAATTGCTTGAATGGGGATTTTCACAAAACGTTCGGGGAAAAATAGGGATAAGTCAATCGCTAAACCCTTGGTGGCTGTATACTCGGCAAAATCCGTATAAAAGCGGAGCTAGTCTGCAAGTAGAGATGGGGAAGACGGAGTATAACATAGCAATAAAAAATGTGCTGTTTTCATGTGTCAGCACATTTATATCATTACGAAAGACTGAAAGAACCGTAAATATTCTGACAGAAAAAATAAACCTGTTTAACGATATAATAGTGTCATACCGGCAAAAACTTATTGACGGTGGTATTTCGGTGCGTGAATTTGAGGATTTGCGAAAAGATAAATGGGAATATGAGCAGGAACTTTTCGTTGCGGAACAAAACGTAACAGTCTTGCGGAATGATTTACTCAATGTATCAGGAATATCGGTTGAACAGGCATACGATGATAGGCTTATTGCCGCAGACGATTCATTCTGGACTAGTATTTTTCTGGGCGTGAATGAGCATGAAATAACTCAGCTAGAGCAAAGAGGTATCGAATTGCAAAAAGACAGTTTAATGTATGAGAAACTTATCACCAGACAAAACAACGCGCCCGCGCTTACAGTTGAATTTGGGTCATCATTTTTGCTACCTGAACGGGATATTGATAACCTGAATGACGCATGGGAGGAAAAGTATTTTACCGACAATGAACGCAATAACTGGAGTATAGGGATTAGTCTTAATCTGTCCGGTTTTTTGACAGCCGCGCACAGAAAATATAACTCGGATTTGCGTCTGAAAGAAGCCGCGCTTGATTTATTGTCAGAAAGGGCGTTTGACGAAAAAGAAATACAAAGAAATGAAAACACCGCTATAATCCGGTTATTGGAAGGACACATCAGCCAGCTTACCGCTATTGTGGATAATGAAAGCGCTTTTATGCAGGACTATAAGGTTTTGTATGATCGGGGGAGTTTGTCGGAATTGGAGTATAGGCAAGCGTTACTTGAATATACAGAAAAATGTATGCTTTTAGATAACTTCAATGACGATTTATGGTTACACCAATTTTTAGCGGTATTTTATCTGTAATTTGCGGAGATGAGTCAAAAAAAATGGATAAATGCCTCATAAGGTAACAATTTTATAGTTTTATGGCATGGTTGATCCATGCCATAAAATAGGGGAGTAAATGTGAAAACTATTATTTTACTTACAACTCGTTTATTGTTTTCTACATGCGATATTTTCTTTGTGAAAAACAATACTAGACCTCTTTCGAAACCGAAAAAGGAGAAGTATAATACTTGTGGGGGGGAAAATGAGCAAATATGAAGGAATAAAAGAACTAAAAGACGAGGCGTTC
>QMCE01770262.1_pt1 | contig 18313 bp, 19 predicted proteins | sample 1821851 | NCBI WGS metagenome assembly QMCE01 (sample SAMN09453174, study PRJNA476694) | Termite gut metagenome, whole genome shotgun sequencing project. | isolation source: worker | host: Odontotermes sp. | place: South Africa:Pretoria | collected 2016-01-28
GGGATTTACCTATAGAACGGAGCATTTTTATTTCCATATCTTGCAATTCCGTCAAAAATTACACCCTTTTCATCAAAAACTCATCCCTGATAAACACATACTTCGCCTATCTTTGCCCTTGATATCTAACAAGTATTAAAACAAAATAATTAAGAAACCATGAAAAAGGTACTCGGAATTCTTTCCCTGCTTCTCCCGGTTACGTTGGCTACCGCCAACCCGATAGACTTCGACAAAGCATTCAATGAAAGCGCTAAAATCGAAAAACAAATCAAGAAAACCGCTTTCCCTGAGAAAATGTATCCCATCACCGACTTCGGCGCCAAGCCCGATACACCGGACGAACCCTGCCATGAAGCCATCAACCTGGCCATTGTGACGTGTAGCCTGAATGGCGGTGGCACAGTGGTAGTCCCCAAAGGTACATTCTACACAGGTCCCATCACACTGAAAAGCAACGTCAACTTCCACGTGGAAGAAGGCGCTACACTGAAATTCTCAACCGACCAAAGCCTCTACTTCCCCGGTGTTATCACCCGCTGGGAAGGAATAGACTGCTACAATGCCCACCCATTGATATACGCGTATGGCGAGACAAATATCGCCATCACCGGCAAAGGCGTCATTGACGGGCAAGGCTCCAACGAAACCTGGTGGCCCATGTGCGGCGCTCCCCGCTACGGCTGGAAAGAAGGCATGGTGGCACAGCGCAATGGCGGGCGCGAACGCCTGCTGATGTATGGCGAAACTTCTACTCCCATATATAAACGCATCATGACGCCTGAAGACGGTATGCGTCCGCAACTTATCAACCTGTATTCGTGCAACACTGTGCTGATAGAAGATGTAACACTGCTGAATTCTCCATTCTGGGTTATCCACCCGCTGTTCTGCGAAAGCCTCATTGTACGTGGAGTCAATGTCTTCAACCGCGGCCCTAACGGTGACGGCTGCGACCCTGAGTCGTGCAAGAACGTACTGATAGAGAATTGCACCTTCGATACCGGCGATGATTGCATTGCCATCAAGTCCGGACGCAATCAGGATGGACGCAAATGGAATATCCCCAGTGAAAACATCATTGTACGGGGTTGCTACATGAAGAACGGGCATGGCGGCGTAGTTATTGGCAGCGAAATTTCCGGCGGATACCGCAACCTGTATGTTGAGAACTGCAAGATGGACAGTCCTGACCTGGATCGTGTTATCCGCATCAAGACCAGCACCTGCCGCGGCGGACTGATTGAGAACGTATTTGTACGCAACATCACCGTAGGACAATGCCGCGAAGCCGTGCTGCGCATCAACCTGCAATACGAGAATCGCGAAAACTGTAGCCGTGGCTTCACTCCTACCGTCCGCAATGTTCATCTGAAGAACGTGACCTGCGAGAAGAGCAAGCTCGGCGTCCTCATTATCGGCCTCGACAATGACGACAACGTGTACAACATCAGCGTCGAAGACTCCCGCTTCAATAACGTTGCCGAAGGTGGAAACGATATAAAAGGAGCTAAAGACGTTACATTCAAAAATCTCTATATAAACAATAAACTTGTAAAGTAAGGGCCTGCTATCATTTACACGATATAAGCCCGAAGCGATGACATTCTGACAGAGAATCATCAGGCTTCGGGCTTTCTACTTCCTCCACCTCCCTATTTTTCACAGAATACTAAGAGCCTGTTTAAATTTTGCTCAAAATTTAAACAGGCTCTTATCCGTTGTTTCTAAATAAAAGCTATCTTTGTGGGCTAATAATCCGGCACACGATATGATATGGAGCAACTGAAAATAATCAAAGAGAGCTTATCAATCAGGGAAATATAACAGAAGCCATCCGGCTGCTTGACGAATATCCGATGACTGATTCCGCCAATCCGGACGAAGTGTATTATCTCCGGGGAAATGCCTACCGCAAACAAGGCAATTGGCAACAAGCCTTGAATAACTACCGGTACGCCATCGACCTCAACCCCGACAGCCCTGCACGGGAAGCCCATCGTATGGCAATGGATATCCTGAATTTCTTCAATAAAGATATGTACAATCAATAACATAAATAAAAGGAACATGAATTATGGCAAAAATTAAAGGAGCAATCGTAGTGGACACCGAACGGTGTAAAGGCTGCAACCTGTGCGTAGTAGCCTGTCCCCTGCATGTAATAGCCCTCACCAAAGAGGTGAACGTAAAGGGATATAACTATGCCCACCAAATACTGGAAGATACCTGTAACGGCTGCGCGTCGTGCGCCCAGGTTTGTCCGGACGGATGTATCTCCGTTTATAAACTGAAAGTTGAATAAATCTGTAATCAGTAAAAGAATATGGCAGAAGAAGTTGTATTAATGAAAGGAAACGAGGCTATCGCCTACGCCGCCATCCGATGCGGGGCAGACGGATACTTCGGTTATCCTATTACCCCGCAATCGGAAGTATTGGAAACTCTTGCCGAACTGAAACCGTGGGAAACTACCGGCATGGTAGTGCTTCAGGCAGAAAGTGAAGTGGCAGCAATTAATATGGTGTACGGCGGTGCAGCAAGTGGAAAGATGGTACTGACCTCATCTTCCAGTCCCGGGGTCAGCCTGAAACAGGAAGGCATATCCTATCTGGCAGGCGCCGAATTGCCTTGCCTGATTGTAAACGTAATGCGTGGCGGCCCGGGATTGGGAACTATCCAGCCCAGCCAGGCAGACTACTTCCAGACCGTGAAAGGCGGCGGACATGGCGACTATCGCCTCATTGCTCTTGCCCCGGCTTCGGTACAGGAAATGGCGGACTTCGTAGGGCTGGCTTTTGAACTTGCCTTCAAGTACCGCAACCCGGCTATCATCCTTGCCGACGGTGTTATCGGCCAGATGATGGAGAAAGTAGTTCTTCCCGCACAGAAACCCCGCCGCACGGATGCAGAAGTTATTGAGCAATGCCCGTGGGCTACTACCGGCAGAACCAATGGCCGCAAGCCCAATATCATTACTTCCCTGGAACTTAAACCGGAAGAAATGGAGAAGAACAACATCCGCTTCCAGGCCAAATACAAACTGATTGAGGAAAACGAAGTGCGCTTCGAGGAAATCAACTGCGAAGATGCCGATTATCTGATAGTAGCATTCGGCTCTATGGCGCGCATCGGCCAGAAAGCGATGGAACTGGCGCGCGAAGAAGGTATCAAGGTGGGCATGTTGCGCCCCATTACCCTCTGGCCGTTCCCCACAAAAGCCATTGCGGCATATTCCGACAAGGTAAAAGGCATGCTGGTTACCGAACTGAATGCGGGGCAGATGGTTGAAGACGTACGTCTGGCTGTAAACGGTAAGGTAAAAGTAGAACACTTCGGACGCCTCGGCGGTATCGTACCCGACCCGGATGAAATAGTAAGTGCATTAAAAGAAAAACTAATAGGAAAATGAATCCCGATAAGATAAGAAACGTATTGAATATACTCTTTATGATACTTGCCGTGGCTGCTATCATTGTGTATTTCGTTGCAAAGGATGACTTCAAACTGTTCATCTACGTTTGCGGCGCAGCAATATTCGTCAAGCTGATGGAGTTCTTTATACGATTCACCAACAGATAAAGGAGAAGTGACTATGACAAAAGAAGATATTATCAAACCCGAAAATCAGGTTTATAAAAAACCGACTCTGATGAACGATAATCCCATGCATTATTGTCCGGGATGCAGCCACGGTGTGGTACACAAGCTGGTTGCCGAGGTAATCGAGGAAATGGGCATGGAAGATAAAACAATAGGTATCTCCCCCGTAGGATGTGCCGTGTTCATCTACAACTATCTGGACATTGACTGGCAGGAAGCTGCACACGGACGTGCGCCCGCACTTGCCACCGCTATCAAGCGCCTCTGGCCCGACCGCCTGGTGTTTACTTACCAGGGCGACGGCGACCTGGCATGTATCGGTACTGCCGAAACCATCCACGCCCTGAACCGCGGCGAGAACATTACCATCATCTTCATCAACAACGCCATCTACGGTATGACGGGCGGACAGATGGCTCCCACCACGCTGGTTGGCATGAAGACCTCCACCAGTCCCTACGGACGTGACGTCCATCTGCACGGCTATCCGCTGAAGATGGCTGACATTGCCGCACAACTGGAAGGGACAGCTTACGTGACCCGCCAGAGCGTACAAAGCGTTGCTGCTATCCGCAAAGCCAAAAAAGCTATCCGCAAGGCTTTTGAGAACTCTATGGCAGGTAAAGGCTCCAACCTGGTAGAAATCGTTTCTACCTGTAACTCCGGTTGGAAGATGACTCCTGATAAATCAAACAAATGGATGGAAGAGCACATGTTCCCGTTCTATCCGCTGGGTGACTTGAAAGATAAATAATCCGCTTATTATATTTCAATCTTACCAAGTTATTTTTCAATCATTACTAAAACACTAAGAACAATGAAAGAAGAAATCATCATAGCCGGCTTCGGCGGACAAGGTGTATTGTCCATGGGAAAGATTCTGGCATATTCGGGACTGATGGAAGACAAGGAAGTGAGCTGGATGCCCGCCTATGGTCCGGAGCAACGCGGCGGTACTGCCAACGTAACGGTTATCGTGAGCGATAAGAAAATCTCCTCTCCCATCCTGAGCCAATACGATGCCGCCATCATACTGAACCAGCCTTCATTAGAGAAATTCGAAAGCAAGGTAAAGCCGGGTGGTATCCTGATTTACGACGGGTACGGCATCATCAACCCGCCTACGCGCAAGGATATCAAAGTGTATCGCATCGACGCAATGGATGCCGCCAACGGGATGAACAACGCCAAAGCATTCAACATGATTGTGCTGGGCGGACTGCTTAAGCTAAAACCGATGGTTACGCTGGACAGTGTACTCCGAGGTTTGAAAAAGACATTGCCCGAACGCCACCATCACTTGATACCGATGAATGAAGAGGCGATTAAGAAGGGGATGGAGCTGATTAAAGAAGTGTAAGCCTATAAGCCTTGCAAATAACAATTTAGCCCTTGCAATAATTTCATTTTGCAAGGGCTAATTTTATATATGCGCCCCAATTCTAACCTGCATTATTCATAAGTGTCTTGTCATAAGTAGGTGGAAATGGGTACGCGGACGACACGGAATAAGCGGACGAACGCGGAATATCTCTATTAGCTTCGCTGACAGAGATACTCTTGTTAATCCGCGTTCCGCTAAATTATTATTTAAGAAAAAAATCCGCGTTCGTCCGTTTAATCCGTGTCGTCCGCGTACCCATTCTTCGCTAAATTCTCATTTATAGTAAGCGAAGTACTTACACTATGAATAATACAGGCTAATTCCTACCATGAAGAACATTCAATTCACACTAACATTCTTCTTTTACATTTTTCTTATTATTTATATATCACACATACTATTTTGTTTTATCTTTGTCCCCTAATTATGAAACGCATTCTATTAACATACACATTTCTATTTGTATTGGGATTGCTGACAGTACAGGCACAGCGCACACTCAATGCATTAGATAATCGTGACCGCTACGGGAATCAGGTAGACCCATCCACACAACCAGATAGTCTGGATAACCACACCGATATACAAAGCCCTCCACCTAAACTCTATATGTGGAAAGTAAGCGAAAACCTGGGTAACTTGGGTTCTCCCCGACTTTCACGTGTGTTCTTCGAACGTCAAGGAGACGATCCTACTATCTTTATGACTCCTTTCTCCAGCTTTTTCGTAAATCCCGATCAGGCATATTTCACCAACAGCAATATTCCCTATACTAATTTAACCTATTACAAGGCAGGTAACCAGATAAACGGTGAAGAACGCTTTAAATCTTATTTTTCCGTCAATGCAAACAAAGCGTTAGCTTTTGGTTTCAACATTGACTATCTATACGGAAGAGGGTTTTATGCCAAACAGTCTACTTCGTACTTCAATGCCGGCATATTCGGAAGCTATATTGGTGAACGTTATCAAGTACAAGCTGTCTATAATAACTTCCACATGAAGATGAACGAGAATGGCGGTATTGAAAACGATGGTTATATTACTCGTCCGGATACGATGGTTGGTGGCAGAAAAGAGTATGAACCAGCCAATATACCTGTAGTTTTTGAAAGAGCCGCAAACCATAATAAGAACTTCTACGTTTATCTGACTCAACGCTACCGGTTAGGATTCAAACGAAAAATATTAAAAGAAGAAGCTGCAAAAAACAATATACGGCAAACTTTTGCACCTACACCTACCCCCACAGCGACAAGAATAAGACCAAATATTGGAGACAGCCTGGCAACAGATAGTATTTTGTTGGCAGAAAAAAGGATTCAATCAGACAGTCTTAAATTAGACAGTCTTAAATCAGACAGTATCGGTAATAACGTAACTCTTGCCAATGACACCAATTATATTGAGGAGTTTGTACCGGTAACAAGTTTCATCCATACTTTTAAGATAGAGCGTTCACGCCACGCCCCCGATTCCATGCAGGAGGCGAGCCGGACAAGTTTTATGAAAACTCACACTACAATGCCCAAGGAGCCAGCAGGGATTCTACCACGGCATTCAGCGTAAAGAATGTTTTCGGCATAGCTTTGCTGGAAGGCTTTAACAAATATGCCAAAGCCGGACTGACAGCTTATATTTCTCATAAGTACAGCCGGTATGATTTAATGAATAAAGACTCCATTACGACAGACCGCTTTACCGAGCAAGAAATATTTGTGGGTGGCGAACTCGCCAAACGGGAAGGTAAGACCTTACACTATTTGGTAAATGGTGAAATAGGTATCATGGATAAGGCATTAGGACAATTCCGCGTAGATGGAAATGCAGATTTGAACTTCCGGTTATGGAAAGATACCGTAAACCTCATCGCACGAGGTTTTGTAACCAATACCCTACCTTCTTTCTATATGCGGCATTATCATTCCAATCATTTCATTTGGGATAATGATAATATGGACAAAGAATTCCGTACCCGTATGGAAGGTGAACTGAACATAGAACGTTGGGGAACCAATATCCGCGCCGGTGTAGAAAATATAAAGAATTACACTTACTTTAACCGGAAATCCGTTCCCGAACAATATAGCGGCAACATACAAATACTTTCCGCCACGCTTAGACAAAACTTCCGTGCGGGTATATTCCACCTGGACAATGAAGTAACCTGGCAGAAATCGAGCAATGAAGCAGTTATTCCCTTGCCGCAACTCTCGCTTTACTCCAACTTATATATTCTGACTAAGTTGGCGAAAAAGGTGCTTACCGTACAATTGGGTGCCGACGTACGTTATTTCAGTAAATATTATGCTCCGGCTTATACACCCGCCATCCAACAGTTCCACTTGCAACCAAGTGATGATCAGGTAGAGATTGGTAATTATCCGATAGTCAATATCTACGCTAACCTGCATCTGAAACGTACGCGCATCTTTGTAATGATGTCCCACGTCAATCAAGGCATGGGTACACGTAATTACTTCCTTGTACCGCATTATCCTATCAATCCAAGTCTGCTCAAGATAGGTATTTCGTGGAATTTCTACGACTAAAAACCATAACGATGAAGATATCAAAAGCCAAAATCCTGAAATACGGAATAATGGGTATCATAGCTGCTCTTGTCGCTACTTTCTTTCTCAAAAAAGAGAAGCCACAAGGACACCCGCGCGATTATGCACAAATAGCTACCGAAAAAGTGATACGCGCCGCAACGGAATATAATTCCATTAGTTATTATGTAGATGGTGATACGCTATCAGGATTTCACTACGAACTGATAGAGGCTTTTGCACATGGGCATGGTTGGAAAGTTGACATTACTCCTGAAATGAGTTTTGAGAAAAGGTTGGAAGGACTGGCAAATGGAAAATTCGACGTTATCGCATATAGCATTCCGGTAAACAGCGAACTTAAAGACTCTTTACTGCTTACCGTTCCTATTATACTGAATAAGGAAGTATTGGTGCAACGAAAATCTACCTCGCCTACAGACTCCTTATATATCAAGAGCCAACTGGATCTGGCACGTAAAACATTGTATGTAGTAAAAGGCTCACCGGCTATCCTCCGTATCCGTAATTTAGGGAATGAAATCGGTGATACTATATATACGGAAGAAATAGAGAAATATGGTCCGGAACAGTTGATATCACTCGTAGCTCATGGAGATATTGACTATGCTGTATGTGATGAAAGCATTGCCCGTGCTGCAGCCGACAGTCTTCCGCAGATAGATATCAATACAAGCATTGGTTTTACCCAGTTTTATTCATGGGGAGTAAGTAAGCAATCACCCGTTTTATTGGATAGCCTCAACGCCTGGATCGATACTTTCCGGAAAAGCGATGAGTTTGAACTTATCTACCGGAAATATCTAAATGACAACAAATAATAGCCGTTTGTATTCATTATGATAGCATTATCCCGCTTTTCGTAACACGCCTTGATTTATAAATTCATCTTTTAGAGTACTTGATGAATAAACAAGGAATAATGATGCAGCATTTATGCGAATTATTGCATATTTACAAGCTATTTATGCAAAAAGAGCCTGTTGCTTAGGGATGAAACACTAACTATCTATAAGTAGATCACTAACTATCTATAGGTAGATCACTAACTACCTATAGGTAGTTGACTTGTTACTTATAAGTAGTTGGCTTATCCTGCCCGGTTTTTCCCTTATCTCTGACTTTTTAGGAGATTTTTTGCTCCAGAATAAATGTACGTATTTCGATATCTCTCTGACAGTATGGCACTTACTAATTTTCGCTCGCGTATTTCTAACCAACCTTGCCTTCGGGCGGAAATAACGCATTCTCAGGCGATTAAAAATACAAAGTGACAAACTGACAACCCCTTAACTCCTGCAGTATGAATAATGTAGGATACGAGGCTAACCTGTATTATTCATAGTGTAAGTACTTCGTTTATGACGAGACACTTATGTATAATGCAGGCTAAATAATATCGAAAGTATCGAAGATGCGGAATAGTTCCTCTTTTGTTTCGGCACGCAGCATGGCGATACGCGTTTCACGGAAGTTGGGTATTCCTTTAAACAAAGGACTTGCGGCGAGGTGGCGGCGTACATGCAGGATGCCGCGGCGTTCGTCCAGGAGGTTGACGCTGTCTTCTACTTCCTGCCGCAGTACGTTCAGTCTCCACTCGGCGCTCAGCGGGGGAAGCTCTTCTCCGGTATCCAGGTAGTGCCTCACTTCCTTGAATATCCACGGTCGGCCGAAACTGGCGCGTCCTATCATAATGGCGTCCACGCCGTAAAGGTCGAAACACTCTTTGGCTCTTTGAGGGGTGGTGATGTCTCCATTTCCTATAATGGGGATGTGCATCCGTGGGTTTTTCTTTACTTCGCCGATAAGAGTCCAGTCTGCTTCACCGGTGTACATCTGCGCACGGGTGCGACCGTGGATGGTGAGGGCGGCAATGCCGCAATCCTGCAACTGTTCGGCAAGTTCTACTATGATTTTGTGGCTGGCATCCCAACCCAGGCGGGTTTTCACGGTGACGGGTATCTTAACGGCATCTACTACGGCACGGGTAATTTCCAGCATCTTGGGTATGTTTTGCAGCATACCTGCTCCCGCACCTTTGCCTGCAACACGTTTCACGGGACAGCCGAAGTTGATATCGAGAATATCCGGACATGCCCCTTCCACGGATACGTGCGGCTTCCACCATCGTTTCCGTATCTTTTCCATATATCTGTATGGCTACCGGACGCTCTTCATCGCTGATGCTCAGCTTCTGCTCGGTCTTGCTGACGGAACGTATCAGGGCATCGCTCGATACGAACTCCGTGTACACCATATCGGCGCCGAACTTCTTACACATCAGTCGGAATGCGGGGTCGGTAACGTCTTCCATCGGGGCTAAGAGGATGGGGCGTTCGCCCAGGTCTATGTGTCCTATCTTCATGAACTAAATGAACTTAAATACTATTTCGCTGTAAAATTCAGGGGAGATTCTTGTAATACTGATGAAACCATTCATAGTCCATCAACAGATTCCAATAGAATTCACTTTCTGCGTATTTCTTATAATTAACGGATACTTCACTCCACCGCTTCACTGCAAAGGTTTTTATAATTGCTACTTGTCTACATCTCTCATCCGCGCTTTGTACGAAAGATGAAAGAAGTTCTTGTCGCTGAATCAAATGCCATAAATGCCTGATTTCAATCAATCGGTCATGATTAAGTTGCAATTGCTTAATGGTATCTTTATATTCAGAGTTGTTATTAATAGCATACATGCGTCCATTTACCAGATAGCCAACCAACGACATGCACTCTTGCATAAGCATTAAAGGCACAATACGGGTATTGCCCCTTTTACCGTTGCAAAAGCAACAACTGTCATTGTTTTCGACGGCTATTCCTGTGCAAGAAGCTACCAGATTGGCATGGGCTACTACATGAGGTTGTTTCATCAAGTCTGTTTTTGAGGGCAACGGTTTATGGGTTTTAAAAACATCCACATGCTCTACTCGATTAGCCAGTACGGGTGCATATTTGGTGTATGGAGTTATGTCACTATCGCATTGCTGGGGTATAACGTGCTCGATAGTAATGTTTTTGCCTCTTATTAGCCTCATGCAGTAACAGCAATAGTCATCTTGTTCCTTGCGCATTATCTCGACTATTTTGTCCGAACCATCAACAGAGTCTCTCCTGTATTTAGGCTTTCTGAAGTCTTCGTAAGTCAGTCCGATGTATTCATTGTCAATCGCATTCCATGCCTCTTGTAAGAAAGGGTAAACAATGTCCAAAGCTTCCTCTGAATATGTCTCTTTATTTATGTACTTCATACTTCAAGCTCTTAGCTATTGCTTTCAATCTCTTTTTCGATTTCTTTTTCGATACGGGCAATATCAGCTTCGTTATTCCCCATTAAGGCTTGTATTTCCTCGAAAACGGCTTTTGCTTCTTCTTCGTACCCTTGTACTTTCAGAACTATGTAATCATCAATCAGCTCTTTAAGCTCACCATTGCGAGCAGGTGTTTGCATGACATCAGAAATAGTTGTATTATAATCAACGCCAAACATGTTAGGTAATTCCACAGGAAATGCTTTATTCTCATTCATTCTCAGAACGATGCTTCCCGACCGTCCGTTATTTGCATTCAGATTGGTTATTACTAATGCTGAATGAGAAGAAACAATAAATTGTATTTGCGGAAATGTACGGTTTAAACGTTGCAACACGCTTTGTTCTAGCGTAGGGTGCAAATGAAGATCAATTTCATCTATGACAACAATACCTGTCGGTTCCACTTCTCCATTGAGTATATATGCTCGATAAGCGGTATCAAAAACAATAGAAAACAAGCGTTTATATCCAGCGGGTAAGTTTTCGAAAGGTATCAAATCGCCGTTCTTCCGCTTTATCACCAATACGGGTTCTTGTCCTCGATAATCTCCCTGCAAACCTTCTACTTCAAAACCTGCGGATCCCTCGCTCTCGTCTTCTTTAGAAAATTCAATCAACCTATTATTAATGAAAGACATTTCTCTTTGCAATGGTTCAAGGAAAAGGTCAATACTTTTATAGTTAGATTCATCTACGGCATTCCCTTTGGCGGATTCCGCTTCCAGCTTGTTCCTCATTGCAAGCAAAGGAATTGAATTTACCCAGCAATCTAAAAAACGGATTTGCCAGATAGCGGTGCAAGAAGCTTCTTCGCCCCATTGATAATAACCAAAATTGCGCGGTATCGCCTTGAAAGAAGAGAGTATTCCTTTAGCAAAACTTCCTATTCGGGTATTTATGTGTGGATATGAATCGGAATAATAAGCAAATACAGGTAAAACATCATTCTGCTTGTATTGCTCAATAAAGCGTACATAAGCATCTTTATATTTGGAGGGAAACAGCGAATTTGAAACGGAACGTTTATAAAGTTCCCATTCTATATTTTCGTTATTCGCCAAAATAGCCTGAGCCTTTATGCTCATATAGTCGGCATAACTCCGAGTAGTATTGTTGTAGTATATTTCATTTGTAGCAATGTTGGCCACCTTTAAGCTTGGATTTCCTTCAACAATCAGTTCAGTATCCATACTGCTATCCCTGGTGAAGATAAAACTCAAAGCATTGTGTATGGCATGTATCAAAGAAGATTTCCCCGCTCCGTTCTTCCCTATCAGAACAGTGATGTGTGAAGCGAACTCTATTTCAAATTCTTCAAAACAGCGGAAATTGTTTATCGTCAGTTTCCTTAATTTCATGGCTAACTATATTTATTGAACACAAAATTACAATAAAAAATCCATTTGAGACACAAAAAAGCCTACCTTTGTATCATTCATTTATTTAACTAATTTAGAATTATGAGAAAAGGTTTGGTTTTAGTGGCAATGTGTGTAGGTATGCTGTTTGTTGCCGCACCTTCGGTATCGGCACAGGAGGTGGATAATGAGTATAAAACGGTTCTGGAAAAAATGCTGGAAGTATCCGGTTCTATAGCATCGGCACAGGCTATGGTACCGCAGATGATTGCTATGTTGAAACAACAGTCACCCTCGGTTTCCACTTCTTTCTGGGATGAATTTCAGAAAAAGTGGGAAGCAAAGTTCGGCAGCCGGTTAGCGGAACTCTATACTCCTATCTATCAGAAGTATTTGACACTGGATGATTTGAAGGGGGTTATAGCCTTCTATGAATCTCCCGTTGGCAAGAAACTGAGTACATCTACCCCTGCCATGATGGCGGAAAGTATGCAGTTGGGACAACAGTTGGGAATGGAAATCGCTACCGAACTGCAACAGGAGTTGGAAGCGCGGGGAAATAAGTGATTAAGTAAACAATGAACTTAAACGATTTCGAAATCATGGCGCCCGTCGGTTCGCGCGAATCGCTTGCAGCAGCTATCCAGGCGGGTGCCGACTCTATCTATTTCGGTATTGAGAACCTGAACATGCGCGCCCGTTCGGCGAATACTTTCACCATTGATGACCTGAAAGAAATAGCGCAAACGTGTGACAGGCACGGAATGAAGAGTTATCTTACCGTTAATACTATTATTTACGATCAAGACCTGGCATTGATGCGCGTCATTGTGGATGCGGCAAAGGCGGCGGGAATTTCGGCTGTGATTGCTGCGGATGTGGCAGTGATGAGTTATGCACGGCAAATCGGTCAGGAAGTACATCTTTCTACGCAACTGAATATTTCAAATGTAGAAGCACTGCGTTTCTATGCACAATTTGCGGACGTGGTGGTGCTGGCGCGCGAGTTGAATCTGGAACAGGTGGCTGAGATTCACCGGCATATCCGTGAAGAGAATATTTGCGGGCCTGGCGGTAAGCCTATCCGTATCGAAATGTTCTGCCACGGTGCACTCTGTATGGCAGTGTCCGGAAAATGTTATCTTTCTCTCCACGAAATGAATCATTCAGCCAATCGGGGTGCCTGTATGCAGGTATGTCGCCGTTCATACACCGTGCGTGATAAGGAAACTGACGTGGAACTGGAAGTAGACAACCAGTATATCATGTCCCCGAAAGACTTGAAGACCATTCATTTCCTGAACAAGATGCTGGATGCCGGCGTGCGGGTATTCAAGATAGAGGGACGCGCCCGTGGACCGGAGTATGTGCGTACGGTAGTGGAATGTTATAAAGAAGCCATTCGTTCTTACTTGGACGGAACATTTACCGATGAAAAGATTGCTGCGTGGGATGAACGCCTCAAGACCGTATTCAACCGTGGCTTCTGGGATGGATATTACTTGGGACAACGTCTTGGCGAATGGACAACGAATTATGGTTCTGCGGCTACGGAACGGAAAATCTATGCAGGCAAGGGTATCAAATACTTCTCGAATATTGGCGTTGCGGAGTTTCTGGTAGAAGCTGCCGAACTGAGTGTAGGAGATAAATTGCTGATTACAGGGCCAACTACCGGTGCGGTATTCATGACGCTTGAAGAGGCGCGTGTGAACCTGAAGCCTGTGCAAACAGTGAAGAAAGGACAGCACTTCTCCATGAAAACAGATAAAATACGTCCCAGTGACAAGCTTTACAAGCTGGTTTCTACGGAAGAATTGAAGAAGTTTAAAGGGATTGATATTGAGAATGAAAGAGGATAAATTGAAATGGTAAAACTTGCAAACCAAGCATAATGATGAACTATATTTTTGAGCTCCCAATGAAGGTGCGCGATTATGAGTGCGACCTGCAAGGTATCGTAAACAATGCAAACTATCAGCATTACCTGGAGCATACACGACATGAGTTTTTGTCGTCGACAGGTGTCAGCTTCGCTAAATTGCACGAGCAAGGGGTAGACCCGGTGGTTGCACGAATCAATATGGCATTCAAGACTCCTTTGAGGAGTGGCGATGAGTTTGTTTCCAAGCTGTATATGAAGAAAGAAGGTATTAAATATGTATTCTATCAGGATATTTTCCGGAAGAGTGATGATAAGGTAGTTGTTAAAGCGGTAGTTGAAACAGTCTGCTTAGTCAACGGAAGTTTGGGCGACAGCGAACTGTTTGACCGGATCTTTGCGCCCTACCTCACCATTAATCATTAATCACTTACCCCTGATCATTAATCACTCACCCCTAACGACTAACTATCGTGAACAACGATGAACGTATTTGCAGTATAGCCCTCACACTATGTCCCGGCATTGGACACATCGGGGCTAAGCGATTAATTGAAGGCATGGGTAGTGCCACTGAAGTTTTTCGCCGGCGCCGGGAACTACCCGAACTCCTTTCCGGTGTAGGACCCGCTGTGGTTGCAGCTCTTGATAACCCTGCCGCTTTTCTGCGTGCCGAACGCGAAATGGAATTCGTGGAAAAGAACAGGTTAACCTGTCTTACGCTGAAAGACGAGACTTACCCTTCCCGTCTCCGCGAGTGCGAAGATGCTCCGGTAGTCCTGTTTTTTAAAGGTAATGTCGATTTCAACCGTCTTCATGTAATTGATATGGTAGGTACACGCCGTGCCACGGAATACGGTAAACAATTCTGTACCGATTTTCTGCGCGACTTGTCCGCCCTCTGTCCCGATGTATTGGTTGTGAGTGGTTTAGCTTATGGCATTGATATCCATGCTCATCGTGCAGCTTTAGCCAACAGTCTCACCACTGTAGCCGTGCTTGCTCACGGACTGGATCGTATCTATCCCTTTGTTCATCGCAAAACAGCCATTGACATGCTGCCGAATGGCGGACTGCTTACTGAATTTCTTACTGAAACCAACCCCGACCGTCACAACTTTGTCAGTCGTAACCGCATTGTGGCAGGTATGAGTGATGCGACAATCGTTGTGGAATCTGCCGACAAGGGTGGCTCTCTTATTACGGCAGATTTGGCAGTGGGTTATCACCGTGATTGCTTTGCCGTTCCCGGTCGTGTTACTGATGCTTCGTCCGCGGGTTGTAACCAACTGATACGCGATAATAAAGCCGCCCTTATCCAGTCTGCCGAAGACTTAGTCCGGGCAATGGGCTGGGATGCCGGAAAGCAACCGGCTAAGATGGAGAATGTTCAGCGTTCTCTCTTTCCTGAGGAAGAAGAGGAGAGTGTTGTCCGCGTTCTTACCCGTCAGGGTGACTTGCATGTCAACATGTTGGTAGTGGAGGCCGACATTCCGGTAAACCGTATGACGGCGTTATTGTTCGAACTGGAGATGAAAGGTGTGGTGCGGGCAATGGTAGGGGGAGTATATCATCTGTTGATGTAGAAGAGGAAACAAAAATCCCCTGCCGGACATACCGGCAGGGGAACTGATATTAATCAAATAAGTATGCCGCTGAAGTTAGTCTTTAATCTTCGCAAGAATAAAGTCACGGTTCAGACGGGCAATGTTGCTGATAGAAACATTCTTCGGACATTCGGCCTCGCAAGCGCGGGTGTTGGTACAGTTACCGAATCCCAGTTCGTCCATCTTGCTCAACATGGCCTTGGCGCGGCGCAATGCTTCGGGCTTACCTTGAGGCAGCAGGTTCAGTTGGCTTACCTTGGCTGAAACGAACAACATGGCAGAACCATTCTTACATGCAGCCGCACAAGCACCGCAACCGATGCAGGAAGCGGCATCCATAGCCTCGTCGGCAACAGGTTTCGGAATCAGGATAGCGTTGGCATCCTGGGGAGAACCTGTACGTATGCTGACGTAACCACCGGCTTGCATAATCTTGTCATAAGCCGTACGGTCGACCATCAAGTCTTTAATTACCGGGAAACCGGCCGAGCGCCAGGGTTCAACCGTAATGGTATCGCCATCGTTGAAGCGGCGTATGTACATCTGGCAGGTAGTGGCGCCTGTTGCCGGGCCGTGCGGGTGTCCGTTGATGTAGAGCGAACACATACCGCAGATACCTTCGCGGCAGTCATGGTCGAATACCACCGGTTCTTTACCTTCGGAAATCAGTTGCTCATTCAAGATATCCAGCATCTCGAGGAATGAAGTATCACCGGAGATATCTTTCATTTGGTATGTTTCAAAAGCGCCTTTTGCCTTTGGACTTTTCTGGCGCCATACTTTCAGTGTGAAACTTATATTTTTATCCATTTTCTTTAATTCTTTAAAAGTTCAACTTCCCGATTAGCTCTTATAGTTACGAGTCTGTACCTTGATTGCTTCGTAAACCAGCGGTTCTTTCAGCAGCACAGGAGCTTTCTCGTCGGTGCCTTGATATTCCCAGCAAGCAACGTAGAAGTAGTTTTCATCATCACGTTTTGCTTCGCCTTCCTCAGTCTGGTATTCTTCGCGGAAGTGTCCGCCGCAACTTTCATTACGGTTCAGTGCATCATAAGCCACGAGTTCACCCATGATAATGAAGTCGTACAGACGGATGGCTTTATCCAGCTCTACATTCATACCTTCTTTATCTCCCGGAATGAACAACTCCGTTTCAAATTCCTTGCGGATATCTTTCAGCTTGGCAATACCGGTCTTCAAACCTTCTGCGGTACGTCCCATACCTACATATTCCCACATCACATGACCCAGTTCTTTATGGATGGAGTCTACAGACTTCTTACCTTTTATGTTCATCATCCAGTTAATCTTATCCTGAATGGCTTTTTCTGCTTCTGCGAACTCAGGCAGATCAATAGAAAAGCGAGGTACTGTAATCTGGTCTGCCAGATAGTTCTGGATAGTATAAGGCAGTACAAAGTAACCGTCAGCCAAACCTTGCATCAATGCGGAAGCGCCGAGGCGGTTGGCTCCGTGGTCGGAGAAGTTACACTCACCGATTGCGAACAAACCTTGTACGGAAGTCATCAATTCATAATCCACCCAGATACCGCCCATTGTATAGTGAATAGCCGGATAAATCATCATCGGATTATAATATTTCACACCGTCAATTTCTTTTGCCAGTTCGCCCGGGTTAACGTCGGTGATTTCCTCATACATATCGAAGAGATTGCCATAACGTTGAAGAACAATGTCAACACCTAAACGGTTGATAGCCTCAGAGAAATCGAGGAATACTGCCAAGCCTGTATTGTTCACACCGAAACCTGCATCACAGCGTTCCTTAGCGGCACGACTGGCAACATCGCGCGGAACTAAGTTGCCGAATGCCGGATAGCGGCGTTCCAGATAATAGTCGCGGTCTTCTTCGGGAATATCGCTTCCCCTGATTTCACCCTTCTGGAGTTTCACGGCATCTTCCGGTTTCTTTGGAACCCAGATACGACCATCGTTACGCAGAGACTCTGACATCAAAGTCAGCTTGGACTGCTTGTCACCATGGACAGGAATACAGGTGGGGTGAATTTGTACATAAGCGGGGTTAGCAAACCAAGCGCCCTTGCGGTAGCAAGCTACGGCAGCCGTACAGTTACAGGTCATTGCATTGGTAGAAAGGAAATAAGCGTTGCCATAACCGCCGGTAGCGATAACTACGGCATGGGCGGCAAAGCGTTCCAGTTCACCGGTAACAAGGTTCTTGGCAATGATACCGCGTGCACGTCCGTCAATGAGAACAACATCTTGCATCTCATAGCGAGTGTACAGCTTTACAGTACCTACATTAACCTGACGACTCAATGCGGAGTAAGCGCCCAACAGCAATTGCTGGCCGGTTTGCCCCTTAGCATAAAATGTACGTGATACCTGTGCACCACCGAAAGAACGGTTATCCAGCAGGCCACCGTATTCGCGGGCAAAAGGAACACCTTGCGCCACACATTGGTCGATGATGCTGTTAGACACTTCCGCCAAACGGTAAACGTTGGCTTCGCGTGCGCGATAGTCGCCACCCTTTACCGTATCATAAAACAAACGGTAAACAGAGTCGCCATCGTTCTGGTAATTCTTAGCGGCATTGATACC
>QMCE01000825.1_pt1 | contig 18306 bp, 18 predicted proteins | sample 1821851 | NCBI WGS metagenome assembly QMCE01 (sample SAMN09453174, study PRJNA476694) | Termite gut metagenome, whole genome shotgun sequencing project. | isolation source: worker | host: Odontotermes sp. | place: South Africa:Pretoria | collected 2016-01-28
TAGAAGCGGAAATCCCGCAGACTTTGCGTGAGCAAAGTCGAGGAATTGGAGCGGATAGCCCGGTTTTGCCGCTTGGGTCAAGCGGCAAAATGCGCCCAGAGACTTATAGTTGGCTTAGTCGTCTTGCCCGCTATCGTCGGGGGGGAACATGTACAGGTCAGGCAGTTTGAATGTCCGGTCAATGGAAAACGAAACGGATTTTTGAATTTTGCTGACAACCGGAATTTTGAAAAAATGGGTAAGTGTCTCGTATTCGGGATGTTCGATTTTGATCAAATATTCGAATATTTTGTGGTTGTCTGACGCGGAGGCATTGACTGCTGCTGGCCAGAATGTGAAAGCTCCGGCGGTGTTGGCTACCAGAACATACGGGTTTTGCCAGTTTTGATCCCGCATGGACACCAGCGAGCCATTCCAGCGAAGTTCCACTTGGACTCCCGACAGCGGGGCAAATGTCGCGCCGTCAAAAATCCGTCCCATTATTACCGGTATATTGTAGACAGGCCGGGGCTCGTCTTCATTGATAACTGCGGAATCGTCATGCGAGGTGTTGGGACGCTGGTTATGCTTTACCCGCTTGAGGCCGTCGTGTATGAGTGACGCGATGTCGGCTTCCAACTGCTGCCATTGTAAACTTTTCTGCTCAAGCCGGGCGACTCCTCTGTTGGAAAGTATATAGTGAGGCTGACAGCGATTAAGCACATAACAAGCGGTATCCAAACGGCACTGCTCACAGAAACAGAAATTTTCGGGATTGCCCTCTTTCTGCATTGATTGAAAAATATTATCTATCGAACCAAAAACAATATCTTCGATGATATTATGAATTACCATACCCCGCCTCCTTTGAACCGGTTACTATATTTTTTCTAATTTTAGTATATCATATAATTCTGGCAAAATCTTTATCTTTTGTTCAAAAAGCGGATTAACAAAGATTCTGACTGTGTACAATGTCTGAATAAAAGACTTTATCGTTTCCGCTTTGAACGCGCTGGAACTGTCCGCGAACAGGCAATTTTCGTCTACTACAAACAAGCCTGTTTCAAAAGACACTGGTTCGGGAACATCAATAATAATATCCTGTGAGTTGAGCGGTATGCCCGCCGCCTGAAAATCCGAGGCTAATTGTTCTTCGAGGCGTGAGCGTCCGCGTATATCCTGAAACCGCTCGCGGATTTTCCCGGAGAGAGGGCTTTCCGCCGCTAATGCGTAGAGCCGGCCTTCGCGGACTGCTTCGGCAAGAACACCGCCGGGTTTGCCGCCCGAACGCTGCTGGAGCAGGGTAAACAGGCTTTGATCGTCCAAGTCGTAGAGCTCTTCCCCTTTCAGGTTGCCTGATTCGAGGTTTTGCAGCAGGGCTTTTTTGATCATCGCGGTAGCTGATCTGATCTGCCGGTGCCAGTACACTGTGCGGTACATTAGATACTTTGAAAACAATATAGATTCCACATTGGGAATTAGGCGGGAATCTATATCTGTGCCCCGCTCCCGGTGCGGATATAGCCGGGACAAAATAAAATCCACGTCCTGAATGCCGTAGGGGACTCCGCAATACCGCGCATCCCGGTTCAGGTAGTCGAGTTTATCGGGGTCAAGGCAGCCGGAGAGCAGTTTCCGGTAAAACAGGAGTTCCTCCCCGCCCGCCCCGGAGTCAACGCCGCCCGGCAAATCTTTATCAACAATGGCCGCAGTCAAATGGGGATCAGCGCCGGTTTTCTCGACTAAGCCCTTGATCGGCTGTTCTAGAATAGCGCGTCCGGTCAGCGTTTCGTGGGATAAAAGGGGCAGCTCCTTGAGTGAATGTGTGTAGGGAAAATGCCCTAAATCGTGCAGGAGGCAGGCGCACAGAAAAGAATGCGCTCCTTCGGGACTGAGCCATTGATCCGCTCCCCGTTCCGCGAGATTTTGGAGCAGCCGCCTGCCGAGATGGTATACGCCGATGGAGCTTGCCCGTGTATGAGTTGCTCCGGGATACACTTGAAAAACCGGCCCCAGCTGGTAAATCCGGTGCAGCCGCATAAAAGGAGCTGAAGCGGTCAACGCCGCCTGCGCCGGGGTAAGGTAAATATGCCCCCATAAAACGTCCCGAACCGGATCGGTATACCCTTTGGTCAACGCCGACAGAATAGCTTGCTTCATTGAACTTCCATTTAAAAATTGCAAAAATACTATGTTTTTTGCGAAACTTATTCGATAACTGCGAACATTCAGGCTGACCGAGTTGTCGAACAAGTCCAATATAGAATAATATGCGGAAATATGCTAGAATCATAGTTATAGAAGGTGTGCATTATCAGGCTGTTGAATACTTGTGTTATTGCTGTTTTTCTCTTGTGCGCGGCTGGGTTTATTTTCGCCCAATCCTCTGAGAACGCCGCCGGAGATAATGCCCGTGGCTCGGTTCCCGAAGAGTTGATGCGTCCCCGGCGTGATGAATCTCCCCGTTACGCGATAGATACGGTTATCGGCCCGCTTGGACGGGGCAGCGCGTCACGGGATGCGTACACATTCGCAAGTCAAGCCGCCACCAGCCTGCTGGCGGGAAACAAGGACGCGCCCAGTCTCAGCGCGGCAAGCAGCGTTTTGCTTGAGACATATATAAGCGCGCTGGAACAGATAAGTCCGCAAGCTGTCCGGCTGGGCGGCGGCATAATGGAAGATGATGGCGCGGTTTCTTTTCTGGTACGATTCATCGGAAGAGAGCAGGCCATAACCGGAGAACTTTTCATCAGAATGAAAGAAACCGAGGCGGCCGACGACAAGCCCGCGCAGCAGTTCTGGGTTTTTGAAGATTTGCTGCTGGACGAGGCGCAAAGCCGTGAAGAAGAAACTGAAAAAGGAGAACCGCGTTTTGATTTTTCACCGTATGAACGTTTTTTCTAGGCGTTATTGCCGGACGAAAAAGCGTGTAATGCCCACGCGGCAAATTGTATAGCGGGGTATTATGTCGACACCCATCAAGAGGATCGAAAAAGATTTTCTGCTCAAAGTTTTGTATGACGAGAAGATTCCCATCATGTATCTGCGGGATCGCAGTGAATATATTTTGCTGATGGAAAAGCCCGCCAAAACCGAAGTTGTGTTCCGCTCGAATGTCCCGATTCCCCGGCTGAAAGCCAGAAGCAAAATGGACTTGATGTTTGACTACCGGGGGCAGGTGATTATTTTTTCGGTAGAAGTCTCTATTATAAAAGACGACATTATCACTTGCGCCACGCCCGAATTTCTCTATAAAAATCTTGATCGTTCATTTTCCCGTGTTGGCACTCCCGCGGAACTTTCCGTGCAGTTTTCGTTTCTGGGCGACCGTTACAATCTTTCTTATCCCAAAGTTGCCGAGTACGAACCCGGCGAACAGGATATGTCGTTCCGCGAGCTCAATCCCGCCAACCTTTCGGAGCTTATCGATCAGATGGCCGGCTGGATCAAAAATTACGCGAACGGGTACAAGCTGGTCATTTTCAAAGATGTCAAACCGGCTACTGTCGAGGAGCGGGTTTTGGCGGAAACAGGCAAGACGCTGTACCTGCCGTCCACGGTGGAAAGTCTTCCCCTGGCCGATCCCTATCCCCGCAAACGTATCATCACTGAGGAAATGTTCAAACGGTATTTGGAAAGTACCGGCGTTGATCTGGCGTTTGTGGACAGTGTTATAACGCGGTTTGTTAAGACCAAATTTGATTCAGGCATTTTTTCCGATGCGTGGATTCCCGTGCTTTTTCAGGAATATGTGCTTGGCTATATTCACATCTGGATCAACAAAGAAGACAAGCGGCCGTTCGATTTCGGGGTGATAGACACGCTGTATCAGTTCGCCAAAGTGCTGGCCTACTCGCTCAAAATAAACGGATATTTTGAAAGCGGAAAAATGAAAAACGATCCGTTTGACGGCAAAGTTATTGACATCAGCGCGTCGGGAATTCTTTTTGGGTATCCTCATTCTCCGCTGGCGACATCACTTTTGCCTGACAGTGAATTGAGCGTAAAAATCATCACTCCCCGGCGCAGCGTCAACGCGAAAGCAAAAATCGTGCGGCGGTACAAAGATAGCTCTTTGGGTTATTTTGGCTGCAAGTTTCTGGATATGGTTCCCGAAGATTTACGTTTTCTGTTTGAGTATTTGTACGGTAAGCCGTTCTCCGATCCTGACGCCGCGTTCCTGACCGGACAAGTCTAACCGGAAATTCTCAGGCGAAATTGCTACTCCTGTGAAAGCGCGCGAATAGCATCTCTCAGGTTGCCATAAATTTGAAAATAACCTGACAATTTTGTTTTATCAATTGTCTGCTGGACTTGTTCGCTGAGGTTTGTTATTGCCAGCGGAAGGTGCAGATTTTTCAGGGTTGATGAAATAAAAATAATCGCGCCGATACCGCTTGAATCTATCGAGGTAATGCCTTGCGCGTTGATTATAAATCGCTCGGCCTTTTTTTCCAGGAGTTTCATCACCAAATTTTTGAGCTTATTTGCGTCAGCCAGACTGATGCCGCCTGAAATATCTATGATGTGAATAAGCTGATTAGTCCAGATTCGCGCTTCCACGTTGGCCTCTTCTCTAACAAAATTCTGCTATAAAATATACATCTTCTACAGCCATAAGTCAAATAAAAATGAAAATTTCCACAAAAAAAACGAGACTGTCATCTGCGTTATCCGGCATTTTTTCCAGGAAACACCCCCAAAGATTTCCCTAACAGCCAATCTTTTTCTGTGTTATAATGACACACACTATGAATAACAACAATGAAATTATCATCTACCAAACCGCTGACGGTAAAGCTAAAATAGACGCGAGAATGCAAGGCGAGACTCTTTGGCTTACACAAGCACAAATGGCGGTGTTGTTTGGACGCAGTGTTAGTGTAATTTCCCGGCACATAAAAAATATCTTTGAAGAAGGCGAACTAGATGAAAAAAGCAATTTGCAAAACATGCAAATTGCAAATTCCGATAAGCCTGTCATGTTGTATTCTCTTGATGCGATTCTTGCTGTTGGATACCGTGTGAAGTCCCCGCGCTATCCGGCATTTTTCCCAGGAAGTACACCAAATATTTCCCTAGCAATCAAGCTCTTTCTATGCTATAATGATCTATACCATGAATAAAAAGGATTTATCAGAAGCAGATATAGAAGCAAAATATATAACCCCCGCGCTTATCAAATCCGGATGGGATAAACACACTCAAATAAGCCGTCAAAAATATTTCACGGACGGACGAATTTATGTAAAAGGCAAAGTTACCACAAGAGGCGAGGGAAAACGCGCTGATTATATCCTTTTTTATAAGCCAAATATTCCTATCGCTGTTATTGAATCAAAAGACAATAAACATTCTGTAAAAGCCGGAATTCAACAGGCTTTAGATTATTCTCATATTCTGGATATTCCTTTTGTATTCAGCAGCAATGGAGATGCTTTTTATTTCCATGATAAGACTTCGAAAGATAGTCAAATTGAAAGGGAACTATCGCTTGATGATTCTCGAACCCCTGAGACGCTTTGGCGGAAACATCAAGCATATAAAGGAGCCAAGAACCAAACTGAACGAGTTGACCTTTTACAGAACATCATCGATAAAATTAACATAGTATTTGAAGGCAAACTCGGCGAAGGCGATGAAGAAATTGTAGAAGCCATACACAATTACTTTACAAACGCCGATAACAAACAACTAAAACAACAGGCAAAAACAATTCGCAAGAAACGTTTACATCAAGCATATTCCCCAAAGTCTTTGAAGAAACCGCAATGGACTGCTACAACAACCAAACCGAAGTCTTCACCAAACTCTTTGAGAATAAAGAGCTCTTTGTAACCGTAATGAATGTGCTAGGAAGTGCTTTGTATAATAGCTTGAGGCAGTAGAATGGAGGAGAAGTTTTTTATATGAATCAAAAACACAATTCAAATATTAAATTTGACCTACATATTCATTCCGATGCAAGTGCCTATAAGGAATCAGGTGGGATTGTAGATAATTCAACTGTAGAGAATATCGATGTTTTGCTTTCAAAATTGAATGAACATTCAGTCTCATTATTTGCTGTAACCGACCACAATCGCTTTAATTTGGAATTATATAAAGCAATTTATAAAATCTTAAACAACTCAGATGATACTTATCCTTATGTAAAAACATTAATACCTGGAATTGAATTTGATGTTGACATGGAAGAAAATATGAAACCATGCCATATAATTGCAATATTTGACGCTGTTAATAATATTTCGGCAATGGAAAATATTCATACTGTCATAAAGAAAAACTTGTTAGAAAACAGAGAAGATGTTTACAGAAAAAACGATTTTGAAAAAATACTAAAGGATATTGGACTATCTACAATATTGATTGCTCATCAGCATAAAGATATTTCAAATCACAGCGGTAAACACCACTCATTTAGCGATTCTGTTTCTGATGTAAAAGAGAAAATAAGTATCGGATACATTGCTGCTCTCGAATTTCAAAAACCACAAGTTGAAGGTATTCTTATTAATAATCTAAAAGACCTGCCATCTAATATTGCTCTTCTATCTGGAAGTGATTGCCACTGTTGGAGCAATTATCCTTACCACAGCGAAGGAAATCAAAACCTCTCCTTTAATCATTCTAAAGCGAAAATCTTGCCCACATTCAAAGGTTTGTTAATGGCAATAACATCCCCCGATACTCGATTTAATTGTTGTGAAAATACGAATTATCATTTACAAGGATTTAAAATACATGATAATGAAATAAACTTTGTGAATGGAATAAATGTTATAATAGGTGAAAACGGTTCAGGCAAAACAAGTTTGCTAGAACTAATTTATGGAAATGAAAGAGAAAGCCATATCAAAGGTATAAAAAACAAAAACAAATTCTCTCTTATATCAACCATAGACCCGTCAAATGTACAATACATTCACCAAGGTCAAATAATTCAAAAATTCCATAATAATACATTATTTTCTTCGCCCGAGGAAAGCAATTTTATTGATATTGATAATAATCAATTTAATGACTTATATGCAAGTTACGCAGAGGATATATACAACTTCATTTCTTCCAATATTGATAGAAATCAATCAATCAAATCTTTATCACAATATTCTATACAATATGAAAAATATTCTGATGATAGTGCTTACTATATGACTATTACTTGTCCCAAAGATTTTACTGATATCGAAAACATACACGATAGAGCGTACAAGGACATAAATAATGCAATAAATGTAATTAGCGAATTGCTTGAGAACGAGTATTTTGCTGCTTATAATGAAAAATTATCTTCAATCATGTCTGAACTACAGAACATTCATTCTGATATAAAAAACAAATGGGAAAAGATTAATTATGAAATTATGATAAAAAATACAATATATGAATGTATTCAAGATTACAATAGAAAATGCTTTAATCAATCAACAGAGAGAGATAGAGAAATAAGGGCATTTAAAGGAAAAAGACAACGGGTAATAGAATCCATTATTGAGGCAATGAAAAAAAATCTTATTCAAGAAAATTGGCCTGAACAGCCAAAACCAATAAACGGATTCTCATCAAATCTCAAAAGAGGGTTTTGTTTCAATAAAAAGACAAATTATCATTCTAAATCAATGATAAACGATTTTAATTTGTTAATGTTCAACAGGCAATATCAATCACTTGAAAATTTAAAAAACATCATAACTCACGATGATTTTGTTACTGCTGTTCGTAATTGTACAGTTTCAACAAAAATAAAACAAAACTGGGATGAAAACCTTAAAAAGTTTTTAAAAGAAGCAACTAACGAGCTGGAATATATCACTGATTCATCAAATAAAAGTATTGGTAATACTCTTGGCGAAATGTCGCTTTGTTATTACAAATATTTTACCGAAGAAAACAATAAGTGGGAAGTTCTAATTATAGATCAACCAGAAGATAATATCTCTAACAATAATATCAAGCAAAAATTAATTAGTTATTTTAATGACCTTCGCAACAGAAAACAATTGATATTTGTCACACATAATCCTCTGCTTGTCGTTAATCTTGATGTTGATAATATTATTTTTGTAAAGAATGATGATAAAAACATCTCAATTACAGATGGTTGTTTGGAATATGTTGATGACAAAATAAATATTCTCGATTTGATTGCTCAAAACATGGATGGCGGCAAAGAAACAATAGAAAAGAGGTTAAAGGTATATGGAAAAACAAATTAAATTAATAATGAACGAAAGCAGAGCTATTCATATTTTTGTGAATAATGATGAAAAACATGTAATATCATCAAATTCTCGAAATATATCCGCAGATAAGATTTATGAAATTCTAGCTTTTTCAATTGATGATAGTTATACAGTATCATCAGAAAATAAAAATAACTTGGATGAACCTGTAATAAAATTCTTTCTTGAACTTTTTGAAGAAATAGTCAATAAGGTTAATAATTTGTCTACAGATAATGACAATTCACACACAAGTGAAGATTTTTCCGATGATATTCCATTTTAAAAGAAACACCTTTTTCTTGCTTACTGAAAAAACTGTAATTGAAAAACTCCTGAACAATTAGTCAAGGAAAAAATATGAAAATGATGATATTATCATTGACGCTGATGAATATCAGATGTTTATTATGGGACATTCCTGCGGAATTTCAGACAGGACTTTGTTAAATAATTTATTTGAACATAAACATTGTAAGTTAATAAAGCCGTTTTATTTTGAAAAAGGCGGTAAAGATAATTACGATGATATTGTCATGAATATCTACAGAAATTTCAAAGATAAAAATTTATGCAGGGCAAGAGTTGTAAACCGGAGAGATTGTGAACCTTTACCGCAGTTAGTGAGACCATAACATAGGCGGAAAATGTATCTACGGCTTTTTTATATTCGCCGCTTTCGCGGCGTGGGTGGGGGATAGACGCAGACCGCTGGCGGGCTGCGGCGTAAGGGGGGACACGATGAATGTTTCTGTATGCGGAAAAATGCGCGGAAAGTGTCCCCCCTTTTTAGACGACAGATGTGTGTATTGAGATTTTTGGGCTTTACGGCTATAGTTTTTCAATGGCAGAAACCATATTTGTTCGCAATTTTTGTATTATAGCGCATATCGATCATGGGAAGTCTACGCTGGCTGATCGTCTTATTCAGAAGGCGAAGCTGGTTGACGACCGGAATTTTCAGGATCAGATTCTCGATAACATGGATATTGAACGGGAACGGGGTATTACTATCAAGAGTCAGGCGGTGACTATTCCTTATACGGCGAATGACGGCCGGACTTACCGGCTTAATTTGGTTGATACTCCGGGGCATGTCGATTTTAGTTATGAGGTAAGCAGGGCGATAAATTCCTGTGAGGGGGCGCTGCTGCTGATTGACGCTACTCAGGGGGTGCAGGCGCAGACTTTGTCCAATATGTATCTTGCGCTGGAGCATAATCTGGAAATTGTGCCGGTTATCAATAAGATTGATATGCAGGCGGCGGATATTGAGGGCGCGAAAAAGCAGATTGAAAAAGACTTGGGGCTTGACGCAGAGAATGCTTTGCTTGTTTCGGCGCGGCAGGGTACGGGTATCGATGAGTTGTTCGAGGCTATTGTCCAGCGTATTCCGCCCCCGCAAGGCGATTCGGCCGCCCCGCTGCGAGCGTTGATTTTTGACTGCCATTACGATCCGTATCGGGGGGTTATTGTTCACCTGCGGCTGTTTGACGGCAAAATCAAAAAAGGCATGAAAATTTCTTTTATGTCGAACGGGTCTGTTTACGAGGTTGAAACTGCCGGGGTTTTCAAGCTTGCCCTTGTCGAGACGGCGGAGCTTTCCGCTGGAGATGTCGGCTATATTATTGCCGGGATTAAGACGGTAAGCGATGTTCGTGTGGGCGATACCTTGACGGGAGCGGAAAATCCCTGTACCGCGCCTTTGCCGGGTTTCCGCGAAGTGAAGCCGGTCGTGTTTTCGTCGATTTATCCGGTGGACTCAAACGATTACGAAGAGCTCCGTTCAAGCATGGAAAAGCTTAAACTCAACGACGCTTCCCTGATTTACGAAAAAGATTCGTCGGCTGCCCTGGGCTTCGGGTTTCGCTGTGGCTTTCTGGGGCTGCTTCATCTCGAAGTGATACAGGAACGGCTGGAACGGGAATTCGATCAGTCGGTGATTTTTACCGCGCCTTCGGTCAAGTACAAGATACGGCTGCGCGGCGGCGGTGAAGAAATCATGGTTGACAATCCTATGGAATATCCTGACGAAGGCCAGATAGATGGCGCGGAAGAACCATATATTCGCGCTTCGATTATTACTCCCACCGGTTTTCTGGGCAATATTATGACGCTCTGTCAGGATAAACGGGGCGTTCAGACCAATATGACTTACCTCGATGAAAAGCGGGTGGAGATGATCTACGAAATGCCCCTCGCGGAAGTGCTGTTTGACTTTTATGATCGGCTGAAAAGTATCAGCAGGGGATATGCCTCATTTGATTATGACATCACCGGTTACAAGCCGACAGAACTCGCAAAACTCGACATACTGCTGAACGGAAAAGCCGTGGACGCGCTCTCCCAGCTTGTGTTCAAGGGAAACGCCTACGACCGTGCCCGCAAAGTCTGCGAACGCCTGCGGGACGAAATTCCCCGGCAGCAATTCAAAATTCCGATTCAAGGCTCAATCGGCAGCCAGATTATCGCCAGAGAAACAGTCAACGCCTTGCGGAAAGACGTACTCGCCAAATGTTACGGCGGCGACATCACCCGCAAGCGCAAACTCCTCGAAAAGCAGAAAGAGGGCAAAAAGCGGATGAAAATGGTCGGCGATGTGGAACTGCCCCAGAGCGCGTTCCTGGCGGTACTAAAAACCAAAGACGAGTGACAGTCCGGCTTCGCCGGACTGCCCCGGAGTTTTCGCGCCGCGAAAACTCCACGCAGTTGTTGCATTAAGAAAGGGGGGCTGTTTCCAGGCCGTCACCCGCATACAGCCACGTTTTCCGCCCGCCCCCCTTACGCTCCAGCCGCGAGCGGCTTGCGCTATCCCCTTATGGGGAGTGGAGAGCAGGGAATAGAGACATTTTCAGTGTCACTCCTGCGTGAACGCCCCCCGTCATTCCGGGCTTGACCCGGAATCTCCGCGACTTCGTTACTGCCATCATCGGTTTCCGTTCAGATAACGCGAGAAAAGGTGTCGGAGTTTTCATGGAGCGAAAACTCCGAAGCTATTCGTCAGAGATGGATAGCCTGCTGCCTAAACGAGCGGCTTTGGCGAAAATTTTTGCCAGATACTGCCCTTCGCGTTCGGTTAAGCCCGCGCGGGAAATCATATCCCGGAGGAAGCGGGTCTGCTCTTCCCGTCCGGGATTTTTGTAAAAACCCAGCCCGGCAAGCGTGTCCGTGATAGAACTGGTCAGCGCGTCAACTTTTTGACGTTCCATCGGAGTCCACTCCCCCTTGACCGAAGCGCTTTTCGCTCTGTTCCCCGCGCCGCCCGCCGCCAAAAACAGCTCGTATGCGTATATTTGCACCGCGTGGGAAAGATTAAGGGAAGGAAAATCATCTGAAACCGGAATATGGGAAGCGGCGTCACACAAATCCAGTTCAGAATCTTCGAGGCCGGTACGTTCGTTGCCGAAAACCAGAGCGGCAGGCGCGATTCCGTCATGCGCGGGATTCAAAATGCCCCGTCCGGCAAGCCAGCTGGCCAGCGTTCGCGGCTCCATCGTGATATTTTTCCGTTTTCTGCCCCTTCGCCGGGTAGTGCCCACCAGCAATGAGCAGTCCGCCGAGGCTTCGGCCAAAGAATCGAAGAAACGGGCGTTCTCCCAGACATCAGCTGCGTGAATTGCCCGTGAAATAATGGTTTTTTCGTCCATCGAGCCGGGCGAAACCATACGCAAACGCGAAAGTCCCATATTTTTCATAGCCCGGCATACAGCCCCCACATTGCCCGAATCCGATGCGCGGGACAAAATAATAATGATATTCGGCGAAAACATATAAGATTATACCCGGAGTTTGCCGATTATAATATACGGAGACAGGTTTTTTATGATTTTCTAGTGAAGTTTGATGTAATTTCTGACGAAAATCAAATTAGTTACGAATATTCATTCCAGTATGGTTTGACAAAGCGCGTATGAAACTGTATCATAGGGGTTACAGTATTTGTATTTTTGACGGATGATGGGTAAGGAATTGTCATGACTAACAATGATATCGTCCCTGGATTTGATGACGAAAAAGACGAAAGCCTCAAAATCAAACTTCAGCGGGTGAATGAAGTAGAAGGTTGCCTTGTCTTGTATCTTACCGGATACATTGACACTTATAATTCCAACTATTTCCAGAAACGTGTGCAAAAAGCAATTGAATCGGGCTTTATCAGGCTTGTTTTTCACTGTGGTGGTCTGAATTACGTCTCGTCCACCGGCATTGGTTCTTTTACCGCGTTCCTCAAAGCCGTCAAGCCGCGCGGCGGGGATTTAGTGCTTCTGGAAATCCAGCCGAAAGTTTATGAAGTTTTTCAATTGCTTGGGTTTTCCCAATTTTTTAATATCAAAGATAACCTTGACGATTCTGTCAATTTTTTCCGAAGCGGCTCCACAGCGGAGGCCGTTTCCGTTTTCCCCAAAATTTTTGCCTGTCCAATTTGTTCCAAAAAACTGAAAGCGGTTAAGTCTGGCCGTTTCCGTTGTTCCGAATGTAAAACAATTCTTGCCATTGACAATGCTGGACAAGTTTTTCTGGGATGACATTCCCGCGAGATCAATATTTCCGTTTCTCTTACAATCTAATAACAGTATTCCGGGAAGTCGCGCTTTTCGGACAACTCTAGATAGCTCTACATATAGAAGAAAAGGGAGAAGAATATGGGCATAAACAAAATCGAACAGTATCTTGTCGATCTGATGCTTACCTATCAACAGGTAGAAGACAATCTGTGGCTTATTGACGATGACGATCACGCTTTGAACGGAGTGGCGGTTGCGTTAACCGATTCGCTGGTGACAGTCAGAGTCGCGGTGATGAACAAGCCTCAGAAGAATTTGACAGAATTCTACGAGACAATTTTGGAACTGAACGCCAAAGATATAATCCACGGAGCGTACGCGCTTGAAGATGGAAAAGTCTTGTTGATTGATACGCTGGAATATGACACTATGGATTATGAGGAGTTTCGCGCGGTGATGGACGCTTTCAGTCTGGCGTTGACTCAGCATTATCCTATTCTGTCAAAATTCAGGGATTAAGGAGCGTAAATATGGGTATTTTTTCACGATTAAAAACTGTTGTTTCTTCAAATATAAACGATCTTATTGGTAAGGCCGAAAAACCGGAAAAAATGCTGAATCAGCTGATTATCGAGATGAACGAACAGCTCATCGAATCAAAGAAAGCTGTCGCGATGGCCATTGCCGATGAGAAAAAGCTCGAACGGGAACGGGATAACCAGTTATCTCTGACGCAGGAGTGGGAACGCAAGGCAATGCTTGCGGTGAACGCCGGGAAAGACGATCTTGCCAAAGAAGCGCTGCTGCGAAAAGCGGAGTACGACAAAGCCGCCGCCGAATATCAGAAGCAGTGGGAATCCCAGAAAGCGTCGGTGGACAAGCTCAAGGAAAGTCTGCGCGAACTGCAAACCAAAATCGAGGAAGCTCAGCGCAAAAAAAATCTGCTGATTGCCCGCGCAAAACGCGCCGAAGCCCAGCAGAAAATTCAGAACACTATTTCCAGCGTTTCCGGCAATCGCAGCGCGTTTGACGCATTCGACCGCATGGCGGCGAAAGTCGATCAGATGGAAGCGCAGGCGGACGCGGCAAAAGAGCTGGAGGATTTGTCTAACGATACCAATCTGGAAAAACGCTTTGCCGAATTGGAAAAATCGGACAGTTCCGCCGACATGATGCTTCTGGAACTAAAACAGAAGATGAAAGCTCTGCCGGAAAACTAACAGCCGCAAGCGATAGGGTTACAGTCGGGGGCGCTGTCAAATCAGGGCAAACGCATGAAAGAAATCACTATGGCAAAATGCTGATGTTAGTGTGCTGAGAACGACTCTTTTGTCATTCTGGCGCAAGCCAGAATCTCCGCATTGTTGCGGCGGAGATTCCGGGTCAAGCCCGGAATGACAAAGCTATCCGGGCAGTACACGTATGGTGATATGACAATGAATGTATGGAGTTTTCGCGGAGCGAAAACTCCGAATCTATTCGCCGCAGGCGAATAGCCAGCACGGGGATAGGCGCAGACCGCTGGCGGGCTGCGACGTAAGGGGGGACAGGGTAAATGTTTCTGTATGCAAAAAAACGTGGGGAAAGTGTCCCCCCTTTCTTAAGGTATGGAGTTTTCCTTAAAACTGTTTGAAATTGAAATTGCTTTCATGCGTTTGCCTGCATGTCAGATGTTTCCGCCTTGCATTAGAAATCTCCTCGTGATACCCTGAATCTATGAAAAATATTGCCCGGCTGGCGCTTTTCTTCAGTATTAGTTTTACCGTTCTTTTTTTTGCCGGGACAGGATTCCGTTTTATGGCGCTCCGGGTTCAGTGGCTGCGATACCTGCCTCGGCAGCCCGAAACTGTTTTGACGCTCCTCATTGCCGCTGCTCACTGGGCTTTGTCGTTTGCGCTGTACGGCTCGCTATTGATGGGGCTGAGTTATGCGGCGCGGCGGCAGGTTTTCGCTCCGGCTGCTCTGCTCTGCGTGGCCGTTTTGTCTACTGGTTTTAGTTTTGGGATTTCGCTGGCTCTGGAACGCTGGGAGCTTGTGCCGCCCGCGCAAAGTATTGCGCCGCCGCTGGGGGGAGCGGGCATTATTCTCAATCAGACGCAAACTTCGGTTGTCCTCCTGCAAGGCGCGGCCGATCCTCGTAGCCCCAGAGTTACGGCAATTCCCGGCAGGCCGCTATTGTATCAGGCGGAACCGTCCGGGCCGAACAATACGGTGCTGGCCTTGCCGCCGCTCCCGCTGGGAACTGAAAACCAGTGGTTTCTCCAGAGCATCGGCATTGATCTCAGACTCAACGCGGAACAAACGGCGCGGCGTATTAAGGAAGGACTGGCGGATTTTTTCATTTATACGGGCGCGTTGATTTTTCTTCTGTGTTCTCTGGGTTTTATTTTCAAGGTCAGCGCGTGGCCGATGGCGAATATTTTTCTGGGGTTTTTTGCCTTCCGGGGAATCCTTGCTATGGAAACTTTTCTTAACTCCCCGGACACGCAAAATATTTTCGAGTCGTTTTTGGGAAACCGCCTGTCTCCTTCGTTGATTGTTCCGCTGATTTTCTGTGGGTTTGCCCTGCTTGTGTACATTTATTCAATACTGGTGTATCTGACGAAAAGGCGGATTCATGAAGAAGATTGATCCCCAAAAATTCCGCTCGCCTTCGGTAGTATTCGCGGCATATATACTCATCTCAAGCCTGTTGATTATGGGTTTCCGGTTAATCTTTCCCGGCGAAGCGCCGCCGCTTCCCAACTTTGCGCGTAACTGGCGGCTGCTGCGGGGACTGCTCGACACGCTGGCGTTTTTTCCCGCGCTGGCTCTTTCCGCCATGACAATCCCTTTCGGCATGATTCCCAAGTCGGGCGAATTGTACGGCAGTTTTTCCCCGAAATCTTTTGCGCGGCTTGACGGGCCGGTGACTATCGCAATTTGCGCGGCGGCGCTTTATGCCCTCGTGTTTCTTCTGGCACAGCCGATTGCGCGGGATCACGAAGAGGACATGCGTTTCAAGGCGGAGCTGTACCATCTGGCGAAGGAACGGGCGCAAACTCACCGGGACACCGGAGAATGGCTGGCGGCTTCACAGTTTATCGAAATGGCCGAAACTGTGTGGAATAACAGTCCTGAACTTACCGCGCTGAAAAACGAAACCGCCATACACCTTGAAGAAGATTATTTTTCGGCGGCGGAGGAACGCGAAGAAATCCGGGACAAGTTAAAAGCGGAACCGAGAAACGCCGCGCTTGCGGGAATTCCCGGACAGAAACAGCCGGTGAACGCGGCGGAAGCTATCGCGCAGGGAGAGGCGGCTTTTGCGGAGGAACGTTTTTACGATGCTCACTGGCTGGCGACTCTGGGAGAACGGCTTGCCCGGCAAGGCAGCATAGAGGCCGCGAACGCCGCCCGTCTTGCCGGCAGAGCGTGGAATCGCATCGAGACTCTTGAGCCCGACAGCCGCGAACGGGAACGCCGCTCCTTGTATTGGCTGAAACAATCAGGATATACGGCTATGGTTTCCGGGGACTGGATACGGGCGTTTTATATTTTTCAGGAACTTGTCAAAAAAACTCCCGACGATCCCGACGCAAAAAACTTTCTCACCGCAAGCGAAAAGGGAACGCGGGAAACATCCTTCTTCATTGATGAAATGGAAATGTCATTGCGGCAGAATCTTGCGGGCGCGTTGTTTTCCCTGCCCGCCGAAACCCGTTCGGGAGCGCAAGGCCGGGCGGTACTGCGTTTTTCGGGACTTTCCACCGAGGCGGATTATGCTTACGGAACCGGCTTTGAATACCTGAGCGTTGACAGCGCGGCGCGGCCACTTATCCGGCTGAACGCGCCCTATGTCAAATTGCTGCCGGTTACGCTGGACGGCAGACGGCAGGTACTTGTTTTAACGCGCGCGCTTGACCGTCGTGATGAAAACCGCCGTTGGGAAGCGGAGTGGAATCCAGACCACACACCGGAATCGCCGCCAGAGCTCGCCAGCACACCACTCCTCCTCGATGTTTCTTACGAGGACTTTCTCATCCTTTTTAGAATGCGGCGCGGACTAAGCAATCTTTCGATGGGAGAACTCTTTGCCGCTTCCAAAACTCTGGGAAACGCGGGCTATATCCCGCAAACTTTTGAAACCGAAATTTTGAACCGTCTAGGCGCGGTTTTCTTTTTTCTGCCGATGACCATAGTCGCGCTGATTGCCGGCTGGCGATACCGGGCAAGAAACCGCCCCCGCTATTTTTTTGTTCTCATGCTTGCCGTACTGCCGTGCGTTTTCCACGGCCTGATACAGGGCTGCCAAGCCGTACTTAATAACACAGGCGTTTGGCTGACACTGAGCGTAGGATTCCCCTGGGCGCTGGTAATTTGTTTCGCCGCCACAGCCATTTCTCTCGTGCTCGCGCTGATCCTGCTTGTAGCGCAGCGGGACAACTAACGCGATTCTTGCCATCAGAAAGGGGGGCTGTTTCCACACGGCCACCCGCGCACAGCCGCGTTCCCCGTCCGCCCCCCTTACGCTCCAGCCGCTGCGCGTCTTGCGCTATCCCCCGGTTGGGGAATAGGGAATAGGGACTGGGGATTTTTTCTGTTTGCAGTCTGAGTGTAATGCTTTCACGCCCAGCCAACTGACAAAAATCGTATTACAACAAATACGTGGAGTTTTGCGAACGCAAAACTCCGAGGGGAAAAATCCGCTTTCATGCGGATTTTCCCCCCTATCTCAATAATTTCCTGATTAAAATGTCCTGTAAATTTCTTCTTGAATCTATTATTACCAATATATTCACAACATTATCATCAATTCTGTATATTATTTTCCATGGGGTTTCTGTTACTTGCCTGTAACCTTTTATATTTTTTGCTAATAATTCAGGAACATATCCTCCTCGATAGGGATAATGATTTAGTGTTCTTATCTGTGCTTGTATTTTTTCCATTATTTTTATTGCTGTTTGGGGATTGTTTTGAGCTATAAATTCAATTATTTCATTCAAATCTTTTTCAGCGCTTTGAGTCATTCTTACATCATATACTTCATGTTCATTTATTTTTTTAATCATTTTTATTAGCGGTGGGGTTTAATACATCGCCATTTATGGCGGTTAATGAAGGTTCATTTATTCGTTCTCTTAAATCCTTAAAAACATCATCCGCTTTTCTTACATTGCCGTCTTCAATATCTTTTTCAGCCGTTTTTATGATATTCATTAACGCAAACGCGTCTTCTGTGTCTTGGTATGAATTTATATCCATTAAAACAGCCTTTGCCTCTCCATTTTGAGTAATAATTATGGGATTTTTTCGTTCATTTACATATTTCATCATTTCAGCCGCGTTAGTCTTTATGTATGAAATAGGTTTGACATTTCCTCTTAAGTTTAAAGCCATAATTTCCCCCAGTATCTTTAATGTACCATATTAAGACTTGTTCGTCAAGTATATATAATGAAGAAACCCGAGGCAAGCGCGGCGGGGTTGAACCTCATCAACACTTTCCACCAGGGCAAACGCATGAAAGAAAAAAGCAAAACATAGTTTGTATTTTGCTTATTATTTAACCTCGAAAGGCACGAAAAACGCAAAAATCAATATTTGGT
>QMCE01000641.1_pt1 | contig 18300 bp, 17 predicted proteins | sample 1821851 | NCBI WGS metagenome assembly QMCE01 (sample SAMN09453174, study PRJNA476694) | Termite gut metagenome, whole genome shotgun sequencing project. | isolation source: worker | host: Odontotermes sp. | place: South Africa:Pretoria | collected 2016-01-28
CGTCGCGATGTGCCAGCCCAGCTCCTTAGCCGCCCAGCCCAGATGCACCTCGAGCACCTGCCCGATGTTCATACGCGACGGAACGCCCAGCGGGTTCAGCACGATTTCCAGCGGCGTGCCGTCCGGCAGGAAGGGCATATCCTCCTCGGGCAAAATGCGCGATATAACGCCCTTGTTGCCGTGCCGCCCCGCCATCTTGTCGCCAACGGATATCTTGCGGCGCTGCGCGATGTATACGCGCACGAGCTGATTGACGCCCGGGCGTCAATTCGTCCTTATTTTCCCGCGTGAAGACCTTCACGTCCACGATGGTGCCGCCCTCGCCGTGCGGAACGCGCAGGGAGGTATCGCGCACCTCGCGGGCCTTTTCGCCGAAGATCGCGCGCAATAAGCGCTCCTCGGCCGTCAGCTCCGTCTCGCCCTTGGGCGTAACCTTGCCGACCAATATGTCGCCCGAGCGCACCTCCGCGCCGAGGCGGATGATGCCGCGGTCGTCCAAATCCTTCAGCGCGTCGTCGCCTACGTTCGGGATGTCGCGGGTTATCTCCTCCGGCCCGAGCTTCGTGTCGCGCGCCTCACACTCGTACTCTTCGATATGTATCGAGGTGAACACGTCGTCCTTGACGAGCTTTTCGCTTATCAGGATAGCGTCCTCGTAGTTATAACCTTCATACGTCATGAAGCCGATCAGGATATTACGTCCCAGCGCGATTTCGCCCTCGTCCGTGGAAAGGCCGTCCGCGATGACCTGCCCCTTGACAACCTTTTCGCCTTTTTCAACGATCGGGCGCTGGTTCACGCACGTGCCCTGGTTGGAGCGCTGGAACTTGATCAGGCGATGCTCCTGCCGCCCGCCCGAGTCGTTTTCGACGATGATACGGTCCGCCGCGACCTTCGCGATGGTACCCGCCTCTTTTGCCAATACGCAAACGCCCGAATCGCGCGCGGCCTTGTATTCCATGCCCGTGCCCACGATAGGCGCTTCCGGCACGAGCAGCGGCACCGCCTGGCGCTGCATGTTCGAGCCCATCAGCGCGCGGTTCGCGTCGTCGTTTTCGAGGAAGGGGATCATCGCCGTCGCGACGGAGACGACCTGCTTGGGCGAAACGTCCATGTAATCGACTATGCCGGCCTCCACCTCGACGATCTCGTCGCGGATACGAACCGTAACGCGCTCATCGACGAACCAGTTGTTATCGTCGAGCACCTCGTTGGCCTGCGCCACGACGTATTCGTCCTCTTCGTCCGCCGTCAGGTATACGATTTCGTTCGTCACGCGCTTGTTTTGCTTGTCAACGCGGCGGTACGGCGATTCGATGAAGCCGTATTCGTTGATTCGCGCGTATGTGGACAGAGAGCTGATAAGGCCGATATTCGGGCCTTCAGGCGTCTCTATCGGGCACATGCGGCCATAATGCGAGAAGTGAACGTCGCGCACCTCGAAGCTCGCGCGTTCGCGGTTCAACCCGCCGGGACCGAGCGCGCTCAGGCGGCGCTTATGCGTAAGCTCCGCCAGCGGGTTCGTCTGATCCATGAACTGCGACAGCTGGGACGAACCGAAGAATTCTTTAATAGCCGCCGTAACGGGGCGTATGTTTATTAAATTCGAGGGCATGGCGACGTCCATATCCTGTACGCTCATACGCTCGCGCACCACGCGCTCGAGCCTAGACAGCCCCACGCGAATCTGATTTTGCAGCAGCTCGCCGACGGAGCGCAGGCGGCGGTTACCTAAGTGGTCGATATCGTCGATATGCCCGATGCCGTGCGCCAGCCCGATCAGGTAGCTCGCCGAGGCGATGATATCGTCCTGATGAATGTGGCGCGGTATCAGGTCCGTTATATGTTCTTTAATCGCGGCCTTGAGCTTTTCGTCGTCCGCGCCCTTGTTCTCTTTAAGGAGCTGCATCAGCGTCGGGTAATGAACCCTTTCGTTCAAGCCCGCCTCAGCCGGATCGAACGGCAGATGCTTGGCGGCGTTGACGAAATAGTTGCCCAACACCTTAACGACCTTGTCGTCCACGAGGATGCTGACGCCGCGCAGACCCGCGTCCTGGATTTCCGCCGCCTTCTCGCGCGAGATGCGCTCGCCCTTAGAGACAAGCAGCTCGCCCGTGTTCGGGTCGGCGACATCCTCCGCCGCAGTCTGGTTGAACAGGCGCAGCGCGAGCGAAAGCTTTTTGTTGAATTTATAGCGTCCCACGCGCGCCAGGTCGTAGCGCTTGGGGTCGAAGAACAGCGAATTGAGCAGCGAGCGGGCGCTCTCCTCCGTAGGCGGCTCGCCCGGGCGGAGGCGTTTATATATCTCGATCAGGCCGTCCTCAACCGTGCCGGAAGCGTCCTTTGCGAGCGTCGCGACCAAGCGCTCGTCCTCGCCGAACATCTCCGTGATCTGGGAGTTCGTGCCGTAGCCCAGCGCGCGCAGCAGAATCGACAGGTGTATCTTGCGCGTACGGTCCACGCGCACCCACAGCACGTCGTTGGAATCCGTCTCGTACTCCAGCCAAGCGCCCCTGTTGGGGATGACCGTCGTGGAATACAGGCTCTTGCCGACCTTGTCGATCTCGCGGGAGTAGTAAACGCCCGGCGAGCGAACCAACTGGCTCACGATGACGCGCTCCGCGCCGTTTATGATGAAGGTGCCCTGCTCGGTCATGAACGGGAAGTCTCCCATAAAGACCTCCTGCTCCTTCACCTCGCCCGTCTCGCGGTTGATGAGGCGCACGATCACCTTCAGCGGCGCGCAGTAGTTTACGTCGCGCTCCTTGCATTCCTCGACGGAATATTTAGGCGTTTTTTCGATGTAATAGTCTACGAATTCAAGAACCAGCTTCTCCGAATAGTCCGTAATCGGCGAAATGTCCGCCAGGACGTCGCGCAGATCATGTTCGAGAAAGCGCCTGTACGAATTCTTCTGCACCTCTATCAGGTCCGGCATCTCCAGGACTTCTTCAATGCGCGAAAAACTCTTCCGCTTGCGCTTGCCCATCTGCACATCATGCACCATCTAATCCACTCCTAAAAAAATATAGAAAACACCGGGGTAAATTTTACCATGTCGTTGTGCGCAACTGTTAGTATTCCCCGCAGCTTCGTAGCAAATACGCCAAAGCTTCGGCAATGGCTATTTTTCGACATTTAATTCGTAAAACTAGCCCACATACCGATGCAGCTTATTATTGTATCACACCCCTTCTTGCGCCGTCAATGCGCAATTATAACTTAGTATAAATAGCATACGAAACCGGCCCGGGTATTCCCGAACCGGCTTTATAGCTTGTTAATCACACAAAACATGTAATCCCATTCAAACCGCACGCTCAGCGTTTTTGAGTTTAGCAAATATCATGCGTCCCGCCGCCGTTTGCAGCACGCTCGTAACGAGCACATCGACCGTTTCGCCGATCATGTGCCTCGCGCTGTCCACGACGATCATCGTCCCGTCGTCGAGGTAGCCGACGCCCTGGCCCGGCTCCTTGCCGTCCTTGACGACCGTGACGCGCATCTCCTCGCCGGGAAGCACTACGGGGCGCAGCGAGTTGGCGAGCTCGTTGATATTGAAAACGTTGACGTCCTGTACTTCCGCGACCTTATTGAGGTTGTAGTCGTTGGTGACGACGACGCCGCCCATATCGACCGCCAGCTTCAGCAGCTTTACATCCACCTCGGAGACGTCCGGGTAATCCTTTTCGAGCACCTGAACCGGGATGTCCAGCTCCTTTTGAATCCTGCCCAAAACGTCCAGCCCCCTGCGTCCGCGGTTGCGCTTCAAGGCGTCGGAGGAGTCCGCGATATGGCGCAGCTCCTGCAAGACGAAGCCCGGTATGATGATCGTCCCTTCGATGATGCCCGTCTCGCAGATGTCGAAGATGCGGCCGTCGATGATCACGCTCGTATCGAGGATCTTGGGCCTGGAGCTCACCGCGCCGTGCTTGCGGTGCTCCCGAACGCCCTCCTTCGGGCCGCGGCGCACCCAGCCGGAGAGTTCGCTCCTGCGCCGTACGCCGATCGTCCAGCCCAGGTACGCCAGGAACAGGTACAAGAGCGTAGACAGCGTTATGTTTATCCAATCGATCGGGATCATCGCGATAAGATTGGACAGCAAAAACGCGATTACAAGCGCGACAATAAGGCCGAGCGTCCCGAACAGGATGTCGGCAATAGGCATTTCCGCCAGCTTGGATTCGATAAAACGGCTGAATTTGATACAATTATTTATAATAGCTGGGCTTAATAAAAAAAATACAAAGCCGCCTATCAATCCTACCGCGATATAAATGATCCACGTCGTAATCGGCAGCAGAACGACGTTTATATCCACTATGTTAGCCGTCCTAAGCGCCTGACTGATCAATTCTATAATGCCGATACCGGCCATAATGCCAAAGAGCGAAATAAAAGCACGGGCGATCTTCCTCGCCAAGCATTTCACCTCCATATTGTATTGTAGGGGACGATGGCAATCGTCCCGGCTCATATCTGCGGGCGGATCACCATCCGCCCCTACACGCACATCTCCAAGCGCCTGAATACCTCGTCCTCTTTTTCTCCGCGCACAAGCACCAGCTCGCTCAGAAGAATCTGCCGCGCAGTATTGAGCATTTTCTTTTCGCCTGTCGAGAGGCCCCGCGCTTTCTCGCGCTGCCATAAGCCCTTCACTACGTCTGCGATTTCGAGGATATCGCCGCTGCGCAGCTTTTCAAGATTGTCGCGGTAGCGCTTGTTCCAATTTGAGCTTTCGGCGCTCGTCTCCTGCTTGAAGATGGAAAAAACGCTGTCGTACAGCTTTCGGTCGATTATATCCCGTAGGCCGACCTCTTTTATGTTGTTGACAGGAACGAGCACTTTCATTCCGCCGGATAAGAAACGCAGGACATAATACTGGCAGATACTGCCCAAAATCTCCCGTTCCTCGATATTTTCGACCACACCCGCGCCGTACATCGGGTATGATACGATATCCCCAACCGAATACAAACGTAATACCTCCCGCGAGAATCTCATTCTACTATAGAACGAAATGGGAGCGATGTCAATAAATTTGTATTCTACTACTATATGCCGCGCGCGTCAATATGTAGATCAAGAATTTATTTCCATTTTATGTATTTCGGTCTCGGAATTGCGCAAAAAAGTGTCACGAAAGCGGGAGCATAAACGAATCCTCCCCCTCGAAGCAATCGTACTCGTCCAGCAATGGCGAATAGGTCGTCACGTCTATGCGCCCGTTCGCCGGATCGAAGCGAAGCAGCCGCAAAAAGCCGTTCCCCCCATCTGGTTCGCCTTGATAATCGGCTAAAAGCTGGTATACCAGCCGGTCGTTCCGGCCGTCGCCGTCGTCGTCGATAAGGTCCTCGCGCCGCGCGACGCCGTGATTATGCCCGCACAAAACGAACTTTACGTTCGCGTTCGGCACGACTATGCGCTCGAACAGCTCCCGCCCTGCCTCAGAATGGCTCCCGTCCGTGGAGAGGTATTCGTGCAGCATCAGCACAGCCGTCCGATCGGGATACTGTTTCAAAATCGCGTTTATCCAGTCGATGCCCGCGTCGTCCACGCCCCAGCCCATATAGACGAAGATCAGCTCCATCCCGCCCGCGTCGATCAGGTCGTAATGGCCGCGGTTATTTTCATAGGAGCCGCCGTAATGGGGCTGCGCCTCAAACCGCGCCTCGCCGAAGAGCTCGCCGTAGGCCGTATAGTCCTTTTTGCGCGTACCCACGTCGTGATTCCCGGCCAATACGCCGTAGGGCAGCGCGCCGTCCAGCAGGCCGAGCGCGTCCTGCGCCCGTCTCCATTCCCTATCCGTGCCGTTGTGCACTATATCGCCCGTAAAGCCCATGTAGACGATATTCTCTTCCTCGCGGTTATCGACGAGCCACTGCGTTATCACCGTAAACGTCTCGGGAAAGGAGCGCGAATAGTATTGCGTATCGCTCATCCAGGCGATTGTAAACGGCTCTGGCTTGGGCGTGGCCTCTGGGCGCGGTTCGCTCGGCTCAAGGCGCTGCGCGCTGACAACCGGCTCGGCGGCGGGCTTGAACTCCGCATCATTCGAAAGCTCCGGCTCGAACAGCGGCGCGGTAAACGGAACCGGCGTCGGCAGCGCAGAATCCGCCAACGGCACGCAGGCCGCAAGCGCGAAGCACAGCGCCAATAACAGTATGGTTCGAAGTTGCTTTGCCATATCTCCAACCTTTATGTAGGGGCGGCAATTGGCCGTCCACCGTCTAACCAATTGCCGCGCTTTCCACGGACGGCCAAAGGCCGCCCCTACAACCGCCGATATAATTCAGGGCGAACACAAGGTTCGCCCCTACAAATACTAATTCCTAATTCCTAGTTCCTAATTCCTATTCCCCGGATCGCGCAGGAACGACGGCAGGTCCAAATCGCCCTTATCCGCGCCCGCTATGCGCCGCTTGAGCACCTCCTGAACGCCGTTCTTCGGCCTCACGACCGTAAGGCCCGGCGCTTCGTCCGCTTCGGCTTCCGCATCCTCGCCCTGTTCCTTAGGCGCTTCCTTGCTGGCCCTTGAGGGCACGCCGTTCTCGAAGCCAGTCGCGATAACGGTGATGCGCACCGCGTCGCCCATCGTGTCGTCGATACCCGCGCCGAATATGATGTTCGCCTCGGGATCGGCCGCCTGCTGTACTAGCTTCGCCGCCTCTTCGATTTCCATCAGGCCCAGATCCGTACCGCCGGTGATATTGAGCAGCACGCCGCGCGCGCCGTCGATCGTCGTTTCGAGCAGCGGGCTCTCGACCGCCTGCTTTGCGGCTTCGACCGCGCGCTTATCGCCCGAGGCCATGCCTATGCCCATATGCGCCATGCCCTTTTCCTGCATGATCGTCTTCACATCCGCGAAGTCGAGGTTGATCATGGACGGCACGGCGATAAGGTCGGAGATGCCCTGAATGCCCTGCCGCAAAACGTCGTCCGCGACTTTAAATGCGTCCATCAGCGAGCCGCGTCCCACGACTTGGAGCAGCCTGTCGTTGGGGATGGTTACGAGCGTATCAACAGCTTCCTTCAGATTGCGTATGCCCGTCTCGGCCTGCATCTGCCGCTTCCGCCCTTCGAAGAGAAACGGCTTCGTCACCACGCCGATCGTGAGGATGCCCTGCTCCTTCGCGATCTGCGCGACGACCGGCGCAGCGCCTGTGCCCGTGCCGCCGCCCATGCCCGCCGTAACGAATACAAGATCCGCGCCCTTGATCGCCTGGAATATGTCTTCGCGGTTTTCCTCGGCGGACTTCTGGCCAATCTCGGGATTTCCTCCCGCGCCGAGGCCTTTCGTCAGCTTAACGCCTATTTGGATCTTTTGGTTCGCGTGCGACAGGCAGAGCGCCTGCTTGTCCGTATTGATCGAGATGAACTCCACACCGCGAAGCCCATATTGAATCATACGGTTGATCGCATTATTCCCCGCGCCGCCAACACCAATGACCTTGATCTGCGCGAATTGGCCGACCTCGATGTCGAATTCCAACATATTCCCGCTCCCCTTTATTTAGTGAAGAAGTGAATCAGCTTGTCCACAATATCCCCGCCTTGGCGGCTCATCATGCGTTCGCCCGCTTCGGACACGCTGTTGTATCTATAGTTCAGCACCCCAAAGGCGCTCGTATAGTTCGGCGAATTCAGCCTCGGCATCAGCGGCGTCTGCACGCGCACCGGCATTCCCAGCACGCCTTGCAGCAGCTCCCTTCCGCCCCGCATCATCGCCAGGCCGCCGCCCAGCAGATAGACGACCGCCGTCCTCGGCACCGTAAAACCGCAGTTGTCCAATATGTCCCTAATTAACGCGGCCAGCTCGTTCGCCCGCGCGTCGAGGACGTATCGGATGTGCTCGTATTCGAACGTCTCCGCGCGCCCGTTCGTCGTGCGGATGCTCTCGAGCAGGCTGCCCTCATAATCCAGCCCGAAGACATGCCGGCGCTTAATGCTCTCCGCCGCGTCCGGCGTAATCGACAGCCCGTAAGTTAAGTCGGAAGCAAAATGCATACCGCCGACGTCCAGCGCCGTATGCGATACGACCGCGCCGTTGCGGAAGACATCCACATCCGTGGAGTAGTGCCCGACGTCCACCAGCACGCTCATGCGGTTGATCAATTCCGGCTGTATTACAAAAAGACCCTCGGCGAGCTGCGCATGGACAAACATCGACGCAGTAACGTCGATTTCTTCCAGCGCGGACTCGACGGTCTTTCTGAAGTCGGAAGACATCATCGTATGCGCTACCTGCGCCGCCAGCACGTCCGCTTCCATGCCCAGCGGTATAGTGTTATACCGCACGTCGCCAACCCGAAACCGTACCGGCAGGCTGTGAATCAATTCATGCGTTTCCGGCTTGAAAAAATCCAGCGAGCTCTCGATAAGAGCCTCTAAATCGGATTCCGCGACCCTGCCGTCGCTTCGGGAAATATGTACCGACCCTGTTTTGCAAACGACCTCTATCATCTGCCCAGGGACTCCTACATAAACGCTCTTTACACGCCTGCGCGCTTCGAGCTGCGCCTGTTCAACGGCATTGTGGATTGCCATGCGAAGGCTCGTGTCGTCCACAAGGGCGCGCTTCCTGATTCCACGATATTCGTAGATTCCCGCGCCATAAAGCTCAAACTGACCTTCCCGCGTACAGTCCCCAATCAGGCAGACGACTTTGGAGCTTCCAATGTCAAGCACCGCCGCAGGCTGCTTCATATACGCCTCCTCACAACCAGCACGGGGCATTCTAAGCGCGCCGTGACAATTACGCTTCACTATATCATAACATGCAACGAAAATTCAACTGTAAAACTAGAAAAAGATTCAATTTGCGGCTTCCGAATTGATTTCAGCAGCAAAATGCTAATTAATTCCTGCAATAGCTCATTTTCACTAATTTTTCATAAATTTTAATCTTATACTCCATACCGATTGTAGGATTATAGAATATGGGCTATAATATTAAGGTTTTCAACTGCCCAAATAAAGGAGGTTTGCGCGTGGAAGGTTTTTCCAAGCTGCTCGAAGGATTCCTAACATTTCGGTGGGAATTTTTAATCATGTACGCGATCGGCGGGACTCTGATTTACCTGGCTATCAAGAAGGACTATGAGCCTATGCTCCTGCTGCCGATAGGCTTCGGCGCGATACTGGTAAATTTGCCGCTGAATGTCATTTGGGGCAGCGCGGCCGAACCGGGCGCTCTGCTGCTGCTATACAATTCCGGCATTCTTACTGAGTTATTTCCGCTGCTGATCTTCATAGGGATCGGCGCGATGACGGACTTCAGGCCGCTTTTTTCGACCCCGCGAATGCTCTTTTTCGGCGCGGCGGCCCAGTTCGGCATCTTCTTTACGATCCTCGCGGCGCTGGGTATCGGCGCGGCGTTCCCGGAGCTGGGCTTCGATCTGTTTACCTCGGCGTCCATCGGCATCATCGGTGCCGCCGACGGGCCGACCTCCATCGTCGTAGCCTCGCAGTTCGCGCCCAAGCTGCTCGGGCCGATATCCGTGGCGGCGTATTCATATATGGCGCTCGTGCCCATCATCCAGCCGCCGGTCATCCGCGCCATGACGACGAAGGATGAGCGCAAGATTCGCATGGTCTACGCGCAGCGCGAGATTCCCAAGTGGATCATGGTGCTGTTCCCGATCATCGTTACGATTATCGCGGCGGTCATCGCGCCCATCAGCGCGCCGCTGATCGGCTTCCTGATGTTCGGCAATCTGGTTAAGGAATCGGGCGTTGTGGAGCGGCTGTCAAAGGCGGCGCAAAACGAACTGAGCAATATCGTAACGCTCCTGCTGGGCATCACCATCGGCGGCACCATGCACTACGAGGCGTTCCTTTCGGTGCAAACGCTTATCATCCTGGCGCTGGGGCTTGTGGCGTTCGTCTTCGATACGGCGGGCGGCGTATTATTCGCAAAGCTGATGAACCTGTTCTCGAAGAACAAGGTCAATCCCATGATCGGCGCGGCGGGTATTTCGGCGTTCCCGATGGCGGCGCGCATCGTACAGCGCATGGCAAAGGAGGAGGACCCCCATAATTTCATCCTCATGCAGGCGGTCGGCGCGAACGTCGCGGGGCAGCTGGGTTCCGTCGTCGCGGGGGGCATCATTCTCTCGCTCGTGCCCTACCTCGTAAGCTTGGTATAATACTTGCTTGCTGCATGGGCGCGCATCGCGCGTCCGTAATCTGAAAGGAGCATAAAATGACAGATATCATGCGCGGCGTCATGCTGATGGGCTACGGACTCATCGGCGTGTTCGGGACGCTGATCCTATTCTATATATGCGCGAAGGTCTTCATGCGAATCGCGGCGAAGAAGGACGAAAAGCGGAGCTGATCCATCCGCTTGCCGAAGCGTACAAAACGCGGTATATTATATGTCAACAGCAAGCGGAAAGAGGTGGCTGGCATGTCCGTTTCGCCCGCGATGGAAGACTATTTAGAAACTATCCTTCTTTTAGAGCGTCAAAGCGGCGCCGCGCGCGTAACCGACGTCGCGAACCGCATGGGCGTCGCGAAATCGAGCGTACATACCGCCCTGCACACTCTCGCCGATAAAGGGCTGCTCATCCAGGAGCATTACGGTACGATCCATCTTACGGAAGAGGGCATACGTATCGCGTCCGGCATCTATTCGCGGCACAAGGCGCTCGTGAGCTTTTTTGAGCATATCGTCGGCGTAAGCGGCGAAATCGCCGAACGGGACGCCTGCGCCGTGGAGCACGTTTTGAGCAACGAGTCAATGGCGCAGATCCGCGCCATAACTCAGGCGCATATTGACAAAGAGCACGGGGAATGAACCTTAGCTTCGCCTTAATATTCTTGCCTTCTCTCTTTGCTGCTGATATAGTAAAATCATTCAACATTGGAGGCTATCTATGAAAAAAAGAGCGTTCATTGCGGCATTGGCATTGATTTTGCTATTTGCAGCCGGCGCATCCGCATCGGCCGCGACGCCCGAAAGCGCAAGCGGCTTCTACGACGCAGACGGCAACGCCATATACGGAAGCGGGATGTATTATACTCGAAGCGGCGTTCCGATGTTCGGCCGCGGCTGCTATTATTACGACGCGGACGGCAGCGCCGTAAGCGCGTATGGCTGTTCGGTCTATTGTTACGACGGCGATGGCAATCTAACCTTAGCTCCCTATTGTTACGATGCGAACGGCAACGCAATCGCGCCGCGAGGCTGCGGGTGCGGGATGAGAGGCCGCCGCGGACTGTGATTAATTATCTTATCCTGTAGGGGCGAGCTGTGTTCGCCCCTATATTGTATCGTCTATTTCGCGCTCTCCTGCGTCTGTTTCTCATACATTAAGAGCGCCGCCGCGATAGCGGCGTTCAGCGAATCCACCTTGCCCTTCATGCCGATCGAGGCGACAAAATCGCAATTCTCCTTCACGAGCCGCGATACGCCCGTTCCCTCCGCGCCGACGACCAGCGCGACGGGTCCCTTTAAATCGATCGTATGCGCGCGCTGCCCTTCCATATCCGCGCAGACGATCCAGAGCCCCGCCTTCTTCAGCTCCTTAATCGCGTTCGTGATATTCGTCACCCGCGCGACGGGCACATGCAGCGCCGCGCCCGCGCTCGCGCGCACGACGGCCGGCGTCACGCCCGCGCTGCGGCGCTCGGGCAGGATTACGCCGTGCGCGCCGAAGCACTCGGCGCTGCGCAGAATCGAACCGAGGTTTTCAGGGTCGGTTATCGAGTCGAGCACGAGCAACAGCGGCGGTTCGCTCTTTTCCTGCGCCGAAAGCAGCATGGACTCGACGCTGACGTATTGCACGCTCGGCAGCCGTGCGGCGATGCCCTGGTGATGCCCCGGCTTGCCGCCGTAGCCGAACGGCAGGCATATTTCGTCCAGCTTTTCGCGGGAAATCTCCGTGACGATCCGCTTCTGATCCCGCGCGAGACGAATGATCTCGCGGATCGAGCCGTCCTCTATCCCCTTTTCCACCCAAACGCGCTCAATGGAACGGCCGCTGCGCAGCGCTTCGCGCACGGGGTTGCGGCCAAATACGATCAATTCTTCGTTCATGTATGCTATACCTTTCTGTATTAAAGCTCTCCCGGCGCAGCCGGGAGAGCTTTAGAAAAAACCATTCATAAGGGGCTGCGCCCCTTATGAATCCCCGCTGTCGTAGATATCATGCAGGGACGCCATATATGGCGTCCGTGACCCATATCGCCACCATATCCGTGACCATAATGAATGTCCGTATTAAGGGGTCACGGACACGATATATCGTGTCCCTACATGGTTTCCGCCCACTTTATTACCGCCGCCTCATCCTCAGTATTTACTTCCGCGAGGCGTTCAAGCCGTTCCCGCACGTCATCGGCGCGCCCGCAGGACATCCTGCCCTCTGGGCACGCGCCGTACGCGCAACCCGGCCCCGCCTTCTTAAAAAGCGCGGGGGCAACGGCCTTCGCGTAGGCGAGCATCGCGAGCGCCAGCGCGCGAATCTCCCATTGCGCTCTATTGCAGCAGCGCAGCGAGAAGAAGTGCAAAAGCTCCCTCGCGTTCATCGTCATGATCAGCTGCGTCGGCGCGGCGTTCGGCAATACGAAGCGCGCGTCCTCCTTGCCCGATTCGCCGAACTCCGAGAGCCATTCCTCGTAAAACGACGCGATCGTGTCCATCTGTTCGCCAAAGCGCGCGACCGCCCCCTCCCCGAGCGCCTGAACGCGCTTGGGCACGACGTACCCCGCGCCTTTGACGTTGACATAGCGCTGCGACTGCACGGAAAAGCTCGCGATGCGGTGCCGCGTCAGCTGCGCGAGCAGCGCGCGCGACACGCCGCCGACGAGGAACGTGAAGGACGCGTGCTCCAGCGGCGAAAGATGGTTCGAAGCCAGAAGCCCCGCTAGGAACTTCGCGTCGCCGGTGGGATCGGAGGCTGAATCGGCCGCAAGCACGTCGTCGAAGCTCGCGGCGCTGTAGCACATGCGCGCCGCCAGCGCGACGGTCTTTTCCGGCTCGGGCGTATAGCGCAAAAGGCGCACGCGCAGAGAAGCGTTCATCGAAGTCCCTCCATACTGAATTCATAGGCCTTGGCGAGCAGCTCCGCGCAGCGTGCTTCCTCGCCGCGCAAAAACAGGCAGCCGATAACGGCTTCCAGCCCCGTCGCTTTGGCGTAATCGCCGGGATCGGCGTTTTTTGGCACCGTGCCCGGCTTCGCGTTTTTGCCCCGGCGATAGACGTCCGCCTCGTCGCCGGTCAGCCCGGCATGGAGCCGTTCCGCCGCGAGCGCCTGCGCTTTGGCGCATACCGCCTTCGCGCACAATCGGTGCAGCGCGTTGGGCGTCAGGTCGCGCTCGGTCGTCAGGCGCGTGCGGATATACAGATTGTACACCGCGTCGCCCGTAAAAGCGAGTACGAGCGGGCTCATGCGCTCCGCGTCCCTGCGCTTTTGCGCCCCGAACAGCGCGTTCTCCATCCGCATCCTCCCCAGCCTTATTACCCCGACCATTGTATCAGCATGTCCACGCCGGCGCAACATGGCGGTATACGCGGTTTTGGGGTATAATTGGTTATTGTGAATGATGTAGGGGCGAACTGTGTTCGCCCGTGGCACATTACATCGTTTGCATAAGGCGGGCGAACACAGTTCGCCCCTACAATTAATCGTATTAGATTGGGGTTTATTATGCAATCCTACGCGCGTCTGATAAACGAATATCGCGGCGACACGCTCGATTTGATCCGCTTCGGGTATCTTTGCATTGTCGATGAGCGCGGAAACATAGAATTCGCTTTAGGCGAGCCGGATACGCCCGTTTTCTACCGTTCGGCCTCGAAGCCCATACAGGCGCTGCCGGTTATCGCGCGCGGCCTCGATAAGCGATACGGCATAACGGACGAGGAGAGCGCGATCTTCGCCGCGTCGCATATGGGCGAGGATTTCCACGTGCGCGCGCTGGAGAGCATCTTCGAGAAAGCGGGTCTCACGGAGTACATGCTCATCATGAAGCCCTGCGCGCCCGCCAGCGCCGACGCGAATGAGGCGCGTCTGCGGGCCAATTTGCCCGTGCGCAAGTTCTACCACAACTGCTCCGGCAAGCACGCGGCGCTCCTGCTCGCGCAACGGGCGCCGGGAGGCGCGCCCGGGGACTATTGGAAGATGGGCTCGGCTGTACAGGCCGAGGTCGAAAGGACGATAAAGGCGCTCAGCGAGACGGACGAAACCGCGATTGGCATCGACGGCTGCGGCGTGCCGGTGTTTGCCGTGCCGCTGAAGCACATAGCAATCGCCTACAAAAACCTCGCCTGCATCGATACGATCAAGGCCGACGCACTGCAAAGCGCCGCCGCCTCGTTCGTACCGGGTATGCACGCGTTTCCGCACATGATCAGCGGCACGAACAAGCTCTGCACGATTCTGAATGCCGACGAAAACCTCGTCGCGAAGTTCGGCGCGAACGGCGTATACGGCTTGGGGCTGAAAAAGCAGCGGCTGGGCGTCGCGATAAAGGTCTTGGACGGCACCCTCCACGCGCTGCCGCTGCTGCTTATCGAAACGCTCCGCGCGCTGAACGCCCTTTCGCCCGAAACGGAAGAGCGGCTGCTCGGGCTTAGGCCGTATGTCGTGCTGAATGATAACGATGTGGAGGTTGGGCGGAGCGAGATTGCGTTCGGATTTTAGAATAAGTATAGTGGCATTTAACAATGAGTAAGATTGTGGTTACCTGGAAATCGTAGTATACTAAAAGTGGCCATTAATCTGTTGGAGGCGCATGATGATGTACGCGATAAAAGCGATTTACGACGGGACAAATTTCAATCCCGTTCAGCCAATACCAGTCAAGGAGAATTATGAGGTCGTCATTACCTTTCTCGAGCCTGTAAAGCCCGCTAAAAAATCGCGTGCCGAATTATCGGGCTTTCTAAAAGGCAAGGTTTGGATGTCAGACGATTTCGACGAGCCGCTAGAAGAAATGCGGGAGTATATGGAATGAACTATCTGCTAGACACCCACGCATTAATTTGGTTTTTTGAAGATTCGCCCCAATTATCAAAAAGAATGTGGGACATCATAGCTCAGCCCGAAAATGAAATCTATGTCCATATAATTTCTTTATGGGAAATAGCTATTAAAATGTCGTTGGGCAGGCTCAAGCTAGGACTATCTTTTAGCAAACTTGTCGCAGAAATCAAAGACGGTAACTTTCATGTTCTACCGATTGAAGATCGTTATTTGCACACACTTATGGGCTTACCTTTTGTTCACAACGATCCGTTTGACCGGCTATTAATTGCGGCCGCTCTTACGGAGGGTCATACGATAATAACCAAAGACGAAAACATCCACAAATACGATGTATCGTGGATGTGGTAATTTTCCCTGATTTATATTTTTGAACCACTAGACCGCCGCGTCGTCCCTCCCGCAGCAATTCTTATACTTCTTCCCGCTGCCGCACGGACACGGCGCGTTGCGGCCCGGCTTCTGCTCGACGCGCTTGGGTTTTTTCACGCGCTGCCCGCCGTGCGAGGCTTCCGTGGCCTTCGCGACCCTTTTGCGCTCCTGCGGCGGCTTCTCGACGCTCACGCGCAGCAGAATCCTCGCCGTCTCCTCTTGAATGCGGGCGACCATCTCGTCGAACATATCGAAGCCTTCGATTTTATACTCCACGACCGGGTCTCTATTGCCGTAGGCGCGCAGGCCGATGCCCTGGCGCAGCTGATCCATCGCGTCGATATGATCCATCCAGTGCGAATCGACCGTGCGCAGCAGGATGACGCGCTCGACCTCGCGCATATCGCCGCCCGCGCCCTTGACCTCCTCTTCCTTAACGGCATAGAGCTCGTTCAGCTTTTCCATGCAATTCGAAACGAGCGTCTCCCTGTCGAGGTCCTCCGCCTGTGCCGAGCCATATGGCTTGAACCCCTTTGGCAGGCCGAAGCGCTCCAGCGCCATGACCATGCCGTCAAGGTCCCATTCCTCCTGGAATTTCTCCTCCGGCGGGCAGTAGTGGTTGACGATGGATTGCAGCGCGGCCTCGAACATCGTCATGACGTTCTCTTTCAAATCCTTGCCAATGAGCACCTCGCGGCGCTGGCCGTAGATGATCTCGCGCTGCTTGTTCATGACGTCGTCGTACTGCAAAACGTGCTTGCGGATCTCGAAGTTGTGCAGCTCGACGCGCTTCTGGGCCGATTCGATCTGCTTGGAGAGCATCCCGAAATCCATAGGGATATCGTCGTCCGGCGTCAGGCGGCTCACGAGCGCCTTTATCCTGTCAGAGCCGAACATACGCATGAGCGGGTCTTCGAGCGATATGTAGAAGCGCGTGGAGCCCGGGTCACCCTGGCGTCCGCTGCGCCCGCGCAGCTGGTTGTCGATGCGGCGGGATTCGTGCCGCTCGGTGCCGATGATATGCAGGCCTCCGAGCTTGACGACCTCGGCGTGCTCGGCGTCGGTTTCGGCCTTGTGCTTTTCGTAGAGCTCGGTAAACTTGCCCCGCGCTTCGATTAGCGCGGCGTCGTGCGTCTCGGCGTGCCCCGTCGCCGCTTCGACCAGCGCCTCCTCATAGTTCAGCGCGCGCATCTCCTTGCGCGCCATATACTCGGGATTGCCTCCAAGCAGGATATCCGTGCCGCGCCCGGCCATGTTCGTCGCGATCGTCACCATGCCCTTCTTGCCCGCCTGCGCGACGATTTCGGCCTCCTTCTCGTGGAACTTCGCGTTCAAAACGACGTGCCTGACGCCCGCGCGCTTCAGCATCTCGGATAGGTGTTCGCTGTTCTCCACGGAAACCGTGCCCACGAGCACGGGCTGGCCGGTCTTGTGCTTTTCGGCGACCTCGTTGACGACGGCTCGGTATTTCCCCAGTTCCGTCGTGAAAACCACGTCGTTGTGATCCTGGCGGATCATCTCGCGGTGCGTCGGAATCTCGACGACGTCGAGCTTGTAGATACCCTGGAATTCGGCCTCTTCCGTCTTGGCCGTGCCCGTCATGCCGGAGAGCTTGTTGTACATGCGGAAGAAATTCTGGAACGTGATCGTCGCGAGCGTCTTGGATTCGCGTTCGACCTTCACGCCCTCCTTCGCCTCGATCGCCTGATGCAGGCCCTCGGAGTAGCGCCGCCCGATCATCAGGCGGCCCGTGAATTCGTCCACGATTATGACCTCGCCGTTTTGTACGACGTAGTCGCGGTCGCGCCGCATCGTGCCGTGCGCCCTCAGCGCCTGATTTATGTGATGGTTTATCTCGGTATTCGCCGCGTCGCCCAGGCTGTCCACGCCGAAATAGTTCTCGGCCTTCTTGATGCCGTGCGACGTCAAAACTACCGTCTTGCCTTTCTCATCTACGACGTAATCACCGCGCTCCTCCACATGCTGATTTTCCAGCATCTCCATCGTCGTCTGGCGCTTATAGTCCGGCCCGCGCTCCAAGCGGCGGACGAAGGAGTCGGCCATGTTGTACATCTCGGTGGATTTCTCGCTCGCGCCGGAGATGATAAGCGGCGTGCGCGCCTCGTCCACGAGTATGGAGTCCACCTCGTCCACGATCGCGAAGTTCAGCTCGCGCTGTACCATCTCGTTTTTATAAACGACCATATTGTCGCGCAGGTAGTCAAAGCCCAGCTCGTTGTTCGTGCCGTAGGTGATATCCGCCGCGTACGCCGCGCGGCGCTCAACGTTATCCAGGCCATGCACGATCAGCCCGACGTTTAGCCCCAGAAATCTGTGTATCTTGCCCATCCACTCGCTGTCGCGCTTGGCGAGGTAGTCGTTTACCGTCACGATATGTACGCCCTTGCCCGTCAGCGCATTCAGAAACGCAGGGAGCGTGGCGACGAGCGTCTTGCCCTCGCCCGTCTTCATCTCGGCGATACGCCCCTGATGCAGCACGACGCCGCCGATGAGCTGCACGTCGAAATGGCGCATACCCGTCGCGCGCACGGACGCTTCGCGCACGAGCGCGAACGCCTCGGGCAGAAGGTCGTCCAGCGCTTCGCCGCCCGCCTGCCTTTGCTTTAATTTTTGCGTCATTTCGCGCATTTCGGCATCCGAAAGCGCCTGCATAGCCGCTTCCAGCCCGTTTATGCGCTCGACGAGCGGGCGTATCCTCTTGATCTGCGCCTCGCCGCCCATGCCAAAAAGCTTATTGATAAAGCTCATCAATACCTCCATGAGTAATGAACGATAAGTTTTACGACCATACCCGCCCGTGTCACCAACCATTGTACCATTCGCCATCGGCGCTTTCAACGTCACGGCGAAATGTTGCGATTTGCGCCACAGTTGTAGACATTTTTGCACCCCTGGCGCCCGGCTGCGCCGGGCG
>QMCE01001965.1_pt1 | contig 18279 bp, 14 predicted proteins | sample 1821851 | NCBI WGS metagenome assembly QMCE01 (sample SAMN09453174, study PRJNA476694) | Termite gut metagenome, whole genome shotgun sequencing project. | isolation source: worker | host: Odontotermes sp. | place: South Africa:Pretoria | collected 2016-01-28
TCCCTGTTGTAGCGGAAGTCGCCGCCGCCGCGGAACGGGAAGCCGAAGTCGACGCGGATAAGGCGCAGATCCCCCAGTTCGCGGAGCTTTTCCCGTATCCAGCCGATTTGGCTGTGGTAGGGGAACATGTAATTCTCATGCACGGCAAGGCTCTTGCGCCGCGCGATGTCCAGCAATTCCCGCGTGTGCGCGAGGGAGGTGGTGAAGGGCTTTTCGAGAAGAACGTGTTTGCCCCGCTCCAGCGCCTTTTTCGCCCATCCGTAATGCAGCGCGGGCGGGAGCGGGATATAGACGCAGTCGACGGCGGGGCTGTCGAGAAGCAGGGCGTAGCTGCCGAACAGGTCGCCGCCGCCGCGCTCCGCGAACGCCTCCGCCTTCGCGCGATCCGCCGCAAGGACGGCGGGCGGCGCGTCCCCCGCCCATTCCGCCGCGTCCGCCGCGGCGACGCCCGCGAACACCAGGCGCCTTGTTTTCGCGAGAGACGGCATGAAGCGCCGGGACGCGATTTCCGAAGGGCAAAGAACCCCGATTCGCAGCGTATTCATGTGTGCCGGATCCTCCGTTGGGGGAGTTTACAGTATCAGGAGGGACAGGACATTGCGCAGTTGAATGTTCAGGATGTTGTTCACCTGCACCAGTTTGTTCAGCAGGCGGTAGGTGCACCACCAGTATCCGGGGGGCGGCGCGGAAAGGAGATCGGGTTCGATTTCCACGATGATGTTCCGGTTCCGCTCGCAATAAAAACGCCCGCCCTCTTCCGAAAGCATCACATCGTAGAGGACGTTCCGCCTGTCGGCGCAGCGTTCGAGAAAGAGCGCGTCCAGCTCCGCGTGATCGCGCTCGCCCGCCTCAAGCTGCACTGTCGGCCCCAGTTCGATGCCGTCGAAACAGCCGGGCTCCGGCTTTGCGCGCACCAGGAATTCCGTCACGCCGTCCTGCACGCGGGAAAACAGGCCGAACGTCGCCATGCCCAGCGCTTCGAAAAGCGGCTGTCCCCAATGCCGCACTTCCCTGCCGTCCATGGAAATGTCGCAGAAGATGATCTTGAAGGGATACCCTGTCTTGCAGACGAATTCCTCCGCGCTGCCCGAGGCGGTCATTTCCCAGTTTGTGAGCGAATAGAGGGGGAGGAGTTCCGGCCTGTGGGCGCCGAACATTTTGTAATTGTTCATGTGGCGGTAGATGGAACGGAAGACGTCGTCGCTGCCGTCCTCCATGAGGGAGCGCGCAAGGGGGTTGTCCATGCCGGCGAAGTCGTAGCGGTAGAACGGAATGCAGCTGAGCACGGTGCGCATGTCCATGTTCACCAGATTGTCCATGCGCATAAGGCGTTTTATCTGGCCCAGGGTCAGCCATTTGTGCGAAGGGTGCTCCTCGACTTCGGTGTCTTCTTCCAGCATGACGATGATGTTTCTGTTGCGCTTGCCGAAAAAGCGCGACGACTGCTCGGACTGTATCTGGTCGACGACGATTTTCTGTTTGTCCGCGTTCAGGAACCAGTCCAGGTATTCCGGGCGGGCGCCGCCGTGCATGCGCGTGAAGTTGGATTTCGTCGCCTGTATTGTGGGGGAAAGCTGGATTTTGTTGCTGTTGCCCGGTTCTATTTTCGCCTGTATGAGAAAATGGAGAAGGCCGTGTATGGGCTTGCAGAGAATGCCGAGAAAGCCTATTTCGTTCTGTATGATTATGGGCTGCTCCGTGTCGCCGTTCCGGAAGCCGCTGATCTGGAAGAAGGCGCGGCGCTCATTGACTATCTGCCCGCACCGGGGGTCGTAGAACCATTTCGTGGCGGCAAGCGTTGTTTTCCCGACGTCAACGGCGACCGTTCTGTTCAGCTCCGCCACCCACTCCAAAACAGCGGCGGTCGGGCACTGCCCCTCCGCCGCGAGCCAGGAATCCATGAACAGTTTTCCATGCCCCATATGCAGTCCTCGCTCCGTATTGGTTTTTGCGATGCGTTTTCATCATACCATACCGTGGGTTACTCGGCAAGCGGTAAAGCGCGCGCGGGGAGGGGGAATCAGATCAGCAGCAGGGCTTCCAGGGCTTCTGCGGACATGTTTTCCGGAACGGCGTAGCAGGCGGCGACGGCGGCGTTCAGGGCGGCGCGTGGCTGTGCCGTGTCTTCGCCGCGAAGCGCGGCCTGGGCGCAGTCGCGGTAGCGGGACGATACCGCCGCCCTCTGCTCCGTGCTCGCGCGCGACGGGAACGGCAGGGCGCGCATCTCGCGGAGGTTGATGTTGTTGTTGCCGCTTACGGCGCGGAACAGCCAGTCCAGCAGGCTGGAATTGAGCACGCCGGCTACAAACTCCGCGTCCGTTCCGGGCAGCATGGTGTACACGTTCAGGCTGTTCCCCGCATAGACGCCCGGCGGCAGGAGCGCGGCGACAAGGCGCGGCCTCGACTGCATGTTCCGGATGCCCAACTGCGCAACACGCGTCTCCCCCGCCCTGCGCGACACCGTCTCCGCACCCGCGCCCTTCATCGCAAGAAAACGCGGGAGATCCAGAAAGCGCTCCGCCTCCTCCTGCGCCTCCACATCCACCCGGAACGCGGAAACATGCGCACCCCGCGCAAGCAGCACACCCGTGTTCCGCTCCAGCATGCACGCGCGGTACACCGTCTGATCCACCTCGCCCACGCGCGCCTCGGCACAGTCGGAAATCCGCCCGGGGCACTGTCTGTGCAGCCGGCGCCAGAGCGCCAGACCCCGCGCGTTCAGGCCGGGAAGCGCCAGGCCGTCTCCGTATTTCCGCAGCTCCGCAAAGGGAATGTTCCCGCTGCGGTCGCCGCTTCCGCCCCGGCCGCCGACGGCGATGGCGACAGAACGCACCGCGCCGCCGCCGCGCACCGCCCGGAACACGCAGGCGGACTGCGTCACGCCGGCGAACAGGCGTTCCTTCTCGCCGTAGAGCGTCCACTCCGCAGTCGCCTCTTCCTCCAGCAGCCTGCGGCGCAGAGACGCCGCCGCGCCGTCCCGCGTCAGGGAAAGCGGCACCACAAACGACAGCACGCCCCCGGGGCGGAGAAGGCCGAGGCCGCGTTCGATGAAACAGCGGTAGAGGTTGATTTGGCCGGAAAGGGCGTCCGCGTACAGGCCGCTTCGGCGCAGGGCGTCCGCGAGTTGTTTCTGCTCCGGGTGGCGGGAGAAATTCGTCAGCACTTCATACGGCGGGTTCCCGAGGACGCAGTCAAAGGCGTCTCCGTCCGCCGCGGCGGCTTCGGGGAAAAGCTGTGTTCCGAGCAGGGAGTCGCCGACGACGAAATGTTCCGCGGGCGGCACGAATTCCCGTTTGCCCTCGGAGAGGGCGAGCCAGAGGAGCGCCTTTGCGAGAAAAACCGCCTCCGCGTCCGTGTCGACGCCGAAGAGGGAACGCGCCGCCCAGCTGCGGATGCGCGCGCGCGGCACGCCCCTGTTCAGCAGCGTTTCCACAAGGCGCAGAAAGAAGAAGCCGCAGCCCAGCGCTGGATCGCAGACTGTACGGGTGCCCAGGCGGCGAAGGCCGGCGGGGAAGATGTCGCGCCAGACGAGGTTGAGGATGCTGTCTATGAGGGGGTCGGGGGTGTAGAAACTGCCTGCGCGGCGGCGGTCGGAGACGGCGGTGGAGCGGGCGTGCCAGAAGGCGTCGCCGATGGAGCGGAGGGGGGGGAATGGGGGAAATACGGGGACAGTATACCTATTTCCAGAAATGGAAATAGGTATACTGTCCCCGTATTTCCCCAGGCGGGAGATGATTGCTGCGCGGTTGCCGCAGAGTATTCCGCGGCGCTCGGCTTCGGCGGCAAGCATGCCGACGACACTGACCATGCCCTCCATGGCGCGTTCCTCTGCTTCCTTCTACTTCCGGCCGAAAAGGCTCCCCAGGACGCCGCGGATCAGGGTGCGGCCCACTTCGTTCGCGACGTTCCGCGTTACGCTCTGCTTCGTCTTCTTCAGGAAGTCGTTCATGAGGTTGCCGGCGAACGATCCCTGACCCTTCTCCTTCGCCTTGGCCTTCGCAGCCTTCGCGTCCGCAATCGCCTGCGCCTCCGCAGCCTCGGCCTGCGCACGCTCCACGACGCGGGCGTGCAGGATCTCGTACGCGGACTCGCGGTCGACAACATTCTCGTAGCGGCCGAACAGGAGGCTCTGCTTCATCGCAGCCTCTCTGTCCGACTCGCCGATCGCGCCGATGCGGCTCATCGGCGGCAGCATGAACGCGCGCTCCACCATACCGGGAATGCCCTTCGCGTCCAGCAGGCTCACCAGAGCCTCCCCGACGCCCAGCTCGGTGATGACGTCCTCCGTCTTGAAAGCGGGGTTTTCGCGAAAAGAATCCGCCGCGGCGCGGACAGCCTTCCGCTCCTTCGGCGTATACGCGCGGAGCGCGTGCTGCACGCGGTTGCCAAGCTGCGCAAGCACGGACTCCGGAATGTCGGCAGGATTCTGCGTGATGAAATAGACGCCGACGCCCTTCGAACGCACAAGGCGCACAACCTGTTCAATCCGCTCCAGAAGCATTTTCGGCGCGTTCGCGAAGAGGAGATGCGCCTCGTCGAAGAAGAGCGCCATTTTCGGCTTCGGCAGGTCGCCCACCTCAGGCAGCGATTCGTAGAACTCCGACAGAAGCCACAGCAGAAACGCGGCGTACACGCGCGGCGACTGCATCAGCCTGTCCGCGGCGAGGATGTTCACCATGCCCTTCCCGCCGTCGCCGACGCGCATGAGGTCTTGCAGGGACAGGCCGGGTTCGCCGAAGAAGACGTCCCCGCCCTGCTCTTCGAGAGTCAGGAGGCCGCGCTGGATCGCGCCCAGGGACGCGGAGGCGATGTTCCCGTAGGTGGCGGAAATCTGCGCGCGCACCTCTTTCTCGGAGACGTATTCGACAAGCTTGCGGAGATCCTTCAAGTCGAGAAGCAGCAGCCCGCCGTCGTCGGCTATGCGGAAAAGCGCCTGGAGGACGCCGGTCTGCGTGTCGTTGAGATCGAGAATGCGGCTGAGAAGGAGAGGCCCCATTTCCGAGACCGTCGTCCGGAGAGGATGGCCCTGTTTGCCGAAAATGTCCCAGAAGCAGACGGGGACGCCGGCAAAGGCATAGCCCTCCGCGTCCAGACCCATGCTCGCGCGGCGCTCGGCGATGACCTTGTTCTCCGCGCCGGCGGCGGCCATGCCGGAGACGTCGCCCTTGATGTCCGTGATGAAGACGGGGATGCCCAGGGCGCTCATGGATTCGGCGATGACCTGGAGGGAGATGGTTTTTCCCGTGCCGGTCGCGCCGGTGATGAGGCCGTGGCGGTTGATCATCTGGGGAAGAATGGCGAGGGCGGCGGCGTCGTTTTTCGCGATGAGGAGGCGTCCGTCGTTCGTGAGCATGGTGGTTCCTTTCGAAACAGGCAAAACACAACGCAGACAGAACCTGGCGTGATTATACCGTTTTTACGATATTTGCCACAGTTTTCCTTTTGCACAGTCGACATAAAAATCTATTGACAGCGCATGCGCCGCCGCCCGCAACTTTTTTCGTTGACAAGGTTTTGTCTTCGACTGATCATGCATGCGGGGGTTGAACGTAAACGTGTGTGTGTGCCGAATTTCTTCGGTGTCTTTCTTCAGGTTTTTGAAAGGATCAACAATGTCGGAAATCATTCATGTTCAGGGCAGGGAAATCCTCGATTCGCGCGGCAACCCCACTGTCGAAGTCGACGTCATCACCTCCTGCGGATCGTTCGGCCGCGCGGCCGTTCCCTCCGGCGCGTCGACGGGCGAGCACGAGGCGGTCGAACTCCGCGACGGCGACAAGAAACTCTACGGCGGCAAGGGCGTGCAGAAGGCCGTGAAGAACGTCAACGAGAAAATCGCCCCCCTCCTCCTCGGCATGGACGTCACCGACCAGGTCGCCATCGACCAGCTCATGATCAAGGCCGACGGCACGAAAAACAAGGGCAAGTTCGGCGCGAACGCCATCCTCGGCGTCTCCCTCGCCTGCGCGAAGGCGGCGGCGGACAGCTGCGGCCTGCCGCTCTACCGCTATATCGGCGGCGCGTTCGCGACGCAGCTCCCCGTCCCGATGTGCAACATCATCAACGGCGGCGCGCACGCGGACTCCTCCGTGGACTTCCAGGAATTCATGATCCAGCCCGTGGGCGCAAAGACCTTCTCCGAAGGCCTCCGCTGGGCGACAGAGACCTTCCACGTCCTGAAGGCGATTCTGAAGAAAAAAGGCTTCGCGACGGCTGTCGGCGACGAGGGCGGCTTCGCGCCGAACTTCCCGGACAACGAGGCGCCGCTCAAGGTCGTGGTCGAAGCCATCAAGGCGGCAGGGTTCAAGCCGGGCAAGGACATGACGATTGCGATGGATCCGGCGGCGAGCGAATTCTTCAGCGGCGGCAAGTATGTCTTCAAGAAGTCCACGAAAGAGACGAAGACGGCGCAGCAGATGGTGGACTACTGGGAAATGCTCGTCGACAAATACCCGATCATCTCGATTGAGGACGGCCTGGAACAGAACGACTGGAAAGGCTACGAGATGTTCACGAAGAAGCTGGGCGATCGCTTGCAGATCGTGGGCGACGACTTCTTCGTCACCAATACCGAGCGCCTGGAAAAAGGCATCAAGCTCGGGTGCGCGAATTCGATTCTCATCAAGGTCAACCAGATCGGCACGCTGACCGAAACCCTCGCCGCCATCGACATGGCGAAGAAGGCGAACTACACCGCCGTCGTCAGCCACCGCTCCGGCGAGACCGAAGACGCGACCATCGCGGACATCGCCGTCGCCACGAACGCCGGGCAGATCAAGACCGGCTCCCTCTGCCGCACCGACCGCATCTGCAAGTACAACCAGCTTCTCCGCATCGAAGAGGAGCTTGAGGGCGCGGCCGTGTACGCGGGGGCGAATGCGTTCTACAATATCAAGCGGAAATAGGCGCGAGTACGGAAATGCGCAGCGCAAAAAAAGGGCGTCGCCGGGATGGCGGCGCCCTTTGTGTTTTTCCTTTGCGGCTTCCGGGTCGGTTCAGTCGCAATCGGAAACTCCGCGTCTATTGTGTTTTTTCCTTTATTAACGTATCGTAGTTGGTGTATACTGTGGGTTCGAGGGGTCTTTTCACCAATCTGCCAAAAGGAGACTGACCATGAGAAGCTATACCACGCTTGATCTGCAGTATGCGCACAGGTTTTACGGGTTCAAGGGGGAGGCGCAGTATCTGCATGGGCACACGGGGATTTTGACGATTGAAGTGGAGGACAGCGTCAACATGGGGGTGAACATGGTTTTCCCCTGCAATGAAATCAAGAAGACGGCCTGGGATGTGTTGAAAAACTTCGACCACGCGCTCATTCTCCGCGAAGACGATCCGCTCCTGCCCGCCATCCTCGGCGTGTACGAGGCGCAGGGGATAAAGAACGGCGCGCCGTCCAACACCATGAAAGGAGCGGCGTTCAAGACGGAACTGGCAACTGCGTATCCGGACTGCCGCCTCGTCGTCACGAAAGAGACAATGACGGTCGAAGGCATGATCAAAATCGTCTACGATCTCCTGAAAGACAAACTGAACATCGCCAAACTTACCTTTACCAGCGGCGTCAACGCCGCGACACAGGAATACGGCAAGGAAAACATGAAGGAACGCGACCGCTGCCCGAAATGCGGCATCATGATGGGGGCGGACGGCGTCTGCCCGAAGTGCCATTACAAGAAATAAGCAACCGCAGCGTACTCATACTATTCCCCTTTGACCCCGCAGAGCGGCGCCTCACCGGCGCCGCTCTGTGTTTTTTGCGCAATTTTTTTATTTTTTACACTTGACTATCTCCAAATCAGTTGTATTTTGCATTAAGAAATCACGTATTGAGTTTTATTTAATGAAATATTCCTGAGCATCTTCACCTTTTCCTCACGAAACAGCATCCGGAACACGCATTTGCGGCTCTTTTTGCTTGCAAATACCGGATTTTTGCTCTTCGCTTGAGAGCGCAATATCGTTTTATTTTTTAAAACAGAAGGACGGGACACATGAAAGCATCCGAGGCAATCGTACGCATACTCGAAAAGGAAGGCATATCCCACGCCTTCGGCATACCCGGCGCAGGCATCAACGGTCTCTACAAGTTCCTGAAAACAAGCACAATACAGCATTTCTGCCACAGGCACGAAGAAGCCTGCGTCCACGCGGCCAGCGGATACTACCGCGCCTCCGGGAAAATGGCCGTCGCGCTCTGCACCTCCGGCCCCGGCGCGACAAACTTCGTCACAGGCATCTATACCTCCAACATCGACTCCATTCCCCTCCTCGCCCTCACCGGACAGGCTGTTACGGCGCAGCTCGGGAAGGACGCCTTCCAGTGCGTCGACATCGCCGCAATCTGCAAGCCGATTGCAAAGAAAACCTACTGCGTCACGGACGCGAAAACCGTCCCCGCCGTCCTGGCCGAAGCCTTCCACGCAGCCCGCGAGGGCAAGCCCGGCGCCGTCGTCGTCGACCTGCCCCTCGACGTCCAGAACGCGGACATCGACTTCGACATCACTGCCTACCAGCCCCTCCCCGTCGCCCCCCCCGCCCTCTCCGACGCCGACGTCGCGAAGGCGCTCGACATGATCGCGGCGGCGCGGAACCCCGTCCTCCTCATGGGCGGCGGCGTCATGCAGACAGACGCCACGGCAGCCTGCGTCGCGCTCGCGGAGCAGCTCAACGTCCCTGTCATCACGACCTACATGGCCAAGGGCGGCATACCCGTGGATCATCCGCTGAACGCGGGGCACTGCGGGATTCAGGTGGGGCAGCCTGTCGGGAACAGGGTCTTTCTCGACGCAGACCTCGTCCTCGGCCTCGGCTGCCGCTTTACCGACAGGCATACCGGCGCGCTCGACGTCTACCGGGGCAGCCGGAAGTTCATCCACGTCAACATCGCCGCCTCCGAGATCGGGAAGATTTTCCCCGCCGACCTCGGCATTGTCGCCGACGTCGCGGCGTTCATCCCCGCGCTTCTCGCCGCAGCGAAAGCGAAGGGCGTCCGCGCGAACGGGGCGGCCGCCTCCGTCCCCGCCCTCCGGAAGGAACTCGCGCGGAAAACCGACTATGCGCAGAAGCCCATCATCCCGAACAGGGTCTTCGCGGAGCTGAACAGGCATTTCGGCGAGCGCGCCCTTTTCACGACAGGCTGCGGCATCACGCAGATCTGGAGCGGGCAGCTGCAGGACGTCGGGACGCCGCGGCACTACCTCCCCTCCGGCGGCGCGGGCACGCTCGGCTACGATATTCCCGCCGCGTTCGGCGCGGCAATAGCGACGGGCAAAACCGCCGTCGCGGTCATGGGCGACTTCGGCTTCACCTTCCATGCGCAGGAGCTTGCCGTCTGCGCGAAGAACAGCATCCCCGTCATCGTCGTCGTCGTCAACAATGCCTATCTCGGCCTTATCCGCCAGAACCAGAAGTACGCCTACGGCTACGAATGCGACGTCGAGATGCCGGAGAACCAGGGGATGATCGACTATGTGAAGGTCGCGGAAGGGTTCGCCTGCCACGGCGAGCGGGTCTTCGACCCCGAACAGATCGGCGCTGCCCTCGAACGCGCGGAAAAGAGCGGCAAGCCGGCCGTCATCGACATTGTCTGCGACCCGGTCGTCGACTGCGCCATGGGGACGGCGCTGAACAACTGCAAGGAATTCGTGTATTGAAAACCGTATCCGCTTTGTGCATTTTTCTCCAACCCGCAAGAAAGGAAATGCCATGAAACGATCCGTTCCGCACCTCCTCGCCCTGTCCCTTGCGCTCTGCCTGAGCGCCGCCGCCTTCGCGGCCGACACCGCCGTTCCGCAGCGGCCCGCCGGCTATGAGAAGAAAATCGTCACCATCGTCTGCCCCTTCGCCCCCGGCGGCGCGACAGACAACGCCATGCGCGCCCTCCAGCCCGCCCTCGCCAAGCTCGGCGTCGACACCATCGTCAACAACGTTCCCGGCGGCCGCAGCGTTCTCGGCGCAATGGAAGCAATCAACGCCGAACCGGACGGCTACTCCGTCACCACAATCGGCTCCTCCTTCGCCATGGCCTGGGCGGAGGGCATGATGGACTTCGACTGGGACGACGTCACCTTCATCACCACGCCCACCATGGACTCCTCCGGCTTCTTCGTCCGCACCGACGCGCCCTGGAAGGACGGGAAAGACCTCATGGAATGGATCATCGCCCACCCCGGCGAATGGACGGTCGGCGGATCGCAGGAGTCGCACAACATCATGCTCAGCGACGCCATGAAGGAACAGCTCGGCGGCAAGGACGCCATCCGCGCCCTCAACTTCAGCGGCGCGGCGCGCCCCATCACCGAGCTTCTCGGCGGCCACATCATGGGCGTCGGCGCGAAGCCGGCAGACCTCATGTCCCACATCAACTCCGGCCTCATCCGGCCCATCTTCTGGTTCGGCGGCGAGACGGAGGATCCCTTCTTCAAGAACGTCACCTCCTTCAACGACCTCGGCTACGGCAAGGTGCCCCCGGTCGGCGACCCCGCAGCCAGCGCCACCATCATGGTCGCGGCGGCGGGGCTGAAGCCGGAAGTGGCGAAATACCTGCAGGATGTGTTCCGCGCGGCCGTCGCGTCCGACGAGTTCCAGGCCTACGCGAAGAACGCGGGATCCATCGCCAAGCCGTCGACGCCCGAGGAATGCCTGGAAATAGCGAAAAAGCTGTTCGAAATCCGCTACGAGGAAGCCGACCTCGCCGGCCTCGCCGTGGAGAAGTAGGACGGGCATTGTCTGAACATGCATCGCGGGGAAAACGCCTGTTTTCCCCGCGAACGGTTTGCACCCCATTTTCCTCCGCAAAGGGTTCATCATGGAATCAAAGCGGGATTTTCGCGTCTTCACCATTATCGCGTGCAGCCTCTTCATCCTCGTTTCCGCGCCCTGCCTCTGGATGGCGCTCACGCAGAACTATCCCCGCGCCGTCCGGGACGTCATCAAGCCGTACCACTTCCCGGCGGCCGTCTTCGCCTTCATCATCCTCGCCTGCCTCTTCTTCCTCGTGTACAACCTGCACATGTACCTGAAGGAGAGGAAAATCCGCGAAGCATCCGGCGTCACGCTCAAAAAATTCAAATTCATCCCGAACAAGTCCGCCGCCACCTTCCTCGGCGCCATTGTCTATGTCCTGCTCTGGAGCGTCCTCGGCTTCACGCTCAGCTCCATCCTCTTCATGACCTTCCTCGCGAAAGTCGTCGAGCCGGAGCGGCCGCTCCGTCAGATCGCCATCGTCTCCGTCCTCACCTCCGTCGGCGTGTTCCTGCTCTTCAGCAATGTGTTCAACGTTCCCTTCCCGGAACCCATCCTGAACAGCATCCTGTGATATGTGATACTGGAGAAGCACAATGGATCTGAACCTGGTAACAACCACGGTCTGGGCGAACATAAGCAATCCCCAGATCATGTTCATGGTGTTTGTCGGCACCTTCATGGGGCTGACCTTCGGCGCGCTTCCGGGGCTGACGACGACGATGGGCGTGGCGCTGCTCGTCCCGATCACCTATTCGATGTCTCCGGAAATCGCGTTCGGCATGATGATGGGCTGCTATGTCGGGGGCATTTCCGGCGGCGCGGTCGCGTCCATCCTCATCAACATTCCCGGCACCTCGTCCGCGCTCGTGACAAGCTTCGACGGCTATCCGATGTCGCAGAACGGGCGCGGCGCGGAGGCGCTGGGGTGGGCGGCGATTTCCAGCGGCTTCGGCGGGATCTTCAGCTGGCTCGTCCTCGTCATCCTCGCCCCCGTCCTCGCGGCGTGGTGCACGGCGTTTTCCAGCCCCGAGTACGCAATGCTCACCTTCTTCGGCCTCGCCATGGTCGCGACGATGAGCGACAAGAACCTTATGCGCGGCCTCGTCTCCGTCGGCATCGGGCTTGTCCTCGGCTGCATCGGGATGGATCCGCTCTTCGGCACGACGCGGTACACCTTCGGAAGCCTCAACCTCGCGGGCGGGCTGCAATTGATGTCCCTCGTCATCGGCATGTACGCCATACCGCAGGTCATGGACAATGTCGAGGAAAAGCAGAAGGAAATTCAGAAGCTCGACCTCCGCTTCAAGAACTACATCCCCTCCCTCGGGCGGATGTGGCGGACGAAATTCACCTGGCTCATCGGCTCCGCAATCGGCACGGCAATCGGCATCATCCCCGCGACAGGGCAGTCGCTGGCCTGCTTCATGTCCTACGATCAGGCGAAGAAATGGTCGAAACATCCGGAGCGCTTCGGCAAGGGCACGCACCACGGCGTCGCCGTCGCGGAAGCGGCGAACAACGCGGTCTGCGGCGGGGCGATGGTGCCGCTGCTGACGCTGGGCATTCCCGGGGACGGCATCACGGCAATCCTCATCGGCGGGTTCATCATCCACGGGTTGCAGCCGGGGCCGAAGTTCTTCGTCGAACACCCGGACATCGTCATTTCCATCTTCACGACAATGCTTGTCGGCACCATCATGATGGTGATCATCCAGCTGGGCGCGATCAAGTTCTTCGCGCGGCTGCTGTCCGTGCCGAACTGCTATCTCTGCGCGGGGATCATGGTCATCGGCATGGTCGGCTCGTTCGCGCTGCGGAACAGCTTCTTCGACGTCACCTGCACCATCATGATCGGCGGGCTTGCGTATTTGATGAAGCGGTCGAATTTCCCGATTGCGCCGCTGATGCTGGCGCTCATTCTCGGGCAGATGTTCGAGATGGAGCTGCGGATGACGTACCGGATGTTCGGGAGCCTGTCGCCCTTTGTCACCAGGCCGATTGCGCTCATCTTCCTCCTGATCACGGTCGCGATGATCGTCAAGAGCACGGTCGGCGGCATCCGGGACACGCGGAACAGCATGCGCGCCCTGCGGGAAGCGGAAAAATGAGGATACAGAACTTCGAGCAACTGACAGGCCACGGCAACGCCGCCGGCCGCGAACACGCTCTGCGGATTCTGGGCGCGGGGCTGGATCAGGTCGACCCGTACATCGGGGTGAAGAATCTCGTCTCCCGCGACGGCGACAGCCTCGTCTTCGACGGCGCGGGGCGGTACGAGCTGGACGGCGATCCCAAAAGCGGGCGGGCGGAGTACGATCTCGCCGCCTACGACAGGGTCATCGTCGTCGGCGCGGCAAAGGGGATTCAGCGCGGCATCGTCGCGCTGGAGGAAATACTCGGCGACAGGCTCACCGGCGGGCACGTCATCGCCAAGCACGGCGACGGCGTGCTCTGCAAGAAGGTCGGCGTCACGCTCGCCGGGCATCCGGTGCCGGACGCGCACTGCGTTGCGGGGTGCAAGGCGATATACGAATGGATACGGAACGTCACGCCGCGCGACCTCGTGATTACCATGGTCGGCAGCGGGGTGTCGTCGCTCATGACCTGGCCGATGGACGGGGTTACGCTGGAGGAGGTGTCTGAACTCACCCGGCTGTTGCAGATTGAAAAGGGGGCGTTCACGTCGGAACTGAATCCTGTCCGCAACCATCTGGATCGCTTCAAGGGCGGGCGGATTTCGCGGCTCCTGAAAGGGGCGGCCGTCGTCAACCTCCTCACCATGGACGTCGGCGGCGGCAATCCCTCCGCGCCCGGGCTTCGGAAAACATACCGGGAGGTTTTGGAGCGGAACGACTTCCTCGCGACGCTGTCGGACGGCGGAACCTTCGCGGACGCGATACGGACGCTGCGGAAATACGGCGTCTGGGAGCGGACGCCGGGGCATATCCGCGATCACTTCCTCAAGGCCGACCCGGCGGACGAAACCGTGAAGGCGGAGGAGTACGAAAGCTTCGGCGCGCGCGTCTTCAAGCTGACGCCGAAAATGAAAACCGTCTACCCCGCCATGTTCGCCGAGGCGGAGCGGCTGGGGTACGCGCCCGTCATGCTCGGGGAATGCATCAATGCCGATGCCGCGCAGGCCGGCCTCGCGCTGTCGGCGATTGCGCTGAACATCCAGAACATGAACCAGCCGGTTGCCGCGCCCTGCGCGCTCATTTCCTCCGGCGAGCTTGTGACGACGGTGGGAACCTCGGGCGGCGTCGGCGGCTGCAACCAGGAGTTCTGCATCGCGGCGGCGCTGCAAATAGCCGGCAGCGGCCGCGTCGTCGTCGCGGCCGTCGACAGCGACGGGACGGACGGGCCGGGGGGGCTGAACCTGCCCGGCGCGCCGGACTGTCTCTGCGGGGGCATAATCGACGGGCAGACAGCCGCCGCCGCGAAGGCGGCCGGCATAGACTTCGCCGCCGCCCTCGGAACGCACGCGACATCCGGGCCGCTGTGGAAGCTTGGCAGCGGCATTGCCGCGACGCCGAACATCAGCGTGCTTGATCTCCGCGTTCTTCTTGTCATGCCGTAGCACACAGAAGCACCGTGCACAACCGAACCCAGCAAAAGGAGTCTTCATGTCCAGAACCACCATCGTCTCCGTCACCGCGCAGGAGGTGTACACCGACCGCCACCACCCGGGGATCGAGGCTGTCGTCAAGACAGAGAACGGCGCTGTCGGGCGCGCCATGTGCACCTCCGGCGTCTCCGTCGGCACGCACGAAGTGCAGTTCAACTTCGACGCGAAACGCTTCCGGGGAAAAGGCGTGCAGGCCGCCGTCCACAACGTGAACACCGTCATCGGCCCCGCCCTGCTCGGGATGGACGCGGCGAACCAGCTTGCCGTCGACGCCGCCATGCTCGCCCTCATGCCCGACGCCAAGGCGAAGCTCGGCGGCAACGCCTTCGCCTCCGTCTCCGCCGCCGTCCTCAAGGCGGGCGCGGAAGCGCTCGACATCCCGCTCTACCGCCACATCGGCGGCGCGGGCGCGATGGTCATGCCCGTCCCCGGCGTCCTCATCGCCACCGGCAGCACCCGCTACGGCGGGGCAATCGGCAGCGCGGGCGGCAAGCCGACCTACGCCATCATGCTCTACGGCTTCGACAAGTTCAGCGAAGCGTCCTACGCGGGCTGGGAGATTCAGCAGACCTTTCTCGACCTTATCCGCAGGAAGCTTCCGGACGCGCAGCTCATGGACAAGGGGCAGGTGGACATTCCGCGGGGGATTTTCGGAAGCGACCACGAGCTTTGGGATTTGATGAACGAGACCATAGCGAAAGCCGGCTTCACGGGCAAATGCGGCCTGCAGGTGGACATCGCCACCGACAGCTACTGCAACAAGGAAGACGGGAAGTACTACGGCCTCTTCTCGAAGGAGCCGAAGACGGTGGACGATCTTTTCCGCCTCTATGAGAAGATGGCGGACGACTACGGGTTCATCGTGATGGAGGATCCCTTCAACGAGGACGACTACGCGAACACGGCGACCCTGACGAAGGAACTGGGCATACAGATCGTCGGGGACGACCTTTTTACGACAAATCCGCAGCGGGTGAAGGAAGGCATCGCCCTGGGGGCGGCGAACACGGTGCTGCTGAAGGTGAACCAGATCGGCACCATCAGCGAGTCCATGGAAATGGTCGCCCTCGCGTACCAGGCGGGGTATGCGGTGATGCCGAATTCGAGCCGGGGCGAGGGGAATGCGATTGCGGATTACGCTGTCGGCATCAATGCGACGACGATCCGCGAGCGCGCGTGCTATCCTGTGGGGAATCGCTTCCTGGAGATTGAGCGCGAGCTTGGGGGGAAGGCGATTTTCCTTGGGTGGGAGGCGTTCAAGGGCGAGCGTTTCCGGAAGGCTGCGCCGAAGAAGTAGGGGCAGGGCGCGCACAGCGTGAGGGTGAAGCACTGGCCGCAATCCCGAGGGGATTGCGGCCATTGTGTTTCGGCACGTGCACAGGCATTGTCATGGGGTGGCGAGAGGAAATTGGCGTGCTAGCATGGCACATCCTGGTACTGTTCCCAGCCAACGACAAAGCCCTTCGGCATACTCGCCGAAGGGCTTGCAATGAAAAATGGTACCGACGGGTGGAATCGAACCACCACTCTATGGGTTATGAATCCATCGCTTTAACCGTTAAGCTACGTCGGCGTATTCAGGCAATCATACAACAACAGGAAGCGCGGCATATGAATACGCACACCCTGCGCCCGCACTCCGGAAGAGGGAGCGCGCGCCTAGCGCTTGCTGAACTGGAAGCTGCGGCGGGCGCCGGGCTTGCCCGGTTTCTTGCGCTCGACCATGCGGCTGTCGCGGCTGAGGTAGCCTTCGCCGGAGAGGGAGGGCTTCAGCTCTTCGGACGTCTTCACAAGCGCGCGCCCGAGACCCATCATGAGGGCGCCGGCCTGGCCGGTCATGCCGCCGCCGCGGATGGACGCGAAAACGTCGTACTCGGCAGCAAGGTCAACCTGTTTCAGCGGGCCTTCGACAAGCTTCCGGAGGCGGATGCTGGGGAAGTACTCCATGTAGTCGCGGCCGTTGACGAGAATCTTGCCGCTGCCCTTCTTGATGCGAACGCGGGCAACAGAGCATTTCCGACGACCCGTGCCCCACTCATATCCGTGCTTGTCAGCCACTGTAGTTCTCCAATATCGCTTGTGCGTTCTTCAGGGTTTTATCGGGAGACCGTCGCCAGATCGAGGACGGCCGGCATCTGCGACCCGTGCGGGTGTTCCGCGCCGGCGTAGATTTTCAGTTTCTTGATCATCTTCTCGCCCAGCTTGCCCTTCGGCAGCATGCGCTTGACGGCGAGGTAGAGGAGGCGGTCGGGGTGGCTGCTGAGCACCTTGCGCGCGGTGAACTCCTTCAGGCCGCCGATGTAGCCGGAGTGGCGGCGGTAGATTTTCTTGTCCCACTTCGCGCCGGTGAAGACCACTTTCTCGCAGTTGACGACGATGACGCCGTCGCCGCAGTCGAAGGAGGGGGTGTAGCCCGGCTTGTGCTTGCCCATGAGGCGCATGGCAATTTTCGACGCCATGCGGCCGACAACCTGCTCCGCCGCATCGATCACGAACCAGCTGGCCGTGTGCTCCGCGGGTTTCATCATCGTAGTTTTCTTCATAGCCGACATTGCGTTGTTTCCTCAGTTGCAAAGTGCAAAAAAACTACCCCAAACCAGCCATGCCGGTCGGGGAAAGGACTATTGATAGCGGGAATACGCGTGTTTGTCAATGGAAAAATCGTTCTTTTTTTCAATTTCGTCCGTAAACTCATCCATAAACTCGTCCGTAAAAGCCGCAGGCCCGCCCCTTCCCGGGGTCGGGCCTGCGGCAGTGCTGCGGGTTTCGTCTACCGCATCGCTATCGGTTCGACGCCCGTGATGGACGACATGCCGAAGATGTTCGAGGCGGCGGGGTCTATCAGGATGTCCACGCGGCGGTTCAGCTTCTTGGACGCGCTGTCCGTGTTCGGCACGATGGGTCGCATCTCGCCCCAGCCCGTGGGATACATCATCATCGGCGGGTACCCGGCCTTCCGCAGCTCGTCCACGACAGACTTCGCGCGCAGGAGGCTCAGGTGCAGGTTGTCCGTCACGCCCTTGTTCCGCAGGTTCGGGTTGCGGATGGGGTCGTTGTCCGTGTAGCCGACGACCATGAGGAAGAGGTTCTCGCCCGCAAGAATCTCGGACATTCTGCGGATGGCGGCGCGGGCGTTCGGGTTGAGGGTGTACTGGCCGGAGTCGAAGAAGAAGTCGCCCGGAAGCTCCAGCCTGTTGCCGACGACGACGCCGCCGAACTGCTCCGCGAGGGCGGAAAGCTGCTGCGCGACCTTCTCGGACATCGCCCTGCCGCCTGTGGAGACGACCTGGGTGCCCGCGTTCGCGGCGAGGGCGCGGAGACGGGGGATTTCGTTCTCGTAGACGGAAATTTTGCGGTTCGCGGCGTCGAGTTCGAGGTTGACGCGCTCGACGCGCCCGTTCGCCTCGGCGACGAGCACCTGGTTGTTCCTGGCGTCGTTCTCGTACTGAATGAGGAGTTGCTTGAGGCGTGCGTTTTCGTCCTCGACGTAGGCGACGTCGTCCTGTGGCGTGCAGCCGCTGGCGACGGCGAGGAGTGCCGTAAGAACGACGGCGGCAAGAAGCGTGCGTACCCGCATTGGATGGCTCCCTTTGAATATGGATCTCTGTGGCGCCCCGTCCCGCAAAGCTCCCGCAGCTTCGGCCGGTGCGTTGGCCGTTACTTGCGTCCCGCAGGCGGCGCCTTTCAAAAATTTTCGCAAATTGTAGCACACTTTTTCAAGGCCACTACAGTCAAAAAGCGAAGCATTCCGGTTGGAGTGGACGGGGGGCTCCGGTTTACCGACACTTGATTATGGCGAAGGGTCGCATATACTGAATGCATATATGCGGCGCGATGCGATTCGATGCGCAAGGAGGAAACAATGACGACCATGGCCAAAGTGTTCAAGTCCGGCAACAGCCAGG
>QMCE01002331.1_pt1 | contig 18278 bp, 19 predicted proteins | sample 1821851 | NCBI WGS metagenome assembly QMCE01 (sample SAMN09453174, study PRJNA476694) | Termite gut metagenome, whole genome shotgun sequencing project. | isolation source: worker | host: Odontotermes sp. | place: South Africa:Pretoria | collected 2016-01-28
GCCGTGCTGCGCCGCGTCGATTGCCTTTACGCCGAGATGATGCTTGCCTTTTGTCAGCCCGGCCGCCGTCATTTTTAGAGTGACGGCGCGGCCGACGAACTTTGTCATAGTGTGCCACATTGGCCGTATGCCGTAGGTTGCGCCTTTCAGCCCCAGCGCGTCCAGCGCGTCCGCCGCGTTTGTGGTGGAGAGCTTACCAAACAGCTTTCGGTAATTGGCGTCGAACTCATTCATACTCTATCCTCCAGATTTGCCATGACAGTTCCTCCCTTTCCATTATTTGTATATTATACACAACGGGTGCTCAACTAGTATACAATTGGTATTCAAAAAACTTCATAGCATCGCCACATAACAAATAACACATAAAACTGCACAGGAATTATTGAAATATTTGTGGGTAACGCTAAAGAGATGTGTAATGCTATTCCGAACTTAAAATGCGTGAATAGTATTAGTATAAAATAGCCGGACAACAAAAAAGCGTGCGGAGCAGTCTGTCCACACGCATAAGATGTCGGTAATATTTTTTGCGCCTATTCCGGTTCGATAATTCCCAGACGGAGATTCTTGCACACGTTGAGCGTGCTTGCCTTAACATTGCTCAAGTGCGTTACAAGGGCCTCTTCCGCCTTTTCGAGGTCGCGCGAGCGGATTGCCTCAATAATATCCAGATGCTCCTTGCGCGACACCGCGAGACGCATGGGAGTGATCGAGGAGATGCGGCGCAACCGCTCCAGTTGAGATTCAATGTTTTTGTGGAAAGCGATCATTCTGGAGTTGCGGGAATACTTCATGATAAGATAGTGCAGACTCCTGTCTGAATCGTAATAAAGCTCTTTTGTAGTCTTATCGTCGATTTGCTTGTCGTCCAGCATATTCAAGGACTCATACGCCGCGTTGAGCTCGGCCTCAGTCGCGTCCATTATCGCGACCTTAAGCGCCACGGTCTCAAGCAGCACGCGTATCTGAAAAAGCTCCTCAACGTCCTGAAGCGTGATATCCGTCACAAAAGTGCCGCGCGAGGGGATCTGACGGACAAGCCCTTCCATCTGCAGCTGCTTTAAAGCGTCACGTACAGGAGTGCGGCTTATTCCGATAGCGTCGGAAAGATCTTGTTCTACAATCACCTGTCCGGGCATCAGCTCATATGTCATTATCGCGTCGCGGATATATTTATAAGCGATGTTTTCAAGTCTTTTCTTTACCAACTTAAAGGCCTCCCTTTTGTCTGTTCTGATATACCCCGCCATCTGTAGGGAATATCGCTTTTGATGTCCAGCGCGTCAAGAATTTTCATGCAATGGTGCTCGATGAGGTCGTCAATACTCATTGGCTTGTAATAAAAACCCGGCATAGGCGGAATTATCCGCACGCCCATGCGGTTCAGCTTGAGCATATTCTCCAGGTGGATCTCGTTGAGGGGCGTCTCCCGCGGGGAAAGAACAAGCAGGCGCTTTTCCTTGAGACAGACGTCTGCGGCGCGGGCGATGAGATTGTCGGCGTACCCGTTGGCAATGGCGCTCAGGGTTTTCATACTGCACGGCAGGACGACCATCGCGTCAACGCCAAAGGAGCCGCTCGCCACGCTTGCCCCCATATTGCGGCAGTCGTGCGCCACATCCGCCAGACGTTCGACCACCTGCGGGCTGTGCTCCGTTTCAATCTCAAGCGTTTTACGCGCCCAGTCGCTAAGGATCAAATGCGTTTCAACACCACCCAACGCTCTGAGCTTTTCTAAAAACCGGACGCCGTATATCACACCTGTAGCGCCTGTCACGCCGACGACGACTCTTTTCATCGGTCCCCTCCCGAAAAAGAAGCAAGCGTTCCCGCAATCTGCCCTAAAAGCTCACGGCTCATATCGAGGACGAGTTCGATCTCCTCTTTTGTGATACTGTCTACGTGTATGCCGCACGTCAAGGCAAAACGCCCGGTAAAACCGCTTTTTTGCAACATCGCGGAAAGCTCCGCAGACAGTTCCGCCTCCCGGTGTCCCAGAAAGGCCGTCACACACAAGGCGTCTCCGGCGCCGCCGGCCGCCACCGCGCCGATATGGGGCGAGGAGCCGCCCGCAAGAACGATTACCGCATCATCTCCGGCACATACAAGGGCGGCTTCAAGCGCGACTCTGCCCACCGCCGCCGAATAATGTGTGACTTGCATCATGATTCTCCGCTAAACATTGTATACTGAGAAAATACATCCTGTAGATTATTCTATACTATCAACGGCAAAAAGTAAAGACATATTTTTGTAAGGGGTTTTTGTGCGAATTGTATAGTGCCCGCCGGGGCATTTCATTTTCTGGGGAAACATGGTATAATAGCCGCAAACGGCTACTATACAGGATTTGTTGGCCCGCCTTTCGGCGATGGCCGATTATACCATGTAAACATGGTATAATAACCGCAAACGGCTGGCCGCATAGGGAGCCTTTCCGCCAACAATCCAATACACTGAAACGGAGGCCGCCATGCCCGAAATATCAAATAAAATCATCCGCTGTCCGTGGGGCGACACCACGGACAAGCTGATGCGCGATTACCACGACCTCCAATGGGGCCGGCCCTGCTTTGACGATACGGAATTGTTTGAAATGCTTATACTTGAAGGCGCGCAGGCGGGACTGTCGTGGGCCTGTATACTCCACAAGCGCGAAAACTACCGGACCGCGTTTGACGGCTGGGAAATTGAAAAAATCGCCGCTTACGACGAAGCCAAGATCGCACAGTTGCTGCAAGACAGCGGCATTGTGCGCAACAAGCTTAAGATCAACGCGGCTGTTGTCAACGCGCGGGCGGCGCTCAAGCTCGGCTCGCTTCGCGATTTTCTTTGGGGGTATGTGGACGGAAAGCCTGTGGTCAACTTATGGAAAACCCAGGACGCAATGCCCGCGGCCTCTCCGCTGTCCGACAGAATCAGCAAGGACATGAAGAAGCTGGGCTTCAAATTTACGGGCAGTACGATCATTTACAGCTATTTGCAGGCGACCGGTGTGGTGAACGACCATATTGCGGACTGTGCCTTTAAATATTAGGATAAGATTGTTGTTGATAAAATGACTACACAGTGTTTGCCGCTTCCCATTGAATAGTGATTTGTATTTATTCGTTTTTAGTGCTATAATATTCAAAATTGACCTTAAACACGGCGGGATGCAGGGAGGGCGAGGCTTGTGCCGGAAACCGGTATTACGGCTACGATCAAAGACCAGGTGTACCATCTTATAAAGCGCGAAATCTGCGAAAGGCAATTCAGGCCTGGACAGTGGCTTCAGGAAAACGAGCTGGCCCAGTACTACAACGTCAGCAGATCCCCGGTGCGCGAAGCGCTGAGGCTGCTTGCCAGCGACGGCCTTGTGGTGAATATTCCCAACAAGGGAGTCTTTGTGAGGGAGTTTTCTACAAAGGATATGATGGACATCTTCGACATGCGAAACCTGATGGAATCCTACGCGATAAGGCGTTCGCAGGACAACCGCACCACGCGTGGCGACAAGGAACTCTCGGACTTGGGCGACGAAATTATCAGGGCGCACGCCAACAACGACCTAAAGCAATATTTAACGGCCGACGCCAGTCTGCATCAAAAAATAATCGAGCTGGGCGGAAACACGCTGATCTGCAGCACATACGAGAGGCTTCGTTCTATGCTGCACCCATTTCGCATATATTCACTGCTGGGGAACCGGCGCTTCGACGAATCAGTAAAGGAGCATGCGGATATTGTGAAATATATCCTGCAGGGGAACGTGGAAAAAGCTGTGGAGGTAAGCTCATTCCATCTGAACCAGGCCCGGGAGGCGGTCATTCAAAATATGAACAACGCCAGTATGCAAAGAAGCTAGACTCAATTCTGTAAAAGCGGGTCGTCAAACAGACGTCCGCTTTTTTGTTTATATTGTCTATTTTGTGCAAACGGCTTGCATTATTCGCAAATTTAATGTATGATACACACTGTACCGTGTATACATGGTACAACACTGTGTTGACTACAATTGAACAGATCTTGGCGATGGGCTGCACGTTGCGGGGTGCGTGCGTCTGTTCAGGAAAGCTAATGCGGTGTTACGCATAAGGAGGGTATTTATGAGTCCTGTTATCGCAATGCTAATTGGTATAGCCGTTCTGTTGGTTATGGTTATCAAAACAAAAATCCAGGCTTTTCCCGCGTTGATTCTTTCGGCAATCATCATCGGCCTTCTGGCGGGGTTGACCCCTGCCGACACTATTACCGCAGTAACTCAGGGCTTCGGCAATACGATGACCGGCATAGGTATCGTTATAGGCCTTGGCTGTGTAATGGGTCTGTTCATGGAGCGCAGCGGCGCCGCTAAGAGGATCGCCCTTACGATCCTCAAAGTCGTCGGCGTTAAAAAAGCCGACATTGTTCTCGGCCTTACGGGCTTTCTGGTGTCCATACCCGTATTCTGCGATTCCGGGTTTGTTATTCTTTCCTCGCTCGCGAAAGAATTTTCAAGACTGACCAAAAAGTCGATGCTGCTTATGGGCGGCGTGCTGGGCATGGGTCTTTACATAACCCACTTCCTGGTACCTCCCACGCCCGGCCCGCTTGCGGTGGCGGGTTCGTTCGGCGTTGACGTCGGCGTGTTTATTCTTGCCGGTCTTGCGCTTTCTATCCCCATGTTCTGCTTCGTGGTGTGGTATTTCAGGTTCGTTAGCAAAAAGTGCCCGCCAATCATCCCCGAAGAGCGTGCGGCGGAGGATCTCGCAAAGCTTTCCGCCGAACAAAAGGCGGTGCTCGCGAGGCTGGAAGCCAAGCAGGCCAGCGGCAAGGAATTAAGTTCAGAGGATTTCGGCGAGCTGCTCAAGGATGAATCTCTTCCCGGCGCTGGAATTTCTTTCTGCACGCTGCTTGTTCCCGTCGTTTTAATCCTCGTCCGCTCTATTGCGGTCAGCATCATGGGCGTTACGGGCCCCGCGGCCGCTTTCCTTGACCTTGTTGGCCAGCCTGTGCCCGCCATATTCATTTCTGTTTTGATGTCGATTTACATACTCGCCAGCAAACAGACAAAGGAAGAGGCACTCAGCATCATAGAGGCTTCTCTCGGCAGCGCGGGCCTTATCGTGTTCGTCACGGCGGCCGGCGGGTCCCTCGGCAACGTCATCAAGGTCACCGAGGCCGGCAACATTATGGCCAACGCTATCGCGACCTCCCCGCTGCCGGTCATCATGGTCCCGCTGCTCGTCGGCGTACTGCTGCGTTTCCCGCAGGGAAGCGGCACAGTCGCGATGGTCACCGGCGCGGCGATACTCGCCCCCATGCTGCCGACCTTGGGGATCAACCCCGTTATCGCGGGCCTCGCGCTGTGCACAACGGCAATGTGCCCGTCTTACCTCAACGACTCCTACTTCTGGGTCGTTACCAGGTTCAGCGGATTCCCCGTCAATATCTCACTTAAATACTGGACTACCTGCTCTATTGCCATGGCCGTCTTCGGGGGAATTCTCCTCGCCATTGCAAACATGTTCGTATAACGCGCACATTTATACTTAGCCCCGCATACCCCGCATACTGTGATCGCCGTCCGCGGAAAGGAAACCGACCGCGGGCGGCGGGCATAAAACCCATTGTGGTAAAGACGGGCGTTTTTACCACGTATTTATACTCTAGGAGGAAAATATTTTGGAAGTCACTCATGAAGTCGAACGGATGGAAACCGTCGCCTGCCCTGCGGGTCACGGCCCGGCCGAGCTGCCGGAAGAGGGCAAATGGGTAGCCGTAAAGGAAATAAAAGATATTTCCGGTTTTTCCCACGGGATCGGCTGGTGCGCTCCGCAGCAGGGCTGCTGCAAGCTCACGCTGAACGTAAAGGACGGTATTATTGTAGAGGCCCTTGTGGAGACGACGGGCTGCTCCGGCGCCACGCACGGCGCGGCGGTGGCCGGGGAGCATCTTCCGGGCAAAACCTTGCTGGAAGCGCTCAACACGCATTTGGCCTGCGACGCCATTAACATGGCGATGAAAAATATATTCAACCAGTACATTTATGGCCGCACGCAGTCGGCGTTTTCCGAGGGCGGTCTGGCAGTCGGCGCCTCCCTTGAGGATCTGGGCAAGGGCTTGCGAAGCCAGGTGGGCACGGTGTTCGCCACGCTTGACAAGGGCGTGCGCTATCTTGAGCTGGCCGAAGGCTACGTTCTTGATATGTCGCTCAGCGAAGAACGCGAGCCCAACGGGTTCCGCTATATTCATTTGGGTAAGGCGCTTGACGCTATCCGCGCCGGGGGCGACGCCAAAGAGGCGATAGAGAAAAATATCGGGACATACGGTCAGTACGGGCAGGCGGCGCATTATATCGACCCCCGGGAGAAATAGGAGGAATATTACACATGGCAAAATTTGAAGGGCAGGAGCGGCGTATGCCCAAAATAGACGCCTGTCTTAAGGAACACGGAATAGAAAGTCTTGACGCCGCCATGGAGCTGTGTCTTTCAAAGGGCGTGGATACCGACAAAATTGTCAGGGGTATTCAAAATATATGCTTTGATAACGCGGTGTGGGCGTATACGATTGGCGTCGCACTGGCCATCCGAAGGGGCGCTGCGGCGGCGGCCGACGCCGCCAGATGTATAGGCGAGGGGATACAGGCGTTCACCGTGCCGGGTTCGGTGGCGGAGACCAGGCGAGTTGGAATCGGCCACGGCAACCTGGCGGCGATGCTGCTCACGGAAGACACGCGCTGCTTCTGCCTGCTGGCGGGCCACGAGTCCTTTGCGGCGGCCGAGGGCGCAATAGGCATAGTGGGCGCGGCAAATAAGGTCCGCAAAAACCCGCTCAGGGTCATACTGAACGGCTTTGGCAAGGACGCCGGCTACACGCTTGCTAGGATTAACGGATTTACTTATGTAGACTCGGTATACGACCCTTTCACAGATACAATGAAAGTGCTTGGGGAAAAATCCTTTTCCGACGGCACGCGCAAGGAGGTAAAGGTCTACTGCGCCTCTGACGTCATGGAGGGCGTGGCGAACATGAAATACGAGCGGGTGGATGTTTCCATAACGGGCAACTCCGCCAACTCCACGCGCTACCAGCACATGGTGGCCGGCGCGTACAAGCAGTGGGCGAACGCGAACGGCCAGCCGTATTTCTCGGTGGCTTCGGGCGGCGGCACCGGCAGGACGCTGCATCCCGACAATCTGGGCGCCGGTCCGGCCTCCTACGGCGTGACGGACTCCCTGGGGCGCATGCACTGCGACGTTCAGTTCGCGGGTTCTTCCTCGGTGCCGGCCCATGTTGAGATGATGGGCCTTATGGGCATGGGCAACAACCCCATGGTTGGAGCTACGGTTGCCTGCGCGGTCGCCGTGTCAAAGGCGCTGACTTAAATTAAGGATTGGATGTGATAAAAATGTTTGATATGGAAGACAAGGAGCTTCTGATAAAATACCTGCTTGACAAGGGCTTTGTCAACGAAGAGGACGGCTTTAGCGTGGATTATTGCAGGGGCGGGGTGTCATGCGTGTCGGCTCTGGCGGAAATTCCGGGGAAGACTCTGTTCGTAAAGCAGGGCAGGCCCAAGCTGGCCGTTAAGGAGGAGTGGCTTGCTGACCCCGCGCGCATAGCGATAGAGGCCGAGGCGAACATCGTATACAACCGCTTCGTGCCCGAAAGCGTACCCGAAGTGCTCTCCTACGACCCGGAAACCTCCATCATCGTGCGCGAGGCCGCCCCGGCGGACTGCGTTATGTGGAAGACCGACCTCATGAACGGAATATTCGACTTTGAAGTCGCGGCAAAATCCATGGAAGCGCTGGCAAAGGTACACAACAGCTGCCACATGAACGCGGAGATCGCCGAAAAATTCGCAAATGACGAAATTTTCCGCCAGCTGCGCATATCGCCGTATATCGAGTTTGTCGCGGGCAAGCACCCGGAGCTCGCGGAGCTCTGCGAAAAACTTAAAAAAAGGCTGCTGGAAAACAAGACGAACCTTGTCCACGCGGACTACAGCCCGAAGAACATACTGGTCTTAAAGGACAGGAGCCTCTGCATACTGGACTACGAGATATCCCACTACGGCGACCCCGCGTTCGACGTTGCGTTTTTCATCAACCATATCGTACTAAAAAGCGCGCACATGCGGCAGTGGTCGGCGGCAATCCTGAACATGATGCTCCACATGACCGATACATATTTCGGCATGATGACCTACGCCGACCCCGCAGAGCTCGAGGCAAGCTGCATGGAACTGCTGGGACTGATGATGATTGCGCGCATCGACGGCAAATCCCCCGTGGAGTACATCACCGACGACAAGACAAAGCAGCTTGTGCGGGACATGGCCTACAGGCTCATCAAGAGCGATATCAAGACCTTTAAGGAAGCCGCGGAAATGTTCCTGGAGATGGAAAACGCGGCCGGCGTCTAAACCGGGCGGCTTTAAGCATATTGACAATGCTCTTTGTATTTAGTATTATTTTTACAGCGGCACAGGCATCAGTGAGCGAACACTGCGCCTGTGCCGTTTTGTGTTGAATTTGTGCGCTTTCGCAACCTGTGGTTGACAATGTTCCAGCCGTGGGTTGGTGGAACGCAACCGGGCGAAATGATACGATAACAGCGAAAGGGGATGAGTCAATTGACCATTGAAGAACGCATACAGGAATTGCGGAAGGGTAAAAACCTGTCTCAGGAGCAGCTGGCCGATTTGCTTGGTGTTTCGCGCCAGTCGGTGTCAAAATGGGAGAGCGGGCAATCGCTGCCGGAAATTGAAAAGCTAATCGCCATGAGCGAGCTTTTTGACGTGACTGCGGACTATATTCTTAAAGGAACAGACTCGCCCGCCAGCAACGACAGTCGCGCGGCTTTAAGGCTTGGCTCGCAGATCGTTTCCGCGGTGGCGGCAATGATACTTGCCGTCGCGATCGTTTCGGCAATAGGGCAGATAGACGCGGGAGGGTTTATTATAGATATTTACGGCGGGCTTGTGATTGAAAGCGTTGGGCTGATGCTTATGCTTACGGGATGGTTCCTCGCCGGAGGCCGGGTGATTTCAAAACCGCTTTTTACGGTGAGTGTTTTGCTTGCGGGCGTACTGCCTGCGTCGTTTATATCGCAGACAGTCCTGCGGTACAAGCCGGGCCCGACGCCTTATTTTTCTCCGTTTAATATACTGCTGCATGCCGGAACATACATTTTGATCTGCGGGGCGGCGCTTTTCTTCGGAATGCTCCGTAAGAGGAAATAAATACGGCAGCCTTTGATTTTTTAAGGTGAAAGAAGCTGTGCCATGAGCGGGAATATCAGCAGTACCAGGGCCATTCTGGTTACCTGGAATATGGCGACCTTGCCCTGGTCCCCGCCCAGGTCCTCCGCGATAAGCGCCATTTCAGTAATGCCGGCCGGGGCGCAGGCCAAAAGAGTAGTGGCGAGGTTAATGTGAAAAATGCGCGTTATAAGCGGGCCGACCGCGAAATTCAAGAGAAGATACTCCACAAGTAAGATCAATACGGCGGGCAAAAGCGTGAGCAGCGCCTTTAGGTCGTCCAAGGTCGCGCCGGCGCCTACCAGCGCGCCGGCAACGATTTGCGCCGCTCGCTTAAGGTAAGGCGGCACATACGCGCACTGTGTTTTAATTTGAAAAGCCGAGGCCCCTATCATGGAAAAGGACAAAACCCCCGCGGGAATGCCGGCGAAATAACCCGCCGCCCCGCAGGATAAAAAAACCGCTGCCGTAATGGCGGCCTCACGAGAACCGCGCGGCGCCCGGACTACAGGCGCCGCGCTTTCATTCGCAGGAGTATCGTAAGAATGTGAGGATCTTTTTATGAACCATCCGGTGATAGAAGGAAATATGCCAAGCGCAAAGATCATGCGCAGCATGTGCATCATTGCTACATGCGAGGCGTTTGCGCCGTAGTCATAGCTGAGGAGAGTCATGTCGGAGATGCCTCCCGGGGCGCAGCCGAGCAGGGCCGTCACCGCATCCAGAGGCGTACAGGCAGTCGCCAGCATGGCCGCCGACAGTGGCAACAGGATAACCGCGGCGGCATACAGCGCAAGCGGGGCCAGTATGCTTTTCATTCCCCTTAACGAGTCGCGGCTTATGCTGACGCCGATAGCGCCGCCCGCGACCGCCTGGATAACGGGCTTAATCCCGGTCGGCAGATATGCCTTCTGCGTGAGTATCCCGAACAGGAGCACCGCGAGCATGGAGCCTGTTGTGTACGGAGCCAGCACGCGCAGCTTTTTCGCGCAGAAAGCGCCAAGCAGCCCCACCGCCAGGGTGATGAAAACGCGCAAGATAAGTAAAGGCAAAATAATCAGTCCTGTTTTAAATACTGGCTGTTCTTAATGAATCTGCGCTCAAGCGCGCCCTTGGTGAACGCGATGATATTGTCCGGGCAAAGCGTGGCGTTTTTTCTTTGAACGTCCGCGGTGTTGCCGCCTACATGGCAGGAGAGCACCACGTTGTCAAGCGTCAGAAGCGGATTGTCCGCCGCGGCCTTCTTTTAGCGCCGCGTAGAGAGCGGTTTCGTCTACCACTCCGCCGCGCGCAGTGTTTATGAGCACGGCGGTCTTTTTCATTTTGGCAATTGCGCTTGCGTTTATCATATTCTTGCTCGTTTCGTCCAGGGGCATGTGCAGGGTTATGATGTCCGAGGTCTCAAGCAGCTCGTCAAGAGAAACGGGTTTGTAATCTTTAGCCCTTTCGTCGGACGAATAATCCTTGCGGTCATAATACTGCACCCGCGCGTCCATAGCGGTAAGGATCCTCGCGACTTTTCTGCCGATATTGCCAAGGCCTATTATTCCTACGAGCTTGTCGTCGATTGCGTTATTGAACTGTTCGATCGAGTTTTTTATCCACTCGCCGCGCTTGACCGAATTGTTTATGGCTTCGATATTTCGGTAAAGGCTCAGCATGAGGCAAACGGCGAGCTCGGCTACAGAGGAGGCGTTGGACCCGGCGGTGTTCGCCACGGGAATGCCCCGGCTGCCGGCGTATTCTATATCTATTATATCCACGCCTGCGCCCCACCGCTGCATAAACTTGAGGTTGGGCATTTTTTCAAGCACATCGCGCCGCATGCTGTTTGTGCGCAGGATTACGTAGTCCGCGTCTAAGTGGTTCAGAATAGCCTCCTGCTCTTTTGCGAAAGCGACCTCGAATCCGGAAAGCCTTTCGAGCATAATTGTCTTCATTTCATCGGCATATGGACCCGCTATTAATACTTTTTCCATACAACAGGCAGGACGCCATTAAACGACGCCCCTTGCCTCCTCTCGTTACTAAATACTGGATTATTTGCCGTGCGCAGCCAGAAGTTCTTTCATTCTTTCCTGATTCTCGGCCCTTTCACACCATGGAAGCGGAGTCTTTCCGGGGATCAGATGGTTTTCCACGCATTTGGCGCAGTCGCCGTGCTGCTTGCAAACGGGGACCTTTGTGCAGGGACACTCCTCTAAACCGCATATCATCGCCATGTTACGCAACACCTTTCTTAAATAAATTTCTATGCGCGATTTTAAACAGCGGGAACACAAGCAGAATGACCGACACCCACATCAGGGTAGCGCTTATCGGCTTGGTAAAGAATATCGATATGTCTCCGTCGGCCAAAAGAACGGCCTTCATAAAGTTAAACTCCATGTCCTTGCCCAGAATCAATCCCAGCAGGACGTTGACCATGGGGAAATCCATCAGCGAAAGCACGTAAGCGACGATGCCAAAAACGGCCATCAGCCACACGTCGCGTATCCAGTTGTTTGCGGAAAAAGAGCCCGCTACGCAGATAGCGACTATAAGAGGGTTGAGGAACGGGATAGATTTCTGCACCAGCCAAATAAAGGCCGATATCCCCAACAGGCACATGAGCACCAGCATAATATTACCTACGTACATAGAAGCTATAAGTGACCACGCGACGTCCGGCCGGTTGGTAAACAGCGTCGGCCCCGGCTGCAGCCCGAACATCAAAAATCCGGTCAACAGCACCGCGGTGGTGGAGGAGCCGGGAATACCAAGCCCCAGCAGAGGCACCATGGCGCCCGCGGAGGCGGCGTTGTTTGCGGCTTCTGTAGTGGCGATTCCTTCAATGGCGCCGTGGCCGAAGCGTTCGGGGGTTTTAGAGACCTTTTTCTCTGCGCCGTAGGAGATAAAGGCGGCTATCGTCGCGCCCGCGCCGGGCATGGCCCCACAGATAAAGCCTATAATGCCACCGCGCAGCATAGACCATTTTAGCTGCCACAGCTCTTTAAAATTGGGCAGCGTTTCGCGTATCGTAATCTTCTGCACCTTTGCGTCGTAGTTCTTGTCGTAGCCGTCGCCCGCCTGCTTCATGATCTCGCAGATGGCGTAGCAGCCAAGTATCGCAATGGCAAAGTCCACGCCGTCATACAGCCACACCTGGCCGAAAGCGAATCTCGGGAATCCGGTCATTGGGTCGACGCCAATCATAGAAAACGTCACGCCCACGCCGAGCGCGAGGAAATTCTTCGAGAGCGTCTTGCCCGAAAGGGCCGAGACAAACACGAACGCAAAGAACATGAGCGCGAATTTTTCTGCCGCGCCAAACTTAAGGCAGAACTCCGCGAGCATGGGCGCGAAAAACGTGAGCAATACGACGCATATGGTCCCGCTTATAAACGAGGCCGTTATGCCAATGCGTATCGCGAAACCGCCCTTGCCCTGCTTGTAGAGGGGGTGGCCTTCTATCGCCGCGAATAGCGCGCCGCTTTCTCCCGGTATATTCAGCAGCGTGCCCGTAATAGAACCGCTGTACATGGCCCCGTAATATATTCCGGCCAGCATGACCAGCGCGTATTGCGGTTCCATGCCAAACACAAAGGGCAGGAGTATCGCGGTGCCCGAGGAGCATCCAAGCCCCGGCAGTGCGCCCACGAACGCGCCCATAGTAACGCCGATAAGACAAAACACGAGCATCCTGATCTCCATCAGCTCGCCGAATCCCATCATAAGGTTGGAAAACGATTCAGCCAAATTCATTACCCCCTTTTATAACGGCATCCAGTCAGGAGACGGAAGACTCACGTTCAGCCACTTGAACACGTAGAAAATAGCCAGCGGCAGGATAATAGAAGTTGTCATGATCTTTGGCAAGGACACTTTTTTTTCTGACAAGAATTTCATTTCGGTAAAGGTGAAAGTCATCATAGCCAAGACAAATCCGACCAAATGCATAAACAGCAGGCTTGCCACTATAAGCAGGTACAGCCGCATTGATTTAACGATTTTTAAAAAGTCAATATGCTTTGAAAGCTTGGCGCTGCTGCCCTTGCCGGTGATCACCTCGGCCGCGTTCCAGACGCACAGGCCTATCATAAGTACAAAAACGGCAAAAGGAAACGCGCCGGGGCCAAATATGCGCAAATCGTTGTAGAATTCCAGGGTCTGAAGATCAACCACAATCAAAAACAACGAAAGGCCCGCAATAACGGCAAGCACTGTGATCGCGAATATCTTATCCACTCTTTCGTTCGTTTGCGTCAGATTCTCGCTTAACTGTTTGTTGTTGTCGCTCATTCGCGGCACCTCTTTCTTGATAGGGCGTTCCGCCGGGCTCAATGCCCGGCGGAACGCTGACGTTGTGTTATGCGCCGGCGGCGATAATATCCTGCACGGCCTGAGAGTCGGTTTTGGTGAGTTCAAGCATGTCGGCGGCGTTAAGATAATCCCGCACCATGCCGATATCGGACATTGCCTTTATGAAATCAGGATCGGTTTGAAGGTCACCCACATATTTTTCAAGTATGGCTTTTCTCGCGGGGTCGGTACCGGCCGGGACGGCCAGGCCAATGGAGTTGTTGAGCGCGACGTCGTAGCCAAGCTCAATAGCCGTCTTGATATCGGGATACGCCGGGTCGCCGGAGTCGCAGACAAAGCACAGCGCGGTAAGGTTGCCCTCGGTAATCTGAGGAAGCGCGGCGGTAAGGGACGTGCAAGAGACTTCGCATTCGCCGCTGAGGACGGCCAGCGCGGCCTCGGAGCCGGAATCGTACGCCACGGGGATGATGCCGGTGCCGTAACGCAGGTTCATCATGCGGGCGGTGAGGTCGTCAATGCCGTTGGCGCCTGAGGTGGAAAGCTTTACGCCCTGGTTGGCCTTGCAGTATTCGACAAACTCGTCAAGCGTTTTGTAGGGCGCGTCGGCGGAGACGACGAGCACGTTGCGAAGATTGGTAACGCGGCAGATGGGTTCCTCGTCCAACAGCGGGTCGTACTCGGTCTTCTGCAGATACGGCGCAACGGTGGTTCCGCTATTGCCGTAGATGATCATCGTGTAGCCGTCGTTGGCGACGCTTTTAAAATATGTGTGCGCCACGGTCTGTCCGCCGCCTTCGCGGTTTTCGACTATCATAGTCTGGCCGAGATATTTGTTCGCGAACTGTGCCACCACGCGGGCGGTGAGGTCGCTGCCGCCGCCGGTCGCGTTAGGTACGACAATCGTGATAGGTTTTGTGGGGAAGTCCACCGCGGGCGCCGCGGACTCTGCCGGAGCGGCCGAAGAAGCCGGAGCGGCGGGAGCGGCGGGAGCGGCCGGTGCGGCCGAAGAAGCCGGTGCGGCCGGTGCGGCTGAAGACGCCGGAGCGCTGCCGCCGCAGCCCGCTAACGCACAAACGACGACCAGCGCGATTGCCAACAACAAAGAAAGCTTTCTCATAAATAATTCTCCTTTATTTTTGTATGCGAGGTTAAGACCCCATAGCCTTTCTTGTATTTACCTGCGTATTGCCCGTAAAACACCTCCTATATAAATACTGGTATTATGTCGGAAGCATAAGGGACTACCATAAAAGACGCATCTTTTCCGTAACGCTCAAGCGCTTTTTCGATCGCGTCTTCGGGGGACCTGTAGGTTTCAAAAAACATTTCGGCAAGCTCTTCGTCGGGTACCTTGCTGCAGAGGATTGAGATTTTAAAGTTTAGCATCGCCCTCGCCCACATAAAAGACTTGCTTAAAGCGTCCAGCGAGTAACCGTTTTTGCGAAAACGCTTGATCACTTCCTGCGGCGAAAGTGCGTCCTTAAGCAATTTGCCGGGCTTGCCTGCCCCGTCGCGCATTTCGGCAAGCATGACGATCATGCCGCCCTCGCGGCAGAGCATCTCCGCACAGCCGATAGCCTTCTGCGCCTGGTGCAGGTCAAAGTCGCGGGGGTACCCTCCCGGGCTGACGATAACGACATCCGGCTTTTTGACGACGGGCGCGGACCACACCTCGCGGCACAGCTTAACGCCTTCCATATAAGCTTCTTTAAGCTCTCCGGCAACGCAACGAATCAGCTCCTGGGCTTCGTTGTCAACAGAGTTCACGATAAAATCCACTCCGGCAATGTAAGCTGCCTTAAGGGCTTCCTCATGGAACGGGTTGCCCTCGAGCCAGCCAAGCGAGGTACGGTCCGGGCGAATCGGGAACGAATGATGAGCCTTTAGGGATTCAAAGCCCGCGATCCCCGGAATCACGCTTTTGCGGCCGCCGGAAAACCCCGCAAGCTGATGCGGCGCAATGCACCCGGTGGTTATTTTCAGCTCGGCTTCGGCAAACTCTTTGTTAATTTGCACCACGACTCCGCCGTCGGTTTCTCCCATTATCTTTAGCCGGGAGTTGTCTGCCGCGTCGTGATGCACTATGCGAAAGCGGTCTACGACTTCGTCGCCAAACATTCCGCGAAGCTCCGCGTCAGTGTTGTACCGGTGGCTGCCGTAGGCCACCACCAAAAAGATCTGCTCGTCTCTCATGCCGCCGGCGTGCAGCTCGTTGGCTATTTCTAACACCATTTCGCCGCCGGGATAAGGTCTGGTAATGTCGTTGACTATAATTCCGGCGTCCTTTTTCCCCGCAGCAAGCTCGCTCAAACGCCGCGTGCCAATGGGCGAATTAAGAGCGCGGGCAATTTCGGCGCGTACGTTTTCGACGCCCGGAATATGTGTCGGCGCGACGACCGGCATCATATTCGGGACCTCAAGCTCCACGGAGCCTTGCCCAACCGGAATGGAAACCTTTGTATATTCCATGATTTAAGCTCCTTTTACACAGTGAACAGCCCAAGCAACTCCGAGGCGTCGGCGCGGTTTTCAAAATCCATGCAGACGTCGTGCATCAGCTGCGTGCGCGCTCCGTCGTACATGCTTCCGGCGCAGAGCCTTAGCTTGCGCAGAATATCCTCGCCGTTTGTACGTGATTCCGGCTCGCCCTTTGGAAAATCCACGGCGTGCGCGAGTTTTGCGCCGCCTTTCATTACAAGCTCGACCTTCGCGCCGCGTATGCGCTTTTCCCGAATTTCAAGCCCGGGGTCGCTGACGATTCTCATTTTGCGGATTAGCTCCCGCGTTTCGCCGCTCATATTTTTGGCGCCGCTCAGGTCGTCAAGGGTGAACCCGCCGCTCAAAAGGGCCCTTGCTACGGCGTAGGTCATGCTGAATTTCGCGCCGCCTTCATCCTCGGGTTCGAGTATATTACCGGTCACCGCGATCGAATTAGGATAGCTGTGCAGCACTATCTCCGCAATCTCGTCCGGCTGCACGCCGTCGCCGTGGAACATCACCGCGCAATCCGTTAGCCCGTGCAGATGCCGACAGGCGGGGTACATTTTGGTGTAGCATTCGTCGATCTTAAAAACGCCCTTTTGATACGGAGCCGTTATGTATTCCGCCTCGAGCTTGTCGGTGTATGCGCTGAAAAAGCCTTTGACGCCGTCGAAAGGGGCTTCGGGAGCTTCCATCCCGGCCTCCGCCAGCAGAGCCGCGAATATCCCGGCTCGGGCGGCGTTCGCGGGGTTTATCGGCTTTACGGCCTGCGCAGTCTCAGAGACTTCGAACAACCCCGAGGCCGTCACCGCTCCCAGGCTTAGAGCGCGGTGCATTCGCTCGGCGTCTAGCCCGATCAGCCTTCCCGCAGCCGCCGCGCACGCCACCGTTCCGCAGGTGCCGGAGCTGTGGAAGCCGCGTTGCACATGCGAAGGCATCACCGCGCAGGCAAGCCGCACAAAAACCTCGTACCCCGCGACCGTGGCCGCAATTATGTCCCGGGGCGCGCTTTTTCGCGCCTGCCCCAGAGAAAAAACAGCCGGTACTGTGCAGGTGCCGGGGTGCCCGCTGGCAATCCTGTGCCCGTCGTCAATATCGGCCCCGTGACCGTAAAACGCATTCATGAACGCGGCGGCGGGCGCCGAGAGCATCTCGCCGGAAAACAGGACCCCGCTTTGCTTTAACCTGTCAAGCCCGCGCACCGTTTCCAGCATGACGCGGCTCATGGGGTAATTTACCCTGTAGCCCGCCACAGCCGAAGCAAAAAAGTCCAGTAAACGCGATTTTGTATATTCCAGAGTGGCCGCGGAAAGATCCTCAAACCGGATATCGCAGGCTATCTGCGCTAAATGGCGCGAAGGACTTTTAGAGAGATTCACCATACTTTTGCCCTCCCGGAGCGGTCAGCCTTGCTTGTTCAGAATGTCCAGCACCCACTGCGGGGCCAGCTCAGGCAGGGGGTTCCCCTCTTTTTTTGCTTTAACGTATGCGTTGATAGCCTCCGTGCGCTTGTTTTCATAGGCCAGCTTTTCCTCGGCCTTTTTAAGCACGTCCTCTAAATGTTCGCGCGGAACCACAGTTACGCCGTCGTAGTCGCCCATGACAAGATCGCCCGGCTTTACCTTGACGCCGCCGCACCAGATGACTCCGTTTATGACGCCGGGGTTTTCCTTGAGCACGTTCCGCTGCATCAGGCCCTTGGAGTACACGGGGAATTCAAGGTCGAGATTGCCCTGATAATCTCTGGAATATCCGTCTATTACCATGCCGACAACCCCGACTGCCTGCGCCGCCGCCATTATAAGATCACCAAAATACGGGCGGTCCTTGTGGCCCTTGCCGTCTATGACCATTACATAACCTGGCTTGGCGGCGTATGTGGCCACGTGTATGGGAAAGTTGTCGCCGTTGTTTGTGTCAATTGTCATGGCGGTGCCCACCATGGTCAGCTTTGGGTTTATAGGCATAATAGACGCCTCCATGCAGCCGTCCATCGGAATGCCCATTCCTTTCATGCCGTCGCACAAAAGCGCCGTATTAAGCTTCTTCGCCCTTTCTATTAACTCCTGCGGTATAAGCTCCGCAAACTCGTGGAATGATTCGCTCATAAAAATCTTCCTCACTTTCATCAAAAACTACTGGACGACAGTCAAACAAAGAGTAATAAATGTTTCATTTTTAATATCAGTAAAAGAGAAACGTTTATTGCTTGTCTTAATTATTTGTAACATATATACCTTATAATGTCAATATGTATAAT
>QMCE01005434.1_pt1 | contig 18265 bp, 17 predicted proteins | sample 1821851 | NCBI WGS metagenome assembly QMCE01 (sample SAMN09453174, study PRJNA476694) | Termite gut metagenome, whole genome shotgun sequencing project. | isolation source: worker | host: Odontotermes sp. | place: South Africa:Pretoria | collected 2016-01-28
GTTGATGATGTCGAGGGACTCGGAGGTGTCGTTCCCGCCGATGCCGAAGGCGTAGCGGACGTTGTGCTTCTGGAAGACGTCGATGATTTTCGCGTTGTCCTCCGCCGTCGGCTTCTTCCGGGTGGAGCGGAGCTGCGACGCGGGAGTGAAGCTGATGTCCCGGAGCGTCTGCGCCGACTGGGCGCGCAGGTCGACGAAATTTCCGTTCATGATGCCGTCGATGCCGTTGATCGCGCCCCAGATGGACTCGATGTTCGGGTGCATCAGAAGACCCTCGACAACGCCCACCCAGCTGGCGTTGATGACGGCGGTGGGGCCGCCCTGCGTGAAAATGACGGCTTTGCCCTTGATTGTCCTCGTCGTGTCGACCATGAATTCCCCTCTCTTCTCGGCTGTGGATGCGATGGCGTGCTGCACTGTACCGCATACTATCGGGCGGGAGAAAGCGTTTGTAAAGAAGTATTTGCTTTTTGCCGTGCGCGGGGCAGAATGAAACGTTTTCACGGAGCAGGAAAAAGGAAACAACCATGTCCAAGGGCGCCAACATCGCGGATCAGCTTCCGAAACACTACGTCCCGGCGGAGGTCGAGCCGAAGCGGCTGGAACAGTGGCTGCAGGCCCGCGCCTTCCATTCCGAGCCGTCCCCCGGCAAACAGCCGTACACCATCGTCATCCCGCCCCCCAACGTCACGGGCATCCTCCACATGGGGCACGCGCTGAACAACACGCTGCAGGACATCCTCATCCGCCACGCCCGCATGAAAGGCATGGAGGCGCTCTGGATGCCCGGGACGGATCACGCCGGCATCGCCACGCAGAACGTGGTCGAGCGCGCCCTCGCGGACGAGGGGAAGCACCGCGACCAGCTCGGGCGCGAGAAATTCATCGAGCGCGTCTGGGAGTGGAAGGAGAAATACGGCGCCACCATCGTCAACCAGTTGAAGCGCCTCGGCTGTTCCTGCGACTGGGAGCGGGAGCGCTTCACCATGGACGCCGGCCTCTCGAAGGCGGTGCGGGAAGTTTTCGTCCGCCTGTACCGGGACGGCCTGATTTACCGGGGGCGGCGGCTGATCAACTGGTGCGTCCGCTGCCACACCGCCCTCGCGGACGACGAGATTGAACACGCGGAGCGGGACGACAAGCTCTGGTACGTGCGCTACCCGATCAAGAACCGGGGCGCGAAGTACATCACGGTCGCCACGACCCGGCCGGAGACGATGCTGGGCGACACCGCCGTCGCCGTCCACCCGGACGACAAGCGGTACAAAGACCTCATCGGCCTCACCGTGATCCTCCCCATCCTGAACCGGGAAATCCCGATCATCGCCGACGAAATGGTCGACCCCGCCTTCGGGACGGGCGTCGTGAAAATCACCCCCGCGCACGATCCGAACGACTACGAGGCGGGGCTGCGGCATGATCTCCCGCAGATCATCGTCATCGGCACGGACGGCATGATGACGGAGGAGGCGGGGAAATTCGCCGGTCTCGACCGCTTCCGCGCCCGCGAAAAAGTGGTGGAGGAGCTGGAGGAGACGGGCGCGCTCGACCGCGTCGACGCGCTGCGGCATTCCGTCGGGCAGTGCTACCGCTGCGATTCCGTCGTGGAGCCGTTTTTGTCGGAGCAGTGGTTTGTCCGGATGCGCCCGCTTGCCGACAAGGCGATGCAGGCGTCGAAGGAGGGGAAGCTGAAGTTCTCCCCCGCCCGCTGGGAACGGGTGTACCTGTCCTGGCTGGAAAACGTGCGGGACTGGTGCATTTCCCGGCAGATCTGGTGGGGACACCGCATCCCCGTCTGGTACTGCGACGACTGCGGCGAAATGACGGTGGAAATCGAAGACCCGGCCGCCTGCGGGAAGTGCGGCGGGAAAAACATCCGGCAGGATCCCGACGTGCTGGACACCTGGTTTTCGAGCGCGCTCTGGCCCTTCTCCACCCTCGGCTGGCCGGAGGAGACGCCGGAACTCCAGTTCTACTACCCCACGAGCACCCTCGTCACCGCGCGGGACATCATCTATTTCTGGGTCGCGCGGATGGTGATGATGGGGCTCCAGTTCCGGGGAGAGGTGCCGTTCAGGCAGGTCTACATCAACGGCACCATCCTCGACGAAAACGGCGCGCGCATGTCGAAGTCGAAGGAGAACGGCATCGACCCCCTCGTCATGATCGGCGGCGGCAGGCAGCGGCGCTTCGGCAAGGAATTCACCTACGAGGGCTACGGCGCGGACGCGGTGCGGTACACCCTCTGCACCCTCACGACGGACGGGCAGGACATCAAGCTCTCGCCCACGCGGTTCGAAATGGGGCGGAACTTCATCAACAAAATATGGAACGCCAGCCGCTTCGTCATGATCCGCCTCGCGGCCGTGCCGCCCGCGGCGGGGGCGATTGACCCGGCGGCGCTGTCCATCCCCGACCGCTGGATCCTCAGCCGCCTCGCGAACGTCACGGACGAGGCGGACAGGCAGATTGCGTCCTTCCGCTTCCACGATTACGCGCAGAAGCTCTACGACTTCGCCTGGGGCGACTTCTGCGACTGGTACGTCGAACTGGCGAAACCGGTGCTGGCGGAGGGAGGCCCCGCGGCCGCGACGACGGCGCGGGTGCTCGCGTGGGTGCTGGACAACATCCTGCGCCTCCTGCACCCGGTCGCGCCCTTCTTCACGGAAGAGGTCTGGAGCCTCCTCGCCGGCGTCGTGCCGGAGCGCGGGCTGGAGGCGATGGAGCCGGCTTCCGGTCTGCTTGTCCGCGCGCCCTGGCCGGACGCGGCGGCGGCGGCGCGGTACCGGGACGAGGCGATCGAGCGGGACGTCTCCCGCGCGATGGACGTCATCCGCGCCATCCGGAACATCCGCGCGAAGTTCAACCTGCCGCCCAAAACCCGCCTCTCCGTCACGGTGAGCGCGGCGGATCAGGCGCACGCGGATTCCATCGTCCCGCTGGAGGAATTCATCAAGAGCCAGGCGGGGCTGGACGCGGTGGAAATCGGCGTCGACCTCGCGAAGCCCCAGCAGGCGGCGGCGGAGGTGCTGCCGGGGGCGCAGGTGTACGCGCCCCTCGCCAGCCTCATGAATGTGGACGTGGAAAAAAAGCGCATCGAGAAGGAGCTGGCGAACAAGACGGCGGCGCTGAACAGCCTGAACCTGAAGCTGCACAACCACGAATTTCTGGAAAAAGCGCCGCCCGCCGTCGTCGAGGGCGAGACCGCGCGCCGCGCCGAACTCGACCGGCAGATCCGCGAACTGCGGGAGCTGCAGGAAAGTTTGTCGTCGTAAGCGAGGTTTTCTTTGACGCGGCCGGGAAACAGGTGCAGTATATTCCGGTGCATTCGTTGCGCGTCAGCCATTCCGTCCAAGGAGAACCGATCCATGTCGAAAACCCTTCTCGCCCTCGTCCTCGCCGCCCTGCTCTGCCCCGCCGCGCTCGCGGCGGACGCCGTCACCGTCGGCACGAACGCCGAATTCCCCCCGTTTGAATTCACCGACGACAACAACGTCATCGTCGGCTTCGACATCGACGTCATCACGGCCGTCGGCAAGGCCGGCGGCTTCGCCGTCGAGATGCAGCACATGTCCTTCGACACCCTCATCGCCGCCCTTGAGGCGGACAAGATCGACGCCGTCGCCTCCGGCATGACCATCACCGACGTCCGCCGCGAGAAAGTCGATTTCTCCGACCCCTACTACAACGCCGCGCAGGTCATCGTCGTCCGGGAAGACTCCCCCGCCGCCGCGACGATGGACAGCATAAAGGACAAGCTCGTCGGCGTGCAGCTGGGGACGACGGGCGCGACCATGGCGGAGGAGGCGATGGGCGAGGCGAACGAAAACCTCAAGCAGTTCCGCAAATACAACGAAGTCTTCACCGACCTCTCCCTCGGCCGCATCGACGCCGTCGTCGTCGATCTGCCGGTGGCGCAGGCGTACCTGCGGCGCATCCCGAAGCTGAAGATCACGAGCGAGCCCATGTCGGAAGAGCAGTACGGCTTCGCCGTGAAGAAGGGGAACAGGGCGCTGCTGGATCAGATCAACAAGGGGCTGGCGGCAATCCGCGCGAGCGGGGAGTACGAGAACATCGCGGACAAGTGGTTCCAGGACTAGCCGATGGAATCTGTTTTCCAGTTCTTCAGCAGCCTTTCCTTTCAGGGCGTGAACTGGCAGGTGCTCTGGGAGGCGCGCGCGCAGCTTGCGGACGGCGTGAAGATGACGCTGTGGGTGACGGTGTGGGCCGTCGCCATCGGCACCGGCCTCGGCCTCGCCGTCGCGCTGATGCGCCTGTCCCGCACGCGCCTCCTCCGCATTCCCTCCCTCGTCTACGTCGAATGCTTCCGGAACACCCCGATGCTGGTGCAGATCCTGCTCCTGTATTTCGGCGTCTTCCCGCAGTTCGGGCTGGGGAAGCTGCCGGCGATTTACGCCGGCATCACGGCCCTCGGGCTGAACTCCGGCGCATACCTCGGGGAAATTTTCCGGGGCGGCATCCAGTCCATCGACAAAGGCCAGACCGAGGCCGCGCTGTCCCTCGGCATGACGCGGAGCCAGGCCATGCTCTTCGTCGTCCTCCCGCAGGCGCTCGCGAACGCGCTGCCCTCCCTCGGGAATGAATTCATCACCCTGATCAAGGACTCTTCCCTCCTCTCCACCATCGCCGTCGCGGAACTGACCTACAACGCCGGCCTGGTCGCGGCGCGGAAGTACGAGCATTTCACCATGTACATCGGCATCGCCATTCTTTACTTCGCCATGTGCTTCACGACCGCCCGGCTCCTCGGGTGGATGGAGCGGCGCTTGCGGGCGGGCAACAAATGACGGCGCAGACCCAGACGGCGGACAGCCCCATGATCCGCATCGAAAACGTCCACAAATCCTTCGGCAGCCTCGACGTGCTCCGGGGCGTCACCGCCGACGTCCGCAGGGGCGAAATGGTCTGCCTCATCGGCTCCTCCGGCTCCGGGAAGACGACCCTCCTCCGCTGCATGAACCTGCTGGAAATCCCGACCTCCGGACAGATCTGGATCAGCGGGAAGGAAATCACGGCGAAGGGCGTCAGCATGCCGGAAGTCCGCAGGGAGACGGGCATGGTGTTCCAGCACTTCAACCTCTTCCCCCACATGACGGTGCTGAAGAACATCATGCTCGCCCCCATGAAAGTCCGCCGCGCCGGCCGCGCCGAGGCGGAGACGACCGCCATGAGCCTCCTGGCGAAAGTGGGGCTGTCCGACAAGGCCCATGCCTATCCGCGCCAGCTTTCCGGAGGACAGCAGCAGCGGGTGGCCATCGCCCGGGCGATGGCGATGAAGCCGGAAGTGCTCCTCTTCGACGAGGCGACCTCCGCCCTCGACCCGGAAATGACCGGGGAGGTCATCAAGGTCATGCGCCGGCTCTCGGACGACGGGATGACGATGATGGTGGTGACGCACGAAATGGGCTTCGCCCGCGAGGCGGCGCACAGGGTGATGTACCTGCACGGCGGGCAGGTGGTGGAATACGACAGGCCGGAAGTCATTTTCGGCTCGCCCAGGGATCCGAGGACGAAGCAGTTCCTCGCCAATGTGTTGTGAGAATATGCTTGAATCCCGCCGGCTTTCGTGTCACAATACCTGCTTACCTCAATGCCGCTCCCCGGGGCGGCATACCTTTTAGAAAGTGTTGCTAAATTCGCTTTGGGTCGATTTTTCGTCCGTTTTGTGCTGGGCGAGTCCGGCTTTCGAAGCGAATATAGAATATTCTTAGTAACACTTTCTTATGGCTATTGCGTTATTCTTATGAGGAGACGCCCATGTCGCTGCTTGTCGTCGGTTCCATCGCGCTCGACACCATCCGCATGCCGGGCGGAAAAGTCCACAAGAACGTCGCCGGCGGCAGCTGCGCCTACTTCATCCACAGCGCCGGGTTCTTCAACCCCGTCCGCGTCGTCGGCGTCGTGGGACGGGACTTCCCGAAAAAATACATCGACGGCTTCAAAAAATGCAAAGCCGATCTCGCCGGCCTCCAGATCCTCCCCGGGAACACCTTCCAGTGGCACGGCACCTACCACAAGGATATGAACAACCGCGACACCGACGCCCTCCATTTCGGCGTGCTCGGCGAATTCGATCCCGTGCTGCCGAAGAAATACCTCGACTCGCAATTCATCTTCCTCGCCTGCTCCCAGCCGCGCCTCCAGGCGAAGGTGCTGGATCAGGTGAAGGGGAAGCCCTTCGCCGTCATCGACACCATCGAAGTCTATATCCAGAACGACCGGAAGGAGCTGGACAAGGTCATCCGCCGCTGCCAGGGCCTCATCGTGAACGAGACGGAGGCGCGGATGATGGCGGGCGAGGACAACCTCGTGAAATGCGCGGAGGATCTGCACAAAAAATACCGGCTTCAGTTCGTCGTCCTGAAAAAGGGCGAGCACGGCGGGTTCCTTGCGGACAAGGGGGGGATTGTTCCGTTCCCCGCGTTCCCGCTGGCGAAGATCGCCGACCCGACGGGGGCGGGCGACTGTTTCGCGGGCGGCTTCATGGGCACGCTGGCGAAGGCGGGAAAGACGGACGGCAAAACGCTCCGGCAGGCTGTCGTGAACGCGACGGCGGTGGCGAGCTACGCGTGCGAAGGCGTGGCGCTGTCCGGCCTGACGAAGGCGACAGCCTCCCAGGTGCGCGCGCGCGCGGCCGCGTTCGCGAAGATGACCCGGCTGTAGAGGAACGGCGATGTCCCGAAACGCGATACGGAACCATGGGGTCGGGTGTTTGGCGCTTCTGGCGCTGGCGCTCCTTGCCGGCTGCGGCGGTTCGCAGCCGCCCGCGCGCCGTGCGGGCGCCCGCGCGCCGCAGGCCGCCGCGCCCTACGCCGGCGCCGTTTCCCGAACCACCGCGCCGAACCTCATCGTCCTGCCGCCCCCGGGGCAGCCCGCCGCTCCGGCCGTTCCCGGGCCCGCGCTGGCGGCCGCTTCCGGCGCGGCCGGGAAAACGGTCATCCTCGACGCCGGACACGGCGGGCACGACGCGGGGACAAGCCATTTCGGCCTGAACGAAAAAGACATCAATCTCGACCTCGCCCTGCGGACGGCCGCGCTCCTCCGCGCGCGCGGCGTCCATGTCGTCATGACGCGGACGGCGGATCAGTTCATTCCCCTTCCCGACCGCAGCGCCATCGCCAACCACACCCCGAATGCGACCCTCGTCTCCATCCACGCGAACGCCGCGCCGAACAACCCCTCCGCCTCCGGCATCGAGACCTTCGTCCTGTCGAAGGAGCAGACGGATCAGGAGCGTTCCCGCGTCGCCGCCGCGCGGTACCGCATGAACGGGCAGGACACGATCCAGGGAAAACAGGCGCTGGCGAACCTCGCCGTCGAGAGCCGCCAGCGCGGCCCCGCCCTCGCGGTGGCGCTGCAGCAGTCCCTTTGCGGCCGGCTGGGCGAGGAGAACCGGGGGGTGAAGACGAAAAACCTCGCCGTCCTCCGCGAGACCTACTTCGGCCCCGCCGCCCTTGTCGAGGTCGGCTTCCTGACAAACCCAGCGAGCGCCCGGAAAATGAGCACGCCCGAATGGCGCAACCGCGCGGCGGAAGCCCTCGCCGACGGCATCGGCACTTTCCTCACTGCCCGTTGAGCAGGGATTTCCGCATGGCAAGCAACCAACTTCTGGACAGCCTTCACCTGCGGGGATTCCTTTCCTTCGGCCCCTGGAGCGAGCCTGTGGCGCTGCAAGGGTTGAATGTGCTTATCGGCCCGAACGGATCGGGGAAGAGCAATTTCATTGAGGCGATTGAACTGCTTCACGCCGCGCCGACGGATTTCGCCGCCGCGATACGGATTGGCGGAATGCCGAGCGACTGGATCTGGCACGGAACGCCGGGGGTGTTCACCGCACAGATTGACGCGGTGACAGCGGGCGTCATGCCAAACCTGCATTATGGAATTGAATTCATAGAGTCCGGCGAACGCTTGGGAATCATAGACGAAGTGTTAAAAAACACAAGCGGTTCCGTCCATTATTGCCGTGCAGAGATTATTCCTTTGATGCGCACTCCCGAATCGCTTGCTACGAACCAATCGATTCTCTCTCACATACGGGATTACGATAATCATCCGGAAATCACGGTAACAGGGAATTGCTTCAAGAACATCCAGCTTTTTCGGGAATGGACGTTCGGCCGCTCCTCGCCTCTTCGGATTCCTCAGTCGGCCAACCTTCCTCCCGATGCTCTCTTGCCGAACCCGATCAATCTCGGTCTGGTGCTGAACAATCTGGAGCACCACCCGAAATGGAACCCGAAGCGTTTCAATGAACTGATGTCGCGATTCCTGCCCCGCTTCACGCGATTGAGCACGCGTATACTGGGAGGAGCGGTTCTCGTCTATCTGCATGAGGACGGGTTTGGGGATCCGATCCCCGCCACGCGCCTGTCGGACGGCACGCTCCGCATTCTGACGCTACTGACGATCCTGCTGAACCCCGATCCGGCGCCGCTTATCTGCATCGAAGAGCCGGAAGTGGGACTGCATCCGGATGTCATGGATATCCTCGCCGAATTGCTGGTCGAGGCTTCATCCAAAACCCAGCTTATCGTGACGACGCATTCGGACTCGCTGGTGTCGGCGCTGACATCCCACGCGGAATCGGTTCTCGTGTGCGAGTATGGCAGGAACGGCACGGAGCTCCGCCGGGTGGATTCCGAGAAACTTCAGTTCTGGCTGGATAAGTACCTCTTGGGAGACATCTGGCAGATGGGGGAGCTTGGAGGCAATCCGTGAGCAGGGAGATTGTTATCTATGTCGAAGGAGGCGGCCCCGGCGGCAAAGGAAGAGCCGCTCTCCGCAGAGGCATGGCGGATTTCATCAGGCCGATTATCAGCCGGACGGGGAAGCAGGGAGTTCGCTGGCAGGTAGTTGCCCGGGGCGGACGCAGGGAAACCTATGACGCTTTTGTGCATGCGCTGAACAACAATCCGGAGCACCACTGTATACTGCTTGTTGATGCCGAGGAAAAAGTTTCGGACAAATGCGCCCCGTGGACGCATTTGTTGAACCGAAAGGGCGATGGCTGGAAACGCCCAAATGGCGTAGGGGATGAACAATGCCACCTGATGGTTATCTGCATGGAGGCATGGTTCCTCGCTGATCCGGATGCCCTTTCCACGTATTTCGGGAGTCATTTTGACAAATCAAAATTGCCCCCGGCCAATCAGGCGGAGAACACAGAAAAAAACGGCATTAATCGCGCATTGATGAACGCTGTCCAAAAAACGCCCGCAAAAGAATACAAGAAGATTCGTGACGGCGCCAAATTATTGGAGAAAATCGATCCGGCCGTCGTGAGAACGCACTGCAAATGGTGTGATCGTTTCTTCAATACGCTTGAGGAATTGATCAAAGACGCGTCCTGAAACACGACGCCCGACTGGAGTCCCATGCAAGAGACCCTTTCCCACCTTCCCGACGCCTCCCTCTTCGAACAGGGCGGGCCCGTCATGTACGTCCTGCTTGTCGCGGCCGTGTTCGGGCTGACGTTCATCATACACTGCATCCTCACGCTCCGGCGCGCGGCCGTCATGTCGCCGCCCCTCGTCCAGGTGGCGGAAAAGGTCGGGGGAGAAGAGGATTTCCAGGACGCCCTCGCCATCTGCCGCCGGGAAGGAGGCGCCTTCGCCGAAATCCTCGCCTCCGTCATCGCCACCTGCCACCTCCCCCGCGAAGACTCCGAGGCGGTCGTCGAAGGCGCGGGACGCCGCGCCATGCACGACCTCTCCCGCGGCACCCTCGCGCTCGAAGTCGTCTCCGGCATCGCCACCATGCTCGGCCTCCTCGGCACCGTCACCGGCATGTTCAACATGATGATGAGCATCAGCGACTCCGGCGTGAAGGACATCGGCGCCATCTCCGGCGGCATCGGAGAAGCGCTCATCACCACCATCGCCGGCCTCGCCATCGCCATCCCCACCTACATCGCCTACGTCTACTTCACCCGCCGCGTCGAGGACGTCGTCCTCATGATGGAGGAGCACGCCATCCACCTCATGGCCCGCATCCGGCGCGCGCCGAAGGCGCGCGCGAAGGCGGAGACGAAGCCCTCCGGGGACGCGGCATGAAATTCACCGGACGCAGGCGCGCCAATTCGGCGATTCTCAACATGACGCCGCTCATCGACTGCATGTTTCTCCTCGTCATCTTCATCATGATCGCCGCCCGGTTCGAGCCGGACAGCGGGATCGCCGTCAACCTGCCCGCCGCGTCCTCCGGCGCGGCGCGGGAGGAGAAGCCGAAGCATATCTCCCTCACCGTCACCGAGGACGGGCGCGTGTTTGTGGAGCAGGACGAGGTGGCGATGGAAAACCTTGAGGAGCGGATTGTGGAGGCGCGGACAAGGCTGGGGGATCCGGAGGGGAAGGACGTCATTCTTGTCGTGTACGGCGACACGAACGCGAATCACGGAATGATCGTGCAGGCGCTGGACGCGGCGGCGCGGGTGAAACAGCAGAAGGTGACGATCCGCACGCGGCAGTAAGCGCGGCGGCGGAGAACGCACGCATGAAAATGAAAAAAGAACACGCAGACAGGCTCGACCGCTTCTTCGACGCGCTGGCGGAGCGGAAGCTCGCGGGCGCGGTCGTGGACAACCGGGACGATTGCTTCCACCTGAGCGGGTATACCGGCTCCGACGCCGTCCTCGTCCTCTCCGCGAAACGGAGGAAATGCCTCCTCGTCACCGACTCCCGCTACACCGAGGAGGCGGAGAAAACCGCGCCCGGGTTTGACGTCGTCCGGTGGAAGGAAAGCTTCGCCGTCTTTGTCGGCGGCATCCTGAAGAAGGAAAAGCTGAAGGCGGTCGGCTACACGCCGAAATCCCTCACGGTCGCCTTCTTCGACGGGATGCGGGAGCGGGCGGGCGCGGGGACGTGGCGGGACGCGGGTCCGATCCTGTCCGGTCTGCGCGCGGTGAAGTCGAAGGAGGAAATCGCCGCCGTCCGCCTCGCGCTGGACTGCGCGGAAACCGCGTTTCTCCGGGCGAAGAAACGCTGGAAAGCCGGCATGACGGAGACGGACGTCAAAAACGATCTCGAAGCGGAAATGAAACGCCTCGGAGCCGGAGAGCCGGCCTTCGAGACCATCGTCGCCGTCGGCGCGAACGCGAGCCTGCCCCACGCGCACGCGGGAGGACGGAAAATCCGGCCGGGGAGCATGATCCTCGTCGACTTCGGCGCGAAGGTGAACCGCTACTGCTCCGACCTGACGCGAACCGTCTGGGCGGACGAAATTCCCGCCGTCTGGGCGAAGCGCTACCAGGCGGTGCTCGCGGCCCAGCGGGCGGGACTGGCCGCCATCCGCGCGGGCGCGCCGGGCGCGGCGGCGCACGCGGCGGCGGCGGCGGCGTTCGCGGAATGCGGGCTGGAGGAGCGCTTCACCCACAGCCTGGGGCACGGCATCGGCCTCGCCGTGCACGAGGCGCCGTCGCTGTCCCGCCACGGAGAGGCGGCGCTGGAGGAGGGGAACATCGTGACCTGCGAGCCGGGCGTGTACTTCCCCGGAAGCGGCGGGATCCGCGTGGAGGACGTGGCGCTGGTGGAAAAGAACGGCGCGAAGATCCTGAGCAGCCTGCCGAAACAGCTTGAGGACGCGATCTTCTGACCTTGTGCCCGCACGCCGCAATCGCTATACTATACCCCGCCCGCTTGAGGTTTCGGAATGTACGCGAAGCAATCAAAGACACGGAAAAATGAGCAGCAGCATCGAAAAAATCAGCGCTTTGCTGGCGATGATGAAGGAAAACGACATCGTCGAACTGGAACTCGAAGAAGGCGACTTCTCCGTCGCCCTCCGGAAACAGGGCGCTTTCGCCGCCGCCATGCAGCCCATGGCCGCGCCCATGCCCATGATGCAGGCGATGCCCGCGGCCGCCGCGGCTCCCGCCGCCGCGCCCGTGCCCGCGCCCGCGGCCGCGGCGGATCCGGGCGTCGGGCAAATCAAAAGCCCCATCGTCGGCACCTTCTACCGCGCTCCCTCCCCGGAAATGGCCGCCTTCGTCCAGGAAGGCGACACGGTGAAAAAGGACACGGTCGTCTGCATCATCGAGGCGATGAAAATCATGAACGAGATCCGCGCCGAGGCGGACGGGAAAATCGAAAAAGTCCTGGTGGAAAGCGGAGAGCCCGTCGAGTACGGCCAGCCGCTGTTCCTCATCAGGAAAGCGTGACGCGATGTTCAAGAGAGTATTGATAGCCAATCGCGGCGAAATCGCCTGCCGCGTCATACGCGCCTGCAGGAAGCTGGGCGTCGAGTCCGTCGCCGTCTACTCCGAGGCCGACCGCTCCTCGCTCCACGTCCGGCTGGCGAACGTCTCCATCTGCATCGGCCCGGCGGAATCCGCCCGGTCGTACCTGCATATTCCCTCCATCATCTCGGCGGCGGAAATCTCCAATGTCGACGCCATCCACCCCGGATACGGCTTCCTCTCGGAAAACGGCCACTTCGCCGACATCTGCCGCAGCCTCGACATCGCCTTCATCGGGCCCTCGTCGGGCGCAATGGCAAAAATGTCCGACAAGGCCGGCGCGCGCGCCCTCGCGGCATCCGTCGGCGTCCCCACCCTCCCCGGGTCGGAGGGCGTCCTGCCCGACGACGAGACAGGGATGAAAATCGCCCGGCAAATCGGCTACCCCGTCATCGTCAAAGCCTCCGCCGGAGGCGGCGGGCGCGGCATACGCATCGCCCACAACGACGCCGCCCTCCGCGTCGCCATGTCCTCCGCGCGGGCGGAGGCGGAGGCGGCCTTCGGCGACGGCAGCCTGTACATCGAGAAGTTCCTCACGAAACCCCGCCATGTCGAAGTGCAGGTGCTCTGCGACGAGCACGGGAACTGCATCCACCTGGGCGAACGCGACTGCACGACGCAGCGCCGCCACCAGAAGCTGATAGAGGAGTCCCCCTCGCCGGCCGTGGACAAATCCACCCGCCGCGCCATGGGGGACGCCGCCGTCAAGCTCTGCAGGGCGGCCGGCTACACGAACGCGGGGACAATCGAATTCCTGTTCGAGAACGGGCAGTTCTTCTTCATGGAAATGAACACCCGCATCCAGGTGGAGCACCCGGTGACGGAAATGGTGACCGGCCTCGACCTTATCGAGGAGCAGCTCCGCGTCGCCGCGGGAGAGCCCCTCCGCTGGCGGCAGAAAGACATCAGGAACACGGGGCACGCCATGGAGTTCCGCATCAATGCGGAAGATCCGGACGCGCGCTTCGCCCCCCGCCCGGGGAAGGTGGAGATGTTTGTGCAGCCTGTCGGGCAGGGGGTGCGTGTGGACTCGTTCGTCTACTCCGGCTACACGGTGACGCCGCACTACGACTCGATGCTCGGGAAGCTGATCGTGCACGCGGAAGACCGGACGAAATGCATCGAAAAAGCGAAAATGGCGCTGCGCGATTTCATTCTGGAAGGGGTGAAGAGCACGATTCCGTTCCATCTGGCGATGCTGGAGAACAGCGCGTTCGTCAATTCGGACTTCGACATCAATTTCGTGGACAAGCTGTATTCGTAGCCGCGGAGCGGAGGAATACCCATGCGCAGAATTGTGGATTTCGCGAACGTCACCGTGACCGTCCTGACGGGGGCGTACCTGGTGCTCCTGACCCTGTTCGCCACGGAAGGGCTGCGGCTGATGCCGGAGGGGCTGGTGGCGGCGTGGAGCGTGCGCATGCTGTTCTTCTTCGTGGGCGTGGCCCTCGTCGGGATGAATATCCGGGTGCTGGTGCGCGAGTGGAAGACGGGAGGGCTCCGGAGCAACCTCCGGATTACGACGGAGCAGGGAATGACGGAATTTTCCGTCCCCTCGATGGAGCTGCTGATTCTCCGCGACCTCAAGGCGGAGGCGGACATTGTCGACCCGGCCGTCACGCTGAAGCCCCGGGGCGAGGGAAAGCCCATGCTCTGCGAGGTCGAACTGAAGCTGCGCCGGCAGGAGGACGTCCTGAAGCGGATCGACTCCATCAAGAAGCGGGTGCGGGACATCATCGACCGGCTGATCCCGGGCGGGCTGACGGTGGAGGTGCTGGTGGAGGTGCGCGATTTCGTCTCCGAATCGATGCGCGCGCACGCGCGCGGCCCGTCCCGGGAAGTCATGCCGGAGCCCGGCGAGTTCAACGGCCCCGTCTACGCGGACGGCGGCGGCTCGGACGGCGTTTGATCAATCCTCGCAGGCGCCCGGAATGCCGTTTTTCCCGTCCGGAGGTTTCGCCGGCAATGTGTGTTTGAGCGTAGGGCGTGCTTTGGCGGGCGTGAATGCGGGCAGACGATCTTCTTTCTTCGTACCTTTTTGAACTTCCGCCGCACCTTGTGGCGCAGCATCCGGCGCGGGTGCGGGACGAATCCCGGCTGATGCTGGTGTCCGCGGACGGCGGGGACGGCGACGGCGGGGAACGACGGTTTTCCGATCTTCCCCTGTGCCTGCGGGCGGGCGACCTGCTTGTCCGGAACAACGTGAAAGTCTTCCCCGCCCGCCTCGTCGGGCGGCGCGCGGGCGGCGGCGGCGGCGCGGCGGAACTGCTGCTTGTCAGAAAAGAGGGGGAGGGCGACGACGAGCGCTGGCTCTGTCTTGCCCGGCCCGCAAACCGCTTCAAGGAAGACCGCGCCTTCCACTTCGGCACGGACGACACCCCGCTCACGGCGAAAGCGGACGGACGGGGCGGCGACGGCATGGTGCGGGTCTCGTTTTCCCTGCGCGGCGACGCGTTCCTCGCGGCGCTGGATCGCGTCGGGCGCGTTCCCCTTCCTCCCTATATCGAGCGTTCCGGCCCGCCCTCTCCGGAAGACGCGGAGCGATACCAGACAGTCTATGCGAAGCGCCCCGGCGCCGTGGCCGCGCCGACGGCCGGACTGCATTTCACGGAGGCGGTGGACAGGGCGCTCGCGGCGCGCGGAATCGGGGTGTGCGAAATCACCCTGAACGTCGGCCCCGGGACGTTCCGCCCCGTCAAGGAGGAGCTGCTGGACAACCACCGCATGCACGCGGAATGGTACAGCGTGCCCGAAACGACCCGGAGCCGCGTCCGGGAAACGAAACAGGCGGGCGGCCGCGTCGTCGCCGTCGGCACGACGACGGTGCGCGCGCTGGAGGCGGCCGCGTCGACGGGCGTGTCCGAGGGCTGGACGGATCTCTTCATCCGCCCCGGGTACGCGTTCAGGACGGTGGACGGCATGGTGACGAATTTCCACCTGCCCGGGTCTTCGCTCCTCGTGATGCTTTCCGCGTTCGCCGGCCGCGAGAGGATTCTGGCCTGCTATGAAAAGGCTGTGCGCGGAGCATACCGTTTTTACTCGTACGGCGACGCCATGCTTGTCTGGCGAAGGGAGTAGCCCATGTTTTTGCGCCGCCTGAAATTCGCGCTCCGTTCGCTCCTCCGCCTTCTCGGGAAGGCGACGGGGTCGGCGCACCAGATAGCCCTCGGGGTCGCCATAGGCTTTTTCGTCGGCTGGCTGCCGATTGTGGGCATCCAGATGGTGGTGGCGATTGTGATCTGCCAGTTCGCGCGCGCGAACAAAGTGGTGCCGATTTTCCCCATCTGGCTGACGAACCCGGCGACGATCATCCCGATTTATTCCTTCAATTACTGGGTGGGGTGGCTGCTTGTGGGGGGGCCGCCGCTGGGGGATCTCGTGAAGGCGCTGGCGCGGATGGTGACGCCGCCGGAGGCGGTGGAGGGAACGGGCAGGCTGGAGCTCTGGTGGGCGGGAATAAAAACGGCGCTCGGGGAACTGCTGTCCATGGGGTGGGAGATGCAGTTGCCGCTGTGGCTGGGGTGCGTGATTGTGGGGACAATCCTCGCCGTGCCGTCGTACTACATCACCTACCACGTGGTGGAGTCGTTCCGCCGCGCCGTCGCGAAGAAGAAGCGCCTGCGGCAGGAGTCGAGCGACACGCGCCGGCGCGAGGCCGCGCTGGACGCCCTGTCCCGCGGCGAGTACAATGGGAGCGGGGAAAAACGATGATTGGTTGAAAATCCCCTTCGACAAAGGTGCTCCGATGCGCGCATACCTTGTACGCCGTTTCCTCTGGATGATTCCGACCCTCTTCATCATCACCCTCGCCTCCTACGGGATGATGCGCCTCGCCCCCGGCGACCCGGTGAAGGCCACCCTCATCGGCGACGGAGGCGAAGGCGGCGCCGGCACGAAAAAAGAGGGTGAAAGCGCCGCGGCCCGCGAACTCCGCCGCCGCTTCCACCTGGACAAGCCCTGGTACGTCGGCTACTGGCGGTGGCTGACGGGCGATCCGGAACGGGGGCGCGGGGGCGTCATCCACGGCGACTTCGGCGACTCCATCACGCTCTCCCCCGTCCGCGACAAAATCGCGGAAAAACTCCCCGCGACCCTCAAGCTGAACCTCTGGTCGTTTGTCGTCATTTACCTTGTCGCGATTTCCTTCGGGCTGTATTCGGCCGTGTTCAGGGGGTCGTGGACGGATCGTTTTTTCTCCACCGCGTTCCTCGTTCTCTACAGCCTGCCGGCGTTCTGGATAGGGATGCTGATGATTCTCCTCGTGTCGAAGTACCTGCCGTGGTGGCCCATCAGCGGGCTGTCGCAGGCGGCGCTGCCGGAGGAGACGTACTGGCACTCCCTCGGCCGCAGCGCGCTCCACTACGCGCTGCCCGTCGCGTGCCTGAGCTACGGCGGGTTCGCGAGCCTCAGCCGGTACACGCGGGCCGCCGTCCTCGAAAACATCCGGCAGGACTATGTGCGCGCGGCGCGGGCGAAGGGGCTGTCCGAGTGGACGGTGCTGGTGCGGCATGTGCTGCGGAATTCGCTGGTCTCCCTCATCACGCTGGCGGCGGGGCTGCTGCCGGGGCTGCTCGGAGGGAGCATGATCATCGAATACCTGTTCAACATCCCGGGCATGGGGACGCTGATGGTGCAGGCGCTGCCGAGCCGGGATTATCCCGTCCTCATGACGGTGATGGGAATGAGCGCGCTGCTGGTGCTGGCGGGGATTCTCCTGTCGGACATACTGTACGCGCTGGCGGATCCGCGCATCACGTTTGAATGACAGCCCTGGATTTTCCCATGCTCGACCGCACACGCCTCGAACACTGCCGCCGCGTCACCGTGATGGGCCTGGGCCTGTTCGGCGGGGGAGCGGGCGCGGCGCGCTTCTTCGCGGAGCGCGGCGCGGACGTCACCGTCACCGACACGGCGGACGAACAAAAGCTCGCGAAATCCGTCGCCTGCCTCGCCGGCGGCGCACCGCGCGGCCGCATCCGCTTCGTCCTCGGACGGCACGAGGAAGCCGACTTCGAAGACGCCGACCTCGTCATCGCGAACCAGGCTGTCCGCCCCGAAAACCGCTTCCTCAACATCGCCCGCGAACGCGGCATCCCCGTCGTCACCGAAACCGGCCTCGCCCTCGCCCTGAACCGCGCACCGTGGATAGGCGTCACCGGCTCCGCCGGGAAATCCACGACAACCGCCCTGCTCCACGCCATGCTCCGCGCGCACGACCCGGAAACCCTCCTCGGCGGCAACATCGGCGGCGATCTGCTGACCCGCGTCGAAAACCGCCCCGCCGCCTCGCCCGTCGTCGTCGAGCTCTCCAGCTACCAGCTCGCCTGGATCGGACGCGACATCGAAACAGGCTTTGTCAAGCCGCCCGAACTCGCCGTCTTCACCAACATCGCGCCGAACCACCTCGACTGGCACAAAGACATGGCGGAATACGTCCGCGCGAAACAGGCGCTGGCGCTGCGCGCACACCCGTCCGCGTGGGCCGTCCTCAACCATGAGGACGAAACCCTCCGGTCATGGCGGGAGGAGCTGCCCTGCCGCATCCTCTGGACAAGCCGCGGCGACAGCGGCGAAAGCGACGCCTGCTTCCTCGCCGGCGCGCCCGGCGAAGCCGGAGAGGCAATCGTCCTCCGCGCGGAGGGAGAGGAGCGCGCGCGCTTCCCGCTTGACCGCTTCCGCCTGATCGGCCGGCACAACCGCGTGAACGCCCTGCAGGCCGCCGCCGCCGCGTGGATCGCCGGAGGCAACGACGCGGACGCGGTGCGGAGCGGCCTCGCCGCCTTCCCCGGCCTGCCCCACCGCCTGGAAACCGTCGGCGGGGGCGGCGGCGTCGCCTTTGTGAACGATTCGAAATCCACCACGCCCGAATCCGCCGTCACCGCCCTCCGCGCGATGGACAGGCCCTGCGTCCTCATCGCGGGCGGCTACGACAAGCAGTCCCCCTTCGACGCGCTGGGGGAGGAAATCCAGCGGCGCGCCGCCGCCCTCGTCCTCCTCGGCGCCGCCGCC
>QMCE01002772.1_pt1 | contig 18243 bp, 9 predicted proteins | sample 1821851 | NCBI WGS metagenome assembly QMCE01 (sample SAMN09453174, study PRJNA476694) | Termite gut metagenome, whole genome shotgun sequencing project. | isolation source: worker | host: Odontotermes sp. | place: South Africa:Pretoria | collected 2016-01-28
CAGGGCGGACGCTACACACTGTCGAACGTTCCGTCGGGCAGCGTGCTCGTTTTCAATCTGCTTGGTTACGTACCCGTCGAGGCCACGGCCCAGGGCAGCGTGCTGGACATCTCGATGCAGTCCGACGCCCAGATGGTCGACGAGGTGGTGGTGATAGGCTACGGCTCGCAGAGAAAGGTGACGCTCACCGGCGCCGTCTCCAACGTGGGCGGCAAGGAACTTTTGAAATCGCCCACTTCCAACGTCGGTAACGCACTTGCGGGCCGTCTTCCGGGCGTCCAGTCGGTGCAGTATTCGGGTATGCCGGGCGAAGACACTCCCGTGATCCGCGTTCGCGGCGTGGGATCGCTCAACAACGCCGATCCGCTCGTGCTGGTCGACGGCGTGGAGCGCGACTTCATGCAGATCGACCCCAACGAGATCGCCGACATCAGTATCCTCAAAGACGCCTCGGCCACCGCGGTGTTCGGTGTGAGGGGCGCCAACGGTGTGATCCTCGTAACTACGCGGCGCGGCCAGGAAGGCAGGGCCTCGGTGTCGTTCAGCGCCCAGGGCGGTGTGCAGACGATCACCAAATTCGTCGAGACGGTCGGTTCGTACGACTACGCGACGGCTTTCAACAGGGCACAGGAACTGGACGGCGTCGATCCGTCGGGGTGGCGTTTCCCGGCCACGGCCATCGAACACTTCCGCCTCGGCGACCAGCCGATACTCTATCCCGACACCAACTGGCTCGAATACATCATGAAGCCGCACGCGTGGCAGAGCCAATACAACGTCAACGTGTCGGGCGGTACCGAACGGGCCAAATACTTCGTCTCGGTGGGAACGCTCTCGCAGGACGGCCTGTTCAAAACGTTCGACACCAACCCCGAAGCCAACTTCAAGTTCAACCGCTACAACTTCCGCGCAAACCTCGACCTGAACCTGTCGAAACGCAGCCAGCTGGCCGTCAACATCGGCGGCCGCATCGAGAACCGCAACGAGATCGGCGATGGCGAGAGCTACCTGTTCTGGAACATCCAGGAGGCTGTGCCGATGGCGGGCTACGGTATCGACGACCAGGGACGCCGCATAGTTGCCGACCCGAGACTGGTGGGCTCCATAGGCGACGACGGTCTGGAGCGGTTCTACCAGCTGGGTTACAAGAAACGCAGCAACAACGTCCTCAACCTCGACCTCCGGTACCAGCTCGACATGGGCTTTATCACGCCGGGCCTCAGCTTCAAAGTGCAGGGTTCGTACAACTCCAACTACACGGCCGAAAAGAACCGTAAGACCGGTTACAAATCGGACAGGGGCGTGGTCAAATACATGGCCAGCAACGAAGGCACGGACGCCGATCCGGTCATAGTCCTCAGACGGGGCGAAGGCCAAACCCCCCTCAGCCCCTACAGCGAGTCGAGATGGGGCGGCCGCAACTGGTACGCCGAGGCGAGCTTCAACTACGCCCGCGAGTTCGGCCTCCACAACGTGGGCGCGCTGGTGCTCTACAACCAGTCGAAAAGCTACTACCCCAGCGGGGCCTACGTCGAGATCCCCACCGGCTACGTCGGTATGGTGGGCCGCGTGACCTACGACTACGACACGCGCTATCTGGTCGACCTCAACGTGGGCTACAACGGCTCGGAGAACTTCGCCCCGGGCAAGCGCTACGGTCTGTTCCCGTCGGCCTCGCTGGGCTGGATCCCCTCGAACGAAAAGTGGTGGGAGCCGCTCAGGAACGCCATTCCCTACATGAAGCTGCGCGCGTCGGTGGGTATGGTGGGTAACGACAAGAAGTTCAATGGCGGCGACATGGTTCGTTTCGTCTACGTTCCCGGCCGTTACGAGTTCTTCACCCCCAATTCGGGCGACATGAACTGGGGCAACGCCACCACCGCGTTCGGCATCAACAACGGCACCTGGCTCCAGGGAGCGAAAGAAGGCTCGGTCGGCAACCCCGACGTGACGTGGGAGACCGCCACCAAACAGAACTACGGTATCGACCTGGGATTGCTGCGCAGCCGCCTCACCCTGAGCGTGGACGTGTTCTTCGAGGATCGCCGCGACATTCTGACGGATAACTCCTCGACGCTGCCCGGCATCACCGGCATGCCCACCACCATGGTGAACTTCGGCAGGATGGAGAACCACGGCTACGAGATCACCGCCAAATGGGAAGATCGCCGAGGCGATTTCTGGTACTCGATCGCCCCGTCGCTCACCTTCGCCCGCAACAAGGTCATCGAAATGGGCGAGGTTCCCAAAGAGTTCGACTATCTGTTCCGCACCGGCCACCCCCTCAACCAGCCGTTCGGCTACGAGTTCTTCGAGTTGTACGATCCGGATAACACCGAGCAGCGCTACCGTGCGGCTTACGGCGCCGACATGCCCGACCACGGCTACAACCTCAGAGCGGGCGACGCGGTGTATGTCGACCTTTCGGGCGACGGCGAGATCAGCACCCTGGACGAACACGCGATGGGCTACACCGACATTCCCGAGTACAACGCCGCGCTCAACCTGGGCTTCGGCTGGAAGGGCCTCGACATCTCGATGCTGTGGATCGGCGTGACCAACACCAACCGCTGGCTCGACTACAGTTTCGGCCGCAAGCCGTTCGGCGAGCAGAACGACGGCGCTCTCAACCGTTGGGTGTACGAGCGCAGCTGGACTCCCGAAACCGCCTCCACCGCCACCCTGCCGCGCATCACCTTCACCAACAGGGAGAACAACAACCGCACCTCGCGCGTGTGGATGGTCGACGGTTCGTATCTGCGCCTCAAGAGCGCCGAGATAGGCTACACGTTCCGCAACATTCCGCGCGTTCCTCAGATCGGCTCGATCCGTGTCTACCTGTCGGGCTACAACCTGCTCACCTTCGCCCGTTTCACAGGCAACGACCCCGAGTCGGCCAGCGGTGCGTGGAACGAATTCATAAAATACCCGATGACCCGCGTCATAAACTTCGGGGTGAACGTCAACTTCTAATAACGATACTGAACATGAAAAAGACAATAAAATATATCTTCGGCGCACTGTTGGGTGTGGGTCTGTCCACGGTCGCCGTCTCGTGTGTCGACGACATCAACTTCGGTGACGCGTTCCTCGAAAAAGCCCCCGGGGTGGATGTGGACATCAACACGATATTCTCCAAGAAGGAGAACACAGAGTATTTCCTGTGGAACCTCTACGGCCAGATATACAACCCGTGGGCGCGTCGCAACCGCGCCAACCAATGCCCCGTGGAGGCTAACACCGACCTGTTCCACGACTATTCTTCGTGGGGAGGCTCGGCCGTGAGCTACTACAACGGATCTTTGCAGCCGGGAGGTTCCAACACGGCTTTCCCGTTCACCGACGTCGGTGAAGAAGGAGGCACCCGTAGCGGTATCTGGGGTGCGGTCCGCCATGCGTGGATCCTGATCGAGAACATCGAGAACGTTCCCGACATGACCGACGACGAAAAGAGCCACATCAGGGCCGAGGCCTATCTTATCATGGCCACCCGCTATTTCGACTGTTTCCGCTACTACGGCGGGCTGCCGCTGGTCGACCACGCCATTACCGCGGGCGAGGAATTCGACGGCAGCCGCAAAACCGTGGCCGAGACCGTTGACTTCATCGACGGGCTGTTGCAGTTGGCGATCGCCGAACCCGGTTTCCCGTGGAGGCACACCAACCCCGACGACACCAAGACCGGCGCCGGACGTCTCTCCAAGTCGGCCGCCCACGCCATGAGGGCCAAGTTGTGGACATTCGCCGCCTCGCCGCTGTTCAACTCCGCCGCGCCCTATTTCGAGGGTGCCGACGAAACCGTGTGGCTCGGAGGCTACAAGACCGAGTATTGGCAGACGGCGCGCGATATGTGCGAGGAGTTCTTCAGGCTCAACCAGCAGAACGGAGGTTTCTACGCCCTGGTCCAGCCCGCGGGAACCACCGAGGCCGACTATGGCGAAGCGTTCCGCGCCGCCTACTGGTACCGCGGCAACAGCGAGAAGATCATCGAAGTGCACAGTGCCTACTCCACCAACGCATGGGGTTGGAGCAACGGTGCCGAGCTGATGGATTGCGCCTACTTCGGCATGATCAACCCCACGCTCGAATACATGGAGATGTTCGGCATGGCCGACGGCACCAACTACCCCTATAAGAACCTTATGAACACCGACAACCCCGGCAACGTCGACATTTTCGCCGGCCGCGACCCGCGTCTGTACGAAACCATTTTCGTGACCCGTCCGAGTTACCGCGATCCGGTTAAAGGCGATCAGACCAGGCCGCAATTCTGGCAGGGAGGTAACGTCAACAGCGACGCTTTCCGCGATTTTGTCAGCGGCAGCCCCCAGACGGATGCCAATATTAAATCGGGCCTGAAACTGTGGAAGTTCATCCTCGACTTCACCCTGGTGAGCGGCAAGCCCATCAACTACTCCTACCTGCGCATGGCCGACATGCACCTGATGTACGCCGAGGCGCTGGCCGAAACGGGCGACCTGCAAAAAGCCTGCGACGAGGTCAACAAGGTGCGCGCCCGCGTGGGCCTGGGCAAGATCGAGACCACGAACCCCTCGCTCAACCTCACCGCCAACAAGGATAACCTCATTGCCGAGATCCTGCGCGAACGCGCCTGCGAATTCGGACAGGAGGCCGACCGCGTGCACGACATGAACCGCCGCAAACTTGTGGCCGACTACACCAAAACGTTGCACGAGATCGTGGTGTGGAGAAAAACCGCCGACGGTCAGAAGGACACAAGGGACAACACCCAGCTCGCGGACGGCGAAGCGTGGCCCAACTTCATATTCGAAAAAAGGCCCATCACGACAAACGCACGCAACTGGTGGAAAGAAGGCGGCTGGAACAACAAGTGGCTCCTGGCGCCCATCTCGCGCGACGAAGTCAACAAGGGATACGGCCTGACCCAGAATCCGGGTTGGTAAACAGAATGGTTTTAATTGACGGACTTACAAATGAAAACTATGAACATGAGTCATAAAAAGATAACAGGCTTGCTTGTGTCGCTGGCCGCCGTGGTGACGGTGCAGGTGCAGGCGCAAGTGATAGCGGAAGACAAGACCCAGCGAAAGTTCGACCTCGGTTACGGTGTCGAGCAGACGGAATTTTTGTCCACCGCCTCGGCCATGACCATCTCCGGTGAAGAGTTGCAGCAAACCTCCGCCATCTCGCTGGCCGACGCGCTCTACGGAAAACTGCTCGGGCTGAACGTATTCTCCAACGGCGGCTGGATCGGCGACGAAAACACCGCCCCGTCGATGACGATCCGCGGCAACCAGACCTTCTCCGACAAGGACATCCTCATTCTGGTGGACGGCTACGAACGCCCCATCGACCGCCTCACGGTCGAGGAGGTCGAAAGCGTCACCGTGCTCAAGGACGCCGCCGCCCTGTCGATGCTCGGCCACGAGGCCGTGAACGGCGCGATACTCGTCAAGACCAAACGCGGACACGAAGGCCGGACCAACATCAAAGTCGGTTACAGCCACAAGTTCCAGTTCGATCCCGAGTTCGCCCCGATGCTCGACGCCTACAACTACGCGTCGGCCATGAACCTGGGCCTTGCCAACGACGGCCTCGCTCCGCGCTACTCCAACCCCGAGCTCGAACTGTTCCGCACGGGCAGCGATCCGTTCTTCTATCCCAATGTCGACTGGCGCGAGAGGGCTTTCCACAACACCGCCCGCGAAGACCGCGCCAACCTGTCGGTGTTCGGCGGCAGCGACAAGGTGCGCTACTATTCGATGATCGACTACACCGGCGCGAGGGGCCTTCTGAAAGGCGTCCAGGCCGACAAGTACGACTCGAACCTGAAATACTCCAAGGCCAACATCCGAACCAACGTGGACTTCTCGATCTCGCCCACGACCCGAATGTCGGTCAACGTGCTGGGCGTCTTCGTGGAGTCCAACCGTCCGAACGACATCAACGCCGCCGACGCGACGTGGAACGTCTACGCCACCCCCGCCAACGCCTTCCCCTACCAGACTTCGCAGGGGATCTGGGGCGGTAACGAGGCTTTCGGCGCCCGCAACGTCGTGGCGCAGATCCAGGACTCGGGCAACGCCAAAACCCACCAGCGCCAACTGTGGGCCGACGCCCGCCTGACGCAGGATCTGGGTTTCTGGGTGGACGGGCTCAGCATCTCCATGCAGGCCGGCTACGACAACGCCTCGATCACCAACGAATTCTACTCCAAGGGCCACCAGTACGGCTACGAGCGCTACACCGGAGCCATCGGCGGTGAGTCGTCGCTCTGGACGGCGGGCAACCAGGAGACCAAGCTCAACTTCCGCAACGAAGTGGGCAGCCAGTGGAGGATCGCCAACTCCGCCCTGGGGGTACACTACAAAGGCTCTTTCCGCGACGACGACAACTTCGCCGCCAACGTGGTCTACAACACCAAGGCCGAGATCCGCGACCAACGGTTCAACACCTTCTACCGCGCCAACGTGATCGGGAATTTCCACTACGACTTGCAGAACAAATACATTGCCGACCTGTCGCTGGCCGCCAACGGTTCGAATCGCAACTATCCCGCCACTTGGGCCTTCTCGCCGGTGCTGGCGCTGGGCTACATCTACGCCGACAATCCCTCGGGCTTTCTGAGCTACGGTAAGCTGCGCGCCTCGGGCGGTATTCAGCACACCGACTATCAGCCCACTCCGCTGACCGAAGAGACGGTGGACTGGCAGACCAACCTGATCTGGCAGGAGAGGTGGGGCGGCCACAACGACTACGTGTTCGGCCCGGGCTTCAGCAACGTATGGGGAACGACCCTGTATGGCCTGCCCTCCACGGGCTACGTCCAGGAGCGTGCCGCCAAGTTCAACCTCGGCACCGACCTGAGGCTGTGGAACGCGCTCGACATCACCGCCGAGGCTTATTGGCAGCGCCGCAGCCACATCATGGTCAGCTCGTCGGACATGAACTCGTGGGTCGTGGGTCTGCAATCGGACTGGAGCGACGTGGGTAAGGTCGACAGCTACGGCGTGGAATTCTCCGCCCGCTTCGCCAAGAAGATCGGCAGCGACCTCTACCTCAACGCCACCGGATTGTTCTCGTGGGGCCGCAGCAAGGTCGGCTACACCATCGAAAACATCGCCTCGCCCAACCTCTCGGTTATCGGCCTGCGGGTCGACGAGGCGCGCGGGTTGAAGGCCATAGGTTTCTTCGCCGACGATGCCGACATAGCCGCCAGCCCCGTGCAGCAGTTCTCGCAGGTGCGCCCGGGCGACATCAAGTACATGGACGTGAACGGCGACGGCGTGGTGAACGACAACGACCAGACGGGCCTCGGTTTCACCGACGGTCTGCCCGCCCTCAACTACGCCTTCACCATCGGCGCCGAATGGCGGGGTATCGGTGTGAACGCCGTGTTCCAGGGAGCGGGCAACACCATGAAGAACCTTCGTTGGGCCGGAAGTGCGTGGAACGGCATGGCCGACAACGGCAACCTGTCGGTGGACTACTACAACAACTCGTGGGACGTGGTGGCCGACAAGAGCAAAGCCCGCTTCCCGCGCCTCAGCTCGCAGTCTGTCCCCAACAACGACGACTATGCCAGCGACATCTGGTTCCGCAAGGTCAACTTCCTCAAGCTGCGCACATGCGAACTCTACTACAAACTTCCCGTGTCCGTCGTCAGCCGCGCCCATCTGGCCGGTGTGAAGATCTTCGTTCAGGGACAGAACCTGTTCTCCGTGGACAACATCGAGGCGATGGACGCCGAGGTGCTCGGAACGGCCTATCCGGTGTTGAAGGCGGTGAACGTGGGCATGTCGATCACATTCTAACATTCAGATGAAAAAAGAGATGAAAAAGACAAAATACATATTGACGACGGTACTCGCCGCGGCGCTTCTGGCCGGATGTGTCGACCTCAACTACCACGAGGGCGCGACCCGCGACGAGGCGTGGACATACGAAAATCCCAAGAACGGTGTCTCGGGCATGATCTGGGAGGTGTACGGCGAGATGTTCAACGAGTTGCAGATAGCCATCCAGAATTCGGACGGCGCGCTCCGTGCTTCGGCTACCGACGAGGCGCAGTTCGCAACCTCGATCACCGACATCATCCGCTACATCGACGGCGGCTGGACTCCCTCCAACGCCTTCCCCAACATTTGGCAGACCTCCTACCGCGCCATCTCCGAGGCGCACCTCTATCTCGAAAAGATCGACAAGATAGACCTCACTCCCTACCGGTACGACGCCGACTACGAGAACCTGTTGCGCCAGTACGAGCTGTTCCCCTACGAGCTGAGGTTTCTGAGGGCCTACTTCTACTTCGAGCTTGCGCGGGCCTACGGCGACGTGCCTCTGGTGACCACCACGCTCACCAACGCCCAGGCCAACTCCGTCAGCCGCACTCCGGTGCAGGAGGTGTTCAAATTCATCGTCGACGAGTGCGACGCGATAGCCGAGTACCTGCCCTACTCCTACCAGAACGAGCCGGGAACAGAGATCGGTCGCGCCACCCGTGCGGCGGTGCTGGGCCTCAAAGCCCGCACGCTGCTCTACGCCGCCTCGCCGCTGTTCAACACGGCCAACGACAGGGAGCTGTGGAAAGCCGCCGCCGTGGCCGCCAAGGATCTGCTCGACAGGGCCGCCGAGTGGGGCATTTCGCTCAGCGCCTACAAGGACCTGTGGGGTCAGAACTCGTTCTACGCCTCGGAGATGATAATCGCCCTGGGTATAAATCCGGGTTCGAATTACGACAACGATTTCACCAACAAGTTCGAGAAGGCCAACTATCCCGTCGGCATCGAGGGCGGCAGCTCGGGCAACTGCCCCAGGCGATCAACATCACCACCGAGAATCCCTACGACGGTCTCGACCCGCGATTCGCCCTCACCGTGGTGAAGAACGGCGACAGCTGGCCCACCAACAGTCAGGCGATGAACATCGAGACCTGGACGGGCGGCATGCACGCCCTGCCCAAGTACGGCGGCACTCCCACCGGCTACTATCTGCGCAAGTTTGTGGACGGCAACACCTACACCACCTACAACAATCCGTCGTCGTTCCGCCACACGTCGATCGTGATGCGCCTGGCCGAGGTGTACCTCAACTACGCCGAAGCGATGTTCAACTACTACGGCGACGCAGACTCGGCGGGCGATCTGGGAATGTCGGCCAACGAGGCGGTGAACGTTCTGCGCAACCGCGCCGACATCAAGATGCCCGAGTTCGCAGGCAGCGACGGATGGATGGAGCGCTACCAGCGCGAGAGGATGGTGGAATTCGCCTTCGAGGATCAACGTTTCTGGGATGTGCGCCGCTGGAAAAAGGGTGCCGATTTCTTCCGCACGGTCGGCACGGCCACCCTTACGCGGGCCTCTAACGGCGACATCAACCTGACCCGCGGCTCGCTGACCCGCGTGTGGGACGAGAAGTACAACCTCTACCCCATTCCGCAGTCGGAACTGCTGAAGAACAACAATCTGGAACAAAACCCCGGATGGTAGCAAATCGTCTAAAACAATGAGAACTATGAAAAGAAAGATATTTTTCGGTATCGTGGCCCTGGCCGCTCTGGCCCTCGGCTCGTGCCAGGACGGGCCGGTCGGTGGCGACGAGACCTCAGGGTTGGCCATCAAAGTGTACAGCCCCGTCAAAGTGCTTCCGGGGCAGGTAGTCACCATCAACGGTACGCGCCTCGACGAGGTGACCGAGGTGTTATTCCCGGGCGGCGTGAGCGTGACCGACATCACTCGGTTGGGCGACGGCCAGATCAGCGTAGTCACCCCGACGGGTGTCTCGGAGGGCGAACTGTCCGTCGTGTCGCCCGACGCCACGGCGACGGCCCGCATACCCATGACCGTGGGCGCGCCAAGGTTCAACACCATCTCGTTCGCCGAGCAGAGCGACGGGCCGGGTGCGTGGATCACCACCGAGCTGCTTATCACGGGCGCCGACCTCGAATTCATCAAGCAGGCCGTCTTCCCGGGTGCGGAGGGCGACGATGTTGTGGTGGGCGCGATAGACTTCGTGCGCAAGGCCAACAACCTGCTCAAGATCAAAGTCCCCCACGGCATTGCCGGTGGCGAGGCCAAGATCGGCCTTGTGGCGTGCAACAACGCCAGCATCGAAACCGACGAGGTGTTGTTGGTGGACAAAGTTCCGGGGCCGCCGGTCGGCGGAGTAACCTGGATCGTCGCGTGGGAAGGCGAGCTCGATCCCGGGCCGCAGCCGACATTCTCCGCCGAAGGATTCGCCCGTCTCAAGCCCGGTTCGACCCTGAAAGTACACTTCCAGAACAACGACGTCCAATGGGGCCAGGTCTACTATGGCGACTGGAGCAAAATGATCATGACGATGGACGGCGACTTCACCGGCACCACCCTCGAGATGGAGGTGACGCAGGATGATGTCGACAAGATCAAGGCCACCGGTCTGGTGATACAGGGATCGGGATTCACCATCACCAAGATCGAGTATTCGGTGCCTGTACCCATCTGGATCACCGCGTGGGAAGGCGAGGCCGATCCGGGGCCGCAACCCAAATTCCCCGCCGAAGGATTTGCCAAACTGAAGGCCGGAGAGACCTTGAGGGTGCGCTTCGTAAACAACGACGTCGAATGGGGTCAGGTCTACTACGGCGACTGGAGCAAGATGATCATGACGATGGACGGCGACTTCACCGGCGATCTCCTCGAAATGGTGGTGTCGCAGGACGATGTCGACAAGATCAAAGAGTTCGGGATCCTGATGCAGGGATCTGGATTCACCATCACCAAGGTCGAGTTTTCGGCAGACCCGCCCAAGGAGCATGTGGTGTGGGAAGGCGAGGCCGATCCGGGGCCCCAGCCCAAATTCCCCGCCGAAGGATTTGCCAACATGGAGGCCGGAGCGACGTTGAAGGTGTTCTTCCAGAACAACGACGTCGAATGGGGCCAGGTCTACTACGGCGACTGGAGCAAGATGATCATGACGATGGACGGCGACTTCACCGGCGATCTCCTCGAAATGGAGGTGTCGCAGGACGATGTCGACAAGATCAAGGAGTTCGGGATCCTGATGCAGGGATCGGGATTCACCATCACCAAAGTCTCGTTCGTCCAGTGACGCGCGTGTGAAATTTGCAGAGAGGCGGGACCCGTCGGCAAGGGCGGGTTCTTCCTCTCTTTTTATTGAAGTAAAAATCGTTATCTTCGCGGTTGCGGGACAGTCCGCGACCTGAGTCTTAAACACACACAGGCTATGAAAAACGCGACAAAAGCATCTGTCGACCCCGCCCCCGCCGGGCCGGCTTTTGGACGTAACCGGGGAATAGACCTTCTGAGGGCCCTCACGATGTTCACCATGGTGTTCGTAAACAATTTCTGGAACATCCACGATGTTCCGCGATGGTTGGAACACGCCCCCGAGGGGGTCGATTTCATGGGGCTTGCCGACGTGGTGTTCCCTTGTTTTCTGTTCGTCGTGGGTATGTCCATCCCCTACGCCCTTGAGGCGCGGCGCGCCCGCGGCTACACGGGCGAATCGACCATCGGGCACATCCTGGCCCGCACCCTGGCCCTGATCCTGATGGGTGTGTTCATCGTCAACAGCGAGGCCCGTCTCTCGCCCGACGCCTACCCCGTGTGGGTCTACCGGATCGCGATGGTTGCGGCGTTCATCATGGTATGGAACAGCTATCCGCCCGCCGACAGCCGCGTGAGGCGCCACACGTACACCGTACTTCGCCTCGTCGGGGTTTTGATACTCGCCGTGTTGGCCCTCACTTTCCGCGATCCGGAGGGAGGGGTTTTCTCGGCCCGTTGGTGGGGGATACTCGGGATCATCGGCTGGAGCTATCTGGTGTGTGCCATGGTCTACGTTTTCGGTCGCGGCAGGCTGTCGTGGCTCGCCGGATCGCTTGCGGTTTTCGTCGCTTTGTGCATGCTGCTCACCCCTGTTCGTGAGGGGCTGGGTGGCGGAGCGTTGCTGTCGTTGCCTCATCCCAACTTCCTTTCGGACATGTTGGGCGTGCTTCAGGTCGGCAACGGCTCGTCGGTGGCCATGGTTATGGCCGGTGTTGTTTTCTCTACGCTTTGCGTCCGGGCGGCGAATTGGCCGGCCCGACGGAAAGCGCTCGCGACGCTCGGAACGGTGGCGGTGTTGACGGCGGCGGGTTTTGCCACGCGCAGCGTTTGGATCGTCTCCAAGCTGAGCGGCACTCCGCCGTGGATCCTGCTCGTGATGGCCATCTCGATCGGGATGTACGCCATTCTGTCGTGGCTCGCGTCGCGCGGTTGGGACGGGTGGCTGCGGGTCATCTCGCCCGCCGGAACGGCGACCCTCACCTGCTACATCGTGCCCTACCTGGCCTACTCGCTGGCCGACATGACCGGCATCACTGCTCCCGGGTGGTTCACCCACGGTGTGGCCGGAATAGTCAACTGCCTGCTCTTCTCGCTCGCCGTGATAGGCGTGACGTGGGCGCTCGGGCGGATCAAAATCAAACTCAAAATCTAAAATCCTACAACGCCATGAAACGTAAACTGATCGTATTCCTGATCCTCGGCCTCGCGGTATCGGCCTGCGGGGCGACGACACCCGAGGTGACCCCGCTGCCGGTGCCGCCGGTCGCGCCGGCAAGGACCCCGCCCGTCGAAACGCACGGAGCGCTCAGCGTCACCGGTGCGCGGCTCACGGACCAAAACGGAACGCCCGCCGTGCTGCACGGAGTGAGCCTGGGGTGGCACAACTGGTGGCCGAGGTTTTTCAACGCCGGCGCCGTGGCCGAAGTTGTGAACGTGTGGGGGGCCGACGTGATCCGTGCCGCCATCGGAGTCCATCCCGCGCCGGGAAGTTGGCTCGACGATCCCGAGGGGTCGTGGAGGTGCCTCGAAGGGGCGGTCGAAGGAGCTATCGCCGCGGGGGCGTACGTGATCGTCGACTGGCACAGCCACGAGATCGAGACCGAGGCCGCGAAAGGGTTCTTCACCCGCGTGGCCGAGCGTTGGGGCGACACCCCCAACGTGATCTACGAGATCTACAACGAGCCGGTCGACGACACCTGGGACGAGGTGAAGGCCTACTCGCGCGAGGTGATCGACACCATCCGCGCCATCGACCCCGACAACGTCATTCTGGTCGGATCGCCCCACTGGGATCAGGACATCCATCTGGTCGCCGCCTCGCCGCTCACCGGCTACACGAACATAATGTACACCATGCACTTCTACGCCGCCACGCACAAGGACGACCTGAGGGCGCGCACCCAGGCCGCCATCGACGCCGGAGTACCGGTTTTCCTGTCGGAGTGCGCGGCTATGGAGGCTTCGGGCGACGGCCCTCTCGACTACGCCTCGTGGAGCGAGTGGGAGAGGCTCGCCGATCGCAACGGGGTGAGCTGGGTGACGTGGAGCCTGGCGGATAAGAACGAAAGCTGCTCGATGATCCGCGACAGCAGGGTTCCCGCCGACGGAGGCTGGACGGACGGCGACCTGAAGGAGTGGGGACGTTTCGTGCGCGACCGCCTCAAAGCCAAGGCCGGACTGCAATGACGCCCAACTCGCCGGAAGTTCCGGCGGCAACGATGAATTCACAACGAAAAAACGCAAAACCCATGAGATCATTTCACACATATTTGTCGGTGCTGGCACTGACATTAATTCCGGCGTCGATGTCGGCACAGTCGTTCCGCCTCGGGGAGGCGGGCTATCTCGAGAACGGCGGCGTGAACGTGATGGCCTTCGACGACATCTATCCCGAGGGCCATCAGGGTGGCGTGGCGCTCATCATGCACGGCAACCGCGTCGCCACCAACGGCGACATACGCCTCGAACCCACCCCCGGGCAGTGGCAACCGCTTCCGCGCCAGCTGGGCCGCACGACCGACGAGCGCACCGGGACCATCTCCGCGCAGATGTGCTACCCCGATTCGACGAAGCACCTGACGGGCTTCAACCCGATGATATACCCCGATCTGGTGCTCAACTACACCGTCACCGTGCGGGCCGAAGGGTCGGCGGTGCGCGTGACGGTCGATCTCGACAGGCCCGTTCCCGAGGAGTTTCTGGGCAAGGTGGGCTTCAACTTCGAGCTTTTCCCGGGCGCGTTGTTCGGCCGTCCGTGGATCATGGACGAGAGCACGGGCATTTTTCCGCAGCAGCCCAACGGCCCCACCCGCGCCGAGCCCTCCAACTTCGACCGCCCCGGCGACTTCTACCGCCCCACCCCGCGGTCGAGCGCCACGACGATCGAGCATCTGCGAGGCCCCGAGGGCTACAGCCCCATCGTGGCCGACGACATAGTCGCCGAGCCTTACGCCACCGGCCGCCGTTTCGTCGTGCGGCCCGACGATCCCTACAACAAGTTCACGATAGAATCGCACGGCACCCCGCTCAAGCTCTACGACGGACGGATGAACCACAACAACGGCTGGTTCGTGGTGCGCAGCGAGATCCCGGCCGGGGCCACCAAAGGTGCCGTCGAGTGGACTATCACCCCGAACGTCGTCGCCGACTGGCTCTACGACCCCGTGGTGCAGACCTCGCAGGTGGGCTACCACCCGGGCCAACCCAAGGTGGCGATAATAGAGCTCGACCGGCGCGACACCCGCCGTCCCGAAGCCGCCCTTTACCGCATCACGGCCGAGGGCGAGAAACGGATCGCGATATCGAAACCGGCCACCGGATGGGGCGGTTTTCTGCGCTACGACTACGTTAAGTTCGACTTCTCGGAGATCACCGACGAGGGATTGTACCAGGTTCGCTGGGGCGATCGCGCCTCGTCCGTGTTCCGCATCGCGCGCGACGTCTACGACCGCGGGGTGTGGCAACCCGTTCTCGAATACTTCCTTCCGGTGCAGATGTGCCACATGAGGGTTAACGAAAAGTACCGCGTGTGGCACGACGACTGCCACGTGGACGACGCACGTCTCGCCCCGCTCGATTTCAACCACATCGACGGTTACAGTTCCGGCTCGTCGTGGTCTACGACGCGCTACCGGCCGGGCGACCACGTCGATGGGATAAACATCGGCGGCTGGCACGACGCGGGCGACGACGACATTCGCCACACCACCCCGGCCGAGGTCTACATCATGTCGCTGGCCCACGAACTGTTCGGTGTCGATTACGACGCCACCTCGATCGACCAGACGGCCCGCGTGACCGAGATCCACCAGCCCGACGGCCGCAACGACATCCTTCAGCAGATCGAGCACGGCGTGCTGTGGGTGATGGCCACCCGCCGCGCGCTGGGCGTTCCGGCCCGCGGAACCATCACGAGCAACCTGAGGGCCTACACGCTGCTGGGCGACACATCGTCCTCGACCGACAACGTGGTGAGCGACGACGACCGCTGGGTCTATCCGCAGGAAGACCCCTCGTCGCTGCTCTCCATCGCGGCCCAGATGGCGGCCGCCTCGCGCGCACTGCGGGGCTACAACGACGAATTGAGCGACGAGGCGTTCCGTTTCGCCGTCGACACCTGGGACACCTACACCGACGAGCCGCGCCTGCTGGCGGGCAGGATCCACGCCGCCACCGAACTGTACCTGACCACAGGCGAGTCGCGATACAGCGATTATCTCCTCTCGCAGACCGACGCCATAGTCCGCGGCATCGGCCGCATGGGGTGGTTCATCGGCCGTGCCGAGAAGCGGATCGGCAACGCGGGGTTCACCTCGGCCATCCGCGCCGCAATGACGGGCCTGCGATCACAGCTCGACCGGCAAAGCGCCGAAACCCCCTACGGCGTACCCTACCGTCCGGCGGTGTGGGGCGCGGGCTGGACTATCCAGGAGGCGGGCTACACCCATTACTTCCTGCACGCGGCCTACCCCGACATTTTCCCGGCCGACTACGTTTACGACGCTCTCAACTTCGTGCTCGGTTGCCATCCGGGATCCAACACGGCTTCGTTCGCGTCGGGCGTTGGAGCTGTGTCGGCGACGGTGGGCTACGGGCTGAACCGCGCCGACTGGTCATACATTCCGGGCGGTGTTGTTTCGGGCACGGCGTTGATCCGACCCGACTTCCCCGAGTTGTTGGAGTTTCCCTACCTGTGGCAGCAGGTCGAGTACGTGATGGGCGGCGGTTCGTCGCACTACATGTTCCTCGTCCTTGCGGCCCGCCACATCCTGACCGAAAGATAGAAACACACTGATACAACCCCTCCCCCTGCAACACCGAAGATCCCTGCCAATCAGTCAATTGGCAGGGATCTTCATTACCCTGGAACAGTGAACGGAAAAAAATAATTTCACCCCCACTATTGACAAATGTCAATTCGGGGAGTACCTTTGTTTTTTAACCGAACCTTAGAAATATATGACGAAAATTGTAAATTTCCTATTCATCGTAAGCATGATATGCTTCATTCCCGCTGTCATAGTGGTTATATACATTTTCGCAGGTGGATTTTCGTGGATATGGGAGTATGCGCTTATGATATTGGGAGGAGTAGCTCTGGCTGTCCTCTTTATGGTACTTCGAGACCGACGGGAGAAAAAGGAAACGGAAAAATATGGGAAATGAATTATGATAAAAAACTACCTAACCAAATTGGACAGAGACAGCAAGCTATTTAAGAAATTGAGAAAGGAAAACCCCGGATGGTGGCAACTTGTAAAAAGAAATTTGAAACCGCATGGATTTTATGTAGATATTCGCAAGGATAACTCTCTGAATGTATATCACAATGGCGGATCATTGCTTAAAATATCCTTATCAAAAGGCATGGTCAAGGGTGAGATACACGACTATTATCTGGGAGGGAACAGTTCAAAGTATGTCGATTATCCGTTGGAACGTTTTCCCGAAGAGGCGGATGCGATAAAAGAAAGGATAGCATCGCGGTATAACGACACTTCGGAAAGTGGCATAAAAGCGAAACTTATCTGTGCTCCGGGTGCAAAATATATCGACTCGGAGTTTGCATTTCCCAAAACCCGTATAGATTTGACCAAGCTCGAAGACGGTCAAATAATCTTCGTGGAGTTAAAAAGGATAGAGGACGGCAGGCTTTTGACAAATGAATATGAAGATGGCGAGCCGGAGATACTGACGCAGATGGAATCGTATAACAAATTTATCGCCGACCATAAAGACAAGATAACAGACTACTACAAAAGGCTTTTTGCCATTAAACACGATCTTGAAATATTGCCGGAAGCGTTGGCGGGTATAGACAATATCGACAGTTACGAGCTTTGCGAAAACGTAGAACTGTATATCGAACCGTATCCTGATACTGATTTGAATCCCAAACGCATACGGAGGATCGGAGCTATCAAAACCATTCTCAATAACAACGGCATCACTCACAACCTATGAAGATAACAATCCATCGCGGCATCGACCAGATCGGCGGGTGCATCACCGAGATCGCCACCGACCGGACGCGCATCCTCGTCGACCTGGGGCAAAATCTCCCCGACGGCGAGGGGGTGATACACGACCGGTTGGCGACACGTGAAGCGGTCGAGAGGCTGACGCGCGGGGTCGACGCGATTTTCTACACCCACTACCACGGCGACCATATCGGGCTGTTCCACTTCGTGCCGGACGGCGTGCCGCAATATATCGGTGAGGTGGCTAAACAGGTTACCGTTCGCAAACACGAGGAGTTCATGGTGATCCCCGATCTTCCCCAAAGTGAATACGAGGCTTTCGACAAACTCCTCGAAATGCACCCCTATCGGGAGAACGAGAAAATCACGATCGGGGAGATAACCGTCACGCCATTTTTCGTAAGCCACTCGGCCTGCGACGCTTATATGTTCCTGATCGAGGCCGACGGCAGGCGCATTCTGCATACGGGCGATTTCCGGGGGCACGGCCATCTGAGTAAGGGGACGCTGCCGACCATCGAAAAATATATTCTGCGCGCCGGAGCCATTGATTTCTTGATCACAGAGGGAACGATGCTTTCTCGCAGAGGCGAGCGGGTGGCAACCGAACAAGAGTTAGGCAAACAAATCGGCGATGTGATGAAACGCTTCAAGTACGTCTTTGCCATGTGTTCATCGACCGACATGGAGCGGCTGGCCACATTTGCGGCAGCCAACAGAAGCATGCGGGGACGGCTGCTTGTGTGTGATGACTATCAGAGAGATGTGTTACGGATATTCACCCACACGAAGGGCAAACGCGCGCCCCTGTTCCGGTTCGACGAGGCGGTTACGTTCGACTTAGGGCTCGGCCGGGAGATGCGCGAACGTGGATTCTGTATGTTCGTCCGCGCCTCGGTGAGCAACAAGTTCGGTGCTTATTGGAACATTTTGAAACCGAGTCTCGATCCGGC
>QMCE01003117.1_pt1 | contig 18238 bp, 17 predicted proteins | sample 1821851 | NCBI WGS metagenome assembly QMCE01 (sample SAMN09453174, study PRJNA476694) | Termite gut metagenome, whole genome shotgun sequencing project. | isolation source: worker | host: Odontotermes sp. | place: South Africa:Pretoria | collected 2016-01-28
GCCAGAAGGTCTTTTTTGAAGGTGGAAACGGAATATGTGGATAAACACTGCGCCAGTTTGGGCGAAAAAAAGGACATCGGAGCACCATGAAAAAGCCGGGATCGTTGAGGGTTATGGTAAGGAAGCGGGAAATATATGTACAATATACCCAAAACCGGAAAAACACAAGCCCCCGGCCAGGGGCTGTCAACGCAAATATAGAAATGCCCGGTTAAGCGGTAGAGATTGAGTTCCTCGTTTGCCGCTTTCTCTCCGAAAATCCAAAAGCCTGCCTGCTGTCACGGTCGTAAGCGCCGTCAGGCATCAATGATAAATCCAAGTATTTACACCGAAACTCCGTCGCGTTGCTCCGCGCTATCTTACGCACCGTGTTCCGGCTCAATTTACAACGCTCGCTCACCGCCCGCAGACTCTCGCCACGCGACGACAATAATCGTACTTTAATATTCAGTGGCCCAGGTTGCAGGATTTATTAAGGGAAAGAGTGTTGTGCCAATAGCACGGAATTTCATGGGCAAAAAATGAAATTTCACCTGGCAAAACTTTTGGGCATGCGGGTATCATGTGTCCACGGTTGGTCGCGATGAAGCAAGTGTAAGTTAGTGCACCCAGCAGCATGAAAAGAAAGATCAACGGCTGGATCAATTGCGCCTGTTTTAAAAAGCAGGGTAGGGCAATGCAAGTTGCCCCCTTTGAGGGGGCCAATAAAATAAACCGCTTTGAGCGGTTCACGCTATCTCTAGTCTCCGGCTCTGCCGGAGGTCTCTGAATTTAAAATCTGAGTAATGAGAATTTTTGTTTGCTGGCGAGGCGCTCTTGTTTTTTAAGCGGAGGAATATATAAAATATTCCGAGCATTAAAAAACAAGAGCAACAACGCCAGCGGTCAAAAAGACTATTAATTAGTCCTTAGAAGAGACCCTTGACCTTCCCGGTCTCGGTATCCACATCAACGCGGCGGTAGGCCGGGTCGGAGGCGGTGCCGGGCATGAGGGTGATGGCCCCGGCCACCGGAACCACAAAGCCCGCGCCCGCGTACACCAGGCAGTCGCGGACGAAGAGCTTCCAGTTTGGGTCTTGACCATGCAAAGGCCCAATTTGGCGATTTCGGGATCCTTTTCGAAACCTTCCAGCTTTTTGGCCGCGTCGGGAGAATACTCGACGCCGTCCGCGCCGTAAACTTCCGTGGCGATGAGGTTGATGCGCTCGCGCAGGGGCTGGTTGAGATCGTAGAGGAACTTGAACTGGGGCTTGTCGTCGGCCAGTTCGAGGGCGCCTTCGCCGCCCTTCAGCCAGTGATCGGAGACGGCCACGCGGGCGCCGGCGTTTTCGCAGATCTTGCGGATGGCGGCGATTTCTTCCTTGGTGTCCGTGACGAAGGAGTTGATGCAGACCACGGGGCTGATGCCGGCCTTCTTGACGGTGGCCACATGGTGCAGAAGGTTCGCGCAGCCCTTTTCCACCTGGCCGACGTTTTCGACCTTGTATTCTTCGGGCAGGGGCTTGCCGGGCACCGGAATGGGCGCGCCGCCGTGGCATTTCAGGGCCCGGACAGTGGCCACGATCACGGCCGCGTTGGGGGTGAGGCCGGAGAAGCGGCATTTGAGGTTCCAGAACTTTTCAAAGCCGATGTCGGCCGCGAAGCCGGATTCGGTGACGTGATAGTCGGCCAGCTTCAGGGCCAGGCGGTCGGAGATGATGGAGCTCTGGCCGATGGCGATGTTGGCGAAGGGACCGGCGTGGACGAAGCAGGGCTGGCCTTCCAGGGTCTGCATCAGGTTGGGATTGATGGCGTCCAGGATGGCCATGATTTCGGAGCTCACCGCGATGCCGAACTTGGACTGCATCATGTAGCCGTCCTGCTTGCCGCCGATGCCTATGATGATGTTGCGGAGGCACTGGGCGGCGAAGTCGATGATCCAGCCGTATTCCACGCGGGTGGGATCGATGTCCAGACGCTTGAGGTTGCGTTTGGCCAGGGTGGCGTCGTCATAGTTGCGTTCGTGCTGCATACGGGAGTTCAAGGCCACCATGCCCAGGTTGTGGGAGTTCATGATGGCGTTAATGTCGCCGGTGAGCCCCAGGGAGAAGGGGGTGAGGGGCACGCACTGGCTCATGCCGCCGCCGGCCGCCGAGCCTTTGATGTTCATGGTGGGGCCGCCGGAAGGCTGGCGTATGGCCGCGCTGACCTTTAAGCCGCGTTTGCCCATGCCCTGCACCAGGCCCATAGTGGTGGTGGATTTGCCTTCGCCCAGGGGGGTGGGGGTGATGGCGGTGACGTCGATATATTTGCCGTCGGGCTTGTCGCCTAAGCGTTTGAGGGCCGCGGCATAATCAATTTTGGCCACGTAATGGCCGTAAGGCAGTATTTCCTCGTCCAACAGACCCACGCTTTCGGCCAGTTTCCTGATCTTGATCAGATGCTTCTCAGCGGCTTCCGCGATTTCATAGTCCTTGGCGCCTTTTGCCGTGAAATCTTCCCATTTCAAACCCATAATAGTGCCTCCGTATGCACATAGCACAAGCCTCGGCCTGTGGTGATATTGCGCAAGCTGAATTTTCCATACAGGTATGCGCAATTGATTGATACTTTAGAATAAAGCTATCAACTTCGGCTCAAAAACATCTTGTAGCATTTTTATTGTATACCACAACCAAATTGATAAGTCAATTTTGCCATGAATTTAAATATATGGTAAAATCATCTTTGAAAAAAATTCTGACGACAACAGCCGAAGGGGCCGGGCCTGCGCGGGACGAAGGGAAACATCCATAAAATGAGCATCACCACGGCATCGGAAATATTTCTGCCCACGGCGGAGGATACGCGGATTTTGGGCCGACGCCTGGGTCTGAATCTGGCCGAATCACTGGCCGGGGGCAAGCTCACCCTGCCCTTTCTCGTGACCCTTAGCGGCGACCTGGGGGCTGGCAAAACCAGCCTGTGCCGGGGAATCTGCGAATCCCTGGGCGTCGATCCCCTGGAAGTGGTCAGCCCAACTTTTACTTTGGCCAATGAATACAAAGGTTTGATAGAAATTTACCACCTGGACGTCTATCGCCTCACGCCGGAAGAATTTCATGACGCGGGCCTGTACGAATATATGACGCGACCGGGCCTGGCCCTGGTGGAATGGCCTGAAAAAATGCCCGACGATTTCTGGCCCGACAAGCGCCTTAACCTTGTTCTTACCTTTCAGGACGCGGGCCGCCTTTTGACCGCCCCGCCGACGCGGGACGCTTTTCCAGACATTGAACGGGCGATTAACAATATGCCTGCGTGATTTGAGGCGGGCCTCAAACCGCATGGAGCGCATCAGTTGATGCGGAAACCATTCAGCCGCCGCAGCTATAAAACAGCTTTTGCCTGAAAAAAGAGCCGCAGGAGAAAATTATGGACGATAAAAAACTGGCCTCCCCCGACAATGAAATTTCGGAAAATCCGGAAAAACCGGGCGACGTAAATCCTGAAGAGGCGCCTTCTCTCATTGAAACCCAATTGAGCGGCCTGCCCAAATCACAGGCTCTTTTGGATATCGAGGCCGACGAGGCCAGAGCGGCCGAGCCGGAAAAACCCGCCTCCGACAACAAAACAGCCCCCCAGAACCTGGCGGCCATCGCCCGTTTCCGCTGGGTTTTGCTCTTCGTTCTTTCCCTGGCCGCCATCATTTTCTGGACGGTCGAGGCCAACGTCTCCGACCGGCCCCACAAATTCATCGCCCTGGGCTATCTGGCCGCCAGCCTCATTCTGACCATCCCCACCATGAAAATACTGCGCATTCCCACCAGGGGCGGCCTGGCCGCTCTTTTGTGGGCCGGAACCTTTTTCCTTTCCGCTTTTTACGGCGCGGGCGAAAGAATTTGGGACGGCAAAATCCCGGCCGCCCTGCCCTGGGGGGCCCTTCTGATCATGATCCTTCTGTGGGAAGCCGTGGCCGTGTGGCGCAAGGTGGGCCGCTACAAGGTCGTAGACATCGTCATGTCCGTGATTATCGTGTACGCGGCCCTCTCCCCCGTTTTGTCCCTCTCCTCCGCCATTGCCGGCGGCAACGTCCTGGCCCTCAATTTTCAGGATGTGAACAGCAGCCCCGCTTTCATCAGCGGACATCTGCCCTGGTTCCTGTGGCCCATGACCGCGCTCCTTTTCCTCTGTCTGCCGCTGGCCGCCATCTTTTCCCTGTGGGATCAGCTTTCGGTTCTGAAACGGCGCGGCGCGCGCCACGGCGGCAATCTTTTTCTGGCCCTGGCCTTCCTTCTTCTCATTCCTTACGGCTTTTTAAATTATGACCGGGCCGTTTCCGAATTGCCGGAGGTTCCGGGGCTTTTGGGAATGATCCAGCTTCCCGACGCGCCCCCGGCGGCGCCCGAGCCCGCGCCGGCTGTTCCGCAAACCTCCATCAACCCCCAGGCCCTGGAGCAGACCCTTTCGGAAATGACCGCGCGGGATGAGGCCGCTCCGGAAACCCCGGCGGCCCCGGAAGCCCCGGCGGAAGCGGTTCCGCCGCCGCCCGCGCCTGAGCCTGAATCTCCCGCTGTTCAGCCCGATGAAGTTCAGCCGCCGGCGGGCGACGCTAACGCCCTCCAAAGCGAATTGAACGCGGCCAAAGACAGAATCAATGCCCTGGAACGCCAGTTGGAAAGCTTAAGCCGCGAGGTGGAACAAATGAAAAGGGGCCGGTCCCCCATTCCCGCGCCGCCCGATGGTCCCCCAACGCCCCTTTCGCCGCCGGGGGACTCCCCCCTCTCCTCCAGCACCTGATTTTACGGCGCAAAAAAAGTTCGCCCCTGGAAAAACCGGGGGCGAACTTTTTGTATCGTAAAATTGGGACTTGTTCGTAAATAATAGATTTTGTTCTCCGGCGAGGCGCGAGCGCTTTTTAGGCGGAGGAATATTGGACATATTTCGAGCATTAAAAAGCGCGGGCAACAAAGCCGGAGGGCAAAATCACTATTTACGAACAAGTCCTTACAGGAAAATTTTGGGATCCGGTCCCAAGCGGCGGCAACATTCCAGAAGAGCCACCTGCCGCATGTCCTCCGCGTCCAGTTTGAAATCGAAGACCTCGAAATTTTCCCGAAGGCGGGAGGCTTTCACGGATTTGGGCACCGCGCCGCGCCCGCAGTCCAGGTGCCAGCGCAAAACGATTTGGGCCGGGGTTTTGCCGTATTTCAAGGCCAGTTTGCGAAACAGGGGATCGGAGATGCAGGAGCCGCGGCCCAAAGGCGCCCAGGCCATCACCCGGACCCCTCTTCTGAGCACTTCTTCACTGATTTCGCTCTGCTGAAAATAGGGATGAACTTCGATCTGGTTGAAGGCCGGTTTTACGCCGCTTTCGTCGTACAGCCGGTCAATGTATTCCGGCAGGAAATTGCTGACGCCGACATGCATCACCCGGCCTTCCTCCCTGAGGCGCACCAGGGCCTTCCAGGCTTCCAGGTACAGATTGCGGGCGGGCGCGGGCCACTGAATCATGTACATATCCACATAATCCAGCCCCAGGCGCGTCAGGCTGCGCTCAAAGGAGTAGAGGGCCGCGTCGTAACCGTGGCTGTCGTTCCAGAGCTTGGTGGTTATGAATATGTCGCGGCGCGTCAGGCCGAAACGCTCCAGGCCTTCCTGAACGGCCAGGCCCAGGCCTTTTTCGTTCCCATGAATGGCGGCGGTGTCGAAGAGGCGGTAGCCGATTTTCAAGGCTTCCAGAACCGCGTCCCTGACCCCCTGATTGTCCATGCGCCACAGCCCCAGTCCGATGCGCGGCACGGCGACGGAGGCGGGCGCATCCCAGGCGGAGGCAAGACCGCCTGAAAATGCGATATCGTCCTGAAGAATTCTTTCCGTTAATAAATCCATGTTAAGCCCCTATTTTGGAATTCGGACCCGTGAAACGGGAACCGGAGAGGCGAAAGCGAAATGGAAATGAGATAAAAGACGCGCCGAAAGGAGCATTCAAGGCAGAGAAACTTTAAAGGCGGAAAGAGGCAATTCAAACAAAGAAAAAACAGACACGTTATTAATTTATATCCAGCCGGGACCACTTGTCAAGGATTTATTGCAGTAATTTTAATCATAGTTTTTTTGTCGCGAAGGAGGAGAGTTTGGGAAAAAACTTTTCAACCCTCTACAAGGAATGCATCAGACCAGCTCCGCCGTTCACGCTAAAAATCCAGACCGGAATTGGCTGGTTTTTTGGCGCATTTTCTCTGCGGCCTGTTCCAAGGCCGAAATCCTATGCTGCGTTTAAATCAATAGGGATAGGGTATCTTCAGATTGACGCTTTCGTACACCAGAAAAGTTTCGTTGGACAATATGCTGTCCGAATAGTTTTCCAGCATGTTGTTGAAAAAATCAATCAGCCCCAGTTCGGGGGTCAGCATGACCGTAAGTATCAGGTCATAACGGCCTGTGACCATAGCCACGGAGATCACGCCCGGTAAATTGCTCAGAGCGGCAGCGATCGTTTTTATGGCCGGGGATTTCAGGCGCACGCCGATATAGGCCGTCTGATGCCCCACCTCCATATCCTGGGTGGAAACCAGGGCTTTAATGTCCACCAGGCCGTCCTCAATCATTTTGGCGACCCTGGAACGGATGGTGGCCTCGGAAAAACCCATTTTAAGGCCGATTTCCTTGAATGAGCGGCGGCCCACCTGGAGATAGCGTATTATTTCCAGGCTGGTTTTGTCAATGCCTCTCGTCGTCGCCATATCCGTCACCAGTTCCTTATCAAAGCAAATCGTCCAGGACCTTTAAAAGCTCCACTGTTTTCCGCCCTAAAATTTCCACCATGTCCAGTTCCATATTCACATAATCGTTCAGCGATTCGTCTATGGTGTCGGCCACAATGCGGATATTCAACCAGGGGAGGCCCCCCAGGCGTTTTTGGGCGCCGTAGGCGAAGGCGCCTGATTCCATGTCGCAGGCCAGGCACGAAAAATCGCGGCCCAGGCGCAGTTTGTGCGCGGCCCCGGACACGAAGGTGTCGGAAGTAAGTATCCGTCCGCGTTTGAAATCCGGCCCCAGTTTCTCCAGAAGGGCTGTAACCGGCGAGGCCTCGCAGGTTATGGCCATCTCCTCCGCCAGTTCCGGGGAAAGCTCCCGGAAGTTTATGTCGCCGTATGGGGCGCAGCGCCGCGCGGCCTCGTCTTCCATCCGCCAGTCGCAGATTATGGCGGAATTGGAAACGATGAGGTCGCCGCTTGCAAGGCTCCGGCTGAGGGAGCCGGAAGTGCCCGCGCCGATGACGAGGAGGGGGTGGCGGCCGGCCGCGAGGCGCGGCGCGACAGCCTCGGCCAGGGCGAAGGCCGCGTTTATTTTTCCCATGCCGGATTCGAAAATCAGGGGCTGGACGTTTTTAAAGGAATGGGCTTCAACCCGCTTCTTCACCGCTTCATGTTCGTTGGGCGTGGGGTTGAAGATTATGATGTCTTTTTTCGGGGAGGTCATGATTTAATCGCCTTTCATGGTTGCCAGGGGACCTATGGGAAAGAATCTGTTGCCCGCGCCGTGGCCGAAGGGCGCGTTCAAAAAGACGGGCCCCGCGAAATCCTTCGCCAATTCCGACAGGAGAGCGCGTACGAAGCGGGGGGGGCCGCACTGGGCGAAGCGGCCGAAAACGAGGCCGGCGGCCTGGCCGAAGGCCCGGCTCTGGCGAAAGGTGGCGAGGAGGCGGTCCAGCTTGTAGCCGGGTTCGCCCACGTCTTCCAGCAGCAGTATGGCGCCCGTGAGGTCGGGCATGAAGGGGCTGGACAAAAGGGCCAGAAAAAGGGTGAGGTTGCCGCCCACAAGGGCGCCCCCGGCCTCGCCGGGACGCGCCACGTCGCGGGGGCTGAATTTCCAGCGGCCGTTTAGCGCGTTCGTGCGCAAGAATCTCTTCAAATCGCCCAGAGAAGCTTTATCGGGCATTTTGGAGGCTTCGAGCTTCCCCAGGGAGACGGCCATAGGCGAATGACAACCGACTACGCCCGCGGCTTTCAGACGCGCCAGGTGCAGGGCCGTGAGATCGGAAAAACCCAGTATGGGCTTGTCCGGCCACCTGTTCCAGCATCTTTCCAGCAAGGGCAAAAGCCGCTGACAGCCGAAACCGCCGCGCGCGGCCATGAGAGCGGCCACGGAATCGTCGTTCATCAGTTCATCCATCACGGCCAGGCGCTCTTCGTCTCCGCCCGCCAGATAGCCGCGTCTTTTGAAAATGGCCCTGGAAAATTTAACCTCAAAACCCCAGGAGCGCAACAGGTTCGCGCCGCGCTCCATTTCCGCGCGGTCAAAGGTGTGGGCGGGCGCGAAAAGACCGATGGCGCCGCCGGGCGGAATGGGAGCGGGCCAGCGGACCCCCTTTGGCGTCTCGCCGCGCCATTCCAATGAAGCGCTATCGCTCATCAGCGGCTCCGGCGCTTTGCGAATGGCCGTTCACCGCCCCCAGCCCATTTCGTAATAGATGATCTTCAGGCCTTCCAGGGTCAGATCGGGCATGACCTCCTCCAACTGGACGGATTCGGAGGCGATGAGAGTGGCCAGTCCGCCGGTGGCCACGACTTTGGCCTCGCCCAGCTCTTTTTTTATGCGAACCACCAGTCCGTCCACCAGGGCGGCATAGCCGAAAATGAGCCCGGCGTTGATGGCCGAGGCCGTATCGCGGGCAATGGCCCGCTCGGGCCTGTCGAACATTTCCAGACGCGGCAGGCGCGACGTTTTCTGAAAGAGGGCCTCGGCGGAAAGGCGCAGGCCGGGGGCAATGGCCCCGCCCAGATGTTCGCCGGCCTCCGAAATGCAGTCGAAAGTGGTGGCCGTGCCCATGTCTATCACGATGAGGCTTCTGGCGTAGCGGCGATAGGCGGCCACGGAGACGGCCAGGCGGTCGGCCCCCATTTCAGCCGGATTGATGTATTTCAGGGGCATGATGTTCTGATGCGGGGCTTCCAGGAAGATGGGGCGCCTTTTCAGATATTTTTCGCCGAAGCGTTCCAGGGCCGGGCGCATGGGCGGCACCACGCTGCAAACGATGAAGCCCGTGACGTCTGAAAATTGAAAGCCCTGGGCGGCGAAGAGGCTGCCTATGGCTATGCCCAGCTCATCCAGGGTGGCGCCCCGGTTGGTGCCTAGGCGCCAGTCCGCGCACAGGGCGTCGCCCCGCCACAGCCCCAGGTTCATATTCGTATTGCCTATATCGAGAGTAAAAAGCATTTTTCAGGCCCATCTCATTTTTTATTATTCCAAATCGCGGATTAATGAGGATTTTTGTTCGCTGGCGAGGCGGAAAATTTTTTTAAGCGGAGGAATACTTAGACGTATTTCGAGCATTAAAAAAATTTTTGGGCAAAGCCAGCGGGCAAAAAGACCATCCCCGGCCAGTCGGCTGATCTCGTCGTAATCGTCGCCTTCCACCATCACCCGCACCACGGGTTCGGTGCCGGAGGGCCGGAGGAGTATGCGGCCGCGCTTGCCCAGGTGCGAGGCGACTTTCTCCACCTGCCCGGATACGGCCGCGTTGCTCGTGGCTTCATGGGGGCGGCCGGCCTTGACGTTGATGAGCACCTGGGGCAAACTTTCCATCTGGGCGGCCAGTTCCGCCAGGCTCTTTTCCGCTTCCCGCATGGATTGCAGCGTTTTCAGGGCGGCCAGAATGCCGTCGCCCGTGGTGCCGTGGTCCATGAAAATGAGGTGGCCGGACTGCTCGCCGCCGAAGTTCAGATCGTGCTTCCGCATGGCCTCCACCACGTAGCGGTCGCCCACCGGCGTGCGCAAAAGCGTCAGGCCCGCCCTGTTCAGGGATATTTCCAGCCCCATGTTGCTCATCACCGTGGCCGCCACGGTATTGCTCTTAAGGAGGCCTTTTTTGTGGAGCGTCAGGGCGCAGAGGTTCATGATCTGGTCGCCGTCCACCACCTGCCCGTGATTGTCCACGAAGATGGCTCGGTCGGCGTCGCCGTCCAGGGCCAGCCCCAGGTCGGCCCCGGTCTCCTGCACCTTTTTGACGCAGAGTTCGGGGTGGAGCGAACCGACGCCCAGGTTGATGTTCACCCCGTCGGGCCTGGCCCCCACCAAGTGAACCTTGGCCCCCAGTTCCTCGAATACCAGGGGGGCGGCGCGGTAGGCCGCGCCGTGGGCGCAATCCAGAACCATTGTGAGGCCCTCCAGGGAGAGGGCGCGGGGAAAGGCGTTTTTCAGAAAAACCACATAGCGGCCCACCGCATCGTCGATGCGCCCGGCCCGCCCCACGCCGTCGGCCTTGGGGCGGTAGCGGTCCAGCACGGCATGGTCCAGGTAATCTTCCAGGAGCTGCTCCTCCTCGTCCGGCAGCTTGAAGCCGTCGGCGGCGAAAATTTTTATGCCGTTGTCCGTGTAGGGATTGTGGGAGGCGCTGATGACAGCCCCGGCGTCGGCCCTGATGCTGGTGGTCAAAAAAGCTATGCCGGGAGTGGGGAGAGGCCCGGCCAGATAGACGTCCGCCCCCTGGCTGATGAGCCCGGCGGTCAGGGCTTCCTCGAACATGTAGCCGGAAAGGCGCGTGTCTTTGCCCACCACCACCTTCGGGCGGCGGGAGGGGCCTTTGCGCCCGTTCAGGTAATGGGCCAGGGCCCGGCCCAGGTTGAGGGCGAATTCCGCCGTCATGGGCGGGCGGTTGACCTCGCCGCGCACGCCGTCGGTTCCGAAGTATTTGCGTTGGTTCACAGGCATGTCCTCATTCATTAATCAGCGTTTTCAGGCTCCTTGAGCATTCTGACGACGACGTTCGGCGGGTCGATGGATATGACCTTCACCCCCACCGGCGGCGTGACCAGCACCGGAAGCTCCATTTGGCCGCCCGCTTCAACTAGACGCGCCGTATCCACCCGCACCATGACGTCCAGGGCCTCGGCTTCCAGCCCCAGGCGGGCCGAGACCGCCCAGGACACGGTAACCGCGGCCTTGTTTGGCTCCATGACCAAGGTGGCGGGAGCGAAGCCGGCCCTGGCTCCGTCCATCAGAATGGGGAGATCAGTGAAAGTTTTTTCCGCCAGACGCTCTTCCAGATTGACGTACACCCTGAGCTCGTCCGGGGTCACGACCAGGGCCGGATCGAGATCAACCAGGGCGGGCAGCGTCACCAGATTGGCGTCCCTGGAAATTCCCTCCACGTCAATGGGCACGGTGGCGATGTACTCCACCGCGTCGATAAGTTCCTGCGGTCCCTGAACCGTGACCGCATCGGGTTCGACGACGACGGAGGCCAGATCATAGGCCGGGTCGGGCTGGCCGCTAACCACCGGGCGAATGGGCGCGACCTTGCTCTGGAGGCGGGTGGCGTCGAACTCGATGAAGGCGGGATTGGACCTGCTAACCTGCACCCCGCGCGGCAAATCCAGGGAGGTGGTGGGAATGGCGAAAACATTATGGCCCTCACGGGCCGTGGAGACGTTCAGGCGCAGCTGCGGTTTGCGGTCGGTCAAAAAACGCACCTGGGCCGCGTTGGCCCGCACCACGAAAGTGACCGAGGCGGGAATCTCGTCGCCGGAGACCATGAGGTCATGGGGGAGTTCGGCCAGGGAGAGGGGCACGGTGATGTCCACCGTGCTCATGTCCTGTCCCGATATGGCCACCCACAGGCAGAAGGAGAGCGCCAGGGAAACTATTATGGACAGTATTCGGTTGCGCAACTGTTTGCTGGGCACGATTTCTCCTGATGTTTTTTGGCCTTCGCCCCCGGGCTCGCAATCGGGCGAAAAATATTATTTTTGCCCGCTGGAGACGTGAAAGGCGGTATTAGGTCCGGCTTTCACTTCGAGGACTTGGACGCTTGAGAATCAGCCCGCCGTGGGGAGAGGCTCAAATAATCCAGAAGGCGGTCGCGCAGATTGGCCGCGCCCATCATCACCACCACCTCGCCGTCCTTCACCAGGGAAACCAGGCCCCTCTCTTCGGAAACCACCACCACCAGGGCGTCGGTTTCGCGCGAAAGGCCGATGGCCGCGCGGTGGCGGGTCCCGAAAAAACGGCTGACGTTGTCTTCGGCGGGCAAGAGGGGCAGAAAACAGCCCGCCGCCGCCAGGCGCCCCTCCTGAATGATCACCGCCCCGTCGTGCAGGGGCGAAGAGGTGTGGAAAAGGGCCAGGAGCAGGCGGTCGGAAACCATGCCGCCTATTTTGCCGCCGGTCTCCACATATTCGCCCAGCCCCACGCCCCGCTCGAAGGCTATGAGCGCCCCCACCCGCTTTTCCGCCATGAAGAAAGAGGCCCGGACGACTTCGTTCACCGCGTCCACCATCTGGGGATTGGAGCGGGTGAAGGAAATGCGGGCCAGGCGGGAGAGGCCGCGCCGGATGTCCGCCGAAAATAAAATGACGATGACCAGTATCAGGTTCGAGGCGAAGGAGGAAATGATGAAGCGCAGGGTCATGAATTCGAATTCGACCGACAGGAAATAGGCTCCCATGACCAGGGCCAGCCCCAAAAACACCTGACCGCTGCGGGTGCCCTTCAAAAGGCGGATGACGTAATAGATCAAAAGCCCCACCAGGAGTATGTCCACGACATCTTCCCAGCGCATGGCCTTTATCGCGTCTTGTATGGAATATCCGCCCAGCATGATTTGTTGCGCCTTTTCCTGGCTATTTGTTGCCAGCGATTCTAATTATGGATTTTTACCTTCGTCAGAAGGCTCTTAATCGGGCAAAAAGTGTCATTTTTGCCCGATGGAGACGTGATTTGGCGGTATTTCAAGTCGCTTCGCTCCGTCTCGCTACGCTCGACCTTAACGGCAATCGCAAATAGTCGGCCATAATTAGAATTGCTGGTTTGTTGCGCCTTTTCTTGACTGTATGACTTTTATAGCAGGCGGGCAAAAAGCGCTATTTTTGCCCGCCGGCCAAGAGCGGCGGCTTCGCTCACCAGTCGCTGCGCTCCGTCTCGCTTCGCTCGACCTTCAGGGCAAACTCATTTGAGTTTTTGCCCTTCCATCATAATGCGTCCCGGATCGCTTCGGCCACGCGGGCCGCTTCCACATTGGGGGCGGTCCGGTGCACCCGGATCATGTCCGCGCCGCCCATTATGGCCAGGGCGTTGGCGACGGCAGAGGCCCCGTCCCTCCGGTCCGCCTCCAGGCCCGTGATGCGCCCCAGAAAAGCCTTGCGGGAGAGGGCCATCAGAGTGCGGTAGCCGCCGGGCATGGCCCGGCCGAAATGCTTTATCAGGGAAAGGTTGTGCCCAATGTTCTTGCCGAAACCAATGCCCGGATCCAAAATAATGCGCTCGCGCGGTATGCCCGCCGCCTCCGCCGCCTGGGCCCGCGAAAGCAGAAAGTCGTGAACCTCGGTCACCACGTCGTCATAGCGGGGATCGATCTGCATGGTGTCCGGATCGCCCTGCATGTGCATCAGAATTATAGGAACGCCGTATTCGGCGGCCACTTCCAGAATGCGCGGCTCGCGGCGGCCGGCGTAAATGTCGTTAATCATGGCCGCCCCGGCTTTTATGGCCTTTTCCGCCACGGCGGCCCTATAAGTGTCTATGGAAACCGGCGCGGCGCTTTGCCGCACAAGGCCCCGCAAAACCGGTTCTAGCCTCGCCCACTCCTCGTCCTCCGTCACGCGGAGGGAACCGGGGCGGGTGGATTCCGCCCCCAAATCAAAAACGCCGGCCCCGTCCTTTTCCTCGGCCAAGGCGGCGGCGACCGCCTCCTCCGGGCCTTTGAAACGCCCGCCGTCGGAAAATGAATCCGGGGTCAGATTGATGATGGTCATGATGACGGTTTGCCTGAAATCGAGCCTAAAGGCCCCGGCTTCCGTCTTCCATTCCAGTATCGCGGGGAGCGCGCCGCCCCTAGCGCATGTTTCCCCTGTCCGGGTCGTCGTCGTTTTCATCAGGATTCTCCTGGCCAGAGGTTTCCTGCGACGCGGCCCCATCTTCGGGCTCCGTCCTGTCTGTTGGCTCCGCCTTTTTGGTGTCGTCCGGCCTGGCCGGACGTTCTATGCCCTCGGCCTTCATGGCCTCGGCGCAAATATCCAGAACTTCATCCGCGTCTATGGTTTCCTTTTCCAGAAGCCGCTCGGTCAGAACGCGCAAGGTTTCCAAATGTTTGGTGATGAGCTCGGTGGCCCTTCTGTGGGCCGTGCGCATCAGTTCGGAAACTTCCTTGTCTATAATCTGGGCCGTGGCTTCGGAAAAATCCTTGTGCTGATTGAAATCGCGGCCCAGGAAAACCTGCTCCTCCTCATGGCCGAAAGCCTGGGGACCCAGAACGTCGCTCATGCCCCACTTGCAGACCATGTTGCGGGCGATTTTGGAAGCCCTCTCGATGTCGTTCCCCGCCCCGGTGGTCATATCCTTCAGAGCCACTTCCTCGGCCACGCGACCGCCCAGCATCATGACCAGGCGCGATTTGAAATATTCGCGGCTGTAGGTGTAGCGGTCTTCAGACGGGAGAGACACGGTCACGCCCAAAGCCCGACCGCGCGGGATGATGCTGACCTTGTGGAGTGGATCGAGGAGGGGCAGAAGAACGGAAACCAGGGTGTGTCCGGCCTCGTGCCAGGCGGTGTTGCGCTTTTCCTCCTCGCTCATGATCATGCTCTTGCGTTCCGCGCCCATCATAATCTTGTCGCGGGCCGCGTCCAGATCGGCGGCTTCCACCTTTTCCTTGTCCGCCCTGGCCGCGAGCAAGGCCGCCTCGTTGATGAGATTTTCCAGATCGGCCCCGGAAAAGCCGGGAGTGCCGCGCGCCACCACGCTCAAATCCACGTCGGCGGCCAAAGGCACCTTGCGGCTGTGAACGACGAGAATCTGCTCGCGCCCCTTGATGTCCGGCACGGGCACCACCACCTGGCGGTCGAAACGGCCGGGCCGCAGAAGGGCCGGGTCCAGAACGTCGGGGCGGTTGGTGGCGGCGATGAGGATTAGGCCGTCATTGGGCTCGAAGCCGTCCATCTCCACCAGAAGCTGGTTCAGGGTCTGCTCCCGCTCGTCGTGGCCGCCGCCCAGGCCGGCCCCGCGATGGCGGCCCACCGCGTCGATCTCGTCCACAAAGATGATGCAGGGCGCGGATTTCTTGCCCTGCAAAAACATGTCGCGCACGCGGGAGGCGCCCACGCCCACGAACATTTCCACGAAGTCGGAGCCGCTGATGGAGAAAAAGGGCACCCCGGCTTCGCCGGCGATGGCCCGCGCCAATAAGGTCTTCCCCGTGCCCGGAGAGCCCACCAGCAAAACGCCCTTGGGAATGCGCCCCCCCAGGCGGACAAACTTCTTGGGCTCGCGCAGGAAATCGACGATTTCCGACAGCTCCATCTTGGCCTCGTCAATGCCGGCCACGTCGGCGAAGGTCACCTTTTTCTGCTCCTCGTTCAAAAGCCGGGCGCGGCTTTTGGCGAAGCTCATGGCCTTGCCGCCGCCCTGCATCTGACGAATGAAGAACATCCAGATGGCCACCAGAAACACCATCTGGATCAGGGCGCCGCCGATGCTGAGCCAGAAGGAGGAAGTCTGGGGCGCCACCTTGATGGCGACGTTCTTGTCGCGCAAATAGGGCAGAAGGTCGCGATCGAAAATATAGCTGGTCACCCACTTGCTGCCGTCCGTAAGTTGCGCTACAATTTCCTGGTCGGTCAGGGTGACCTCGCGGACGCGCCCCTCGCCTATGGCCTGCCAGACCTCGGAATAGGTCCTTTGATTGCTGCCGTCAGCCGGCTTCATAAAGTTCAGAACGCCCAAAACGGTGATGATTATCATGACCCAGATGAGAAGATTGCGTGAAATATTGTTCAAAATTACCTCGGGACTTTCGGCGTGTTTTTATATGGCGTAATCTCTTTACAACTCAATCATAATTTGTACGATATTTGCCGTTTTTTTTCAAGAGGTATTTAATGCGCCTTAAGCAACAACGGCGGCTGGCCGCCGTGGTTCTGGCCAGGAACCACTACCGGGAGGCCGACCTCATCGTGACTTTTCTGACCCGCGAGATGGGGCTGGTGAGCGCCCTGGCCCGTTACGGCCGCCGCAGCGTGCGACGTTTCGGGGGCGGGCTTCTGTCCCCCGGAGTCGCGGCCTGGTATGACTTCACCTTCAAGCCCAACATCGACCTGGCCTTTGTGGAAAGGGGCGAGGACAACCCCCGGGCCGCGCGCCTGCCGGCCAGCCCCCTGATTCAAAGCCTGGCCGCCTTCGCCCTGGAACTTGTGCGCGGCTTTGAAGCGCCCGGCAACCCGGCGGAGGAATCATTCAGGCTTCTGGTGCGCCACCTCTCCCGCCTGGCCCGCACGGAAGAGGCGGAGGCGGCCCGCCTGGTTTCCCTGGATTTCGCGTTGAAATATATGGAACTGGCCGGTTTCGGGCCGCGCCTGGAAGGCTGCCTGCTCTGCGATTCGCCCCCTGATCCCAAACCCGGCTGGCGGTGGGACCCCTTGGCCGGCGGGCTTTACTGCCCGAGCTGCGCCCCGATAAACGGCGGCCGCGTCCGCCCCATACCTGAAAACATCTTGAGCCGCCTCTCCCCCGGCGAAACGCCCCCGCCTCCCCTCTCCCCGGCGGACCTCTCCGAGGCCGAACTCTTCTTCGAAAAACTGGCCGAACGCCACCTGGAACGCCCCCTGAAATCCATGAAAGCCGTCCGCCGCCTGCTCAAAGAGACCGCCGATAAAACCTGGACCATCCACCTTTAGTTTGTTATTATATAAGCATAACGCCGACCTGGAGGAAGCATGAAACTCGTGGCCAAAATATTTTTGGAAGACCGGCAAAAACTGATTTTGGGACCGGGGCGCATGGAGCTTTTAGAAGCCACGGAGGAACTGGGCTCCTTGCACAAGGCGGCCCAGGCCATCGGCATGAGCTACCGCTGGGCCTGGGGGCGCCTTAAAACCGCCGAAAAAGAGCTGGGCGTGCCCCTTCTGACCCATGAAGGCGCCTCCGGCCGGGGCAAAGCCAAAACATTGTCCGATGAAGCCCGCGAACTCCTTCGCTGGTATAAAGATCTGGAAAAAAGAGTGGAGGCGGCGATGCTGGAAAAGAGCCGCCCCTGCTTCCTGAACAAGGAGAAGTAGCGGATCATGCCCGTTGTCGTAACCTTGAGCACAAGCTTGCGCGAAGCGGTTCCCGGCTATCAGCCGGAGCTGGGACTGACCGTGGAGTTGGGCGATATCGGGAGCCTCCTGGATTTGGCCAGGCACATCGGTCTGCCCCTGGGGGAGATAAAAATAGTCATGCTCAACGGACGCCGGGCCGATTTGAGCGCGGCGGTCCAGGACGGCGACCGCGCGGCTTTTTTCCCGGCGGTGGGCGGAGGCTGAAGCTTGCCCGATAAAATCTTTAACCACTTGCGGCCATACCTGAGCGAAGAAGCGGATCATAGCCCGGTCATAAGCGGCGAGGGAGTGAAGCGGGCCGCCGCTTTATTGGGCCTCGAAGCGGCCCCGGCCATGATTCGCCTGCTTAAGCGCGGCGTGTGGCCCGCCCGTTTCAGCCGCAACCGGGGCCTGTTTACGGCTGACGAACAGGCCAAACTTTTGGAAACCAAAGCGGCGCTGGTGGGCTGCGGCGGGCTGGGCGGCCAGGCGGCCGCCTTGTTGGCCCGCGTCGGCCTGGGCGCCCTGGTTCTCTGCGACCGCGATGTTTTTGAGGAAACAAATCTCAATCGCCAGCTCTTCAGCCGGGAAGACAATCTGGGTCGCAACAAGGCGGAAGCCGTTGCCCGCGAAATATTCCTCATGGCCTCGCACGTTCAGGTCACGGTCTGGCCGGAAGAGGCCAAGGCGGAAAATCTAGCGGCCATAATCGGGGATTCCCACATAGTTCTGGACTGCCTGGACAGCATCGCCGCCCGGCTGGAGCTGGAAAAAGCCGCGCACAGGGCGGGGCTGTCCTTCGTTCACGGCGCCATTGCCGGGGAAGAGGGTTTCGCCATGATAACGAGGCCCGGCGAGAAGGGCCTTTCGGCCCTGTATGGCGAAAAGCCGGGGGCGGAAACCGCGAACGCCGAAAAAATTCTGGGCGTGCCCACCGTCACCCCGGCTGTTCTGGCCTCGCTGGAAGTTCACCTGGCCGTCCGGGAACTTTTGGGCAAAGAAACGCGGCCGCTTATTCTTCACCACCTGGACCTGTCCGTCCCATCCCTTGAAACGCTTTATCTTTAACAAACCTTGTTGACCTGAGTGAGCTTTCGTGGTATCTATTATGTCATATTCGATAGGACATGACTGACATAACAGCTTTTGTTTCGGAGGTTCAAACAATGAAGAAGTTCGCCTTTCTGCTCATTTGTCTCTCTGTT
>QMCE01000711.1_pt1 | contig 18187 bp, 16 predicted proteins | sample 1821851 | NCBI WGS metagenome assembly QMCE01 (sample SAMN09453174, study PRJNA476694) | Termite gut metagenome, whole genome shotgun sequencing project. | isolation source: worker | host: Odontotermes sp. | place: South Africa:Pretoria | collected 2016-01-28
TGTCCTCACGGGATAGTACAACCTGCCACCGGCTCCTGACCCCGTCAGGCCAGGATACCATTTTTTCCCGACAATTTACATCATAGTAATCTTGCGCTGCTATTCGCCTGCGGCGAATAGCTTGGGAGTTTTCCAGAGGAAAACTCCAGCCATTAACTGCCAAAAATTATTTCCCCTGAGTAAGCAAGCCGCGAAACGCCGCGTTTACAGCAATTCCGTTCTTCCCGCTTTTTTAATCTGTTCCACAATTTCCCGCACATACTGGGTCTCGCCTTTTTTCGTGATAAGCGCAACCGGAGGAGAACCGTCTTTCCCTCTGCGTATAACCACGATCAGATTATCGACACCGGCAAGCGCGACCGGAATATCCGAGTCTACAAAGCAGTCCGCTTTTTTCGCGTCACCGGCAATGTACACTTCCGATTTTGTGTTACCCAGCATACGCGCATATTCTTCCCAGTTTCCCGCGTCGATCCAGTCAAACCCCGCGCTTACCATGACAACCTGCGAACATTTTTCCGCAATAGCATAATCGAAAGAAATGCTTTTTACGCGGTGGTAGGCTTCGTCCAAATCAGCCCAGCCGTTCAATATCCGTAAACCTTTTCTGGTGATGTATGAATTTTTGTCCGGCGCTCTGAGCTGTTCAAACGGACGGATCACATCATGCGCCAAACGGCGGAATTCCCCAATCATAAATTTAGAGGAAAAAGCGAACATTCCCGAATTCCAGTAAAAACGTTTTGACGCGATAAATTCTTCCGCTTTTTTCCGGTCAGGCTTTTCCCGGAAGGACGCAACCGAAAACACTTCCGGCTCGGCCAGATGGCGGAGTTCACCTTCGCCCAAACGCGCCGAAAGCCGTTTTGCCGTTTCGATATATCCGTAACCGGTTTCCGGCTTTGAAGGACGGATTCCAAACACGGCCAATTTATCTTGCTGGGCAAACGCCGCCGCCGCCTGCGCGTCCGTCTTGAAAGTTTCCAGCGGCTGAATAATGTGATCGCTGGTCAGAACTATCATGTTCCGTTCGCGTCCATTTACCCAGTCGGTGTACATGAGAGCGCACGCGATTGCCGGAGCCGTGTTTTTTGCGGCGGGTTCAGGAATAAGCACAATGCGTTTTTTTTCGGCGGCGCTCAAACCGGAACAAGCGGCGATAATATGCGGAATATGCGATTTGCCTGAAATAACGATAACCCTGCCGTCATCCCCCTCGATAAGCGCCAGCGCCCGCTCAACCGCCGTCGAGAAAAAACTCTCAGAATCCTCGCCCGAAATTGAAAGAAATTGCTTAGGTTTTCTGGAACTGCTTGCCGGCCACAGCCGCGTTCCGAAACCGCCGGCCATGATGATACAATCGTTAAACATACCGTTTATTATATCCGCTTTCCCGAAAACCGCAAGGCGGCTGTCCGGCTCTGCTGCCTTTGGAAAAACAGCACAGCTACCAGCGCTGTAAAGCAGCTCCTGAAAACACTAGACTTCCTCGGAAACTAAAATTCCCGAGGAACTTTTATATGTTAAAAAATTTTATAATTCTGTCCAAGACTTATCTATCACTTTCCCGTCTTCAAAAAAAACGTCTATTGCCTTATATCCCAACTGGAAATGCCATAATTCCATTTTCCCAAACTCTCCCATGTCGGTTTCTGATTTCGTATCAGCCTTTCCTAAAATCTCAGTGACTTCTTCAAAAGTCATGCCGATAGCCAACTTATCGTAGTTCTCTTTAGAAACCTTGATATTGCTAACACCACAACCGAATAAAAAAGCCCCAAAAACAAGTAGAACAAAAACGCCAATTAATTTAGTTTTCACGAAAATCTCCTTGTAGGAAATATATTCGTTTTACGGCGTTCTGTCAACTTTAAGAATGAAATTATCATGCTGTGAGTTTAAGACAAGGGCTACGGCAGAAATCCCGCGTAAGGCGATAAAAGGTATTATACCGCAGGGCAGAGCCCCGCGCGCGCGGTCGCGATCTCGCTCCGTTCGTCAATAAAAGCGATATTCGGCTTCAATTTTTTGTTCACAAAGAAGTTTTATTTGAGAAAAAATCTTCTTCAAGCGCGTCTCAGAACAGCCGCCAGAAAATTCGCTGTATTAATCTTTTCAAGCCAAACGGCTCAAGTGAAAGGGACAGCGCAATAGGAAGCATGAATATTTGGTACGGGAAATTTTGCTGGTAAAATGCGGGAAGCAGTTTTATAAGCATTGACGCGAATATTCCAAGGACAACCAGCAGCCAGATCAGGCGAAGCGGCAATTCAGCGGAAACACGTTTGTCGTAATTTGCCGCCGAAGCGTATTTAATGCCGAGGGGAAATGCCGCGAGAAGCAGCGGATTGCAAAAGAGCAAATTTGCGTTGTGAAAAGTATAGTCGTGGCTCGTGAAGAAACTCATGAAAAAAAGCAGCAGACCGAGGCCGCCGAACAACAGACCAAAAACACTGTACGTTATGCCCACAGTAATTTGTCCAAAAAACGGATACCGCGTTTGCAAAAAAAAGAGCAGGCAAAATATACACGCAAGAATAATTCCCGACACAAGGTATTGCGGCCATTGTTTGCGCGGCGTTTCAAGGACGGGAAAACGTCCGTATGCCCGGTACACAATTTCCACATCAGACACCAGCCTATGGGGAACGCCGTCTGAATCGCTATACGAAAAATCATCAATGCCGGCAGCCAGCGCCGAAGGAAGAAACATCGATTCCCAAATAGTTATTGGGCGGTCAATGTCCTGCCCCATCAAAAAAGAAAGAACCCAGTCTGCGGGAGGAGCAAACCACGTATGCCGGCGAACATGCTCACGCAATGTCAGGCGGTCTTTTTCATTGGCAAAACGTTCCTTAAACTGTCCGCCGGTTGCGATATTAACAATATCTCTGATTCGAGTGGAGCAGCTGTCTTTGAAATGGTGATACAGATAATTCCGGTTTTCGGGAAGAATGCTTGTTTCAGCAAATTGCCTGACTTCTTCTTTCTTTTCAGGAGAAATATCCAGGGTGTACAGCGTTACATCACGATCTAAGTCTATGTAACGGCTGATGTTGCGCTCCGCCTGAGATGAACCGCAGAAATACAGCAGCCGGCCAAAAGCGAAGTTTTTGAAAAAATTATTAGCCGCAAAATCGAACATGCCAAAATCGTATGAAACATTTTTTCCGGTACGGGTATCTTCAATTATCAACGCGATATGCCCCCACCATGAATACAATTCGTCTCCCGGCCCGAACAACGCGATTTTAATGTTCAGTTCGTCCCCGTCATCAGCGCGGACAGGCACGGAGACAGCCAGAAAAAAACAAACGCAAACAACTATAGCGCGGCGCATTGCGTTATAATATATTTTTTTACATTCACAGGTCAATAATCCGCCTTTAATATGCCGGAAGCAAAAAACCGCTGTATTTTATTTTTTTTCATAGAGCAAAAATTTTCGCCTAATGCCGTTTTGTTTGCGGCGGCTGTCCGGCTGGAGGTCTAAGCGAAATAATGTACATAATTCCCGCTGTCCAGATGCAGGCGAAAGCTGCTACATACCGGGGCGGAAACTGTTCGCCGAAAATAACAATACCTAGAAAAAACTGGATAGTCGGACTCAGAAACTGAATAAACCCCAACGTTGAAAGCGGCAGAAGCCGCGCTCCGCGTGAAAAGTAAAACAGCGGCACTGTTGTCGCGGCCCCGGAAAGCACGAGGAGAATTAATACGTGGACAGGAAGGTTTCCCAGATAGGAAAGTGCTTGTATACTGGGAATAATCCGGGGAAAATCCGCCCCTGACTCAAAACGGAAAAAAATCAAAAACAAACCAATAGGCAGCGCGGCAAACGTTTCGGCGGCAAGCGATTCCAGCCCGGAAAGCGGAATCGTTTTTTTCAATAAGCCGTACAGCCCGAACGTAATTGCCAGAAGCATTGAAACCCACGGAAATGTTCCCGACAGCACAGTCAGAATTGCCACTCCCAGCGCGGCAAGAGCAAAAGCCGCCCATTGCAGGCGGGAAAGTTTTTCGCGGAAAAAAATCAGCCCCAGCGCAACCGACACAAGCGGATTGATATAATAGCCGAGCGAAGCGTCAATCACATGGCCGCTATTGATCGCCCAGATATACAGCCCCCAATTCGCGCTGACCGCTGCCGCCGCGCAAATTATCAGTCGCGCTTGTTTCGCGTTTTTATACACCGCAAGCCACGCAAAATCTTTTTTTGCTATCAGAATCACGCTGACCAGTAAAAGCGAAAAAATTATCCGCGCCGCAAGAATATGCAGAGAATTAACAGCCGCCAGCGTTTTCCAGTACAGGGGTAAAATCCCCCATATCACAAACGAAAGAACCGAAAAGAAAACGCCTTTCCGAAACGATGAATCGCTCATGCGCTCATTATACGCGCAAAGCTGTTTGTTGTTATAGCGGGGAACGGGAGATTTTTCCCCCCTTATCTGGTAATCTTATCTTTGTTTGAATTGCAGAATACATTATGGGCGATGTGGGGCAAGTCCACAAGCTCACAAGATAAACCTGAACCAACAAGGATAAAACATCTTCCCTTATTTATCATGTGTATAAGACGTTTATCAAACATTTACTCCTCCCCGTCTAGTAGCCTGCCAAGGACCTATCAATCACCCGAATCTACTACCCTTGATAGTTTACCCATCGCAATTCCTTATTGAATTATACCCCCTTTTCAGGCTTTTCGCAAAGGCTATTCTTATGATGAATCAAGCCGAAAGAGCATCCTCTTGACTATATGCCTTATTAGTATGGGAAACTGAACAAGAAACCGGAAAAGCAACACACATGAGGTGTTTTGAGCCACAAGAAGCCACTTGGAGGAGATATTTCCTTTTTATGGGTAGATCGTCTAAATTTAGCCGAACCGCTATAAAATAATTGGTAAATTGACCTCCAAGACATTGACATATTCAGTTTTTATCGCTATATTTGTAGGGAACCTACAAAAGGAGGTGTATAATGATACTTGAAATACGATTACAGAATTTTTTTTCTATAAAGGACGAAGTCATAATTGATTTTCGGGCTGCAAGAATCAATTCCGGAGCCGCAAAGACCCTCTCTGCAAATACCATCGATTATAAAGGGGAAAAAATACTTAAGACTATTGGGTTATTTGGTGCAAACGCCTCCGGTAAATCAAATATTCTCAAAGCAATTGATTTTTGCCAGCACATGATCGTAAATTCGTATCAATACAATGAAGGTACGGTTTTTGATTTTGCGCCTTTCAAGTTCGAAGAGTATAAAAACAGGCCCAGTGTGTTTTCAATTGATTTTATCCATGATGATATTGAATATGAATACTCATTTACTCTCAATGAAACGGAGATACTGAAAGAAAGTTTATATTATTATCCTAATGGGAGAAAGGCAAAAGTATATACGCGTGATGAAACACAAGGGTCGGTGAAACAGGAAATATATAATTTTGCCGATGGGATTATCCCGCGTCCCTTTGATATTGCAGTAAATACGAGCAGAAAAACATTGTTTTTAAGCAGAGCAAGCCAGATGGACAGAGAGCTTTGCAAAAAACTGTATCGCTTTTTCATGCTTGATTTCCTATTGGGATATGCTCCAATGAATTATCAAGATTATGAATTCGATATACCGCAACTGTTTGATCAAAATAGAGAGTTTATTCTCCATGCGCTTTCCATTTGTGATAGTGACATTACGGAAATAAAAATGTTATTGGAAGAAGTTAAGCATGACGGAACTTATAGACGTGACGGAACTGCTAAACGCGGAGGTAACATCCCCAAATTCATGACATTCCATAAGGCATCGTCTTCAATAGCATTTGACCTTCTTGCCGAGGAATCGGCCGGAACAAAACAATTGTTCAGTATGCTTTTTTTTCTTTTGCATGTTATCAAGAATGGAAGAGTATTTATGCTTGACGAGTTTGACATAAGCCTACATCCAAAACTTGCGGAATTTGTTATCGATCTCTTTCACGCCGGTGCATCATCTCAATTTTTATTCACTTCCCATAATACCAGCCTGATTGACATGAAACGATTCCGGCGGGATCAAATATTGTTTACCAATAAAAAAGATGACGGTTCTACGGAACTTTATTCTTTGTATGATTATAAAGACTTTCGTGAAAATATGGACGCCGAAAAGGGGTATTTGCAGGGGCGTTTTGACGCTATTCCGTATATTGATAACTCCGGCTCTGCCTTAAGAAAATTATTGGAGACAACAGAAACAGTATGAAAAAAGGCAGAAACCGGCGACCGCCTAAAAAAATGAAACCAGTCTTTCTCGTTTTCTATGAAGGCGAGACTGAAGAAGCCTATGTCCATTTTCTCAGGCAACAATACCATTTTCCGATAAAGGTTCCTAAACCAATTGGTACTTCAATATCCCAAGGTTATATTCAACGTGTTATACAAAATGAAAAACTAGAACTTGGTGATAAAATAAAATCGTTCCTTATGTTTGATTTAGATAGAAATGATGTTGTCAAAAAATTAGAAGCTTGCAAGGGTTCCTCCAATATTTCCAGTAATCCATGTGTGGAATTGTGGTTTTTGCTTCATACCAGTGAACAAAATGCCGCAATTACTACAGATGCTTGTGTTGAAAAACTAAAAAAATCGGTATTAGATTGGGTAAACTACAAAAAGGGGACACTCTCAGAAAAGCAAAGACGGTATCTTTGGGAAAATCATAGCTTGGCCTCTGAACGAGCGAGGAAATTAACAGCAGGTAATAACCCTTCATCAATGGTGTATTTGCTGTTAGAAGCTATAGAAGAAGTAAAAAATGGTAGTAACAACTGACTGGCTTTTTAGCGAGCAACAATTCGGGCATTGCCCCAAAAAAAGCCGGAGTACACACCCCGGCTATCGGCGGTACAGGGGCCAGTCTTATTTTCTGACCTCAAACGTGAATTGGCACGGCATTTCTCCATTCGTATCCAGCGGAGACGAATCTATTTCTTTTAGTTTTAGCTTTACGCCCAACATATTCTGATAATGGTACAAAAAATGTCCGGCACAGCAACCACAATATGTTTTTGATACCGTAAACGGTTGCTTCAATTTTTTTATTCCACTGCATGAGCAAGTTGTCTTGCCTTTGTGTACTCCGTTTTGGTGGCCTGACATAGTAACGGTAAACGAACCATCTGCATTTAGTATTGGAGACATCATATATTCGACCGTTTTAATTAGTGCAAGTTTTTCAGCTAGGCTAATATCCGAGTGCTCCTTGCCAAAAGCTTTACAATCTTTATCTCGCTTACCGCCCTTACTGCAACCCTCTTTCTCTATAACAGCGTATTTCTGCTCCTTTGAAAGAAACTTGTCCATAGTATTAATAACCGCGATAGTTGGTAAAGGATTATTGCCTAGCGTACTGGCAGTAAAATCCATTTGCGCTAATATTCCCTCTTCGATGCCCATTTTTCTCATGGTTTCTCCCATTCGCTTCATATTCGGCATTTAAACTCCTCCTTTCACTTGTCTTGGGGTTATGCTTATGTTCCCGCTTAAATCCTGATTACCGCCATCTGGTCCACCGTCGGGATCTCCGCACCTCGCATGAGTGGAGATGGCCGCTGTCACTAAAACGGCAAAACCGAATAGTGTTTCTTGTCGCTTTTTCATAGTTTGCTCCTTGAAAGAATTTTTGCTCAACGCGCTGAAATCTTTAACCGGATCAAACGGATTCATAGATTGTATGAGTTTAATGGGGTCAATGAGTGCTCGGTGAGGATAAATTCCTTTCAGTTTTTCGATTGGCAAAACTTCGGCATCTTCTTTTTCCTGTTTCCCGGTAAGCCGTAATAATGCTGTGCCTTTGGTATAGGGCAGTTTCTCCAATATGCCGTTTCGCACATGATATTCAAAAATGCGGATAAGATAATTCAAACGATTGTTTATCGTTTTGTCTTTTATGCCTTTGGCCTGAAGGTATATTTTGAAACCGCTGTATATGGGCGTTGTAAACTCCTGTATGCCTCTGATTTTCTTTTCATTCAAGTAGGGAAGTAAATCTGTTTCTATGAATGTTTTCGCTTCTTGCCTTGCCTTGCGGACTACCTCGCGTTTGTTATTGGCGGTATCATCCTGTAAATATTTGGAACCTTCAGCATAATAGTCATTGAGCATTTTGTAAAAGTCTTTGCCGCCTCTTGGTTTTCCCTTGCCGGTCTCATAATTTTTAAGGACTTCCAGGCGGTTATCAAAACCGAGTTTTACGGCTTCATCAAGTACGGCTGTTTTGGTGGTATAGGTCGCTTTGCCTTGGGGTATTCTTATTCCGGATAAATCCAGTTTGTAACGTATTTTGTATGAGTATCCTTCCGGGTATTTTATGGGGTCCCGGCTGACCGTGGTCAGGTCGAAGTATTTTTTATATTTGAGGGTTTTGGGGTCAAGTTCTTCTTGGGTATAAACCATCCCGATAATATCCTCCAGAGAAGCGCCGTGCTTCAATAAAAGCTGGGAAAACTCACGCAATAACGCTGTGCTTATCATATACCATAAGCTCCGCTGATAACAGTGTTTCAATGGCTCTTAATGGCATGAAATAAGGATTAGCAAGGTCTAAAAAAGGTCTAATTGAGCCTTATTGGGTCATTTTGACCCTCCGTGTATAAGGCACAATCTTTATAGAAGAAACTTGTTCTTTTTCTTCTGTTTCGGCCTCAAATTTTGTACCTTATTTTAGACCTTTTTTTGTTTTCAGTTTTGCTAATTCATTATGCCATAAGGAATTAGCATCGTTTTAACATTGGAGATGGCGGGAGTCGAACCCGCGTCCTGATACGCGAAATACAAGCCTCTACAGATTTAGCCGTTTATTGTGTTGTCGGGGCAGGCTTGGCTAAACGGCGCGCGGCCTGTCCGTATTCCGGGAAATCTTGCCGTGCCGTCTCCGAAAGCGGCGGCGCGGCCAGCTCTGATTGCGACGCGGAAGCCATCCCTCAGAGCGGCGGAATGGTTCCACGCGGTTACGCAGCTAAGGCGTAATCGTAACTGTCGTTGTTGGCAGTTAAATTTTTGCTCAATCAGGAGATGAGCGCTCCATCTGCAGCCTGTACCCCGAACCGCACCAGTCGAAACCAGTGCACCCCCTCGTCAATTCAGCGCGTGAGAAATGTCCAAAACTTTCCGGCACGCAAATTTATTATACCGGTTTATTTTTTCTGAGGCAAGGGCTAATCCACAATTCGCTTCCAGCGAATTGTGGATTAGCTTCGGAGTTTTCGCGCAGCGAAAACTCCACACAATTTTTGTCTGAGAAAGGGGGGCTGTTTCCACACGGCCGCCCGCATACAGCCGCGTTTCCTGTCCGCCCCCCTTACGCTCCAGCCGCTTCGCGTCTTGCGCTATCCCCTAAGCGGGGATTGAGTATCAATCGTCAATCTGGTACGTGTTTTGTCATTCCGGGCTTGACCCGGAATCTCTCTGTAATATCGCTGAGATTCTGGCTTTCGTCAGAATGACAAAAAAGCCGTTATCAGGACACTAACATCGTCAGTTCATGCGGATAGTTTCAAATGGCGGAAAATGTTTGACAGATATTGTTGACCGACAGTATGCTGTGTACATATCTGCCAGGTGAGGGATTTTTGTTGTGAAGAAATTGCTGGCGGTTTACATAAAAATATTTTTAGATATTTTTACAGATTATCCGCGTTTGCAAGAAACCAGCGGGCGTTTTCTTCGGATATTAGAAAGACGGATTTTTGTCCTTCGGAGTACAGCAGATAATTGTTGTCTACGGAACTTTTTCCGAGGAGGATAAAATTGTATTCGCGGCCATCGGAGAGAATTAGGGAAAAACGCGCCGGGGCTTTTTCTGTTTTGGATTTTTGCGGCAAAGGGTGATTATCCAAAAGCCGCAGCGCTGTTAAATGACATGCTTTGTAAATAAGGGCGCGCATTTGTTCAGGACTGAACGGTTTGCCCGCGCCTGGCATCGCCGTAATTCCTTCGGGGTTGTTCAGAATTCCGAGCGTAACATATTCGTTGCTCAGGGCCATTGCTTTGACTTCATTGACGGGAATATCGGTAATCAGAACGGGAGCGGGCGGTTTGTTTTGTCCGGCTGGCTGGCCGGGTTTTGAAGCGGCAAATTTTCCATCAGGAATCAGGATATAAATTACCGGCAAAAAAACGCAGAGGACGGCCAGAACGATTAACGCCCGTATTTTTGCTTTCATCGTCCGCGCCTCCTGCGTAGTCTTACAGCGCCATATGAAATTACGGTAAGCGGCAGAATTATTCCGAATATCAGCAGCGTCATGAGCGTGATTTCAAAACCGGCGTTGATGGACGGGGGCGCGATGGTTTTCGGGGGAATCGAAACTGTCTGCTGCGTGTCATTACCGGCAAGCCAAAGCGCGGCGTTCACCAGATATTCCCGGTTTGCAAATGCGGGCGCGGCAATTATGTCCGCTGAAAAAATGCCGGTTGAGCCGAAGACCATTACGACGCCGTTTTTCTCCGCGCCGGTATTGCCCTCCCGCTTTTCTGAAACAGCGGCCAGTACAAAGGGGCCGCTTTCTGTTGCCTCCTCATCACCTGTTCCGTTTTTCAAATAAGCGTCCCGGCTGGAAAGTAAAAGCCGCGTTATGGCGATACCGGCGGAATCCGTGGCGGGTTTCAGAACACGGGCGGCGGGCATTGCAAGATAGTATTGGCGTTCGGTGAAGTCTATATTAATCCGGTGCATTCCGTACAGGGGAATAAGGCTTGCGGGATTGCCGGGAGTGTGGGCGAGAGGTTCTTGCGCTATATCCGGCGATACCAGCAATCCCCATTTGGACAAAAGTTTTTCAAGGTTGGGTAGTTTTGCGGAGAGCGGGCCGATAAAAACCATGAGCGCGCCGCCGTTGTCGAGATAATTGTCGAGGGCGGCGATTTCTTCGGGCAGGAAATCCCGTTCAGGTCCGGCGATTACGGTGACATCGGCACGCGGAATTGCTCCGGTCAACAGCGTCAACGGTTGTACGGAAAAACCGCCGCCTGAAAAAGCTTCTTCCAGTGAAGCGGCTTGACTTTCCCCGTGCCCGGCAATAAAAGCAAGCGATAATTCACGGCCTGTATTTGCGGAGATAAGCGCGTTAGTCAGTTTTTCTTCCAGAGTAAGACCGGAGGGATTGCCGTTATTGCCAGTGATAAATATTTGCGCTGCCTGAATGTGCCGCGCTCCATTAATACCTTCAACCAGAATATCGGACTCGCGCAAGGAAAATCCACGCCTTTGGAAACTATCCAGAAAAACCGGATCGGCGTATGGGTCGATGTAGCGGACATTGAGCGCGGGAGAAAATTTTGCGTAACGGGCGATAATTTCGCGTAACACAGTCGGATACGATTTTTCTTCGCTTATAATATAAATCGAAGTTTCCGTCCGCAATTGTGATAACGCGGTCTTTGTCGCGTCCGATAAGGAGTAAAGCCGCTCTCCGGTGAAGTCGAGAGTCAGGCCGAAATATTCTGTCAATCGCCCCGCGCAGAGATTTGCCAGAACAAAAACGCAGACAGCGAGAATCATAACCACGCGGTAAATTGTTTTTTGGGAAGGTGTTTTCATGCCAGACGCCTATCTTCCAAAACAAAAATACTTAAAAACAGAAAAAGCGCTGCCGCGCTTAAACAATAAAAAATATCGGCAAAATTAAAAATCCCGTAACTGAAACCGTTGAACCGCGCGGGCAGCGAAAAAAACGCGGCGATACTGCCGGCAAAACCAGACGGAGACATACCTCCTTGCGGACTCACCAGATACATCAACAGAAAAACCGCGTAGGTCGCCGCCGCCGCCGCTGTCTGACTTTCAGTGCACACCGACAGCAAAAGGCCGAGCGATATATACGCGCCGGCGATAAGCGTAAGACCTGTGTAACAGCCAGCGGCGGATAAAAAATCAGGCGCGTGAAGACCGGCAAGAATGAACGGAAAAACAATGGCCGGCGCGAGGGCTGCGGCGAACACAACCATAGCGGCGGCGTATTTTCCCAGAATTATGTCTGTTATGCGGACGGGGGCTGAAAGCAGCAACTCTTCGGTACGCATGTTGCGTTCTTCGGCGTATAGGCGCATAGTCAAAAGGGGCAGGACAAACATGAGAACAGTAATCAGCGCGGAGGCGAACGATTTTATATCGCCGTTTTGCAGGGCGAGCTGGCCTAACGCGAAATAGATTCCAGAGACAGCCCAGAACACCGAGAGAAAAACAAAACCGGACATAGAAGCGAAAAAATAACGCAGTTCTTTGCGAAAAATAATTGTCATTCAACCGGCCTCCGGTTTGGTCAGTTCGATGAACACTTCCTCAAGTTCTTTTGCGAGCCGCGTATCACCTGAGTCGAGGTCTTTGTCACGAGCGCCGGTTTTCATGCGGGCAAGTTCTTCGGGGCTGCCGTCCGCCGCGATTTTGCCTTCGCTCATTATGATAATTCTGCCGCACAATGACGCGACATCGTACAGCCCGTGCGAAGAAACAATTATGGTCATGCGGGCGGACAGATATTTTAAAAGAGCGCGAAGTTCCGCCGCTTGACGCGGATCGAGTCCTGATGCCGGTTCGTCCAGTAAGAGGAGACTCGGTCTGCCCATCGCGGCGGCGGCGATACCTGTCCGTTGTTTGTAGCCTTTGGAAAGATTGCGGATCAAAACGGACATTACGCCGCCGAGTTCCAGACGTTCCACGAGATTTTCCGTCCACCTCGAATCATCGTCCGCGTTAGGCGCAGCGCCGCCGCCTGAAATGTTTGCGGGTGGTTTTACGCGGGCGGCTGTTTTTAATTCTCGCGCGAAACGCAGATATTCTTTCACGGTCATTTCGGGATACAAAGGCGGCGTTTCCGGGAGATAGCCCGTGGCGGCTTTTGCGGCCATGCTTTGTTCGGCGATGTCGTACCCTGTTATTCGCGCTGAACCTGCGGACGGCGCGAGACTTCCGGCTATCATTCTCAGGGTTGTGGATTTTCCCGCGCCGTTGGGACCGAGTAATCCGATCAATTCACCGCGAGCGGCGGTAAAACTGAGGTTTGACACGGCCTCTTTTTTGCCGTAGCGTTTTGTCAATCCTTCAACTGACAGAATAGGCGCTTCGTGATTGTCCGTTGACATGCTGTTCAATTCGGCTGTTTTTCCGCCCACGCGGCAATAGACGCGCCACAGTGGACACGGCCGCGTAGATTGCGTCCGGCGGCAACCGCCCGCTTGACTTCAAATTCGGGCATACCGATTATTACGATTCCCTTGTCGATTGTGTTTTGATAAATAATTTCCATATCGTTGTATTCGGGCTGCGACATATTGAATGTCGATATTCCTTCAATATCAGATATATGTCCGATGTAGTGATCGCCTTTTCCGCAAAAATGAATTCCCCCGCCAAAAATGTTAATTATTTCTTGATCGCGGGGCATTACAAATTCCTTGTACATGTTACCTGAAATATTCATCGCCGCGTCATTACGAATAATAATTTTGCCGCGATGCAATAGTCCCCACTCAATGCTGTGTTCCGCGTCAAACGGCGGGCAGAGCGCGTGGAATTTTTTCAAGAAAGCGATAATCACGTATGTAAAAAAATCCAGCGCGGCGTTTACCGTTTCACTCTCATCAAAAATGTCTAGATATACGCCCGATCCCCACAACAACTCCACAAGGGGAAGCGGCCCTTGAAGATCGGGATTGTACATACGCACATAACGGCTGATTTCCGCATAAGGCCGCGAAATTTCAAGCCAGCGTTCGGCGAAATTAAAAACTTTCCCCGCCAGCTTTTTTGAAAAATCCATTTCCTGTTTTTCGAGTATATTTTTCACGGCGTTCATCGCGCCGGGAAGCGGGCGGGCTCCGGGCAGTGTGTTTGTTTCGGCGGGCATGACAAAAATTTCCGCGCCGTACATCGAGGGAATAATGCCCGTGCCGTAATTCGGCCTGATGGACAACAGCTCCCCCGCGCCCGAAGCGAGGGTATCGGATATGGTTTTGAGTTGCTGGTAAATCATCAAATCAATGCTGTCGATACAGTCGTTGATATTGATGTCCGGCCAAGAAATGGCGGGCGGCGACATAGACCGTGAAGGCGCAAAAAAACCTTCGCCGGGTTCGCAATCCGCGAAAGAAAGCCAGCTGTCGGTGAGGCGGTTTTCATCGTCTGGTCTAATCCGCCGTTGAAGGTCGTCAAGATATATTGAAAGGTTCATTGTCCGAAAACCAGATTTGGCAGCCACATTACCACTTGCGGAATAAAGATCAGCAGTATGTCCAGGCCTATTACCGCGAGGTAAAATGGGAAAGTCTGCTTAAAGTAAATTTCCACAGGGCAGTCGAGAATATCGCAGACTATGTAAAGGGCAGTGCCGACAGGCGGCGTCATGCAGCCCATTGTTACCATTGTCATCATGATAATTCCGAAGTGCACGGGGTCTACGCCCATCTGTATCAGAACGGGCAGAAATATCGGGGTCAACAGCAGCGTGTTGACATTGCTGTCAATGAACATTCCGGCGACAACCAAAAACAGAACGATAATTATCATCAGCATCTGGGGATTCGACGTAATGCCGAACAGCAATTTTCCCAGCATTACCGGCGTTTTTTCAACGTTGAGCGCGAAACCAAAAATGCCGGACAGCGCGATAATCAATAAAATACCGCCGTTATCAATAAACGAATCTTTGAGCGCGGCGAGAAATCCTTTCCATGTCAATTCCTTGTATACGAAAATGCCGACAACCAGCGCGTACACAACGGCGAACGCTCCCGCTTCCGTAGGCGTGAAAAAACCGAAACGAATTCCAACGATGAGGATCAGCGGGAAAAGAAGCGCCCAAATTGATGTTTTGAGCTGGGTAATAATTTCTGTGAATGTAGGCGCTTTCGCGTCGGGCGCGGGCATATCGTAACGGCCAACCCGCGCGGTGATAGACACAGTTGACATCAGGACAATGGTCATCAATATACCGGGCACTATACCGGCGACAAAAAGTTTGCCGATGGAAACTCCGCCGATAAAGCCGTAGAGAATTAGTCCCAGCGAAGGAGGAATTGTCGCGGTAATCAGCGATGTCAGGCAGATAACGCCTCCCGCGTAGCCGCGCGGATACCCGCGCTTGATCATTTCCGGCCCCAGTATGCGGGCTTCCATGGAAGCGTCCGCGACAGCGGAACCTGAAATACCGCCCATGAGCATTGAAAGCAGTACCGAAACTTGCGCGATCCCTCCGACCATGCGCCGGGTCAGAAGCCGAGCGAAACTGATCAGGTGTTTGGTAATGCCGGTGCGGTTCATTAAATTACCCGCAAATATAAAGAAAGGAACAGCGAGAAACGCAATGGATTGCGTCTGGGCGACAACCCGCTGTACCGCGATGTTCATTGGATATGCGGGATTTTGGAAAAACCACGAAACTCCCGCTAGTCCGATTACAAACGCGATAGGCGTGTTGATGAGCAATAAAACTAAAAATACGATGAGCATTATTGTCATAATTTTTCCGCCTTTGTACCGTCCGCGCCGGGAATTACCGGTTCCATATCCGCGCCGGTATTTTCCTCACCGACAACATCGGGATTGTCATTTTTGATATTGTAACTGTCATCATCGAAACGAGAGACAACTTTGATAATTTTAAGTATCGCGGTAAATATCATCAGACAGCAGCTAACCGGCAAACTTATTGTTACCCACCCGTAAGAAATGGGCAGGCTGTTAAAATTACGTTTCCAGTTGCTTCTTGCCAGCGCAAAACCGTATTGGATAAACATAAACATCGCCGCGATCATGATAAGGTACACAACAATCTGAAAAAATTTCTGCAATTTTGGCGGAAACTTTGTTACAAGCATATCCATTCCAACCAGGCGCGAGTACCGGAACGCTACGTCCGCCCCAAGCATGGCGGCCCATGAAAATAAAAGCAGACAAATATCATCGGTAGTAATAATGGGTTTGTCAACATATCGCAGCACCGCGTTGACAAAAGTCAAAGCCACAATTGTCGTAAAAAAGATTCCAACAATTATTTCCTCTATGCGGCAATAAATCCGGTACACCTTTTGAAACATGGTTCTCTCAGCATTCAAATGCGACTCGTTCACGATAGTTTGGAACATGATTCCTCCATAAAAAAACAAATCCGGCGCACTCACGGAGGGCGAAATTTCCGCCGGAATTCTCGCCCTCCGTGAACAGCCGGAAACCCTCAGTTAACTGGGCTTGTTACAGACCGAGTTGTTTGTAGAGTTCCTCGCGGAGCGCTTCATAATCAGCGCCGCCGGTAGTCGCTCTGTCCGCGTAGAGATGCGCGGTTGCAGCCTTGAAAGCCGCGCGATCGGGATTTTCCTCTACAGCTACGCCGTATTTTGTCCGCATTTCATCGAGGTATTCTTTTTCGTATTTGATAACGAGTTCCTGGTTGTCCTTGTAGGTTTGTACCGCTGTTTCGCTGAGTTGTTTCTGCTGTTCCTCGCTCAGGGAATCCATCCACTTAGTTCCAGCGACAATAGAACCGGTCAGCAGGAAGTGTTCCGAAAGACTGATGTTTTTGCAGACTTCGTAGAACTTCGACGAATAAACCGTGGGAAGCTGCCATTCGCCGCCGTCGATGACTTTTGTGGTGATGGCGTTGTAGGCTTCGTTCTGATTCATAGCGGTAGCGACCGCGCCCATAGCGTTGACCGAATTGATGGCGATGGGATTGCCCATTGTGCGAATCTTGAGGCCGTTCAGGTCTTTCGGTTCCCGGATGGGTTTGTTGGTGATCCAGTTCCGCCAGCCAGTGAGACAATTATTGGTAAGCAGCACGAGTCCCTGTGCGCGGAGTTTTTCAACCCATTCGTTGTAGAGCGGGGTGTCCATCAGGTTATCGAGCTGTGAATAATCGCTCAGGAGATACGGCATCATAAGGATACCGAATTCGGGCACATACGCGGCAAGCCGTGACGGGTCTGACGCGGCGATAACGGGCGCGCCCATCAAGGCCTGTTCGGTAACGTCGTCGGTGCTTCCCATTTCCGATGACACTTGAGCGATAGCTTCCCAGCCGCCGAAAGCGTTCAGCCGTTTGGCGAATTCTTCGTGAGCCATGGACTGTGTGTCGCCCAGGCCGTTCGTTCCGCAAATTGTCAGTTTGGTCAACGCCCCACTAGCGGTTCTATTGCGGCGGCAGCCGGTGAATACGCTCGCGATCACAACCAGCCCTATGCACAGCGCCAGGGCGTTTTTTACGATCTTCATACTTTCCTCCAAAATTGAAAAGATTTGTTTGTATTATTATAGTCTACTACGCATGAATCCACCTGTCAAATAATGCTTGATAATTGCCAGCAATTCTAAATTTGAGAAAAGCGTGATAAAATCCAAAGAATGAAGAGGGGAAAATTAGGGACATTGGTAGACAGCCTGAGTGTAGAAGTAGACTAGACGGGGTTGTGGAACGGCGGGAATATTCAGCAAGCAAATATAGCAACCGTGACGCGGTAAACAGCGCGTTCTCGGCGTTCTTCTTTCAGTTTCCATCATTGCTAAGATATATGAGGGAAATGGAAGAAGAGGAAAAACGGAGCAATGCGCAAAGCCTGTTCGATGTGAGAGGAATACCGAGCGACAACCAGATACGTAACATAGTTGACGGGATAGAGCCATCGGCAATCAATGGGGTATTCAATGAAACGCTCAAAACAGAACGGGACAAAGCGGTAAAGGACTATCGGGTATTGGATGGCGGAGTGTTAATGGCAGTGGACGGGCTGTGGTATTTCAGTTCGGAGAAGATCCATTGCGAACACTGTCTGAGAAAGAAAATAAAAGATAAAAAAACGAAGGAAGAGCGGACACAGTATTACCATGCGGCAGTAGCCGGAGCAATCGTAAAACCGGGAAGCAACAAAGTATTGCCCGTAGCTCCGGAAATAATCAGGAACAGCGACGGAGAAGATAAACAGGATTGCGAGATAAACGCGGGGAAAAGATGGCTATCCGCGCATAAAGCGGAGTATGATTGGCTGAAACCAACGCTCTTAGGAGATGATTTATACTCAACGGGTAATGGCTGGAGTTTTATTTTTACCTGCAAGGAAGAATCCCATGAATGGCTTACGGAAACGATAAAAAACTCAGAAACGCGTGAGATAACGGATATAAAATGGGACCCGAAGAAAAAGAAACG
>QMCE01000635.1_pt1 | contig 18166 bp, 19 predicted proteins | sample 1821851 | NCBI WGS metagenome assembly QMCE01 (sample SAMN09453174, study PRJNA476694) | Termite gut metagenome, whole genome shotgun sequencing project. | isolation source: worker | host: Odontotermes sp. | place: South Africa:Pretoria | collected 2016-01-28
GCAACATTTCGAGATGATCGCTGCGCCCTCTGAATACGACCGGCTCCGCCATATACACTCTCCTGCTTTTGATTATGATCGAATCTATAATAGCGAAAAACCGACATAAATACAAGTATTATCCTATAAAAACTGTAGGGCAGGGGCTCTGCTCCTGCCGCAACAGGCCAGCGGCGGGAGTAGAACCCCCGCCCTACAGCCGCCGCAACAGGCCAGCGGCGGGAGTAGAACCCCCGCCCAACATGAACGCGCGTTATTGCGTGAACACAGGGCGCGTGCTATAATTTACCGTAAATACGGTAGATCACAGTGGGTTTTTTAGCTAGCGGAGCTTTAAAATCAGAGGAGTTTTTTTGCGTCCGAACGAAATCGAGCAGCGCAGCATGGAGATCATCGTCCAAGAGCTTCGCGCGAGGGCGGGCGGCGGGCGTATTCTGCCGCAATATGCTGAGGACGAGAAACCCGTAGTTTTGCGGGCGATACATACGACCGCCGACTTCGATTTCGCCGAAGCGATGCGCTTCTCGCCGGGAGCGGTCGCCATAGGGCGCGCGGCGCTTATGGCGGGCGCGCCGATTGTTACTGATACGAACATGGCGCTCGCGGGCGTCTCAAAGCCCTGCGCCCAGCGCTTTGGCAACGAGCTGGTCTGCAAGATGGCGGATGAGGAAATCGCCAGGGCCGCGAAGGAGGCGGGCTCGACCCGCGCCGAGGCCGCGATGGATTATTGCGCTAAGCGCTATCCAAACGCGATATACGCGCTCGGGAACGCGCCGACCGCGCTTTTGCGGCTTGCGGAGCTGATATCGCGCGGAATAATCCGTCCGGCGCTCGTCATCGGCGCGCCCGTCGGATTCGTCAATGTCGTGGAGAGCAAAGAAATGATGATAACGCTAAAGGATACGCCGTATATTATAGCGTCGGGGCGCAAGGGCGGCAGCCCGGTCGCCGCGGCTATCGTGAACGCGCTGTATTACGGGATTGTAGATAACAACTAATTCCTAATTCCTGGTTCCTAACAACTAGTGTGGAAAGAAGGCGTTAAGCGGCGCATGGAAAATACGCTGAGGGAAGGCGTGACGACGGGCGTATGCGCGGCGGCGGCGGCGATGGCCAGCGCGCGCTTCGTTTTCCGGGACGAGGTTTCGGGCGCGGAGGAAGTCGAGCTCATCGGCGGAGCGACGATATCCTTGCCCGTAATACGCGTCGAGGGCGCACTGTTCGGCTGCGTAAAGGACGCGGGGGACGACCCGGACGTTACGGACGGCGTCGCGGTTTGCGCGCTCGTGGAGCGGTTGGCCGCGCCTAAGGGCACGACGCTCTTTGTCGCGGGCGAGGGCGTGGGTACCGTTACGAAGCCGGGCCTGAAGGTGGACGTGGGCGAGCCGGCGATCAACCCCGTCCCGCGCACCATAATCGAGAAAATGGCCCGCCGCTACGCGGGCGACGCGGCGATTCGCGTTACGGTATCTATACCCGGCGGCGAAGCAATCGCCCGGAATACGTATAATCCGCGGCTGGGCATAACGGGAGGGCTGTCGATCCTGGGGACGACGGGCATCGTAAAGCCGATGAGCGAGGAGGCCGTTAAGCAGTCGCTCCTGCTCGATCTGAAGCTGAAGGCCCAGCACAGCAATCTGCTCGTATTCGCTTTCAGCGAGGCGGGCGAGCTGATCGCGTCGGGCGCGCTCGGGCTTGCGCTAAATAAATTCGTCATCATGGGCAATTACGTCGGATTCATGCTGAAAAAGGCGCAGGAGCTAGGCGTGATGGGCGTGCTGCTGACGGGGCATATCGGCAAGATGACGAAGGTCGCGGGCGGGAGTATGCAGACGCACTCGGCGCATTCCGACGGGCGCATGGCGGTTTTGGCGGCGCACGCCGCCGCGACGGGCGCGGCTCCCGAGCTGGTTGAAGGGATTTTGGCCGCAAATACGACGCGCGAGGCGAAGGAGATTTTAGCGCTGCACGGCTTTAAAGAGACGTTTTGGAAGCGCATAGCCGCGGCCGCCGCGTCCAGCGCCAAGGCGTACGCCGGTGGGAGCATGGCGGTCGAGGCGGCGCTATTCGACGGCCAGGAATTGCTCGCGCGCAGCGGAGATTTCGGGCCAATATTGTAGGGGGCGCATTCCTCTGCGGCCCGCGACCCAAAGATGCAGGGGCGATTCGTAATCGCCCGCCGTCGATGCAATGCCAGCGGTAATTCGCGGGCGAACACAGTTCGCCCCTACAGTATTTACGTTCATCTACAGGAGGTAGCACAATGGGCAAGATCATCATCGTCGGATTAGGGCCGGGCGAGCGGGAATGGATGCTGCCCGTGGCGGAGCGCGCGCTTGCGAGCGCGCGGCTGGTCGTGCTGGCAAAGCGGAATTTGCCGCTGGTAACGCAAAATCCGAATATCTACGTAATGGACAAGATGTCGGACGCGATGATCGAGATCGCGGCGGCGCTGCCGGAGGGGGACGTGGCGGTGTGCTGCACGGGCGACCCGGGCATGTATTCGCTGCTCGCGCGCGTAAAGGCGCGGTTCCCGGACGAGGATATACAGGTCATCTCGGGCATCGGCTCATTGCAGCTGCTATGCGACCGCATAGGCGAAGGGCGCGAGCGGGCGGCGATACTCTCGGCGCACGGGCGCGAGATGACCGACGGCAAGCTGATCGGCACGATCCTGCACAACGAGCGGACGCTCATACTGCTGGACGACAAGCGCAACGTCGCCTGGCTGTGCGAAACGCTCCTGAACTACGGCCTCGATATGGTCGAGCTGGCCGTGGGCGAAAATCTCTCTTATTCAAATCAAAGGGTAGTCATCGGAAGCCCGCGCGCGCTGCTCCGGGAGCAGTTTTCGCCGCTGTCGGCGGTGCGGGTGCTCAACCGCGTGCCTAACCCCGTCGCTATTAATTTCGGCCTGCGGGACGACGCGTTCGCGCGCGGCGACGCGCCGATGACGAAGTCAGAGGTGCGCGCCGTCGCGCTCAGCAAGCTCGACTTACAGCCCGATTCGACCGTGTGGGACGTCGGCGCGGGGACGGGGACGGTCTCCGTGGAGGCCGCGCGGCTGCTTGCAAGCGGGATGGTCTACGCCATCGAGCGGGACGCCGCAGCGCTTTCGCTTTTGGAGGAAAACAAGCGCCGCTTCCGGCTGGCGAACCTCATAGTCGTGCCGGGGAGCGCGCTGTCTGTATTGGCGGACCTGCCCGCGCCTACGCACGTCTTCGTCGGCGGCAGCGGCGGCGAGCTGCCGGAACTCATGCGGGCGCTGACGTCGCTGAACCGAAAGCTCCGCGTGGTCGTCTCGGCCGTGACGCTGGAGACGCAGGCGCTGGCCCTGGCGCTGCTGAAGGGCGCGGCGTTTTCGGAGCTTGAGGCGGCGACGGTCGCCGTAGCGTCGGCAAAGAAGGCGCGCGAGCGCCATATCATGGCGGGGCAGAACCCCGTGACGCTGTTCTCTGCGTGGCTTAACGCGTAAAATACGCGTATCAATGATCGGTAGGGGCGATTCACGAATCGCCCGTCGCATCGTCGCGGTATTACGCGGGCGATTCTAGAATCGCCCCTACATAAAATGGTTTATAGGAGGCGCATATTGATTCATTTCGTCGGCGCGGGGCCGGGGGCCAAGGATTTGATCACGGTGCGCGGCGCGGATCTGATTAAACGCGCGGGGATGATCGTATACGCGGGCTCGCTGGTCAATCCGGCGCTGCTGGAGGACGCGAAGCCGGAGTGCGAAATCCACGATTCCGCCACGCTGACGCTGGAGGAGGTCGTCGCGCTTCTGCGCGCGAGCGCGGGAAAATACGAAACGGTCGTGCGGCTGCATACGGGCGACCCGAGCCTCTACGGGGCGATCCGCGAGCAGATGGACGCGCTGGACGCGCTGGGGCTCGCGTACGAGATCGTACCGGGCGTCAGCTCGTTTTTGGCGGCGGCGGCGGCGCTGAAGAAGGAATATACGCTGCCGAGCGTTAGCCAGACGCTGATAATTTCGCGGCTGGCGGGGCGTACGCCCGTGCCGGAGGGCGAGGCGCTCGAAGCGCTCGCGGCGCACGGGGCGAGCATGGCGCTGTTCCTCTCGGCGGGTATGCTGCCGGAGCTTTCCGCGCGGCTGCTGGCGGGCGGATACGCGCCCGAGACGCCTGCGGCCATCGTCTATAAGGCGAGCTGGCCGGATGAGAGGCGTATAATAGGCACGGTCCGGGATTTGCCCATTATGGGTGAGAAGCTGGGCGTAAAGAGCACGGCGCTCGTTTTAATCGGCGGCTTTTTGGACGGGCCGTACGACAGGTCGAGGCTCTACGACCCGGCGTTCAGCCACGGATATCGTATGGCAAACGATCCAAATTTGTAGGGGCGATTCACGAATCGCCCGCATTCGATTCATCCTAATTCCTAGACGATAGCGAGGTTTTAAAATGAAAGCGGCGATTGCGGCGTTTACGAAGACGGGCGCGGTTTTGGCGGAAAAGCTCGCGCAGATGCTGGGCGGCGAGGCGTTCGCTCCCGAAAAGCATCTGCTTGAAGGCATGACGCCTCTGAAAGAGTCCATAGACGAATGGGCGCAGGCGCGCTTTTCTGATAGCGAGGCGCTGATATTCGTATCAGCGTGCGGCATTGCGGTGCGCGCTATAGCGAAATGCGTCGCGGATAAGCTGACGGATCCGGCGGTCGTGGTCGTGGACGAGCTGGGACAATACGCGATACCGATACTTTCCGGGCACTACGGCGGGGCGAACGAGCTGGCGGGCTTCATCGCCGAGGCGACCGGCGGCGCGGCGGTCATCACGACGGCGACGGACGTAAACGGCCTCCCGGCGGTGGACGCTTGGGCAAAGGAGCACGGCCTCGCGATCGAGAATAAGCGCGCGATAAAGCACGTATCCTCGGCGGTGCTCGAAGGGAAGCAGGTCGGCGTGGCCGTGACGGACGAGAGGATCGAAGCGCCGTTTCCCGTTACGCTGTTTCTGCGCCCGCGCGACCTGGTGCTGGGCGTCGGCTGTAAGCGCGGCGTTTCGCTGGAGGAGCTTCAGGCCGTCGTGGACGAATTCCTGCAAGGCGCGGGCTATTCCATCCTGTCGCTCTGCGCTATAGCCTCGATCGATATAAAGCGGGACGAGCCAGCGCTGCTGGCGTTTTCCAAGCGGCATCTTCTGGACTTTTGCTGTTACAGCGCCCAAGAGCTGGCGGGAACGCCGGGGCGCTTCACGGCCTCCGAGCGCGTCATGCGCGAAACGGGCGTGGAGAACGTCTGCGAGCGCGCGGCGGTGCGCTATTCCGGCGGCGTGCTGCTGCGCGGCAAGACGCTGTTCGAAGGCATCGCGCTCGCGCTGGCGAGGAAACCTCACTAAATAATCGTGTTGCGGGGCGAAGCCCCGCAACACAATAAATAAATTTCGAAGAAGGCAATAATTTGATCTACATCATAGGCATCGGGCCCGGCGGCGAATCGGAAATGACGCCCCGCGCGGCGGCGGCGCTGGACGCGGCGGAGCTGATCGTGGGCTACGATAAATATATAGAGCTGCTCGGGAGCAAGTACGCGGGCCGTACGCTCTCTACGCCCATGCGCAAAGAGGCCGAGCGCTGCGGAGCGGTGCTGGAGGCGGCACGGGCGGGCAAGACGGTCGCGCTCGTTTGCGGCGGGGACGCGGGCGTATACGGCTTGGCGGGCATGATGCTATCGCTATGCGTGCGCGAGGGCGTAGAGGCCGAGGTGATACCCGGCGTGACGGCGGCGACGGCGGCGGCGGCGATTTTGGGCGCGCCGCTCATCCACGATTTCGCGGTCGTCTCGCTCTCCGACCTGCTGACGCCGTGGGAGCTTATCGAAAAGCGCCTGGAAATGGCGGCGAAAGCCGATTTCGTGATCTGCCTGTATAATCCGCGCAGCCACGTGCGCCCGGGGCATCTGAGCGCCGCCTGCGAAATCCTCCTGCGGCATAAACCGCCGGAAACGCCCGCGGGCTGGGTAAAAAACGCGGGGCGCGACAAAACGGAAGCCCGCATCCTGACGCTCGGAACCCTGTCGGGCGAGGACGTCGATATGTTTACGACCGTCATAATCGGCAATTCCCAAACGCATGTGGCGGGGGGATGGATGATCACGCCGAGGGGATATAAATAACTCTATGAAAGCCTGGGTTTTAGGCGGCACGACGGAGGGCGTCGCGCTCGTGAGGCGCGGCGTTGAGTGTATCTATACCGCCGCGACGGAATACGGCGCGAAGCTCGCGCGCGAGGCGGGAGCAGCCGACGCGCGGGCGGCGCGGCTGGATTTCGCGGCGATGTGCGCGCTGCTGCAAAGTGAGGATATCGCCTGCGTATTGGACGCGACGCACCCCTACGCGCTGGAGGCGACCGAGAACGCCGCGCGCGCGGCGAAGGCGTGCGATGTACCCTATCTGCGCGTGCTGCGCGAGGACGCCGGGGAGGACGCGGACGCGGTTTCGTTCGGAACGGCATCCGAGGCGGCGGCATGGCTCGAAGGGCGCGAGGGCAAGATACTGCTGACGATTGGCAGCAAGGAGCTGGCGGCGTTCGCTACGGGGCGGCTGCTGCCGCGCGTCGTCGCGCGGGTGCTTCCGACATCGGAGGCGGTCCGGGCGTGCGAGGCTTTGGGGCTATCGCCGCCGCAGATCGTGGCGGTGCAGGGGCCGGTTTCGCGGGCGTTGAACGAGGCGCTGCTGCTCTATACGGGGGCGAAATTCCTCGTGACGAAGGAATCGGGCGCGGTTGGCGGCGTTTTGGAGAAGCGCGCGGCGGCGAAGGCGCTGGGCGTTACGCTCGTTTCGATTGCGAGGAAAAAGGAGCGGGGCGCGTCCGTGGGCGAGGCCGCGGAGTGGGCGAAGGCCATTATCGGAGGGAATTCTTGCACAAGCTAGAGGTGAAGGACGTCGTCAATTCATACGGCGGCCTTCTGGTATTGGACGGGATCAGCCTCGCGGCGGACGCGGGCGGGTTTGTCGGCGTCGTGGGGCCGTCGGGCTGCGGGAAATCGACGCTGCTGAACGTGATATGCGGGCTGCTGCCCGCCGACGGGGGCGAAATTCTCGTGGACGGCGCGCGGGTTGTATTGTCGCAATCCATCGCGTACATGCCGCAGGACGATTTGCTTATGCCCTGGCGCAGCGCGGCGGACAACGCGGCGCTGCCGCTGATCATCGCGGGCGTAAATAAAGCCGAGGCGCGGGAAGAGGCGCGAAGCTACTTCGAGGCGTTCGGGCTAAGCGGCTTCGAAAAGGCGTACCCCGACGAGCTGTCGGGCGGGATGCGGCAAAGGCTCGCGCTGCTGCGCACGGTGCTCTGCAAAAAGGATATCCTGCTGCTGGACGAGCCGTTCGGCGCGCTGGACGCGCTGACGCGGATCAGGATGCAGGACTGGCTCCGGGAGCTGCTGACGAAGCTTTCGCGCACGGTCGTGATGGTTACGCACGATATAGACGAGGCGCTATACCTATCGGACGAGATCGTGGTGCTGTCGGCGCTGCCCGCGCGCGTGGCGCTGCGCGTCCGCACGCCAAGCGAGCGCGGGCGCGACTGGCTCCGGCGCGGCAGCGCGCCGCTGCACGCCCAAATTTATGAGGCGTTGCGAAGGAAACGGAATGATGATAAAATATAGCGATTAAAGTCGGGGGAGTGCGCATGATTATACTCGGCATCGACCCCGGCCTCGCGATATTGGGCTACGGGCTGATCGAAAAGCACGGCGCGAAGCTCACGGCGCTGGATTACGGCGTCGCGGAGACGGAGGCGCATATGAAAATGCCCGCGCGCCTCGAACGCGTGTACGACGCCGTCGCGCTGCTGATCGCGCGGTTTTCGCCCGATTGCGTCGCGTTTGAGGAGCTGTTCTTCTACCGCAACGTATCGACGGCGCTGCCCATCGCCTCGGCGCGCGGCGTGGCGCTGCTAGCCGCTTCGAAGGCGGGCTTGCCCATGTACGAGTATACGCCCATGCAGATAAAGCAGGCCGTTTCCGGCTACGGGCACGCGAAGAAGCCGCAGGTACAGCAGATGATAAAGCTCCTGCTGAACTTAAAGGAAACGCCAAAGCCCGACGACGCGGCGGACGCGCTGGCCGTGTGCATCTGCCACGCGAACATCATCCCGGCCCGCTGGCCGGAATTTAGCATTAATTAATTCATTATGTTGCGGGGCTTTGCCCCGCAACATAATGAAAAATAAATACTTTTTCTGGAGAAGCGTTTTTGTTTGCATTTTTCAGCGGCGAAGTCGCGCAAATCGAGGCAGATAGAGTCACGCTGGACGTTTCGGGCGTCGGATACGAGCTTTTCGCGAGTTCGTTTACGCTCGGCAAGCTCGAAAAGGGCAAGAGCGCGAAGCTGCTCGCGCATATGGCCGTATCGCAGGACAATATCGCGCTGTACGGCTTCGGCTCGGCCGAGGAGCGCGCGATGTTCCGCCGCTTGCTCTCCGTTACGCGCGTCGGCCCGAAGGTCGCCCTGGCCGCGCTCTCGACGTATTCGCCCCAGATGCTCGCCGCCGCGATAGTGCGCGAGGACGAGCGTATGCTCGCGAAGATTCCGGGCATGGGGAAGAAGGGCGCTCAGCGCGTTATCCTCGAATTGAAGGAAAACCTCGCGAAGGAGCAGGGCGGCGCTATGACGTTTGAAGCGCCAATGGGCGCGGGCAACGCGCAGCCGGGTATGCGGCAGGAGTCCATAACGGCGCTCATCGCGCTCGGCTACGATTCGGCCTCGGCCATGCACGCCGTCGCGCGCGTCGAGGACTGCGACAAGGTCGAAACGATGATAATGCAGGCATTAAAACAGCTTGCGAAATGAACGAAATCCTGTAGGGGCGATTCGTAATCGCCCGTGACCCGAAACTGTAGGGAACGGTTCTAAACCGTTCCGCGACCCGAATTTGTAGGGGCGGCCTGTGGCCGTCCGTGACCCCAGAACCGTAGGGAACGGTTCTAAACCGTTCCGCGACCCAAAACCGTAGGGGCGGATGGCAATCCGCCCGCAGCAACAAATCGCCGTAACACGGGCGGATTGCCATCCGCCCCTACAGCGAAGAAGACAAAGGAGCCACATGCCGGAAAACGACAGGCTGATCACGTCAACCCTCCGGATGGAGGACGTCGAAAGCGAATATAGCTTGCGGCCTAAGTTTCTGCGCGAATATATCGGGCAAAGCGCCGTAAAGGAGAACATGCGCATCTTTCTGGAGGCGGCAAAGCTCAGGGGCGAGCCGCTCGATCACGCGCTGCTCTACGGCCCGCCGGGGTTGGGGAAGACGACCTTCGCAAACATTATCGCCAACGAGATGGGCGTCAACATCCGCACGACGTCCGGCCCGGCGCTGACGCACGCGGGCGATTTGGCGTCGATCTTGTCGGACCTGGCCGCTGGCGACGTGTTGTTCATCGACGAGATACACCGCCTGAATCCCGCCGTCGAAGAGACGCTGTATCCCGCGATGGAAGACTATACGATCGACATCATCATCGGCAAGGGGCCGGGGGCGCGCTCCATCCGGCTGGAATTGCCGCATTTTACACTCGTCGGCGCGACGACGCGCGCGGGAATGCTCACTTCGCCCCTCAGGGACCGCTTCGGCGTCATCGAGCGGCTGGAATTATACGATCCCGAGGACTTGAAGGAGATCATCACGCGCTCGGCGGGCATATTGCAGATTAAGATCGACGACAGGGGCGCGGGGGAGATAGCCAAGCGCTCGCGCGGGACGCCGCGCATCGCGAACCGCCTCCTGAAGCGCGCGCGCGACTACGCGCAGGTCCTGGGCGACGGGATTATTACCGAAAACGCCGCGCGCGAGGCGCTCGACCGCCTGGGCGTGGACGACCTGGGCCTGGACTCCGTGGATCGGCGCGTGCTGATGGCGATCGTTGAAAAGTTCTCGGGCGGGCCCGTGGGGCTCGATACGCTCGCGGCCTCCACCGGCGAGGAGGCGACGACGATCGAGGACGTCGTGGAGCCGTTCCTGCTGCAATTGGGCTTCATCTCCCGGACGCAGCGCGGGCGGGTGGCGACGCAGCGCGCCTACGCGCATTTGGGCCTGAAGGCTATCGCGGCGGACGGCCAATTATCGCTCCTGGATGATATAGGGCAATGACGCCCGTTGTAAATTGGATTCCAGAGTAAAAATCGAAAAGGAGTGCTGAATATGGGCAAGCGGGAAAGGGAACGGGAACAGTTGGAACAGCTGCACGCACAGCAGATTGCCGCGCGGGACAATGAGCTTGCTCAGGCGAAGCTGGAGAACGAGCGGCTGATCAAGGAATCGGAAATGCTCGCGCAGCGCGTAAAGGCGCTGGAGGATAAAGAAAGCGCCGTGCTGGACGCGATAATTCAGGCGCGGAAAACGGCGGCGGAAACCGTAGCAGAGGCCCAGCGTAAGGCGAAGGAGATAATAGGCGACGCGTCGGAGGTGACGGCGCAGGCGCGCGAAATCTCGGAGAACGCCCGCTCGATCATCAAGCAGGCGCAGGATCAGGCGGCCCAAATCACCGCGGACGCGGACAGGGAGGCGGCAAGCGCCTTAGCTAAGGCAAACGAGCGCGCGGCGTATATATTAGCCGAGGCGCGCGGCATGAGCGACGATCACCAGAGTCTGCTGGATAATATGCGCGAGCGTATGCATACGCTGTTGAGCGTAAGCATCGACAATATCCGCGACTTCGCGGCAAAGATGGCCGCGCTGTACGAGGAAGTTCCGGCCGACCTTGAGCCGCTGCTGAAGGATTCCATACGCGATATCGAGCTGCATCTGAGGCAAATCGGCGCGCCCCCCCGAGAGGACGGCGCTCCGTCGCTCGGCTATACGGACGCGCAGCAGCTCGTTCACGCCCTGCAAAGGCTGCATACGCGCTCCGCGGGCAAGGCGGAAGCCGCTCCCCGCGCGGAAGAACGCGTCTGGACCGTGGACGAGGTGATGCAAAAGAGCGGCGAGCAGCAGGCGGATGGGTTCGAGCGCCTTTCGGATACGCTGGAGCGCGTAGACGGCGAAAGAGCGGTGCCGCAGCCGCAAAAGCTCGGCCAGCCGCCGTACGCCTACGACTATAAGGCCGCGCCGCGCGCGCCGCACCTGCCGCCCAGCATGGCGGAGGACACCGACTTAGGCGCGGAAGAGGGACTTGTTTAATTGACAATTGACAATTAATAATTGATAATTAATAAGCTTTATATTTGGAGGATGGACTGATTCAATGGCAGGCAAGGACGAATTCGTAACTCATATCGCGAAGCGCGGCGAGGATTTTCCCCAATGGTACACGGACGTTATCCGCAAGACCGATCTCGTGGACTATTCGGACGTGAAGGGTTTCATGGTCATAAAGCCGTACGGCTACGGCATATGGGAGCTGATCCAGCAGGAGATGGACGCCCGCTTTAAGGCGACGGGGCATAAAAACGCGTATTTCCCGCTGCTGATCCCGGAAAGCCTGCTGAAGAAGGAGGAGGAGCACGTCGAGGGCTTCGCGCCGGAGGTGGCGTGGGTAACGCAGGGCGGCAACGAGCCGCTGGCCGAGCGGCTATGCATCCGCCCGACGTCCGAGACGATCATCTGCAGCATGTACTCGCGCTGGATACAGTCCTGGCGCGACCTGCCGGTGCTGATGAATCAGTGGTGCAGCGTCGTGCGCTGGGAGAAGAGCACGCGCCCGTTCCTGCGTACGAGCGAATTCCTCTGGCAGGAGGGGCATACCGCGCACGCAACGCCCGAGGAGGCGCAGGAGGAGACGCTGAGGATGCTCGAGGTCTACCGGGATTTCGCGGAAAACGTGCTGGCGATTCCCGTGATCACGGGGCGCAAGAGCGAAAAGGAAAAATTCGCGGGCGCGCAGGCGACGTACTCGATGGAAGCGCTTATGCAGGACGGCAAGGCGCTGCAAATGGGCACGAGCCATAATTTGGGCGACCATTTCTCCAAGGTGTTCGATATCCAATACCTCGGCAAGGACGGGAAGCAGGAATACTGCCATACGACGAGCTGGGGTACCTCGACGCGCATGATCGGCGGGCTGATCATGGTGCACGGTGACGACCGCGGGCTGGTTTTGCCGCCGAAGGTCGCGCCCGTTCAGGTGGCCGTGCTGCCGATCGCGATGCACAAGGGCGGCGTTTTGGAGGCCGCTCAAAGGATCGCCGAAGCGCTGAAGGCCGCCGGCATACGTGTGGAGCTGGACGACAGGGATACGCAGTCCGCGGGCTGGAAGTTCAACGAATGGGAGATGAAGGGCGTGCCGCTGCGCCTAGAGGTCGGCCCGAAGGATATCGAGAAGAATCAGGTCGTGCTCGTACGGCGCGATTCGCTCGAAAAGCTGTTCGTGCCGATGGAAGGGCTTGCGGAAACGGTCGCCGGTTTGCTCGCGGACATACATAAGGGCCTCTTCGAAAAGGCGCTGAAGCTGCGCGAGGGGATGACGACGACCTGCACCGATTTCGAGAGCTTCAAGAGGGGCGTGGAGGGCGGCTGCGTCCGCGCGATGTGGTGCGGCGAGCGCGCCTGCGAGGACGAGATAAAGGCCAAGACCGCCGCGACGACGCGCAACATGCCGTTCGAGCAGGAACAGATTTCCGATGTGTGTGTACATTGCGGCATGCCCGCGAAGCATATGGTCGTATTCGCGAAGGCATACTAAAGAATAATTTAAATTATTGCATGTGTGAACTGCGTTCACACATGCAATAATACGAGGAAAGGCATCATGATGAACGGTAAATTCGACACAAAAACCCTTGTAACAGGCGGGCTTATGGGCGCGCTGATCTGCGCGCTGACGATGTTCGTGCGCATTCCGCTGCCGCTGGCGTCGGGCGCGTACGTAAACGCGGGCGACGCGGGGGTGTACCTCGCGGCGGCGCTTTTGGGCGGCTGGCCGGGCGCGCTCGCGGCGGCGATTGGCAGCGCGCTCGCGGACCTTTTGGTCGGCGCGGCGGTGTATATCGCCCCGACGTTCGTAATCAAGGGCGCGATGGCGCTCCTTGCCGCGAAGCTGCTAGTCAGCGGGCGGCGCGGCATATTCGCGCAGACGTTTGCCTTCGGCGCGGCGGGCCTCTTGATGACGGCGGGTTATTTTATGTTTGAATGGGTAGTCTTCGGCTTCGCGATGGCCGTCGCCGGGCTGCCGTTCAACCTGATCCAGGCGGTGGGCGGCGCGGTTCTGGGCGTCGCCGTTTGCCAGGCTGCGCAGCGGTTAAGGCTTAATACGCTGTAATAAACTTATTAGTGTTCGAAATACTATAAGGAGATATCGGAGGTAATGCCATGCAGTTAACCGTCCTGGGGCGCAACGGCCCGTATCCCGCCCCCGGCGGGGCGTGCTCGGGCTACCTGCTTACGGCCGGGAAACAGGCGTACCTGATCGACTGCGGGGCGGGGGTTTTGAGCCGCCTGCAGGCGTTCATGCCGCTCAGCGCGATTTCGGCGGTGTTTTTGAGCCATCTGCACTTCGACCATATCTCCGACCTGTTCGTTTTGCGCTACGCGCTACAGATGCTATACGCCTCCGGCGATATACTCAAGCCCACGCTCAAGGTCTTCGCGCCGCCGGAGCCCGAGCGCGAGTTCGGGATGCTCAGCCAGCTGGGTACGTTCGAGATGCTAAAGCTGCAAACGGGCATGAAGATCAGCCAGGATGGGCTGGATGTGCGGTTTGAGGCGATGAGCCATCCGTTTCCAAGCGTCGCGATGCGCTTCGAGCACGGCGGCAGGAGCTTCGTCTATTCCGGCGATACGACACGCAACGACCGCCTCGCTCCGTTTGCTAAAGGCGCGGATCTCCTCCTCGCGGACTGCGCGTTTTTGCATAAGGACAAGACGTCCGCCGCGCCGCACCTCTCCGCGCGCGAGGCGGCGGAGATCGCGAACGAGGCGGGCGTAAAGCGTATGCTGTGCTCGCACTTTTCGCCGCTCAGCGACCCCGCGCACGTTACGGCGGAGGCGCGCCATATATTCAGGGAAGCGGCTGAGGCCGAGGAGATGCGGACGTACGAGGTGTAGGCGGGCTATAGCTTGTTAACGTACGCAACCAGCGGCTCAATAGTCCGTTTGTCCAAAAAATCGACCTGCGCGCCATACGTTCTTAAAAATTCATCATCGCTGGCGTCCCGCCCGGATACGGGCTTTTTTTGCGTCATGCGCTTCATCATCGACATCATGACCTTGTGGACGGGGCCCAGCCGCTTATAGTCGATGCCGCCGCGCAGATGAAACGCCCTGATTTTCGCCAGCAGCTCCGGCGAAAAATTCTTATTCAGGATGGCGCTGTAATCCGTTTGGGACGGATCGGCCAGCCCGACGGTGAAGACGACCAGCCGTTTGCACGTACCGCTCGCCACCAGCCGCGCGCCAGCGATGCCGCCCGCGTACAGGCCGCCGCCGTAGACGACCGTATCGTAGGCCGGAAGGTCCTCGGGCCTGACGGTATCGGCCCGCGCAACGTCCGCGCCCAGCGCCTCGGCGATCCATTCGGCGTATTGCCTGGTCGTGCCGTATTTTGACGCGTAGACGACTAGTATTTTCTTATCGGTATTGCTCATATAGGGCTCCTTAATTAATAAAATGTTGTAAGCAAGGCTATTATATTACATGAGATAGCAGCGTCAATAAGTATTTTGTCGAGGTAAGTGTTATTTCCGTAAAAATTAATATGATCTTAATTATGGAATAAGCTTGAAAAATGCCCAATTGTTTGATATAAACAATATATCACTTTATGGGAGCGCGCATATGGCAATTCAATCCTTCAGCGACCTCAACGAGATGCATATCAGCGTTTTGAGCGAAATCGGCAACATCGGCTGCGGCAACGCGGCGACGGCGCTTTCGCGGATGCTGGATATGCCGGTGGATATGTCCACGCCCGAGGTGGGCATAGCGAACTACAACGAAGCCTACGAAAAGCTCGGAGGCCCGGAGACGGTCATGGTCGGCCTTGTGCTGTCGCTGAAAAGCGATATGAGCGGTATGCTGATGTTCCTCATGCCGGGGGATACCGCCTGCGAGATCATCAATATGATGGCGTATACGGACTTAAAGGACTATACCGAGATCGACGAGATGGGGTTTTCCGCGATCAGCGAGATGGCGAACATCATGTCCGCCGCGTTCGCGAACGCCGTCGCGAATATGGCGGGAATGGTCATCGATATCTCGCCGCCCGCGTTCGCGATAGATATGCTCGGCGCGCTTTTGAGCCTGCCCGCCGCCTACTACGCTCAAATCGGCGATCTGTTCATGTACATTAAGAACGAGCTGGTGATATCGGGTAAGAAGATGCCCGCGAATATATTGCTGCTGCCGGAGGTTGAGTCGCTTAATAAATTGATGGTGGCGCTGGGGCTGGAGTGATATCGAATAGGATTTTCATATAATCGCGCTTGCCGTAGAGAACGCGAATAACGTGTACGGCGCCATGCTCGTGCCTGTAAAATGCCAAATAGTTGCCAGCGACGAGATACCGATAATCCGTCTGGATACTGACGATGGATGAAAGGCGCGCGCCACTGTCGGGAAACTTTGTAAGACCGCGTATTGCTTTTGTAATTTTGGAAACCGTGTTAATAGCCGCTGTTTGATTTTCGAGTTCAACGGCGATATATTCTTTTATATCCTGTAAATCCTTTGCCGCTTCGGGCGCAATGTGGACTTTGGTCATGCCTATATTCCCAGAGAATCTTCAACTTCCTCGATTGTAAGCCAGCCTTGTTCGCGGGCGGACTGTTCGCCTTCCGTAAGCAGCGACATGAGCCTTATGGTTGCCTGCGTCTTTTCATAATCAGCGATATCCAGAAGCGCGTAGCGGCCTCTGCCGTTTTTTGTAAGAAAAACAGGTTCGCCTGTGGCTACGTCTCGTAATACTTCATTGTAATTCCGCAAATCCGATACCGGCTTGATGTTTGGCATGATATCACCCCTTTATGGATATTATACCAAAACGTTCGTAAAATACAACCGCGCATTTAACAGCGTAATGGATTGAAGCATGTATCGGGTTCTATATAAGAAGCACAAAAACGCCCGCTGGCACGGGCGTTTTTGCGCTTGACAGAGGTTTTTACACCCCTAATTTATTCACCCTAGCCTGCTCCAGCGGCGTGAAGTTCTGCTTCGCGACGTGGCCCTTCAGCGGCAGGATCCGCTCGTGTACGGCGTCCACGATCCACGACGGCTGCGGGAAGAAGTGATCCTCCAGCTCGTGCGCGGGCGTGATCCAGTTCTTCGCGCCGACGACCGTTACCGGCGCGTCGAGGTAGTCGAACGCCAGGGACGTGATGACCTCCGCCATCTCTTTAAGATGCGAGCCGCGCTCGCAGGCGTCGCCCGCGAGGACGATGCGGCCTGTCTTCTTCACGGATTCGATAACCAAATCGTAGTTGAACGGCACGAGCGAACGCGCGTCGATGACCTCCGCCGAGACGCCGTACTGCTCCTCCAGAATCTTCGCCGCGTCCAGCGCCCTGTAGAGCGTCGCGCCGATGGAGAGGATCGTCAGGTCCTTGCCGGGCTTCTTGATATCCGGCTCGCCAAACGGGATTTCGTACGCGCCTTCCGGCACGCCGCCCTCGTGGAACCGTTCGCCGATATCGTAGATGCGCTGGCTTTCGAGGAAGATCACGGGGTCGGTGCCGTTGAGCGCCGCCGTCATGAGGCCCTTCGCGTCGTAGGGCGTCGCCGGGAAGACGACCTTCAGGCCCGGGATATGCGTCATCAGCGCCGACCAATCCTGCGAGTGCTGCGCTCCGTACTTGCTGCCGACGGACAGGCGGATGACCAGCGGCATCTTCAGGATGCCCGCGCTCATGGACTGCCATTTGGAGACCTGGTTGAATACCTCGTCGCCCGCGCGGCCCAGGAAGTCGCAGTACATCAGCTCTACGACCGCCCTGCCGCCGCACAGCGCGTAGCCGACGCCGCTGCCGACGATCGCGCCCTCGGCGATCGGCGCGTTGAATAGCCTATGGTACGGCATCGCCTCCGTCAGCCCGCGGTAGACCGCGAACGCGCCGCCCCAATCCCTGTTTTCCTCGCCGTAGGCGACGAGCGTCGGGTCCTCGTAGAACTTATCGTTGATGGCCTCGAAGATGCCGTCGCGCAGCTGGAAGAGCCTGTTCTTCGAAACGGGCTTGCCGTCCTTAATCGCGAAGCGCTCCTTGGTTTTGAGCTGCTGCACGCGCGGGTTTTCGTCCTTCGCCAATAAGTAGTCCGGCTTGCGCTCCGGCTCCATCGAAGGCACACGGTTGTTGCTGAACATCAGCTCTTCGATCGCGCGCGGGTTCTTGTCCAGGTCGATGCGCGGCGAAATCGCGTCGTCCGTCGCGAGCAGGAACGCCGCCTCTACCATCTTCTTCACGTTTGCGAGGATATCGTCGCATTCGCCCTGCGTCGCCACGCCCGCCTCGACGAGCTGCTGTGGATACGTGATCAGCGAATCGACGGCCTGCCACGCGGCGAGCTCCTCCTTCGTGCGGTACGAGCCAGCGTCGGACGGGGAATGCCCGCTGTAGCGGTATGTCACGATATCGAGCAGCGCGGGGCCTTCCTTCTTCTCGATGATCTCCTTCTTGCGCCTGTAAGCGTCGATGACGGCGAGGGGATTATAGCCGTCCACGCGCTCGGCGTGCATCTGGTCGGGATTGACGCCCGCGCCGATGCGCGCCAGCATCCCGTAGCCCATCGTCTCGCCGAACGTCTGCCCGCCCATGCCGTACTGGTTGTTGAAGATGTTCATGATCAGCGGCAGCCCGCCGCGATGGGCTTCGTCCCAAAGCGTCTTGTACTGGTCCATGTTCGCGAGCATCAGCCCTTCCCAAACGGGGCCGCAGGCCATCGAGCCGTCGCCGATATTGCAGATGACCAAGCCCTTCTTCAGGTTGATCTTCTTATACATCGCCGCGCCGACTGAAATATCGCCGCTGCCGCCGACGATCGCGTTGTTCGGATAGATGCCAAAAGGCGTGAAGAACGCGTGCATCGAGCCGCCGAGGCCCTTGTTGAAGCCGGTTTCCCGCGCGAAGATCTCCGCGAGCGTGCCGTAAATAAGGAATTCCAGCGCCTTTTGACGCGTATTTTGGCCCTTGTCCACGACGGAGAGCGTCCTGCCGCCGAAGAACTCCTTCATGATCGCTTCGAGCTTATCCTCCGGCAAAATCTCGATCGAGCGCAGGCC